>Ga0126381_100008264_pt1 | contig 11628 bp, 9 predicted proteins | sample PanSoiMetPlot_28_FD_96465 | JGI IMG/M metagenome (GOLD analysis project Ga0126381, IMG submission 96465) | Tropical forest soil microbial communities from Panama - MetaG Plot_28 | ecosystem: Environmental > Terrestrial > Soil > Tropical forest > Bulk soil | place: Panama | collected 2016-02-17 | reverse complement strand
TTGAATTGCTGCCCAAACGGACTGAGCTTCGGCCAGGCTTCGTGGCACGAAGAGCAGGGCATGCCGTACTTTCGCGCGAATGCCGGGATGGCGTACACGTTGCCTTTGGGGATCGGCAAAGCGAAAGCGGAGAGGTTGGCTACGAGCAAGAACCAGACAATCAAGAATCCACCGAGAGTAACCGACCGAAGCCGCATGACCCGATGACTGAACAACGCTTGTGGCCCAGACAACATAGCGCCTCCTGCCAGATGTCGTACTGCAATCCTTCAAGACACAGAGCGACTCAAAAGGGGAATACCGAAGTCAACTGTCAACTGACAACGTGCCCTCGCCGCGGGGAGGATATACGGGCGGGACCAGGGGGCTGGCAGGTGTTTTGGGGGGAAAGGAGTTAGGATCACTGACGGCCTCCTTGTCGAACGCAACAGCGCGCAGAAAGCTACATGCCACGCCGCGTAAGGCAAGGCCGCGCAAGCGCTCTCTGCAAAGTGCGCGTTGCTTCCGGGGTGTAGCGCGACCGCCCCCGGATCAATCTCTTACAACTATGAGCGTCCCAAGTTCTGTAAAGCCACTTGCAACATTCTTGGGTTCAAATCCCCAGCGGGGATTGAAAGCATCGTCGTCCACTGAATCGCCAGCTGGTGGGAAGGTCCCTGATCGCTGACAGACGATCGATGACTGTGTGGCCAGTGTGGCGTGCCGAAATGGAGGTCTCTATGTTCCTTAGCAAAGAGAGGCCAGGCAAAACGACGAATTTACAAAATTTACCACGGCGCCGTTGGTGGACACTCATTTCACCGGGAATCGTGTAGGCGGTATCGAAACTCGTGCCCGAGGGTTATAGTAATCGTACAGGATGGATACCGAAGTCTCTCCCGTTACGTCGATATCGACGGGTCGGATCCGCGACTACATGGAGGGCAAACGACCCACGCGCGGCGCACACCAACATGGATACCTACGACCACGTTTTAGAGGAAGACCTGAAACAATCCTCCGCCGTGGCCGCATACATCATCTACGAACTTGCGGTGCGCGATAGCAAGGTTCCTCGCAAGCCCGTGCCCGCGCATTGAGGAAACATTTCATGGCAAAAACGAGCGCGGGAGTGTTGCTCTACCGGAGGGCCGGTAAATCAGCGGAAGTGTTTTTGGTTCATTTTGGCGGGCCCTTTTGGACCAAGAAGGATGAGGGTGCGTGGTCCATTCCAAAAGGCGAATTTGCCGAGTGCGAAGACCCGGTCGAAGCGGCAAGGCGCGAGTTCGCAGAGGAAACAGGGTCTCCGCTCCGTGGCAAACTGGAAGCGCTCAAGCCCATCAAGCAAGCGGGCGGCAAAATCGTATACGCCTGGGCGATTGAGGGCGAAATCGACGCGAGTGCAATCCAGAGCAATACGTTCTCGATGGAGTGGCCGCCGCACTCGGGGAAGAATCAGGAATTTCCCGAAGTGGATCGGGCTTCCTGGTTTGATCTGGCAACCGCGGGCAGGAAAATTCTGAAAAGTCAGACGCCCCTGCTCGAGCAGCTTCAGGAAAAGCTCCTGGGAGGCGCCTAACCCGTTTTCTATCAGAGTGCATTACCGCGCCGGTATAAGAACAAGGTACCGGAAGCGCCTGAATAGCCGCAACGGCCTGCGCTCACCCAGGGTGCAATGCTTGGCTGCGATCCCGAATGATGCGCATTCTCTATCAATTAGGCCGTTACTGAAGGGCTCGCGAACTTGCTTTGCTTGCGGGCATGTTCATTGACGCGGCGACGACTGGGCCCAATCCGGAGTCGTTGAGGACGAAGTGGTCCCAGCGCCTTGGCCACATGTTGCAAAACTCCTCGAAGCCAAGCACAACCTGGATCGGAATGCTTGGTTGCCGGGTGGAGCAAGTATTCGTCGAACGTTCCTACGTCGAGCGGCACCGACAGCACCTCCAACCCGAGGATTGCGGAGTAGGCGCGGACGAGCCGCTCCGGGATCACGGCGATAAGGTCGGACTGGGCCACGACATGTAATGCCTGAAGGTAGTGAGGAACAGTTAGCGCTATGTTTCGTTGCAAGCCCTCGTCCTGAAGCCACGTATCCACGGGATCTACGGCGAATTCCCGTCCAACGATGGCAACATGCTTCATGTTGAGAAAGTCCGCCCGACGGGAGACCCGGTTCGTAATCGGGTTGCCGCGTCGCACCGCGCACGCATCGCGATCGGTAAACAGCCGCTGCTGATAAAAGCCCTTGAACGCATTCGGAATGCAGGCGATCCCGAGATCGACCGAATGGGCAAGCTCGAATGAGTCTGCTTTAATGCGTCCATCATTTTGAACGTGAATCGAAATGCCAGGGGCCTCGTGCTCCAGTTGTTTTCGTACCAAAGGAAGCAGTAAGTCACCGGCGTAGTCCGACACGAACAAGCGGAACGTTCGCGTGCTGCGCGCCGCGTCAAAGTTCTCGAGGACCAATAAGTCCCGCACGCGCGAGAGAACATCCTTCACTGGATAGCGTAAGGCCTCTCCGCGAGCGGTCAATTGCATTCCTGGCCCGACGCGAACCAGCAGCGGATCGCCAAGCAGAATCCGAAGCCGTTTCAACGCGTGACTCATAGCCGGTTGCGAGAGGGCCACTCTGTCGGCCGCTCGCCCAACGCTCGTCTCCTCAAGGAGTGCTTCGAGTGCGACAAGCAGATTCAAATCCAGCGCCGCTAAATTCATCATATGAATGTCCTATATAAGCACAATCGATTAGGAGAATATCGTTGCCCCGCGGTACGGTCAAACGTCGCAGAGGGAAGCAATTACGCCGACGCAAGTAAAGAAATTGTGTTGTTGACGGTGACGCTTTCCACCCTCATCTGGTGTTTGAGCGGAAAAGAGAAACAATCCGATAAAGGAGCGAGAAAAGAGATGTCCAGTCAGCGAAATTTTGAATTGCTAATTCCGAATACCATGCCTAAGTCGGTTGGCTACTCTCAGGTCGCAACGGTAACTGGTGGAACCATCGTATTTGTCGCCGGCCAAGTTGCGCTCGACAAATCGGGTAATGTCGTAGGCAAGAATGACTTCCGCGCGCAAGTACAACAAGTCTTTGAAAACCTCAAGGCGGCGATGGAGGCCGCAGGCGGAACGTTCGACGACGTCATCAAGTTGACGAGTTACGTCGTAGATCTGTCGCACTTACCTGAATTCCGGGAGGTTCGCGACAAGTACGTAAATGTCCAGAATCCTCCCACCAGCACAGCTGTCCAGGTTCCGAGTCTCTTCCGGCCGGAATTCCTTGTGGAAATCGAAGCCGTCGCAGTCGTCAAGAAGTGACTGAGTCTGTTGATGCGGCCTTCACCGTCAACTGCAATGTGAGGGAGCAGGAGGACGCTGTGAAAACTAGAGCCAATGCGCCTACTCGCTCCTTCTGCCGCTCCGGCGCAAGTCGGTCTTGCCCGCTCGGGTATTTTTAACTCCACGACCTTACTCGTACCTTAGGGCTTCCAGCGGATCGACCCTTGCTGCCCGGTGGACCGGTACCCAGCAGGCGAGTAACGCGACTCCCACGAACAGCACGCCCAGAGGAGTGCATGGAAAAGGTAAACGGTATTGGAGGTCTTTTCCTTCGCGCCAAAGACCCGACGGTCTTGCTAGCTCTCGCCAGACGAGTATATTCCTACGATGAACAATGATCCTAGAGAGGTAAACCGTGGACATTCGACCGGCTACCAACGCTAACGTCAAGCAGGCGGTCCCGTTTTTCGGCGTGACCAACATGGAAGCTTCGCTGCGGTTTTATATCGACGGGCTCGGTTTCAAAATGAAGCATTGGTGGATTCCGGATCGTGCGGAAGAGCACCCCGACAGCAGAATTCGCTGGTGCTGGCTTCAGCGCGGCGATGCTGCCGTCATGCTCCAGGAGTTTTTACCTGAAGGGAGGCCGAAGGAAACTCTTGGGACGGGAACATCGATCTGTTTCATGTGTGAGGATGCGCTGGCACTTTACCGCGAGTTCAAGTCGAACGGAATCCAGACGCGGCGACGTCCATTCGTGGGAAATCGCCTCTGGGTCGTACCGCTAGCCGACCCTGACGGCTACCGCATTGAGTTTGAGAGCCCAACCGATGCGCCCGAGGAAACCGAGTTTCAAGAGTAGCGCCGTGACCCAACCGTGGCTGGTGGACTTCCCAATACCCGACGAGTTGCGAGGCATTTCTCATCGCGGGATGCTTTTCCATATCCACGTGCCCTTTTCGGTTCTCCTCCCTTCCATCGGGAACTTTTCCGACTTGTGCCACCAGACCCCCTTCGGTCGGTACGCGACGACAAAGAACATTTCCGCATGGATTTCACGCGTTTCCCTATTGTCCTGCTTGATCGCGACTGCTCGTCCGCACGGAACCGTCATTCCGTGCCCAGGCGACAAGATTTCGGCACGGGACTCCGGGAAATAGACGGTTGTCGGCTCCACAAAAGGACGTATGTCAACCCGCGTGACTTCGCATCCGGCTTTCACATCGTAAACAGGCAACAAGCCTTTATTGTTCAGATTGAATAGGGCTCCCCCGTCGTTGGCACTTAAGGGACCGGAAACATCAGCGGATAACTTGGGCAGATTGGTTAGGGTAAATTCAGCCACGATTAGGATTAAGCAGGCTATCCCCACAACCCATTCTAAGGTTCGTACCCACGGTTTTGTCGGTGCGGGCTGCGAGGACCCGGTGGACTCGTTTTTGTCGGTTTGGGGTGAGTCGGAAAACAGCGGATGGGTCACAAAAGACGCAGGTGCTTCCATTTCATATCTCAATACGTCCGACGGCTGATACATGTATTCCTTGCCGCATTCATCGCAGCGGACCGCAAATGGTTTATCGAGGCTCGGTCGAGGTGACACTGCGTCCGTCTCCCCGAGTGGAATCCGGTGCACGTTAAACATGTTGGGACGCCGGTGAAACCAGTCGTTCTTACATACGACCACCCAGCAATAATTGCTGTCTACCCACATCTCCTTTGCGGGCTCTTCCTCCGTGTCGGCGTCGACCGTCACTCGAGGTTCGGCAACCTTGACGGGAGCGGGGTTGAGGCAAACCGCGATTTGCGCCATGGTCCAGCGCTCCAGGGGATCGCGACGCAAACAGTGCTGCGCGATGTCGAGGAATGGCTGAGGAATAGTGGATGGAATGATCGGATCGGCTTGACTCTCCGAGGATAAAACGGGAGCCTGTTGCGTAAGTAGTTCGACCAGAGTCATACCCAGAGACCAAACGTCGCTCGTAGCGGCCACCGGTGCGGTGGCTGCCTCGGGCGCGTCGTAAGCGTCAACCGGGCGGTAGGCAGGGCGCGGTTCTCCTAGAGGGAGAACCGTGTCGGTCGAAAGTTTTACTTGATTACCGATGGTCATGATATTGGAGGGTTTGATGTGAGCGTGGGCAAAGCCTTTGATGTGGATATAGCAAACCGCGTGGAGGAGCGGTCCGAGTACTTCACTAGCCTCTTTTTCGCCGAGTGCCTGGTCGGGGAGACGTCGTCCGAGGTCTTCCTCAGCGTATTCCATGAACACGAAAACCAAATCCATGTCCGCAAGCTGGCAGCGGCCACCAGGTAGCAGGCGGAGGAGATTGGGATGACTAAGCTTCGAGGCGCTCTGCAATAGAGCGGCCTGGAAATCTGACTTTGCGCCGCAAGTCATAAACTTAATGGCGATTTTTTTTTGTTGTGGCGGGGGAGATTGCGTCAAAAAGACCGCACCATAGCTCGTGCTGCCCAAAAGCTTTTGAAGCGGAAACTTGTTGTTGAGAAGGTGGCCCTCGAGTTTCTTCCATTCATCTCTCATGGAGCACCCCACGGCCGCGATTGACGGGAGCGGTCGACTAAGAGCGATAAGGTTGGGAGAATCGCCCGAACCTGGAGTAAGGCGCTGGTTGGACCCATTCTCGCACGAAAAGGTAGGGAGCGTGCAAGCTTGGTGTCAACACCGGACCGAACCGAGTCCTCTAGCGAACCAGGCCCCACGAACGAGCTTGCAGATCCATGCCTTCGCGGTGCGTCCCTGCAGAGGAAAAAGCTGGATGAAAAAGCTGCATGAGTTGGCGGATTCTTAGCATTGTTGTAGCCTGTAACCCATCCGACGTAACGCTGTTTCCGATTCGCTTATGCGGAAAAGAAAAATTGAGTGTTTGATTGGGAAAACGGCAGTCCTGCTTGCTTTCCTTCTTTTCCTGTCCGGACCATCGTCGCCATGTCCTCCCTCGGAGGGCGAGGTGGTTACGTTCCCGAGTGGGGAGCTTACACTTCGCGGGGTATTGTACAGGCCGGATGGAACTGGCCCGTTCCCGGCGGTTGTTTACAACCACGGAAGCGCTCCCGGCATGTTCAGTAAGGAAGCGTTCGATGCACTAGGGCCTGTATTTGCAAAGAACGGCTGGGTGTTCTTCGGACCCTTCCGTCGAGGCCAAGGTCTAAGTGCATCGGCCGGTAAGTACATTGGCGATGAGATCGCCGCAGCGACCAAAGCAGGCGGTGTCACCGGCGGAGCTGCAACCATGATCCGCTTGCTTGAGACGGATCACCTAAACGACCAACTCGCTGCATTAGCATGGTTGCGAACGCAGAAGTTTGTTAAGGAAGATCGGATCGCTGTGGCAGGTAATTCTTTCGGTGGCATCGAGGCTGTGTTAGGCGCCGAGCGCGCCTCCTATTGCGCGGCGATCGATTCTGCCGGTGGGGCGCAGAGCTGGGCGCAAGCGCCCGAGCTTCGATCAATGATGATGCGCAGCGTTCGCAAATCCCGTGCTCCCATCTTTTTCTTTCAGGCCGAGAATGATTACGATCTTTCCCCGAGCCGAATGCTTTCCGACGCCATGAAGAATGCCGGCAAGGAATTCGCGCTCAAGATCTATCCACCCTTTGGGAACTCCGTGCAAGATGGCCATACCTTTGGCTATTTCGGCAGCTCTGTCTGGGCCGACGACGTGTTTAGGTTTCTGAACAAGCACTGCCAAACGTGACGTACTCCGCCGCCTGAAGCCCGGGGCTTCTGGAGTCAACCGCAGCCTTGCTGCAACCACGCGGAAGAGTTGATGGAGTACGTGGTTTCTCGCGCGTGGCGCCGTACAAAAAGATCCGCGCGGTCGGGTTTGTTCAGGAGATTCCCAAATCACCGAGTGGAAAGATTCTCAGAAGAGTCCTCAAGGCGAGGGTCCGAGCTAACGCAGAGAGCAGCCCGGAACCCAGCGCTTTGCACAGGCTTCGGCTGCAGTTTCGGACATCCGCTCCAGCGAATGCTGTCGTTAAATTGGCGCTCGCCAACGGGCATGTTAGACTCGGCACAAAGGAGGGCCAATGAATCGCTTGTTCTCTTTGCTCATGATTTCGCTGTTTACTTTGGTGATTTGCACGCGAACTTCGTCCATGCCGACATCCGACGAGGAAACGCTCAAGAATCTGGAAATGGAAGCAGCGAAGCATTCAGGATTCAGCGACGCCGATGTCGCCTTTCAGAAAAGTATTCAAGGACCGCGCGTTATCAGCATCGATCCCCTCGGGCATATCTATGACCAGAGCCCAGCCGACTACGAGAAGATGGTCGTAGGAATAAGGGCGGCCAACCCAGACGCAAAAGCAAGTACTGACATACACGATATTAAGGTTCGTATTTCGGGTGATACCGCAACGGTGACGTATGCGGGCACCTACACGGCCTCTGGGTTCAAAGACCCCAATGCAAATGTTCCCGGAGCGCATTTCGTTGTGGTTGACACTTGGCAGAAGCAGTCTGGAAAGTGGAAGCTTATCTCTGGTGCGGCGGTCTCGACCGAAGCGATTCCGGCAGAAGCTTACAAGATGCCTGCTCCGGGAGCATCGAACTGATCGCACCTCCTAATCGGCTCAAGGGCTGGTCAGATTCGGGTGAAGTCTGTGCACTAAAACAACTTCGGCGTGTGGCGCGTGAATCAACTGGCCCAAAAAGTAGACATGCGCGGAACGACAGAAGTATCCTCATGCGATAACACTATCAGCGCGCAATCGTCTCGAAGGAAAGATTCAAGAACTCCAGCTCGGTGGGGTGATGGCTCACTGTCGTCAAAGTTGGCGAGCATTTAATCGAAAGCATCATCACTCGGCGAAGCGCGGAGGAGATGAAGCTCAAGGTCGGCGACACGGTTTGCGCGATTATCAAATCCACCGAGGCCATGCTGGAAAAGCCCTAGCAGCGCATCCACGGCCATCCCCAACCCGAGTTGCCGCACGCTAAACAGGCCTGAACGGTCTCGCTTATGCCGGCTCCTGGACGATAAACACGCATAAAATCGGCTATGGATTAGCCGAATCAAGTCGGTTTGACTTAACGACCCGAACTGTATTGAATGATGTAGCCGCTGGATGCCGGCCTTAGCGGCCTGGTCGACGCTTGCTCTCGGCTTTTGGGAGATTTCAAAATGATTTTGCATTGGCTCAGCTTGGATCATAGCGCTTTCGCGAGACACCGCAGGGGCTCCGCCGACTCTCATAGACCGCACCTTCGCCTTATGTTGTTAGCCGTATTCATCATGTTGGCTGGCGGACCTCGCGCTCACGCACAGGCGTCTGCCAGTATCGCAGGCCTGGTTATCGACTCATCGGGAGCGCCAGTAACTTCGTCCAGGGTTAACGCCAAAAACATGGACACGGGATTGACTCGGACCGCCACGACGGACGACGCAGGTCGCTATCTCCTCCTATCTTTGCCCGTCGGTGAATATGAACTGAGGGTCTCCAAACCGGGGTTTCAGGAAGCGATCCACAGCGGGATTCGGTTGGTAGTCGGGCAGGAAGCCAGCGTTGACCTGACGCTACAAATAAATGCAGTAAAGGCTGAAGTCCGCGTCAAGGGTGATGCCCCGGTTGTGAGCACGACAACGCAAGATATCTCGGGCCTGGTTACGGAGCCACAGATCAAGGATCTTCCCCTAAACGGCCGCAGTTATGACCTACTTCTGCCACTCAATCCTGGAGTGGTCAACTTTACGTCGATGAAAACAGGGGGAACCGGGATATCGAATTCCACAACTGGAAACAACTTTGCCGTTTCCGGGAACCGGCCCCAGCAGAATCTCTTTCTGCTCAACGGCGTCGAGTACACCGGCGCTGCCGAGAACAACATGCAGCCCGGCGGAACAAGCGGCATGCTGCTTGGCGTGGATGCCGTGCGCGAATTCAACGTTCAGCGTGATTCCTATGGGGCTGAATTCGGCAAGCGCCCAGGCGGGCAGGTGGTCATCGTCACGCAGTCCGGCACGAACCAATGGCACGGCTCCGTCTTTGAGTTCCTGCGCAACGATGCTTTCGACGCCCCCAACTTCTTCGATCGAGGCGGTCCTCCACCATTTCAGCGAAATCAATTCGGCGTCTCAGGCGGGGGCCCGATCCGGACCGACAAGACTTTTCTCTTCGCCAACTACGAAGGCTTCCGCCAGCACCTTCATCAGACTTCCGCCGCCTTTGTTCCCGACCTTGCAGCCCGAGCGGCCGCAGTTCCCAGCGTTCAACCGTTGCTGAACCTCTGGCCTACGCCTAGCGCCACCGATCCCGATTTTCCCGGAGTCTGCACGCCTCCAACGATCCTCCCGCCGAATGCCTGCGGCATCGCGCAAGTCTTCAGCAGTCCGCTGCAAACCATTCGTGAAGATTTCGGTACCGCGCGGGTCGATCATACCTTTTCGTCGCGCGATACGCTTTCCGGCATCTACACCATCGATGACGGCGATGACTTTACTGCCACCCCGCTCAATCCCTTCAGCGCGGACGTTGTCATCCTGCGTTCGCAAGTGGCCACGATTGAGGAAACACATGTCTTTTCTCCGTCGCTTATCAACACCGCGCGTTTCGGTTATTCCCGCGCGGCGTATTTCTTCACTGGCGAACCGACTCCCGGCACTCCAGCCACGAACGTTCCCGGTTTTCTACTGGGCCGCCCGGTGGGTGCGGTGGTCGTGGGCGGCAGCACCGCCTCGAATCCAACAGCCCAACTCGGCCTGGCCGGCAGCAACAACGGAAGCAACCTGACTATCGTGCGCAACCTCTACACCATCGAGGACCGCGTTACGCTCAGCAAGGGCCGTCACCAATTCGACTTCGGCGTGTGGCTGCAGCCCTTCCAGTCCAACGAAACTCTTGCGCTCAGTCAATTCGGACAAGCGACCTTCACCAGCGTGCAAACCTTCTTGCAGGGAAACATTTCCAGCTTCCTCTTTGATCCTTCGCCGACCGAGATGAACTGGCGTTCTTTTTTCAGCGCGGGGTATGCACAGGACACGATTCGCCTTAGCCCGCGCTTTACATTGACGCTTGGCTTCCGGGCCGAATCCTCCACCGGATGGAACGAAGCGCACGGTCGTGCCGCGAACTACTTTTCCACGAACGGCGTAATCAACAGCACGCCCAACGTGGGTGACTCCGTCTTTCAGGGCAACAACGCGACGTTCCTACCACAACCCAGGGTCGGCATCGCATGGAGCCCCATTGGTCCCAAAACCGTCATTCGCGCCGGTTTCGGGATGTATAACGATTTGCAGGACGCACTCGGTTATCGCACCGATCAAAACGCCCCATTCAATCCAACTTATAGCGTTGCGACTCCGGTTTCCGCGCTGCCCATCGATCCGGCCGGACCCGCTCCGTCGGGCGCAAAGCTGGTTCCCGGCGGGGTCGATCCCAACATGAAGACACCCACTCTGATTTCCTACTCGCTGCGCGTCGAACGCGAGCTTTCACCCAACACTTCCGTCACCATCGGCTACATCGCCTCTCACGGCTATCACGAGCTCATTGGCATAGACGCAAACGAGCCTTTCCCCGTCATTTGCCCTGCGGCACCTTGTCCGGCGACTTACCCGGCCACGTTCCCGGCGGGCATTGCGGGCACGCCTGTTCCCGCAGGCACGTATTTCATTCCTCCTCCGCAAGCCAGACCCAATACGACCCTAAACAACACCTGGACTTGGTTCTCCAGGGGAGACAGCGCCTACAACGCCCTACAGCTCGACGTGAATCGCCGCTTCAGCGGAGGACTAACACTCCGCGGTGCCTACACCTTTGCGAAGGTTCTCGACGATGGTGACTCGCTTAACGCCACAACTTCGGGCGGCGGCCCAGCGCTTGCTTCCAATCCATTCAATCTTCGGTCGGATTGGGGCCTTGGCACTTTCGACGTGCGTCACGTAGCCGTCATCTCTGGCACTTACGTTCTGCCCATTGGTAAGGGCAACCGCTACGTGAGCAATCGGAGTGGCTTCGTAAATGGCCTCATCAGCGGCTGGTCCATCAACTCGATCGTGACGCTACAGGGCGGGTTCCCGTTCTCGCCGCAACTCAGTTACAACCCGTCCGGGAACGGCGACACGCGCAATCCCGTCCGTCCTTTTCTCAACCCAAACTTCTCCGGCCCTGTGGTCCTTGGCAATCCCACCCAATGGTTCAACCCCAACGCGTTTCTCGCGCCCACCAACGTAGCCGCCAACCTTGGTTTTTACGGCAATGTGGGGCGCGATACTTTGACCGGTCCGGGCCTGGCGACGTGGGACTTCTCGGCGCTTAAGGACACGCGCATTCGTGAGCGGCTAAGCCTTCAGTTTCGCGCGGAAATCTTCAACCTGCTGAACCGGGCGAACTTCAACACGCCCT
>Ga0126381_100008262_pt1 | contig 11629 bp, 12 predicted proteins | sample PanSoiMetPlot_28_FD_96465 | JGI IMG/M metagenome (GOLD analysis project Ga0126381, IMG submission 96465) | Tropical forest soil microbial communities from Panama - MetaG Plot_28 | ecosystem: Environmental > Terrestrial > Soil > Tropical forest > Bulk soil | place: Panama | collected 2016-02-17 | reverse complement strand
TTGAAACCAGCTACATCAATTGTGTCTTTCACTGCAAAGCCCAGTCCATTTAGAGGTCCGCTACTAATCGGCGGTAAATCGAAAGTCGTTACAAAGGCGTTGCTCTGAGCAACGGTGATCGTGGAGGTCTTCATTTCAACTCACGTTCGCGCAAGCTGAGCTATACGCGACGCTTGTTCAAGGAACGACGGTTTCCAACCCGTCGAGGAAATCAATGACGGCGAGAAACCGTCACTCGTCGCTTACTTACTTGCCGTCTTGGACGTTTAGCTCCCAGCGGTAGCCATCGGGATCATGGAACCACAAGCCCATGTTTTTCGAGCCCGGAGCTTCAGGACCGATTTCGTGGCCCGGGTCCTCAATATCGACACCGATGTTCTTCAAATAAGCGAGCGCTTTTCGCAGTGTCGCCATGTCCGGCAGATGAAATGACATGTGATCAATCGTGTCTGGCGACGGCTTTCCTTTAAACAGCGCGATCGTGACGTGGTCGTTTCCAACTGCCACACCGTTTTCGAATTCGAACTCTTTCCACAATCCCAAAACGCTCTCGAACCACTTCGCGCTCTTCTTCGGATCACGCACAGCCAGGCCAAAATGGCCGACTTGTCCGAGTGTGAATGGGACCTCCATCGGGATCGCCAGCTTCGCGGCCTACTCCGGTTCGGAACCGTTGCGAGAAATGAGCGGTTCCATGAAGCGCAGATTAAAATCTTCCAAGGCGTCACGCGGCGTCTGGCCCAAGCCACTGGTGCCCCGTCGAAGCCAAGGCCCGATATAGGCAAGCCAGACGCTGCCCACAATTCCAAATTTTGGACGCAGCTGTGCGGCAGGACTGCTTGGATGCGTTTCCAGGAAATCCTCAACGTTCTCTCTGATGATAGGCGGCAATTCTTCGATTTGGAGGGAGACCATAATGAGAAAACGCACGCCAAGATATTTTTGGATTTTGAAAGTGTGCGAAGCCAGAAGGAGATGATCAACTGTTGATGGCGTTCACAGAAACGCCTTCAGTACCTGATCAAATGTTGTGGGGAGTCTGACGCCTTAGGCTACTGGTGATTAACCGCGGCCCCAGAGCATGGCGACCGAAGTCGTTAGGCTACCACCCATGTTGAACGTGAGAAACCGCTTTGCGTTTTCGATCTGACGCGCACCGGCCTGCGCGGTCAGCTGTTGATAGGCTTCAAACACCTGGCGAACGCCGGTGGCGCCGACAGGATGACCGTCCCCGATCAAACCTCCCCCCGCGTTCACTGGAATTTGGAACGATGCTTTGGATTTTTCTGGACGCACCTGCGGCAGCGTTGTCGCCCCGCTTTTAACAAGGTCGACGCCCTTGCCCGGCTCGGCGAGCCCAAGAATTTCGTAGGCCACAATTTCTGTGATCGAAAAACAATCGTGAACGTCAGCGCCGTGCAGATCGCGCGGCGTCAGGTTCGCCATTTGGAAAGCTTTCTCCGCCGCTTTGCGCGCCACCGAAAATGTTGGGACATCCTTCTTGTCGAGCGGCAGATAATCAGTCGTATGACCATAACCAAACAGCTGGACAGTTTTGCTTTTGTCGCGGCCAATTTTGTCGAGATATCTCCCTGAAACGAGGACAACCGACGCCGCACCATCCGTGATCTGAGAACAATCGGAAACTTTTAAAGGCGGCGCCACGTGGGGATTTTTATCCGAAACTTGTGATGCGGAATCGAGAGTGAGATCGGCGTCGCGCATTTGCGCGAGTGGATTCAATTTCGCGTGGGCATAATTTTTCCACGCCACGAGTGCTAGGTCCGCTTCGCTCGCGCCGTATTTCTCGATGTAAATCTGAGCGATGCGCCCGAATAATTTCGGGAACATAAAATCGCCGTACTCAGGCTTCTCATTATGATAGTCAGCCGCCGCACCAAGGACATCGGAACCATCGAGCGCCGACATCGTTTTCTGCTGTTCCGCGCCAACGACCAGCACAACGTCATAAAATCCGCCGATGATCCATTCCGCGCCTAACAAAACTGACAACGCCCCGGATGCGCAGGCCGCTTCCGTGTGCATCGTAGGAATACCGCGCAATTTCGGATCGATCTCCGGAATAAACGCACCAAGCTGCAACTGTTTCGTGAACTGGCCTGCATTGAAATTGCCAACCGCGCCGGCTTGAATTTCACCGGGATCGATTTTCGCATCATCGATGGCTTTCTTCCCGGCTTCTACAATGATGTGCCGGATTGTTTTACCTTCCTTCTTCAGGTTCCGCTTAAAATCGGTGCGTCCGCCCCCGAGAATATAAACTGACTCGCTCATGTTTTACGTTAACCAATCTATCTGTTCTGTCATCCTGAGCGAAGTCGAAGGATCCCGCGGAACTGCTTTTGGTTTCGCAACGGGATTTCTCGACTCCACTTCGTTCCGCTCGAAATGACGTGTGTCGCCTAGTCGGCAAATGCATTCAAACCCGTTATATCGCGTCCAATGATCAACGTGTGAATGTCGTGTGTGCCTTCGTACGTGAAGACGCTCTCCAAATTCATGGCATGCCGAATCACGGAATACTGATCGGTAATGCCGGCAGCGCCAAGAATGTCCCGCGCCTTGCGCGCGCATTGCAACGCCATCCAGACATTGTTGCGTTTCGCCATTGAGATCTGCGCAGGGCGCGATTTGCCGGCCTCCATCATACGGGTAAGGCGTACTGCTAATAACTGCGCCTTGGTGATCTCCTGCGCCATCCAGACAAGTTTCTGTTGCACAAGTTGGAAGCTGGCAATTGGGCGGCCGAATTGTTCGCGCGCTTTGGCGTAGGCCAGCGCGGTTTCGTAACAATCGATGGCCGCGCCAATGACGCCCCAAGCAATTCCGACACGCGCATATGACAGGCACGACAAAGGCGCGCTAAGTCCCGATGCGTTCGACAGGCGATTCTCCGCAGGTATGCGACAATTCTCGAACCAGCACTCCGATGTTCGGGACATTCGCAGGCTAAACTTCCCCTCGATGTCACGCGCGCGAAATCCAGTGACATCTTTCTCTACTACGAATCCGCCAACACGGCCGTCATCATCCTTCGCCCATATAACTTTGACGTCCGCGATGGATGCATTGCCGATCCAGCATTTGCTGCCGTTCAAAATGTAATGATCACCGTCGCGTCTGGCGCAAGTTTCCATTCCGCCCGGGTCTGAGCCGTGTCCATGTTCCGTTAGCGCGAAGCAACCCACGCGCTCACCTGATACCAATCCGGGCAACCAGCGCGCCTGTTGCGCCGCCGAACCAAATGAATGGATCGCCTGAATTGCGAGCGCCCCCTGCACCGACGCGAGCGAGCGAACGCCGGAGTCCGCGCGTTCCAGTTCCTGCATGATCAGCCCATAAGCCGTGTAACTCACCCCCGCGCAGCCGTGCTCCTTGAGGTACGGCGCGTAAAAACGAAGCGCGCCCATCCGCGGAATGAGATGTTCGGGAAATTTTGCGGCCCGAAAGGAAGGAACGACCTCTGACAAAACTTCCTTCTGCACAAACTGCGCCGTTTGATCGCGGATCGCGCGCTCTTCATTCGTCAAGAGTTCTTCGATTTTGTAATAATCGAGGGAATTCATATCGTCCGAACCGCTGATGCGCGCCAGTCTAGCGGTTGCGCTATGCGAACACAACGATCGCTCGTTCTATTGCAGGATCCGGCAACTACCTTTACGAAACCTAACGGTAGAGTCATTGTGCCCGCTGTGGCCTTCAAACTTCATACCTCCCTTTCACACAAGTTTGTTTGCGTGCTTGTGGCCGGACCCATGCTTAGCGGCGCGGCCCAAGACACGGCTCATCAAACCTCAGAGGTGAAGCCGTCCGGAGGAGCATTTGATGCTCGCGCTGCAGAACGTTTCGCAAAACTGGCGCTGGCGTGTGTGCACAAGGAATATCCGAATAAGATTAGTCACGTTCTGAACAGCGATGCCGATGTCGCACCGCCACGCAAACTGACGCCCGCCTTTTGCGGGTGCTACGATTGGCACTCGTCGGTACACGGACATTGGCTGTTGGTGCGGTTATTGCGCACGTTTCCAGACGCGTCATTTGCAAAAGAAGCGCGCGAGGCTTTGAAGGAAAGTCTTACCGCCGAAAATCTGAAGGCTGAAGCGGCATATTTACGCGGAGAGGGTCGCGCGAGTTTTGAACGGCCGTACGGATTAGCGTGGTTGTTGCAACTCTGCGCTGAACTGCGCGAATGGGACGATCCGCAGGCGCGAGAGATGTTGGTAAACCTGAAGCCACTCGAGGACGCAGCGCTCGAGCGGCTGACCACGTGGCTACCGAAACTCTCGCATCCAATACGAATCGGCGAGCACAATCAAACCGCGTTCGCCCTGGGACTAGTTCTCGATTATGCGCGGGGCAAGAACGACGAACGCCTTGCTAAACTGGCTGCTGATTCAGCGCGAAAATTTTATTCAGCGGACAAGAATTGTCCGCTCGGATATGAGCCTTCTGGAGAGGATTTTCTTTCGCCCTGCCTCGGCGAAGCCGACGTGATGCGTCGCGTTTTGACCCAAGCTGATTTCGCGAAATGGCTCACACAATTTCTGCCTCAAATTCCGAGAACGGCCACGTCGGATTGGTTACCTGTGGCGATTTCACCTGATCCGAGCGACCCCAAGCTGGCGCATCTAGACGGATTGAATTTAAGTCGAGCGTGGATGCTGGAAGGCATTCTCTCTTCCCTTCCTGCCAATGATCCACGCCGTCCAGCGCTCGCGAGCGCAGCAGAAGCTCATCGGCGCGCCGGGCTCGCAGCAGTTACCGGCGAACATTACGAAGGTGGCCACTGGCTCGGCAGCTTCGCGGTTTACCTAACGACGCAGCGCGGGATTCAGAAATGACGAGCAGCCGTTCCCCGCGACGACGGCGGCCTTACTTACAGCTCGGCTGTCAGCTTTCGGTCTGATTCCTTACGGGGCGCTCCTCCCGAGGGGTTCCAGGCACGTCGCTGCCAGAATTCTTCCAAGTCGCTTCGGCTGCCTCGAAAAATGTTCAGCTCTGCCCTTCGAATATTGGCAATGCTTATCGGGTAATTGGAGCGTGGAAGACGACACTTACCATCGCCGCAGTACTGCCAAAGAGCCCAGTAACTCCATGGTGCAGTCGCGCGTGGCTCCTTGGAATAGTTTGCGACCCAGAGCCAGCAACTGGCGAGCGTTTGTCTCTGCGCAGCAGTGACTCGCCCACTGTTCAAAACCTGCCCGAGATGGTATTCGCCCGAATAAATGCCAGGATAGACGCCGGTGCGCTGGCGAATGCGTTCGACAAACGCGACTGCTTGATCAGCCCGCATCGTTCCGCCGGGATAGTGACCATTCGTTTCGAAATCGAGTACCAGGAGCACACCTGCGCTCGGTCGCAGCGCGGGATTGGCTTGTGCCCACGAACTGGAAACAACGCTCAGAAAATGATCAGCCTGCCGAATTGGATCAGTTCCGTTAGCGTAGTGATATGCTCCCCAGAGGAGTCCCGCTTGTAGCGCCCCCATTTGCCGATCCAAATATTTTGGATCGCGAACGAAGGGCGGATAGGTGGCTTCGTGAATCACGCCCACGATGCCCTGCCGTTTCATTGTGACAAAATCGGGACGCATCATGTCGTAGTGGGAGAGATTCACTACGTTTGTCGCTGAAAACGCGCTGAGCGGGAGCGCAGAAAACAAAAGAGCAATCCGCAAGATCGACAATCTCATTGCCATCGGAAATCGCATGCAACATATCGAGCAGTCGTGGCGAATTTGCAAGCGCAACAATTTGGTTTCCGACGTCTTGCGCCTCGCCTGGCTGGCAGCTCAAGCTGACTCTAGATCGGAAAGCTCGTTTATGTTTCGAAAGAACTCTTTTTCCTGTCCTGTAACCGGTGTGACCCGAAGTTTTCCCACCGCTAGCAAATCATAAGTCAGAGATTGAAGCGAAAAATCCGGACTTGCTAGGGCCTTGCCGATTTCAATCGCAGCCTCACGCGGATAAATTGCCGCCAGCGGTTCGGCGCGATCGCCGATCTTTGGCAGCACACCACAACCGGGCGCGATCTGGGCGCAAAGAAACTCAAGGTAGTTTTTACTCATCCATGGCATATCGACCGCAAGCGCGAGCAGATGACCTGTGGTCATTCGGTTCATGGATGCGGCGAGACCGCTGAGTGGGCCGCGTGACGGTTGAACATCCGCGACGAACACGACACGATCGGGTCGCCACGGCGGATCGAAGCGCGCTGAAACAAAAATTTCTTTCGATTCCAGTTTTTGCAATGTTTCCAGTTGAACTTGCCAGAGAGGTGTTCCGCGAAATAGAAATGTCGCCTTATCGGTGCCCATACGGCGCGATTCACCACCCGAAAGCAGCACCGCAGTAACGTCACTCCGAGCGAAGCCGAGCAGACTCGAGAAATCCCGTGGCATTACCTGACAGTAGCTTCACGGGATCCCTCGACTTCGCCCGGAATGGACAATCTTATCGAACACAATTTCCCGCTTGTTAGAAGCTTTGCCCGCAGGCCGCCACGACCTCTCAGAAATTCCTGGGCACCCGGTGCAAATGCGCCCTCCATCCAATAGCATGGCCGGCATTCTTCCATTCCGAGAAAACGAATGCCTTGGACCTCGAACTCCTGGCCAATGAAATCGTTCAGATCAACGCCACGCGTGATCACGTTGCGGCGTGCCAGAGAAGGTGAGCACGGCTGAATATGCAGCGCGCTGCAGAGATCATTGAAAACTTCCAGCGAAAAGAAAGTGATCTGGCCTTTGTAATCGTCCTTGAAATCAAAGTATCGATCACCCCGAATGCCCCGCCCTGCGACACATTCTACTTGGGACGTTTCAATCATCCGATGCGTGCCCGGTTCGCGGCCGTGATGGCCAACAAAATTGTGTCCCGTGGAAATGAACAGATGACAAATTTCCATCGCATCCATGCTACCATTGAGGCGCCTCAGTTCACATGAAAGAAAACGGTATTGGATTACGCAGGATCATCCGGCGAAAACGCGACGGTGACCTTGAGTACTTGCCCGACGAGCTGACGATCGAGGAGCCGCTGGAAATCCGCGTCGGACGCAGATCCATTGCCACGACGATGCGCACACCTGGTCACGACGAAGAACTCACAACGGGATTCTTACTTTCGGAGGGCATCGTGCGTGCTCGCGATCAGATCGCGAGTGTCTCAGTAGGTGGCGAGAACCGAGTCGTTGTCGACCTCAGAGATGGTGTGAAATTACGACTGAATTCGATCAAACGTTTCGGAACGATCTCCAGTAGTTGTGGTCTGTGCGGGAAAACAAACATTGACGCGATCCGACAAAATTTCCCGGCGGTGCGGTCGACTGATATCCGGATTGATATTAAAACGCTGCTTTCGCTTCCCGAGACGTTGCGCAACGCCCAAAGCGACTTTGCTCGCACTGGCGGCATTCATGCCGCCGGAATTTTCACCGCGGACGGCAAATTGAAAATTGCGCGCGAAGATATCGGGCGCCACAACGCGGTGGACAAGGCGGTCGGACGAGCGCTTCTCGACGCGCTGCTACCATTGGACAGGCATCTTCTTCTAGTCAGCGGCCGCGCGTCATTTGAGATCATACAAAAGGCAGTCGCCGCCGGAATTCCGATCGTGGCCGCAGTCTCAGCGCCTTCAAGTCTTGCGGTCGAGCTCGCGCGCGAAAGCAACCAAACGCTCATAGGTTTTTTGCGCCCGCCGTCCTTCAACATCTACACACATGTCGAGCGGGTGATACTCGATTCGGCCTAGAGAAGTGCCGCCAGCAGCTACAACATCAGCGCTGCGAGGCTAAAACAGATTCCGGATCCCGCCCGGAAATTTTGCCCACCGCAATCCAACCAAAGCGGCTAACGAGCGCGCCAATTAAGAATGAAACTGCCGCCAACGGGATTACGCCAAAGAATCGCAACACAAGCGGGATCGGACCGGTAAATACTTCGCCGATCCGAATGAGCCAGCCTGAACCATGCGCATGAATGGCCCGATCAGCGACGCCATGTTTATTGATGCTCAACCAAATTAAAAGCACAGTTTCAACCGCGGCCACAAATAAGCCTATGGCGTTGAGCGGCGCGATTCTGTGACCCAGTAGCTCCAGTAAGCCGGCAGCGGATCCCAATCCTGCGGCCCCGAAATGAATCGGCAGCAGCTTGTGATGCAAGAACCAGGCCGGTATCGCCGTCGCGCCAATGAGCACACCTGTATAGGTTGCCAATAACATTCCAAAGATAGCCGATCCCAAGATCAAAATTCCTGCAGCGACGCCGAGAATTTGATCAATTGCACCAGCGAACGGGTGGAATGTCTGAAGCTCCAGCGTTGTTAAACCTGGAACAACACACATTCCAAATGCCGTCAGAATCCACGCGCCCATCGACATGGCTGATTGCGGTTTGAACACGCGGAGCATGTTGATGAAAAGATGCGGCCGGCCCAGATCTAAAATCAGCAGAATCGGCGAAAGCACCGACGCTACTCCGGCGACCCACATTGCAGAGCGCGCAACATCGAAATGGTGAAACAACATCGCGGCAAGCGCGATCACTGCTGACATTCCGCCAAGGCCGCCTACGAAAAAGTAGATTGGAATTTCCCACGTCCAAACCGGCGGCCTAACAATTGGCTGACCATAGTAACCAGGCTTCCGCGGAATTGGGCCGCCGGCGACGTCCACGCCGCGACCGGTCACAGCTCCCTTCGCCCAGGCTTCTTCACGCAATTGGTCAATTCGCGATTCGTTAGGCATGTTCAGGACTGGCCGCTCGCTTTTTCCGCACCGACGCGTTTCATGAGAAGAAGGCAAAACTTGCAAGAGTCACCGCAATCGTACCAATGGCAGTGGCAAACGCGGCCGTCCACGCGGCCTTCAGATGAATTGTCGGAATCTGCGGCTTTGGCGGAAGCCCGTATGCTTCGGGCTCGCCGAGAATCAGGAAAAAAGCGTGAGTGCCGCGGACAGACGTTTCGGTCGGATCGTAAAGTTGTGCGTCAGAGTATCCGTGTTCTCGCAGTTGATGCACACGTTGTGTCGCACGTGCGCGTAGATCATCGAGTCGTCCGAACACGATTGATTCAGTCGGACAAACTTTCGCACAGGCTGGCGGAAGGCCGCTTTTCTGGCGATCGTAGCAGAAGGTACATTTGAATGCGCCGCCGGCTTCGGGCAAAGGTTGCGGGCGCCGGTCAATCACGCCAAAAGGGCACGAGACACCGCAATAGCCGCAACCGTTGCAAACGTCGTTCTGTACAAGCACCGAGCCAACTTCGGTGCGAACGATCGCTCCGGTGGGACACGCTTCGAGGCAACCAGCTTCTTCGCAATGCTTGCAAACATCCGAGAGGAAAATCCAGCGAAAGGGTTCTTCTCCGTTAGGATTGCCTAACGAATGTGAGCCAACAATCTGACCTCCTTTTTGTCGATCTTGTTCGACGAACATCACGTGACGCCAAGTAGATGCGCCTAGGTGACCGGTGTTGTCGTAGGAATTTCCCGACCAAACGAAGCCATCATCGGGCACGTGGTTCCATTCTTTGCACGCGACTTCGCAGGCTTTGCAACCAATGCAAACAGTTGGATCGGTGAAAAACCCAACCTCGACATTGTCGCGCACGTACGTGTGCCCACGCTGATTAGTGCTGTGCGTGCCTTCGCCGATCATGAAAATCAAATAAGGAAAGCAGGAAAGGTGGATCGGCTTGTCGCCAAGCCGATGGCTTGAGGCCCCGTCGACGCGTTGAGGACAGCGCGTTCCACCTTTAATCCTATTTTCCTGGATTCCTGATTCACAATCTTCATTCTTTTCCTTCGATCGCGTGGCCCCCGCCGCTTTGTCCCTTTCGGAAGGACCGCTCTTCTGGATGCAAGATCGTTGGCCCGGTTTGCGGTGCATATTTGTTAAGAAATTCAGCGAACGCTGGTCCACGCGGTAGACGTCCAGGCGCGATGTTGCAGGTAAGCGCCTTGGCCTCCATGATTGTGACGTTCGGCTCACCGGAAATCGTTAGAAGATCATTCGCAGCCCCGCCCCGCACGAGGCCGGCTGTGCCGTAATGATAAGGCAACGCAATCTGGTGCACTGTTTTCCCATTAAGCGCCAGTGGTCGAATCCGGCGACTAATAAGTGCGCGTGCTTCGATTGCCGCGCGCAAAGTAATCACGCAAATGTAATCGCCGTTATCGATCTGGAGCTGCGTCGCTAGTTCCGGCGAAATCTCAGCGAACATCTCCGGCTGCAATTCCGCGAGATGACTCAGAAAACGCGACATGCCACCAGCCGTGTGGTGTTCCGTCAAACGGTAGGTCGTTAGAACATAAGGAAATCGTGGATCACCTGGCGGAGCGAAGCGATTCTCCTGGCGCGCAAACCATTGCTCAGCGGGATTTGTGGCGTGAGAATAAAGCTCATTCGAGACCGGCGACTCAAGCGGCTCATAATGAGTTGGGAACGGGCCGTCCTTTAATCCTTTGGGCACGTAAATCCATCCCAGCCCATCCTCATGGAGCACGAACGGCGCGTCGCCGGGAATCGCGTCCAAGCCTTCTGCGCCCACCTCAGGTTCGTAGTCTGGAGATTTTCCCTGTACAAATCCGGCAACATCGATGCCGGTCCATTTTTCAGAGTCCCACCAGACCAATTTTTTCCGTTCGCTCCAAGGATGCCCGTCCGGGCGCGCACTGGCACGATTATAGATGATGCGGCGATCGCTCGGCCACGCGAAGCCCCAGCCGTGCCCGAGATAATCTTTCGACTTGCGCGAGTTGGCCTTGTTCACACCATCGCGGCCAAAAACGCCCGAGTAGATCCAGCAGCCGCACGCGGTCGAACCGTCGGCTTTCAATTCAGAAAACCGATTTATCTGCGAGCCGTGATGCGGATTGCCGTTGCGATCGTCACCGAAAACGATCCCGTCACTCCCGCCGGGATTGACGTCCCCGGCTACAGGATCCGTGTGCCAGCCGTTGATTTCCGCGAGCACCGCTTCCATTTTCGGATCGCCTAATTCGTCCTCCGGATACCACCAGTCGAGCGCCCGCAATGGCTCATCCATCGGATCGTTCGACGCTTTGGCTTTTGCTATTAAACGCAACGCGAGCTGATGCATAAACCACGCATCGGAGCGACAATCGCCTGGTGGATCGACTGCTTGCTCGCGCCATTGCAATAGACGCTGAGTGTTCGTGAACGCACCTTCCTTTTCTGCGTGACCGGCTGCAGGAAAGAAGAAAATTTCAGTGTCGATCTCGTCAGTCTTTAACTCACCGCGCTCAATCTCAGGCGATTCTCGCCAGAAAGTTGCTGATTCCATTTCCACCATGTCACGCACAACGAGCCATTTTAGTTTCGAGAGTGCTTTTCGCTGGAGTCGCGAGTTCGGCGCACCCACGGCCGGGTTTTGGCCCATCAAGAACAGGCCTTCCCCTTTTCCATCGAGCATTTCGTAGAGGTACTCAAAGAACGAGTGGTTACCGGTAAGTTTCGGAAGAAATCCGTATCCGAAATCGTTGTCGGCCGTTGCGCTTTTGCCGTAGTACGCCTTGAGCGTGCTCACCATGTACTCCGGGTAATGGGACCACAGCCCGGTCTTCTTCGTGTACTTTTCAAAAT
>Ga0126381_100008261_pt1 | contig 11630 bp, 9 predicted proteins | sample PanSoiMetPlot_28_FD_96465 | JGI IMG/M metagenome (GOLD analysis project Ga0126381, IMG submission 96465) | Tropical forest soil microbial communities from Panama - MetaG Plot_28 | ecosystem: Environmental > Terrestrial > Soil > Tropical forest > Bulk soil | place: Panama | collected 2016-02-17 | reverse complement strand
TAGGATCGACCAGGAGGTTCTATCTCCGGATTGAGGTCTCAACAAAATGTCACGTCCAGGTCTGCGCGACGAGGCATAACGATCTGCAAAGCAGCGATCTCAGCCTGACTGACAGGAGCAGGTATTTCCCGACTGGGCTAGCAGGAACGCCAGAATGTCCTCCAGGATCGCCGCAGCCACGCTGGCAACTATCGCAACGTGTGGCTACGCGCTGGCGAATACTGTTCTGTCATGTACCGGGACGATGGAGACCCCGGGAATTTCGACCAATCAAGCGTATGTGTTATCGGTCACTGTTGATCCCGTTAAGAAAACCGTGACGGTTGGCGACACTGGATCGATACCGATAGAAGCCGACGCTTCCGACAAGACGATAACTTTTGGAAGTGCCGCCAGTCCCATCTTCGGTATTCTCAACAGAGTGACCGGTACAATATTTGTGTCGACCTTTCAGCCGGTTGCAACATACCGCGGCGTTTGCAACCAGATTGACCGATAAGAACGCAGCGGTGGCGGCGCCCGCCGATCGGGTAGCGGCCCAATCGCCCACAGAACGTGCGGATACCCGACAAGCCGCTCGGTGGCCGCTACGCTGATCTCCGGGCCTGCGTGGTGAGCCATCGACTCTGCTCGCGCTCCCTGCGGTGCGCTAGCTCATGCGCGTCCTCGCAGAGGCCGCTACAAAACCGCAAATGAACCCATTCCCGGCCGTTCCAGAGATTCCGGAACTTGACGCCTAGGCCGAGCCTCCCCCCACATTGGGCGCATCTCTTCATGGTGTGCCTCGCGGTGGCTCGTGGCCGTAGACTTGGCCTTGGTCGCTGATTCGGGCTCCGATTGCTAGTCCTACTGGGAGTATGGCGCGTGTTGGTCGGCATCAGGTGAATGACGTAGGAAGGCCACTTCTAGGCTGAGAGAAAACCGCCGGGCCTGGACCCGGCGGCTCCCTGCGTCGGCGATCGCGTCGGGGGGCTGGGGGGAGTGCGACCGCCTCGCGCTAAGCTTGACCGGTACGTAGTGCGAAATATTCCCTTCGCCCTGCGGCGGAGTGTCTCTTGCGGTGGAGGCCCCTCTCCCACGCGGGGCCTCGGACCGGGACGGGCCTGCCGCATCTCCTAACCGGGCGGGTTTGCCCGACTGAGATTCTGATCACGCACCCTTGCGGAAGGCGTCCTCAGTCCGTCCCTTCACGCCGCTGGACTCTAATATTCCTCACGATAAGCAGGCACCTGCGCAGGAGACGTCCCTCGCGGAATGAAGTTCCCATTGATGAAAACCCCATTGTACCCGGTGGACCTGCCCGCATTGGCGAAACCGTACGCGTTCCGGCCGTTGGAATAATCAAACGCCTTGCTCCGTTTCGTAGAAGCATAGGCACTCCGACCACCAGCGTAACCGTATGCCCTGCTTGCGTTGGCGTGGTTGAGGAACAAATCCGGGTGGTAGGCCGGATTGACGCCGTCCATGCTGCCCGGCATGACGAATCCGCCGTGATAGTCACCTGAGCTGTTGTCACTTGCCCACGCCGCGGATGCACCAGTAAGGCTGAGCAAGGCGACCGCCGCGAGAGCAATCTTGGTCTTGGTGAGCATGATCGAACTCCTGTTCGGGGTTAAATTTGTCTTCTGCACACTAGATCGACGACGCAGGTGCTTTATTCCGCGTCTCGATGCCGACGTGCGATGCCAGGAGCTAGTCGCCGATCCTCGCGCAGGAATTTCCCGTCACATACAATCTTGTGAGAGGCGGGCCGTCTTTTGGTTACATCTGTTGTTTCAGCGTCAATTTCGAGCCAGAAAGTGTAAACACCCTGTAGCGAGATCTGACGTGGGCCAGATCAGGCCATTTGCCCAAATGCGAAGTCAGCGGCCCCCGACTTGCACGGGTCGGGTGGAGCGAACCTAACTGCAATGGCTCAAGAGGTGGCCGCCGGGTCTCAGACCCGGCAGGTCGCTGCGACGGCGGCCGCGTCGGGGGCCGGGGAAGTGCGACCGCCGCTCACGCGAAATGTCGGCTCGGAGTCCCGCCCTTCGGCTGAATGCCTCTTGCGGTGAGTGCGGTCGGGCGCGACCTACGGGCCTCGCCCGACTTAGCGAGGCCCTTCGACGAAGGTTTGGTCTAACCTTCGGGTATGAACGAGCCTTAGGGAGATGCACATCGCGCGGGGCGGCCAATTGTCAGGCCGAGGATGGTACTTCAGTGGCGGGTCGTAGATGGCGGCTCATCGTCAGAAAACAAAGCTGAGCAGTCCCGCGGGCCATCCACCGTGATGACACGCGCGGCCTTGCCCGGCTCGCAGACGAATCGGATCACCAGGAGCGGCTCGGCGAAACTCTCGGCACCTACTCTGAACTCGTCCACGATAGTCTGGCCGGCTTCCTCCGCTTGCTCCTCGCCACAGCGAAGCTTCTGACGAAGTTTGTCCAGGACTAATCTTCGGAACTTCTCTAGCGAGTCGACTAGAGTTTCGGCGTTGCGGTCGTGACCCATGACATCCTCCGCATGGCCATAGATCACAACCCGGCGACGTTTAAAAGGTTCAAACAATGTCGTCGGGCTGCTGTTGAAAGAATGGGGCAAGCGTTCCCAATCGCGCCTCAACGCTATGCACGCGTCGCCCCCGATCCCGCGAAGCCGTGCGGTCATCAAGCGGGAAAGGCCTTTCATGCCCGAAACTCGTCGAGAGTTGGAGCTCCCGTCGAGGCAGGCCAACAGATACATATTTACCTGATCAGGCGCCAACTGCTGCTGCCAGATTAACGACAGCGAGTAACTGTCGTCTACCTGCGTGTGCTCCGGCGTGGACGGCGTCCATGCCTTCGCATGAAAGCGAGTGACCTTAGGGTCGCGCTCTGTCGGGGACCCAACGTATCCTTCGCGACTTACGCACGATCAGCTGCTGGTCGAATATCACGGGATTTTCTCTGGTCGCGCCTTGCTGGATCGACCGGCAGCTCGCGCCGGAAAGCGGGTGCTTGACCACGTGAAGTGCGCGGGCGCTGACAAAAGTGGCCTTCCAGGAGTCGGTGGACGCAAGCGTGAACTTAGTGCATATTCTCTCATAGGTTGCGACCAGTCAAAGGGGAACCATAATGCGGATCATAATCGCCTTGCTCGGCCTCGCTTTACTTGGAACCACCACGCATAGAGCGCTCGCTTGGGGGGACGATGGCCACAAGACCATCGCCCTGATCGCGCAGCACTACCTGGCCCCCGACGTCAAGAGAACGGTGGCCGCGATGCTCGCTGCGGACCCCGACAACCTCACCAAGCACGACATCGCCAGCGAGGCGACCTGGGCTGACAAGTACCGCGATGAGAACAATCGCAAAGACCACTACCAGCAGACCCAAGCCTGGCATTTCGTCGACGTGGAGATCGAGAACGCCGACATGGCTTCGGCCTGCTTCGGCCGACTGCCGCTCCCAGTGGGAACGCTCGCCTCGAACGGGCCGGCCAAGGCCTGCGTCTTGGACAAGGCGAAGCAGTTCGCGAACGAGCTGGCGGCTCCGGGAACTGACATCGATGAGCGCCTCTTCGCCCTGAAATTCCTCCTGCACTTCGTGGGCGACATGCACCAGCCACTGCACGCGTCCGACAACCACGACCGGGGCGGCAACGATATCAAGGTCTCCGCCGACGGCATCAAGCACAAGTCCAAGGACGAGCTACACGGCTACTGGGACACTCAGTTCGTGGACGCGATCGGTGGGAAGACACCGTCCACTCTGGCGAGCTCGCTGATCAAGCAGATCACCCCAGAGCAGGTGTCGAGCTGGAGCGCGGGATCGTTCGACGAGTGGGCGATGGAGGCCTACATGGTGTCAAGGGCCGACGTGTACGGGAGCCCTCCACTCTCCAAGGACACGCCTCAACACCTGGACGCCGCCTATGTGGACCGAGCGGAAAAGGACGTGGGCCAACAGCTGAGCCGGGCAGGCGTCCGTCTGGCGGCGGTCCTCAACAAGGCTCTGGGATCGAATTAATTCCGGACGATAGCTCTCTCGCCCTACGGCTCGTACTTCTCCACCACGTACGACCGCCACAGCAGCAGCCAACGCTCCCGCGGATAGCAGCGCACCGCGGCCTCGAATGCGGCGCGCGCTACCTCGGCGTTGCCGTTGAGAGAGATCGTCCGCAGCGTCTCGCCGTCCGCACCGTGGGCGGTCTGCTCGACCCGAAATGTGAGCTCCTTGTCGAGCCCGTGGACCTGCGGGTTCGCCACCTTCCGGAGCAGGTCGTGGAGTTCGGCCGCCATCCGGTAGTGGTTGTCGCCGATCTTCCTGCAGACGTCGCGGAGGTCGACGAGAAGGCCGGGGTCCGTCACCTTCGGTCTCCTCTGCCATCCGACTGTCCTTCGAGAAACGAAGGGGCCCCGGCGCGGGGGTTTTTCGGGGGGGGGTACGCCGAGGCCCCGCGACGCTCGAGGTTGCTCTCGAGGCCGTAACAACTCACCAGCACAAGCGTCCGATGGGGCTAGGAGGGTAGCGCTTGACCGATGGGAACAAATAGAGAACATCTCGACCCCAGAGTCAAGGCACGATTCGGTTCCGTTCCAGAGTCAAGGCGATTGGGTCATGGGTGATGAGAGAAAGAGTGCGAAAGGCTCGACGAGGAGTGCCCGCACCAGGTCGTGCGGCCCTGGCGATAGCTCCGACGACGAGGTGATGGCTTTCCGTCAAGCGGGTGGCAAGTTCGTATGTGAGGGACGGCGACGCAGCGTTCGTGCGCTATGCGCCGATCTTGATAAACGCGGGACTCGGAAAACGAATCGGGAGCGGCATCCAACCGGCGTGACCACGCCGCACTGGCGAGCGCCCCGAGCGTGGGGCGCAGAAGACAGCCCGGTGACCCGGTGAAGAGCCGGAGACGACAGCGAAGCAGCGACGATGACGGGAAAGCAAATTCAGCAGGTTGCCAACCTCTTAGGCTGTGTGCCCGGGATCGATGTGCCTGGGGATCTGCAGCCTGTCCGCGTCAGCGACCGGTGGCTTGGGCGGCTTGCCGGGCACCCCTTGCTCGCCGAGCTCCTCCTTCGCGATATCGTCTTCCGTCTTGTCAAGAGCGTCGCGCTCCGCGCGTGGCTTACTCATGTGACCTCCGCGCCCGTCCCTCTCGCACACAGGAACTAACCGGTGTCTGTCTGGTTCCCAATAGCGGGACCTCGTTCGACCAGCGCTCGAAAGTCCACCGGGGAGAACCCCTCCTGTTCTACACCGCCCGGAAAAATCCCTTGCGGCGCAAAGGTGCCCCTGAGGGTTGGTTTACACCTTAAGCCGTTGATCTCCCTACCAAAGCACCAATCCGGCCTGTACTTTCAGGCGCGTGTGCCCGGGAGCCATACAGGAGCCATGCATCTGTGTCAGGGCGCCGGCCTGCCTGCGGGGTTGTCCGGCATCCTATGCGACCGCATTGACAAAACCTCGGTGTGGACCGTTAAGTCAGGCCAATCGACGGTCTCTCACGTGAGAGCGAACAGGGAATGCGGTCGGGGACGAAAATCCCTCAATCCGCAGCTGCCCCCGCAACTGTAAGCGGCGAGCCCGAGCCACAAGGCCACTGGGAAAATCCCGGGAAGGCGGTGAGGGGCACCGACCCGCGAGCCAGGAGACCTGCCGTCGATTCGGTCGCGTGCCGGGCGGGGTGCCTCGGCGCAGGTCGATTGGCACTCGGCACCCGAGGTGGGACGCACGTCCCCGCGGAGCCGCACGGGTGGCCTCGAGCGACAGCGACATCGCGAATGAGACGGCCGAGCGCGCGGCCGGCAGCGCGCTTGCGACCATCTATGTCTGCATCACCTGCCGCGGACCGAGCGGCTTGGCGGTCGAACCGTTGCCGGGCACGCTGGTCGCCGCCGCGACCGTGGAAGCCGCGCGCGGCACCGCCATCGCGGTGCGGCCCATCAAATGCCTCGCCAATTGCTCGCGCGGCCCGAGTGCGGCCCTGCGCGCCAACCGCTCGTGGACCTATCTGTTCGGCGCACTCGATACGACCTGCGCGTCTGCGCTGGTGACCGGCGCCAGAATGCTCGCGGCCGCGCCCGACGGCATCCTGCCCTGGCGCGGGCGCCCCGAAGTGCTCAAGCGCGGGCTTCTCGCCCGCTTGCCCCCGCTCGACTACACACAGGAGAACGAATGAACGCTTCGCTCGCGCGCGTGCCTTGCACGATCGTCACCGGTTTCTTGGGCGCCGGCAAGACCACGCTGATCCGCCACCTCATCACTCACGCGCAGGGCCGGCGGCTCGCCGTGATCGTCAACGAATTCGGCGACGTCGGCATCGATGGCGAGCTGCTCAAGGGTTGCGGCGATGCGGCCTGCCCACAGGAGAGGATCGTCGAGCTCGCCAACGGCTGCCTCTGCTGCACCGTCGCGGACGAGTTCGTGCCCGCGCTCGACTCGCTGCTCGCCCGCGCGCCCGAGCACATCATGATCGAGACCTCAGGCCTGGCACTGCCGAAGCCCTTGGTGCAGGCCTTCCTGTGGCCGGCGATCCGCAACCGCGTGACGGTCGACGGGGTCGTGGCGGTGGTCGACGGCGAGGCGCTCGCCGACGGCCGCGTCGCCGCTGATCTCGAGGCGCTGGCGCGCCAGCGCGCCGCCGACAATGCGCTCGAGCACGACAACCCGATCGAGGAGGTGTTCGAGGATCAGGTCGGCTGCGCGGATCTGGTGGTGCTCAACAAGCGCGATCTGCTCGACGATGGCCGCGCCGAGAAGGCGATGGCCGCCATCGCCGGGGTGCTGCCGCCGGCCGTGAAGGTCATCACGGCGAGCAACGGGCGGGTCGATCCGGCCGCATTGCTCGGCCTCGCGCTCGCGAGCGAGATGGACATCGACAACCGCCGCACCTGGCACGATGCGCAGGAAGCGCACGACCACGACGATTTCGACCGCTTCGTGGTGCCACTGCCCGAGATCGCCGACCCGCTGGCGCTCGCCGCGCGGGTCGGTGCGCTGCCGGAGCAGTTCGATGTGCTGCGGGTGAAGGGCTTTGTGGCGGTGGCCGGCAAGCCGATGCGGCTCCTGGTGCAGGCGGTGGGCGCGCGCGTCACGCATCAGTACGACCGGACCTGGCAGGCGGGCGAGGCGCGCCAAGGCCGCCTGGTGGTCATCGGCCGCAAGGGTTTTGACCGCGCCGCGGTCAGCAACGCTTTGCTCGGCTGAACGATGCACCTCCTCGCCACATCCTCCACGACGCTCGACGATCTGGTCGAGGCGGTCGATCTCGGCCAGCCGCCCGGGGATGTGGCGATCCTGTCGTTCGCGGACAGCGACCTCGCGGGCCTCGCGGCCGCCTGGGCGATGGAGCGCGACGTGTTGCCGAGCGTTCGGCTCGCGCATCTGCGCGATCTGCGGCATCCGATGTCGGTCGATCTGTGGATCCAGCGTGTCGCCGCACACGCGAAGGTGATCCTGGTGCGCCTGCTCGGCGGCCTCGATTGGTGGCGCTATGGCGTCGAGCGGCTCTCGGCGCTCGCGCGCGAGCGCGGCATCGTGCTGGCGCTCCTGCCCGGCGAGGATCGCGACGACCCGCGCCTCGCCGCAGCCTCGACCCTGCCGCAAGGCGAGCTCGACACTTTGCTCGCCTTCTTCCGCGAAGGCGGACGCGAGAATCTGCGCGCCTTGCTGCACCATCTCGCCCGTCATGCCGGGCGGACGATTGATTGTCCTCCACCGCTGCCGCTGCCGCGCATGGCCGCCTACTTGCCGGGGCAAGGCGCGGTCGGCCTCGGCCGCCTGTTGGCGACGCTGGCGCCCGGACGGCCGGTGGTGCCGATCGTGTTCTATCGGGCGCTGGTGCTCGCCGCCGACACCGCGCCGATCGACGCGTTGTGCGCGGAGCTTGCAGTGCAAGGTCTCGCGCCGGCGCCGCTGTTCGTGACCCGCCTCAAGGACAAGGATGCCGCCGCCTTCATGACCGAGGCGCTCGCACGGCTTGATCCCGCGCTCATCATCAGCACGACCGCATTCGCGGCCGGTAGCAATCCGGGCGAGCCGACGCCGCTCGATGGGCCGGGCGTCCCGGTGCTGCAGGCCGTCATCGCCACAACCAAGCGCGCCGCTTGGGAGACGAGCCCGCGCGGCCTCGGCTCAGCCGATCTCGCCATGAACGTGGTGCTGCCAGAGCTCGACGGCCGCATCCTCGCCGGCGCCATCGCGTTCAAGCATCCGTTGCCGGCGGACCCCGCGCTCGCCTTCACGGCCGTGGTCAACCAGAGCGAGGCCGACCGCATCGCGATGGTGGCGGCGCGCGCCACCGCGCTGGTGCGCCTGCAGACGACGCCACACGCGGCGCGGCGCATTGCGATTCTGATGCCGGACTATCCGGGCGCGCCGGGACGCACCGGCTACGCCGTCGGCCTCGATGTGCCGGCGAGCGTGCTCGCGCTGCTCGCGGATCTTGCGGAGGCTGGCTATCAGGTCGCCGACGTGCCGTCCTCGCCGCGCACCCTACTCGACGAGCTTGACGGCGACTTCGCCGCAACCTCCGCCCCTCCCGGGGAGGGGCGGCGGGTGGGGGTCGGGAGATACGGAAGGGCTTGGCCCAGTGGCACGACCCCCCTCCCCAACCGTCCCCCACCAGGGGGGAGGGAGGCGGGTGCAGCGCTGCCATTGGCGGCGCTGCCATTGGCAGACTACACGCGCATGCTGGCGGAACTGCCCGCGGACATCGCAAGCCGCATCACCGCAACCTGGGGCGGACCACAAGCAGACCCCGACTTCATCGACGGCGCGTTCCGCTTCCGCGCGGAGAACTTCGGCAACGTCACGGTCGCGCTGCCGCCCGACCGCGGGCGCGCCGCGAACCGGCGCGCCGAGTATCACGACCCAGCGCTGCCGCCGCGCCATGCGCTCCTCGCCTTCGGGCTCTGGCTGCGCCACGTCGTGCAATGCAACGCGGTCGTGCACATGGGCGCTCACGGCACCACCGAATGGCTGCCCGGCAAGGCGGTGGCGCTGACCGCAAGCTGCTTCCCCGAAGCCGTGCTCGGCCCGCTGCCGGTCGCCTATCCGTTCATCGTCAGCAATCCAGGTGAGGCTGCGCAGGCCAAGCGACGGCTTGCGGCCGTCACCGTCGGCCACCTGCCGCCGCCACTCGCGAGCGGTGAGCTCACCGGCCCCGCGCGCGATCTCGAACGGCTCGTCGACGAATATGCCCAGGCCGACGGCCTCGATACGCGGCGCCGGCAGCGGCTCGCCGCCCTCATCGTCGAGACCGCGCAGCGCAACGCCCTGGCCGGCGAAGCCGGCATCGACGTCGCGGCCGCACCGGACGAAGTGCTGCGCCGCATCGATGCCTGGCTCTGCGATCTCAAGGACCTCGCCATCAAGGACGGTCTGCACGTCTACGGACGCGGCCGGGAATGTGCCGCGGCGGAACGCGACGCGCTGCTCGCCGCGCTCGACGCGCAGCATGTCGCACCAGGCCCCGCCGGCGCCCCGACACGCGGGCGCCGCGACGTGCTGCCGACGGGCCGCAATCTCTACACCGCCGACCCCCGCATGCTGCCAACCGAGACCGCCATGGAGCTCGGCACCCGCGCCGCCGACGAGGTGATCCGCGCGCACCTGCAGGCGCACGGCGAGATGCCGCGCGCGCTCGTGGTCGATCTCTGGGGCAGCGCGACGCTACGCACCGGCGGCGAGGAGATCGCCCAGAGCCTCGCCTACATGGGCTGCCGCCCAACCTGGGACCGCGCGACCGGCCGCGTCACCGGCGTCGAGGTGTTGCCGCTCGCCAGCATCGGCCGCGCCCGCGTCGATGTCACCTGGCGCATTTCCGGATTGTTCCGCGATCTCTTCCCGGCGCAGCTCGCGTTGCTCGATGCCGCGGTGCAGGTGGTGGCGGCGCGCGAGGAAGGTGATGCCGACAATCCCCTGGCGGCGGCACGCCGCGATGCCGCCAGCGGCCGCCTGGTGCGCATCTTCGGCACCGCGCCCGGCGCCTACGGGGCCGGCGTCACGGATTTGCTGGGGCCCGATGCTGATCGTGCTGAGGCCGCGACCGCGTATCTCGGCGCCGCCTCGCATTCCTATGGCGGCGAGCACGGCGAAGCCCAGCCCTCACCCGGTGCGTTTGCGCAGCGCGTGGCAAACGCCGATCTGCTGGTGCATCCCGGCGATGACCCGGGCCGCGATCTGCTCGAGGGCGCCGAGGACGCGGCGTTCGTCGGCGGCTTTGCGGCGGCGGCGGCGGCGCTCGGCCGCACGCCCGATCTGGTGATGCTCGACCTGACCGATCCGCAGCGCCCGCGCGCCCGACCGCTCGCGGCAGCGCTCGCCCGCATCGTGCGGGCGCGCGCCGTGAGCCCGCGGTTCATCGCGGGTCAGATGCGGCACGGCCCGCGCGGCGCCGCCGAGCTTGCCGAGACCGTCGACCGCCTGTTCGATTTTGCGCGACTGACTGACGCCGTGCCGAGCACATTGTTCGATCTGGTGCACGCGGCCTATGTCGCAGATGCGCACGTGCGCGAATTTCTGTTGCGCGAAAACCCCGCCGCGGCAGCCTGCATTGCGGAGCGCCTCGAAAGCGCGCGCCGGCGCGGGTTTTGGCATCCGCATCGCAACGATATCGACGCCGACCTGCGCGCCTTGCGGACGGAGGCAGGATCATGAGCGCGCAGCCGCCTCACCGCCGCGGCGCCTGCCCGGCCCTCGCGGCGCCGATGCCGACCGGCGACGGGTTGTTGGTGCGGCTCGCCTGCTCGGGCACCACCATCGGACTCGACGCAATGACGGCGCTCTGCGCCGCGGCGCGGCGCCACGGCAACGGCGTCGTCGAGATCACGGCACGCGGCAACATCCAGGTGCGCGGCCTCAGCCCCGCTTCAGCGCCGGCCTTCGCCGCGGCGGTGGCGCCGCTCGGCATCGACGCGGGCGACGGCGTTGCGATCCTGGTCGATCCGCTCACAGGTCTCGCGCCGGCGCCGGCGGTCGATGCGCGTGGCGTCGCTGGCGCCCTGCGGGAGCGGCTCGCGCATGCTCCCTTCGCGGCGTTGCTTGGGCCGAAAGTGTCGATCGTGATCGATGGCGGCAGCGCGCTCAATCTCGATGCCATCCGGGCCGACATCAGGCTGCGCGCCGACCGCGGAAGATGGTTGCTCGCCGTCGGCGGCGACGCGGCAAGCGGTGCGCCGATTGGCCACGCCGAGAACATCGCCGAGGCAGCAATGCGCCTGCTCGAGCTGATCGCGCGACATGGCCCGCAAGCACGCGCGAGCGATCTCGTGCGCTCGCATGGACTGGATGCATTCCGGACTGCGCTGACAGAGATTGTTGAACGCGCCACAAGCTCCTCCCCTTCCCCTTGTGGGGAGGGGTCGGGGGTCGCAAGCGACGAAAGCGCCGGGCCCAGTGGCACGACCCCCCTCCCCAACCCTCCCGCACAAGCCGAAAGGGAGTCGCATGCGGCCGCGTCACAGCCGATCGGCACGCATCGCCTGCGCGATGGACGCTGCGCCCTCGGCATAGGACTTAGCTTTGGGCACATCAATGCAAATGCGATGGCAGATGTGATCGCAGCAGCGCGTCGCTTGCAAGCGAGCGGACTGCGCGCTGCGCCGGGGCGTGCTCTGCTCGTCATTGGTCTCACAAATGAAGCTTCACAAACGCTCGCCACCGACGCAG
>Ga0126381_100008260_pt1 | contig 11630 bp, 7 predicted proteins | sample PanSoiMetPlot_28_FD_96465 | JGI IMG/M metagenome (GOLD analysis project Ga0126381, IMG submission 96465) | Tropical forest soil microbial communities from Panama - MetaG Plot_28 | ecosystem: Environmental > Terrestrial > Soil > Tropical forest > Bulk soil | place: Panama | collected 2016-02-17 | reverse complement strand
GCAGGGAATCGCTGGAAATTGGATTTGGTGGGCCTTCTGCGTCGGCGGGATGCTGACCGTCTTCTTCTTTGCCCGCTACTGGCGTCGCGCCGAAATTCTCACCGACGTTCAATTTGTGGAGATTCGATACGGCGGGAAGCCGGCCGCATTCCTGCGTGGATTCAAGGCGATTTATCTCGGGTTATTCATGAACTGCTTCATCCTGGGATGGGTGACCAAGGCCATGGTCAGCATCATCACCGTATTGCTGGGACCCATGATCGCGAAGGGACAAATCCTGCAACTTGAAATCTTCGGGCACAGCTATCAGCACGTTCTCGGAGATCCACAAAACACGGCCCTCGCTATCTGCATCTTCGTCATCATTCCTTTTACCGGCTTGTATACGTTCATCGGCGGGCTCTGGGGCGTGCTGGTCACCGATCTGTTTCAATTTGTGCTCAAGATGGCAATGATCATCGTGCTGGCATGGGTAGCGGTCGCGAAGATCGGCGGTATGCACGCGCTCGAAGCCCATCTCGAGGTCATTCGCAAAAATGCCGACGCGAGCGGGGCGGTGACCTCAAACCCCCTGGCGTTTTTTCCCGATTTCAGCCACGGCCTCACCAGCACCGCAGTATGGACGTTGCCCCTGCTGACCTTCATCGTCTACCTGGGCATGCAGTGGTGGCTGGCCTGGTATCCAGGGGCCGAACCGGGCGGCGGGGGATACGTTGCGCAGCGCATGTTCAGTGCCAAGGATGAGAAGAATTCCCTCGGTGCCACCCTGTGGTTCAACATCGCCCACTACGCCTTGCGTCCCTGGCCATGGATCGTGACCGCGCTAGTCGCGATTGTGGTTTACTCGCCGAACGGCGGCCTTCATCCCAGTACTGCATTTGCCCAGAATCCCGAGCAAGGATACGTGATGGTGTTGCGCGACTATCTGCCTCCGGCCTTGCGGGGCTTGATGGTTGCCGCATTCCTTGCTGCCTTCATGTCCACCGTCGGTACCCAGTTGAACTGGGGCTGCTCGTACCTGGTGAATGATCTTTACAAGCGTTTCCTGGTTCGAAACTCGACCGAGCGTCATTACGTCCTGGTGAGCCGCTGGCTCACGGTTCTGCTCGTGTTAGCCAGCGGTTACACTGCATCGCAACTGAAATCGATCGGCGCCGGATGGGAACTCGTGCTCGGCATCGGCTTCGGTACCGGCGCGGTCTACATCCTGCGATGGTACTGGTGGCGAATTAACGCCTGGAGCGAAATCTCCGCCATGATCGCCGCCGCCGCAGTCACGATCGGGCTCAAGGACGTCTCGTTTACCGGAAGTGATGCGCTGGTCTACGCCAAAACCAGTCTGATCACGGGCGGCATCGCCACCCTCGCCTGGATCGTGGCGACGTTCCTCACCCCCGCCGAATCCGAACCAACCCTCACGTCTTTCTATCGCCGCGTGCATCCGAGCGTCTACGGCTGGCGGCGAATCGCCAAGCTGGTGCCCGAACTGCCCGAAGTGCGAGACCTTCCCAGCAATGCGTTCGATTGGATCCTGGGCATCGTGCTGGTGTATGGATGCCTCTTCGGGATTGGCAAGCTGGTTTTTGGCGAATGGGGCTGGGGGTTGCTCCTGCTGGGCGTGGCTGCGGTGTGCGGCTACCTGATTTTCTGGGATTTATCGCGCCGCGGCTGGGAAACACTGTCGGGGAAGGAACCGGTTCGGCAGCAGCAGGTGGCACGCGTTCCCTAGCAGAGGCGCGAAGCCACCTCGAGGTCTATTCCTCTCTGACGCTCTTCACCAGGTTTCTCGGCTTATCCACATCGAGTCCCTTGATCACCGCCATGTAGTAAGCGAAAAGCTGCAGGGGAATGATTTCGAGGATCGGAGCCAGCAGTTCCGGAGTCTGGGGAATGAGGATGGTGTAGTCCGCTAAACTGCGGACCTCTTTGTCATTCTCCGAGGCCAGTGCGATCACCTGAGCTTTTTGTTTCTTAAAGCCGCGGAGAGCTGAGAGATTTTTCTCGTAGCGAAGCATGGAACCCGGATTGCCGGGTTCATGCGTCGTGACCATCACGATGGGCAGGTTTTCATCGATGAGGGCGTTCGGCCCATGCTTGGTTTCCCCGGTCGGGTAGCCCTCGGCATGGACATAAGAAACTTCCTTGAGCTTGAGCGCACCATCCATGGCAATCGGGTAGTGAATGGCGCGGCCGACGAAGAGAAAATCTTCCGCATGCTGAAACTTTTCCGCCAGCTGACGGCATAGCTCCGCCGACTGCAACGTGCTTTCCGCTTTTTTCGGCAGCACCAGCAGTTGCTCGATCCAACTCTTCAGCGCGTCATGAGAAAGCTGGCCGCGTACTTCGCCCATATAAGCGGCGAGCAGAAACAGAACCGCCATCTGCGCACTGAAAGCCTTCGTCGAGGCGATGCTCACCTCGCGGCCGGCGTAGGTGTAAAGCACGCCATCGGCCTCCCGGGCGATTGTCGATTCCAGCACGTTCGAAATGGCAATGGTGCGCGAACCTTTTTGCTTGGCTAGCCGCTGTGCGGCCATGGTATCTGCCGTCTCGCCGGATTGCGTGATCACGATCGTGATTTCCCGCGCGCCGATGGCTGGATTCCGGTACTCGAACTCGCTGGCGTAATCCACTTCTACCGGAATGCCAGCCAACTCTTGAAACATGTACTGCCCTGCCATTCCCGCGTGGCGGCTGGTGCCGGAAGCCACGATGTTGATACGGGTCAGGCGGCGCAGTTCTTCGACCGGAATGTTCACCTCATCGGCAATCTTGATGCGGGAATCCGCCACCGACAGTCGCGGGGCAATGGTCTTTTCGATGGCCTCGGGCTGCTCGAAAATTTCCCGCAGCATGAAGTGCGCAAAGGGAACGGCTGGGGTCACGGAAATCCTATTTTCAACTGAATCTGCTATATAGCTCATTGAGTTTGGACCTGTCCCGGTCCTCCTCCTAACAGCAGCCGCCGCTTCTGCCCGATCACCCGGCAAACCTTTAGCTGCCCAAGATGCTATATAGCACAATCGGACGTCATTCGGCAACGGGTGGTCTCAGGATTTCCTCGATCACTCCCCATGGCACTAACAGGAAGAGTCTTACCATGGGAGCTAGGCTAAGCCGGGCCGGCACCAGGTTCGACAAAAACGGTTGCTCGAACCGCTCCTGTCCAGCGCACGTTCCCCAGCCCAGCAAAAACACGGCTTATTGAAACGTATCAATAACCATGATACAGATACACAGGTGAGCACGTCAGGAGGGAGCGCCTCTCCCCGCAATCCGTATGACATGCATTTCTAAGGGTTCGTTCGCTATCTGCCTGCTTCTTGGGTCCATGAGTTCCGCGGCACAGGTGAGCGCGCCGGCCTCGATGCGCCTTCCACTCCGCGGCGAATGGCGTATGCAGTCCTCCTGTCGGGTGGAGAAGCCTGGTACCGAGGTGTCGACTCCCGCGTTTCGCGACGCTTCCTGGTACCCGGTGAGCGTGCCCACCACCGTGGTCGCGGCGCTGGTGAAACTGAAAGTCTATCCCGATCCTACTTTCGGCATGAACCTGAGGCAGCTGCCCGGAGTGACCTATCCCATCGGCGCAAATTTTTCGAACACGCCGATGCGGCAAGACAGCCCCTTCATCGTGCCGTGGTGGTTCCGAAAAGTGTTCACCTTGCCCGCGAACGATCGCGGCAAAACCCTCTGGCTCGATTTCGGCGGCATCAATTATCGCGCCAATATTTTTCTGAACGGCAAGCAGATCGGCAAATACGAAGAGGTTGCTGGCGCCTGGCGGACCTACGAATTCGACATCACCGGCGCGGCCTTGCCCGGCAAGGAGAACGTGCTGGCGGTAGAAGTGTTCTCGCCAACGGAGAAGGACCTCGCGATCACATTCGTGGATTGGAATCCCATGCCTCCAGACAAAAACATGGGGTTGTTCCGCGACGTCGAGGTTCGCTCGAGCGGCCCGGTTGCCCTCCGCTATCCGACGGTCATTTCCAAGGTGGATCCCGATCAAGCTGCGCATCTCACCATCACGGCTCTCCTCAAGAATTCCGAAGCGCGGGACATCACCGGGCAGTTACACGGCCAAATCGGAGACGTCGAGTTTTCCCAGGAAGTGCATCTGGGCCCGAACGAACAGAAAGACGTTGTCTTTGATCCCGCCCAATTCGCACAATTGAACTTGGCGCATCCGCGGCTGTGGTGGCCAGCGCAGATGGGAACGCCGGAACTTGAAAAACTACAGTTACGTTTTGAAACGAACGGGCAGATTTCGGATGCAGCGGAAACCAGCTTTGGAATTCGCCAAGTCACATCCGAGCTGAACTCCGCCGGCAAGCGCGTCTTCTCCATCAACGGTAAGAGAATCCTGATTCGGGGCGGAGGCTGGACGCCCGACCTGATGCTTCGCGAAAATCCGCGGCGGGTGCGGGACGAGTTGAATTATGTCCGCGACATGGGCCTCAATACCGTCCGCCTGGAAGGAAAGTTGGAATCCGAGGAGTTTTTCGATCTAGCGGATCGTATGGGAATCATGGTGATGGCGGGGTGGTGCTGTTGCGACGCCTGGGAGCACTGGTCGGAATGGACTGCGGAGGAACTTCCGATCGCGCGAGCCTCGCTGCGCGATCAGATTTACCGGCTCCGCGGTCATGCCAGCCCGCTGGTCTGGTTGAACGGCAGCGACAATCCTCCGCCGCCAAACGTGGAGCAGGAGTACCTCGAAGTCGAAAAACAGCTGATGTGGCCAAACCCCGTGATCTCGTCGGCAACCGCCAAGCCCACCACCGTCACCGGCGAGAGCGGCGTCAAAATGACCGGGCCTTACGAATATGTCGCGCCGAATTACTGGACCGAAGATGCTCTCGGCTCCAGCCATCCGGAAGGCTGCCATCCTGGCGGGTGCGGCGGCGCTTATGGCTTCAACTCGGAGACCAGCCCGGGTCCGGCGGTGCCGCCCATCGAAAGCATTCACGCCATGCTTCCGAAACAGCACTGGTGGCCGATCGACGACTGGTGGAATTTTCATGCGGGCGGCGGAGAATTTAAAGATCTCCATGTGTTCACGGAAGCTCTGAACGCCCGCTACGGAAACGCCGATACCCTCGAAGACTTCACGCGCCGGTCGCAGGCCCAGGTTTACGAAGGCATCCGTGCCATGTTCGAGGGGTATAGCAGAAATAAGTACACCTCCGGCGGGGTGATCCAGTGGATGCTCAACAACGCCTGGCCCTCTCTTATCTGGCATTTGTACGACTACTACTTGCGCCCGGGCGGGGGATATTTCGGAGCTAAAATCGCATTGCAACCGCTTGATCCCGTTTACGGTTACGACGATCACGCGATCTACCTCGTGAACAGTCAATACGTCGACGTGAATGGTGCCCGAGTCTCGATCAAAGTCCTGAATCTCGATATGACCGAGAAGTTTTCAAACGACAGCACCGTCGATGTGCCCTCCGACGGCGTGACCCGGGTGATCTCGCTGCCGGATATTGACGGACTTTCCTCGACCTATTTCCTGGCGTTAAGGGTCTCCGACGCAACCGGCAAGGTTCTGGGCTCCAATTTTTACTGGCTGTCCACCAAACCTGACACCCTCGATTGGGCGAAGTCGACCTGGTATTTCACCCCCAGCGCTAGCTATGCTGACTTCACGGCGCTCTCCCAGCTGGCGAAAGTGAAGCTCAAAATCTCCGACCATTCCGAGCGTCATGGCGATCGCGAAATCACCCATGTTATTTTGGAGAATCCTACCCGGCGGCTTGCCTTCTTCGTGAGACTGAAAGTCAACCGCGGCAGCACCGGGCAGGAAATCCTGCCGGTGTTGTGGCAGGACAATTATGTTTCTCTGCTTCCCGGCGAAAAACGCGAACTTACCGCCGAGTACCGCACGAGCGACTTGGGAGCGGAAAAGCCCGTTGTCGAGGTCGAGGGCTGGAACACGGAGTAGATTCTAGTTCAGGCGCTGCCCGGAGGAAATCATCCGAGAAGTCGGCACCAAAAGACTGGGGGCCCCGGTGACCATCCGCGAGGTGGCAAAAGAGAGCGGCTTCGCGTCGGCAACGGTTTCAATTGTCCTGAATAACGCGCCACTGGCACGCTACATTCCTGAAACCACCAAGAAGCGTATCGAGCGCGCGGCCAAGAAGCTCGGCTATCGGCCCAACGTGTTTGCACGCACTTTGCGCAATCAGCGGACGCATACCGTCGGTGTGATGGTCTTCGATATGACCGACCCGTACTGCATTCCCATTCTGCGCGGAATCGAAAGTACGCTGTATGAGGCTTCCTTTCTGCCGATTTTGACCGACGTGCACAATGAACGAAAACGCTTTGAGCGCTACCTGGAGATGCTGTTGGACCGCCGGGTTGAGGCCTTGATCGTGGTTGCGAACTGGTTGTTTGTCGACGTGGACGTTCTTGGCGACCTCGAAAAGAGCAACGTGCCCACGGCCATGATCGGCAGTGAATTGAAGGCTGGCTCCGTGAGTTCGGTCACCGTGGACAATGAGCGGGGAGCTTACGTCGCACTGGAACACTTGTACTCGCTAGACCATCGCGAAATAGTGTTCATTCGCGGGCCGCGGCACATCACAGACACGGCTCCGCGCTGGAATGGAGTACGTTCCTGCGCCGCCGCGAACGGGCTGGAAATCAATCCCCAGCTGGTTGTCGATCTCCCCGAATCGATCGACCCGCTTTCGAGTTTCGCCGCGGGAGAGAAGCTCATTGAAAATCTGATTCAAACCCGAAAGCACTTTACCGCGGTAATGGCGTTTGACGATATGAGCGCATTCGGCACCATCCGCGCTCTCCACAAAGCCGGGATCAGGGTTCCCGAGCAGTGCTCGGTCATTGGTTTCGACGACATCGCCGATTCGAGTGTTCTTACCCCGGCGCTGACCACGGTGGGTCAACCTCTGGCTGAGATGGGCCAGACCGCGGTCAGCATCATTGCCGACCACATTAATGCGGTTCGCCAACAGCAGAAAATCAGCACCGTGCACCGCAAGCTGGTTCCCCGCCTTATCGTCCGCGCCTCCACCTGTCCGCCGCCGTCCCCCAATAACGTTTAGGTCAATTCTTGTTTGTCCATCCCCGGGAGCCAATGCACAGCGGTGGATGTTTTCCCGCCACTCGCTGGAGTTTGCCTGTCGTAGGTTTTCTGACTATTGTGCCGCGCTTCCCGACAGCTGGCGAAGGATCTCGGCTTCGCGTTCGCGATAGGGGCTGCCGTCGGCATGGAAGACTTCATGGAACCATACCGGCGGCGGTGAGAGCACGTACGGCTTCTGCCACGAGTCCCAGGGCAAGTAGGTTTGCGTTTTGCCCGCAACCAATCCCCAGTTGATCGCGGCGACATGATGTTTCTTGGCGATCGGCAAGATCGTATCGAAGGTGCTTCCCACCGGCCTGGCCATGAATTCCGTGCACAGAACCGGCCGGTGATACTGCTCCAGCCAGTCGACATGCCGCTCAAAATCCTCCGGCCAGCTGTAATTGTGGAACGAAATCACGTCCGACTGCTCCAGCTGAATGCGGCCAATGGGGTCCAGTTTGTCCGCCGAAGACCAATCTCCCTCCCACAATCCGCTGGTCAGCGGCTGCGAAGGGTGTGGGGCGCGCGCCCAGGCAAAAACCTTCGGCAGCAGATTGCGCACCAACTCTTGTTTGTTCGTCAGTTCTACTTTTCCGTAGGCTCCGCCATTGGTGTTGGAAGGTTCGTTCCACACGTCCCAGGCGAGAACCCGCGAGTCATTGGCAAAGGCTCCGACCACGCCTTCGACGTAAGCCCGAAGCCTAGGCTCCTCGGAAGGATCGCCTAGAGCCTTCGCTCCCGGGCTCTGCACCCACCCCGAGTTATGCACGCCCGGAATCGGCGGATGCTGCGGGCCGAGCTTTGGATAAGGATCCCAGCAGGAATCAAACAGAACGAAAATCGGCCGAATGTGGTGCCGCGAGGCGATGGTTAGAAACTCATCCATCCTTTTCTTAAACCCCGCCGAATCCTGCTCCCAGAGCAAGTCATGCAGGAACACACGCATGGTGTTCATGCCGAGCCCCTGGGCCCAACCCAACTCCCTGTCGATTTCCGCCGGGTCAAAGGTCGCCGCTTGCCACATTTCCAGCTCATTGATGGCATCGGCCGGGATGAAATTACTTCCCAGCAGCCAGGGCTGATGCTGGTACCAGTTGTTCGCTTGCTCCTCGGTCCAGCGCGAGGATTGGCCGTACGCCATAGCCGACGCTAGAAACAGGGCGACCGGGAGCCAGAAGACTTTGCCGTGAAGATCTCGCAATGTGCGCGGATGTTACCACCGGGAAACGGATCGACTCAAGGTTGAAATCTCCTGCGGCCGCGCGGCCCTCAGTTTCACGGCTTCCGGATGGTCGGAATCCCTGGGTGGAAGACCGAAAAACCCCAGTCTTCCACAGCTTTCAACAGGAAGTTGCACCAATCCGGCTGCAACATTGCCGGAAAAGGTACCGGCAAGGCGTAGTTTCCGCTTGCACCCGCCTGAGCGCCTTTCCGATAATGTGCCGAGAGCCATCGTGCACCGATATACGCGAGATGATTTGCTTCGGATCCTGCGGGTGAGCGCGCGCCAGCTCGCCGCATGGGAAAAGAGCGGGCTGCTCGCCGTGGCCGACAGCTACACTTTTTTTGACTTGCTACAGGTCAAGAAAGTGCGGGATTTGTGCTCACGGCACGCGCGGCCGGTTGAAATCCGCGAATCCCTCGCCGCCATGCAGAAGCAAGCCGCCGGCATGGTGAACCCCCTGCTCGAAGCCAGTGCTTTCATGAGCAGAGGCCACCGGGTCGCGTTTCGCCACGATGGTCGTTTGCTCGAGCCCATCGCCGGACAATTTATGTTCGATTTCTCTCCGGAACAGAAGGTTGTGACCAGCGTGCCCGTGGCCAAGCCCTCCGATTCGCCGGCGCCCGCCGCTCCCGTTTCCGGGGATGTCGCGGAACTGTTTTCGCGCGGTGTCGCTTTGGAAGAAGATCCCCGCAATCAGCTCCAGGCCATTGCGGTTTACGAGCGTGTGCTCGAACTCGACCCCAAACACGCCGCCGCGCATATTAATCTCGGTACCCTCTGTTACAACCGGCAGGATTACAAGGTCGCCGAGGAGCACTATCGACGCGCCATAGAGATCGACCCGCGCTACGCCCTGGCGCACTTTGATCTGGGCAATGTGCTCGATGAGACCGGCCGCGTGGAAGAGGCAATTCGCACCTACCTGACGGCTCTGCAGCTGGCGCCCACTTACGCTGACGCCCACTACAACCTGGCCCTTGCCTACGAGAAGATCAAGCAGGCGCGCAAAGCCCTGAAGCACTGGCAAGCGTACGTGAAGCTTGACTCCACCGGGCCCTGGTCGATGCATGCGCGGACGCAGATCAAGCGCATTCTGAAAGCCGATCCGTTGCGGATTGTCTACGGCGCGAATTCTGCCGCGGCGAGCTAAGCACTGCGGGCTTGATCCTCGCGCACACCTGTCTAGAGCCGCTTCCGCGACGGCGCCCGGCCTGCCTCCGCGAATACCGTTTGACGAATGAACTTGGCCGCGGTTGCCGCGCCGACTAGGATGCGCCAGCCATTGGCACTAGATAAATAGAAGAACGCGAAAAGGCCGCGCCTCCCTACGAGAGGCTGCGCTTCCATACGAAAGATGGTGCTCTGTGGCCCCCACCCAGCTCGGCCGAAGGTGACAACCCGCCCGAAGCGCAACCCCTTTTCAGTAAGATAGTTATTTCGCGGACAAGCATGGCTCCCGATTTCCATCCCGATGCCGTCAGGATGCCCCTGAGCAAGACCTCGGCCGAGAGCGACCAGGTATCGCTCGAGGGCTTGCACGGCACCGTCGAGATCCCCGCTCACGCGGGCTTCTGGCAGCAGTGGCGCGCGTTTATCGGTCCGGCCATTCTTGTCAGTGTTGGCTACATGGACCCAGGGAACTGGGGCACCGATCTGGCCGGCGGCGCGCAATTCAAATACGGGCTGCTCTGGGTAGTGGCGCTCGCCAGTATCATGGCGATCTTCATGCAGGTGATGGCTTCGCGCCTGGGTGTAGTGACCGGCAAAGACCTGGCGCAATGCTGCCGCGATTGGTATCCGCGCTGGACGCGCTGGCCGAACTGGCTGTTTTGCGAAACCGCCATTGCTGCCTGCGATTTGGCCGAAGTGCTGGGCAGTGCCGTCGCCCTCTATTTGATCTTCCACATCCCACTCCTCTGGGCGGTCACGATCACCGGCCTCGACGTGCTTCTGCTCCTGGCTCTGCAGCGCTATGGCATGCGGACCATCGAAGCCGTGGTCCTGCTGCTGATCGCCACCATCGGAGTGTGCTACCTGATCGAGATCTTCGTGCTGCCGCAGACCCATCCGGAATTTCTCGAAATGGGCAGGGCACTGATCTCGCCCAACTTCCACCAGGTCGGAATGATTTACGTCGCCATCGCCATGATCGGCGCGACCGTCATGCCGCACAACCTGTATCTCCATTCTGCCCTGGTCCAAAGCCGCAAGCTGCAGAAAGATGACGCATCGATCCGCAGCGCGATTCGCTTTAACACCATCGATTCGACCACCGCTTTGACCGTCGCATTTCTCGTGAACGCCGCCATCCTGCTGCTGGCCGCGCTGGTTTTCTATGGCAAGACCAGTGTGACGGTGGCGGGTGGACAGGTGATCTCCTTTAACCCAAATAGTGACTGGATTCGCATTGCCTATCTGACCCTGGCTCCCCTGCTCGGGACTTCGCTGGCCAGCACCTTGTTTGTGATTGCGCTCCTCGCCAGCGGCCAGAGCAGCACCATTACCGGCACTTTGGCCGGCCAGGTGGTCATGGAAGGCTTTATGCGCTGGCGCATTCAGCCATGGCTGCGGCGTTTGATCACGCGCGCACTAGCTATTATTCCGGCAATCCTGATCATCGGCCTGCGCGGCGACGCGAGCGTGAACGATCTGTTGACGCTCAGCCAGGTTGTACTGGCGCTGCAGCTTCCCTTTGCCATGTTTCCCCTTCTGCATTTCACCAGTTCCCGAAAAAGAATGGGGAAGTGGCGCAGCGGTTGGTTTCTGCTGATTGCCGGATGGGGTAGCGCGGTCCTGATCACCGGGTTCGATCTTTTTGGCTTGCCCGAGTCCTTACGAACTGCGTGGCACGTCCTGGTTGGCGGTTAAGACAGGGGGAGGAACGATGTACGAGACCATACTGGTAACCGTCGACGGCTCGGCCACCGACCGCGCCATTATCGACCACATCAAGCAACTGGCCAAGCTGGCGCACAGCCGGGTGGTGCTCTTGCATGTTGCCGATGGCTGGGCCGCGCGAACCTATGGCTCAGACGCGGTCAGTCCTGAGATTTCCGAAGACACCGCCTACCTCGACAAGGTTCGCGAGGAATTTCAATCGGCCGGAATCGTGACGGAATCGGAGCTCGCCTATGGCAATCCGGCCGAAGAGATTATTCGCTGGATTAAACAGAAGGGCTGCGACCTGGTGGCCATGAGCACCCACGGTCACCGCTTCCTGGGCGATTTGTTTCTGGGGACAACCGCCAACAAAGTGCAGCACGCCATCCGCGTGCCGGTGCTGCTGCTGCGGGCAAAGTAAGTCGAGCG
>Ga0126381_100008259_pt1 | contig 11632 bp, 6 predicted proteins | sample PanSoiMetPlot_28_FD_96465 | JGI IMG/M metagenome (GOLD analysis project Ga0126381, IMG submission 96465) | Tropical forest soil microbial communities from Panama - MetaG Plot_28 | ecosystem: Environmental > Terrestrial > Soil > Tropical forest > Bulk soil | place: Panama | collected 2016-02-17 | reverse complement strand
GACGGCGGAATAACCGACGCCGCCGGGCACCTTGCCGATATGCACTTTCATTTTTTCGCTGAGCGGTAGATCGAAGAACTCGCGCGCTGCGGTCTCGACCTCGTCGACCAGGCTGGGGTCAACACCGTGGCCGACGATCACATAGAAGCCGACATCCCGGCACGCGCGGTCGACCTGTGCAGCCACGCGTCGCTTGCCCTCCGGCGTTCCGCCCAGATAGGGCGCGATGTCGATCACAGGGACGATATTGTTGGCCTCGTTCTGGATCACCGCATTCTCCAACGACGCAGGCTGCGAGCCTGAGACGCGCGCGTTTGCAACGAGGGCTGGACGTACAAGGGACACGCCGTCGGAGCGCTGCTGGCCTGGCGAAATCATATCGCCCTGCAACGGTGATGCAATCCGACCAGGATCAGGTTCGTGCGGGTCTGGCCTTCTCTAGCCACTCGATCTCGCACATGTACAATCTGGCAATGAGTGTGTCAGCAGTCGGGGGTAGGACGTGGCGAACCTCGAGAAGCAGTGGCAACGCGAACCGGCCGCCAGTGACGCCGGTAGCCGCGTATTTCCATGCATCGGAGATTTTCTCGTCCATCACGCGCGAGCGCGACCCGACAGCGACGCCCTCCTCGCGCCTGGGCGCCCGCCGCTGACATATGGCGGCCTGGCGCGCCACGCGAGCGACGTCGCTCATTCGTTGCGGGATCTGGGTGTACGTCGTGGCAACCGGGTGGCGGTGATGCTCCCTCCCGGAGCAGACGCTGCGCTGGCCATGATTTCGGTCGCTTCGGCTGCCGTCTGCGTGCCCTTCAATCCGGATTTCACCGCGACCGAACTGCAGCGGTATTTCAGCGACCTGCGTGTATCCGCGCTGGTCACGCTGCCCGACATGCCATCCGCCCCCCGAACGACCGCCCACGCACTCGGCATACCGATTATCGATGGTCCGTCGCGCTGGCCGGGGAACGCCGCGACTGCGGGTTCGACCAGCGGGCCCGACATCGGCGGCGAATTCGCATCCGGCACCGACGATGCATTCATCCTGCTGACCTCGGGCAGCACGTCGCGGCCGAAAATGGTGCCCCTGACCCATGCGGCCGTCTGCCTGTCGGCGCACAACGTGGCCGCGACTCTGGGGCTTGAACCGCGGGATCGGCTGTTGAACGTGCTGCCCCTCTTCCACGGGCACGGACTGATCTCCGGCCTCGTGACGGCGTTGGCGGCCGGGTCGAGCGTGGTCTGCCCGGCCGGTTTCGATGCGGGAGCCTTTTTCGATTGGCTCAAAGAATTTCAGCCGACTTGGTACACCGCGGTCCCGGCAATCCACCGCGCGGTGCTGTCGGCGGGGCAATGCGAGCACGGCACACAGCGCTCCTCATTGCGGCTCATCCGCTCGGCCTCGTCGACGTTGCCGCCTGCGCTGCTTGGCGCGCTCGAGGCGATGTTCGGCGTTCCGGTGATCGATACCTTCGGCATGACGGAAGCGACGACCCAGATTGCCGCCAATCCGTTGGATCGACGCAAGCCCGGCTCGGTCGGCCCGGCCGCCGGCCCCGAGATCGCGATCCTCGACGCGGACGGCCGAGCAGTGCCGACCGGTACACGCGGAGAGCTCGCGTTGCGCGGCCCCACCATCACGAGAGGCTACGACAACGACCCGGCCGCTACCGCGGCCTCGTTCCGCGACGGTTGGTTTCGGACCGGCGACCTGGGGTATCTCGACGAAGACGGGTACCTTTTCATCGTCGGTCGGATAAAGGACATCATCGATCGGGGAGGGCAGAAGGTCGCGCCCGGCGAGGTCGAGCTGGCGCTGCTCGGTCATCCGGATGTTGCCGAGGCCGTGGTCTTCTCGATTCCTCATCGACGGCTTGGCGCAGACGTCGCCGCTGCCGTCGTTCTGCGCCCCGCCGCCGAGGTCGGCGCGGACCAGCTGCGAGACTTCGTCCGCGGGCGGTTGGCTGCCTTCAAGGTCCCTGGGGTCATTCGCATCGTGCCGGAAATCCCGAAGGGCCCCGCCGGAAAGATCAAGCGCGACACACTGGCGGACGCGCTGTCGATAACGTCGCCGACCGCGCGTGCAACGGGAAACCTTCGCGCGCCCCGATCGGACCTCGAGCGGCAACTGGCGGATTGCTGGATGGAGCTCCTGGGTCTGGACGACATCGGAATCGACGAGAGCATATTCGCTCTCGGCGCGGATTCCATCACCGTGACGCAGATGCTTTCGCGAGTGCGCGACCGGCTCGGCGTCTGTTTCTCGTTCAAGGATTTTTTCGATGCTCAGACGGTCGCGGCGCTCGCGGCTCGAATCGAGGCGTCCGCGAAGGACCGCGTCGCCCGGTCGACGAACTCGCTCGAGCCGCCGGCGCGCCTCGGCCGAGTCGAAGAAGTTGCGCCGACGCTGTCGATGCTGCAGGAGCACGCGCTGCGGATCGAGCGGCAATTTCCTGGATTGCCTCAATTCAACGTGCCGTTCGCCTACCGGCTGCAAGGGCCGCTGAATGTGCCCGCGCTCGAGCGGAGCCTTGTCGAGATCGTGCGCCGCCACGAGTCGCTGCGCACGGGATTTGCATGGCGAGACAGCGAGCCTTACGCCGTCATCCGTCACGCCGACGATGTCGGCTCTCCCCTTATCATCGAAGACCTCGCCGCCTTGGCGCCCAGCGGCAACGCCGAGGCGCGGCAACTGCTCCTGAAAAGAGCGGAATTGGAAGCCGAAGAAGAAGCCTTGACGCCGTTCGAAATGGCGCGTCCGCCATTGCTGCGCGCCCGCCTTTTTCGGCTTGGCGGCGACGACCACGTTCTGCTCCTGACGCTGCACGATCTCATCGCCGACGGCTGGTCGATGGAAATCTTCGTGGAGGAGGTCTCGCAGCTCTACGACGCCCTTGCTGCCGGCCGATCGGTGCAGTTGCCCGAGCCGGCGCTTCAGTTCAGCGAATTCGCGCGCTGGCAGCGTCGCTGGTCTATCAGCGACGCGGCGGAGCAGCAGCTTGCCGACTGGAATGAGCGCCTGCGCGGGGCCTCACCCGTGTTTTCGATGAATGCGGACGGCGAAGGCGCCTTGCCGGCTGCCGACGTTGCCGTGGAGCCGGTTCATGTACCCGATGATGTGGCGACGCGATTGGGCGACCTGAGCCGAAGCCAAGGCGCGACCCTTTTCATGACGCTGCTGGCCGCCTGGAAAGCGCTGCTGCTGGCCCGCAGCGGCCGCGATGACATCTGCGTCGCGACCGCCATGGCAAACCGCGCCCAACCGAATACGGAGCGCATCATCGGCCCGCTCGGCAATAGCGCGCTCATTCGAACCCGCCTTGACGCCGGTCTGCCCTTTCACGACGCACTCGCGCGCGTGCGCGCCTCCGTGTTGGAGACATACGCCCGGCAGGACCTGCCGTTCGACATCCTTGCCGCCCGGCTGGCAAAAGAGGAGGGGATGAATCCCGCTTCGCTCATGCGGGTTTCTTTCGTCCTGCAGAACGCATTTCGTCGGCCGCTGCGGCTGGGCAATGTGGAAATCCGGCCGTTAGTGCAGCGCGAAGGTACGTCGATCAGTCAGATCGACCGCACTTGGCTCAGGATGTCGCTCAAGGAAACCCAATCGGGTATCAGCGGCGTGTGCAGCTGCAAGAAAGGACTGCTCGGGGGCGATCTGCATGAATGGGCTACCGCCTACACGACGATCCTGAGCAAGGTCGCCGACGATCCGGCGACGCCGCTCCGCCGTCTCGTCGAAATTTGACGCACGCGATGAACGCTGCTCGCGCGATTATCGCGATGCGAGGCAGCTGCTTCGCTATTCGGCTTGACTAAGCGCTGGTAGTGATCGAGACTAACGCACGCGATCGATGTTTTTTGGATCGCCAGGGGCGCGTCCGAGATCAACTTGGAACGGGCGCGCAGGATGGGAGGAAACAGAGAATGTGCCTCACCAATACCGTGAACCTCATTGACTTCGACGAACTGACTCCGGAACAGGCGCAGCAGCTCCAGGCGCAGAAGGCGAAGCTGGTGGCGCGCAAGGAAGCCATTCAGCGGACAATTGACGACATCGAGCGCGGCCTCGAGAAGCTCGCGGCAAAATAGCCAGTCAGCGCGTTATTCCCGAGCGCTTTCCCTCTGCTGTCGCTGAGGGAAAGCGGCGCTATTTGACGTTCGTGTAACCGGCGGATGCGATGGCGTCGGGCCATCGCAGCGAGCTTTCAGTCACGTTCCTCGACAAGCCCATGCGCGGTCAGGTCGGCGAGCAGACCGGCACGCTCGCCGAATGCATCGAGCACGCTCGGATCCGCCCAGTCTGCGAGCAGCGAGAGCGCGTCGACGGTGGGTGATGTCACTTCCATGAGTTTGAGCTCGCGACCGCCTGGCAGCAGGGAGACGACGAGCGAGATGTCGCGTTTCGGCGGCACCACCTCTTGCGGCCACGCGTCGAAAAATCCCCGAACGTCGTAGGCGCAACGCAACGGAACGACGCTGCGGCGGCGACGCAGTTGCGGTGTCCCGGATTCGCTTGCGCGATCGTTGGTCCGCTCTTCAGATACGTCGCGCGCCTGTGCACCCGCGAGCTCGCACGCCGCCACATCGGGCAGGTAGGCCGGCTCGGGTGCCGCGGACCGCCAACGTGTTGTGAGGAATTCATGGAATTCGCGGGCGTTTGCAAGCGAGCCCCGTTGCGTCGGCCGGCTCGCCTCGACGAAGTCGCGCAACACCGATTTTTGTCTGGCGCCGAGGATCCGCAGGGTGCGAGGGAAGATCGTGACGATCTTTTCCATGCGCTTGTTGCAGATGAAGCGTGCCTGCAGACGCAGGACTTCTCGATCGATCCCCGCGGGCGCGTCGGCTTCACCGCCCAGAATGGTGGCTGCACTGCTCAGACAGTCGAGCAGACTAGCCTGCCGATCCAGCAGTCGATTGGCCATGTGCATGCCCGACCCAATGTCCGACTGACTTGGCGAGACGCGCCCGCACGCGCGCCACATCATCCAGCAGCTCCGAGATTGCGTCAAACCGCCCTTCGCGCTCGATAATGATGTTGGCGGGCGCGTGGCGCCTGAGCGCATGTTCGAGAAGATCGAGCACGTCGTCGGGGACGGGGTGCGTATGGGAATCGACGTGGTAGGGCCGGGTGAGAGGCTGGTCGTTCATGGTCATGCCTCCCGCCAGGTGCACCTGTTTCACCATCCCGGGGGTGAGGCGATCGAGAAACTCCTGGGGATCGAATTCGTGGTTGCGCGAGTTCAGCATGAGGTTCTCGGCATCGAGCAGGAGGCCGGCCCCGGTCTCGCCGCAGATCAGGTTGAGGAAATCCGGCTCCGGCAGGTTCGATTCTGGCCACTCGAACAGGCAGGCGATGTTCTCGAGCAGGAACGGAACCGGGATGCGGGACTGAATCTGCCGCACCTTGCCGATGATGGAGGCCGCGACGGCTTCGGTTCTGGGCACGGGCAGGAGCGTGGCGAGGTCCTGGCCCGGCACGCGGGTGAAGGCGAGATGTTCGCTGTAGACGGGCGCCCCGAGCTCCTCGACGGTCCTGGCGACCCGGTCAAGATACGCCTCATCGAGCGGCCCGTCCGTGCCGATCGACAGTCCCACCCCGTGCGCTGTCAGCGGGATGCGACCGATAAAATCAAAAATTCCGGTGCGGACCGTGCTGCCCCGCTCGAGGCAGTGATCGACGGTGACCTCCAGGACGTCGAAATCGGCGAGATGATCGCGCGTCCATTGGTCGATGTCCGCATTATAGGTGATGCCAACTGCCGGATATTCCGTCATCGCGCTAACCTCGATGCTCCGGCGCGCCTGCGTGGTGCGGCATGCGCAGCGCGCGATCGATCCTGTAAATCATTCCGCCGATGATAGCGCCGTTCGCGGTGACGGTGACAACGATGTCGCGCTCGCTCGCCGCTTCCGCATCCGCCGTGGTGAACGGCTCGCCCGCACGGAGGCCGAAGGTGACCAGCCGCCGTTCGCCCGGCTTCATGCGCGCGCCCTTCGCACCGAGCCCGCGCAAGGCGAACCGCCAGCCGCGTTCGGCGAGGAGCGGCGGCAGGACCACCGAGGCGGCAATCCTGGCGGGGCTGCGGCCGGGGTTTCCGACCCAGAGGCCTTTGCGATGCAGTCCCGCCATCAGCCCCCGGGCGCCGCCCCCGCCGGGCACGAGCACCAGGTTTCGCTGCGCGATGTTGTTGTCATTGGGCACGAGCCGCCAGTCCTCGATCGCGGCGTGTCCGCTGAACTTGTCGGCGTTGCTTGGGTCGCCGGCCGCCGACACGATCATGACCATGCAGTCGTGGCCCCAGGCGTCGTGTGCCGGCACCCAATCGAAGGGGCCGACCGTCTTTTCCTCTGCGTTGTCGGGCTGGAACGTCCCGGCGGAGAGCTGCGAGGTGATGAACGGTTGCAGGTCCGTCGGCCAGAGCAGGCCTGCCGACGGCCTGCAGTGATAACCGCGCACGATCACGTTCTCCGCGACGGACGTGCCGCGATTCCGGATCTTGACGTAGGCGAAGTTGGTCAGGCCGGGCGCCGGCTCCTGGTGTCCCTCGCGACCGTCCGGGTTGCGCCGGTTCCAGATTGCCGTGGTCCCCCAATAGACAGGCTCGTATCGATATTCGCCGGCCCGCCCGTCGTCGATATAGACGTCGACGCTCGGCGGCGCGCCACGGTTCAGGTTCTGCTTCTCGAAGGCCCATTCGAGGACCTTCCGGTAAGCCCCGCCCAATACCCCTTCCGAGGTCCAATCGGTGGTGTCGGCTTTCTGCAGCGCAAGGAGGAAATCGGCTGCGGTGCCGAGATCCTTGGGCGAATGGCTGGTGGCGATCGCCTGCAGCATCAGAAAGGACATGCAGCGCGCTGCGAATTCACGCCGCCTGGCGTCGGTCGCGTCCCCGCCGATCGCGCGGTAGGCACGAAACATCGTGGTCGAGAGGATCTGCTCGCTGAAGTAGCCGCTGCCGAGCCTGCCGTCGGTGCCCAGGTCCATGCCGCCGCCCCAGCCCCATGTCCCGAGCTCGGCGGTCGCCGAGACGCCGCTGCCGCCGCCGCTGAATGAAACGGTCGGCACAGTCGTATAGCCCGTCCCTGGCAGTGCGACGGTCACTCTGGTCACCGCGCCGTCGACGATGTCCTCGGGATTGACGAAGGCGACCGCTTCGTGAATGCCGCCGCCCGTGAAGCCCACCGCGGGAGGGAGCAAGTAGCCCGTCCCGCCGCTGGTGACGGTCACCCCCGTCACGGTGCCCGACGAAATCTGTGCAATCGCGGCAGCACCGGTGCCGCCGCCGCCCTTGAACAGCACGGAGGGCGTACTGGTATAACCCGCGCCTCCGTCGGTGACGGTCACCGCGACCACGCTGCCGAGGTCCATGTCCTCGGATCTCACCTCCGCGGCCGCCGCACCGCCGCCCGAGACTCTCGCCGTCAGACGCCCATAGCCGCTGCCGCCGCTGGTCACTGTGATCGCGGTGACCGATCCCGACAGCCCGATCTGCGCCGTCGCGGCAGCGCCTGTTCCGCCGCCGCCGGTGATGGTGACCGAAGGCGCGCTCGTGTAGCCGCTGCCCGGATCCGCGACGGTCACCTTGGTGATCGTGCCGCCGATGATGTGCAGATTCTTCACACCGGCGCGCGCCGGTCCGCCGCCCGTGAAATTCACCCTGGGAGGAGTCGTGTAGCCGCGTCCGCCGTTCGTTATCGTCACCCTGGTCACCGAGCCCGACGGCCCGATCTCCGCCGCCGCGGCCGCGCCGGTGCCTCCACCGCCGCTGAAGTTCACCGAAGGGGCGCTCGTGTATCCGGTTCCGGGATCCGTCACGGTCATCCGGGTCACGACGCCGCCATTGATGTCATGCGGCCGCACGACCGCCTTGGCTTCATCGACGCCGCCGCCCGACAGGGTCACCGTCAGATAGCCGTGTCCGGGATCGATGACGTGCACCCTGGCGACCGACTGCTCCGCCACGCCGCGGTCGGAGCGCCTCATAGGGACCGACGGCGTGAACGGAATCAAGAGAAAGCGGTCGGTTGCGCGATTGCTGTGCCATTCGGAGAGGTAGTCGTTCAGGATCATCGCGAAGCTGTCGCCCGCGCTGTGCGCGAACGGCAGCTGGCCCTGACCGATATGCGCCCACAGGATGCCGTGGCCGGCCAGCTCGTGCAGCGTGACGCGCCAGTCGGTCGCGATTCCGACGGGATCCTGGGCGTCGATCTCCGCGGTTGCGAAGGCGCCGGTCCCGTCGCCGCCGCTGAATTTCACCAGCGGCGCGGTCATGTAGCCTTTCCCCACCTCGACCACCGTCACCGCGGTGACGGCGCCATCGACGATGTCCTCGGGCCGCACGATCGCGGCTGCCCCGCTGCCCCCGCCGCCGGTGAATTTCACCGCGGGAGGACTGGTGTAGCCGCGTCCGCCCTCGGTCACGTTCACGCGGGCTACGCCGCCGCCCTTGAAGTCCGCGAGGGCGTAGTAGACAGCTTCGATGCCGTTGCCGCGGCCGATCAGGGCTGCGCTGGGCACGTTCGCGTCGAGCCAGGGCGCCCTGTAGCCGCGATGATCCACTTCGATCGGGAATCGGGTGCTCCCGAAGTAGCCGTCAGGTCCCGTCACCTGAAAGCCGAGATCCTCGACCAGGCGGAAGAAGCGGTCCACGTGATAGTAGGCGTTAACCGCGGCAAACTCGTTACTGCGCACGTCCCAGATGTCGAAGTTCGATCCGGCCGGGCGAGTCGGCGGCGCGATGTCGGGCCCGGTGATGTTCGAGAGCGCCGCCCAGCGGCCACGCAGGGATTGCACGGCGGGCGTTCCGCTGGGCGGATCGAGGTTATGGAGCTCCTCGTCCTTGCGCAGCGGATTGAGAACGGCGTTGCTCTGATTCGACGTGTTCGTCGCCGCGCCGGTGCTGGTCACGGGGTCGTAGGTGAACACTTTCGCGGTGATCAGGCCGGAGCTCAGCGCGCGCAGGTACAGGATCGCGTTCGTCTCCACGTCAACCAGCATGCGCCAGTTCATGCGGACGCCCTGGTGCGGCAGGCGGAACACGAGCTCGGCGACGAGTCGCCAGCTCCCGTCCCGGATCGAATAGGGGACCGGCGACAGGGACAGCGCCGGCGTTTCGTATTCCGTGCGCTCCTGCGCGTCGTAGCGGTAGATCGAGAAGCGGCCGCTGATGAGCTGCGGAGCGGCCGGCGCGCCGTCGATCGCGGTGTTGGCTTTGGCGGCGCGGCCGAGGATGTCCGTCAGGAGATTGGCGCCGACAATCCCGGAATCCGGGGAGGGCGCGCCGGGGGCGGGCGAGGGGGTGTCGATCGTCTCGCCGGTCGCGAACAGGCGGCGGTAACGCTCCAGCGCCCCGGGCGGCGGCAGCCTGGCGTCGATTCCATGCTCGCTGTTGTCGGTCGCGCCGATCGCCCGTGCGGGCGCCTGCTTGAGCGTGACGGTGACGCCCGCGGCCCAGACCGGCGTGTTGAGATAGGTCTGGCCGTAGACGTAGGTGGTCAGATCGAACGAGCGCTTCTCCTGGCCGAAGCGGTACTCCATGTCCTGCTGTCGCGGCTCGAGATGCGATAACGGCTCGTCTAGATTGCGCAGGGCGCGGGCCGCGATGTTGAGATTGCCGGCGATCTGGCGGACATACGCCGCGGCGGCTGCGCGCCCGTGCAGGTTCTGCATCTCGCGGTACTCGGCGAAATGACTGATTCCGCGAACGCGGCCGGTCTCGTCGTATGTGAGATTCGCCTTGAGATCAGGGTCATAATGCATTCGCATGCGTTACCGCCCCTACCCAGTCTCCCCTTGGGTTTCGCACACGCCGCTTGATTGCAGGACCGTATCAGCTTTCCCGGCAGCCAGGAACAGACGTCCCGCCCGTGAAGGCGTGCGGCGGGAAGACGTGACCAGGGCGTTGTTGGGTTGAGTTGTAGGATGGGTCGAGCGAAGCGAAACCCATCATTCCATGGCAGGACGGTGGGTTACGGCGCCTAACCCACCTACGAGATCAGCGCGAGGGCACGAAGGTCGGACCGACGGTGCGGATCGGCCCTTTGGGCACGTCGGGCGTCGGCGTCGTGGCGCTGTCCGCGGAAGGCGCCGCCGCGCCCTTTTTGCTGTCCTGGCGGACCGGCCGGCCCTGCGTGTCGCGCGGCTGCGACATCGCCTTGGCGCGCTCCGGCGTGACGACGATGTCGTCCTGCTGCAGCGTCGAGTCGCGCACGGCGCCGAGTGCCTCGGCCCAGCTCTGTCCGGCCTTGCGGCAGCTGCAGGAAGGAACCACCTCGGTCCGGTACTTGAAGGCGTTGGCGAGCGACGTATAGGGCGCGCCGCTCGCCGATACGGCCTGGTTGATGTCCTCGCCGGGATTGCGATGCGACATCAGCACGGCCTCCGCCGCCGGGCAGGTCGCCTGGCAGGTCCGTGCGTCGTCCGCGAACCTGTCCGGCGTCGTGGCGTAGGAGATCGGGTAGTAGTAGCCGTCGCAGGTGCGCACGCACACGGTGCGATAGGCTCCGGACGGGCTGTCGGTCGAGAACAGCCCGCCGCCGCCCGGCGTGCTCGGGGCGTTGCGGCCGAACAGCACGTCGAAGAAGCCGCGCTGCTGGCTGGCGGCGGCGCGATACTGCGGGCCGCAATCGCTCTGTGCCAGCGCCGAGATCACGGTCGCGCGCTGCGCCTCGCGATCGCCGGCGCCGCCGCCCTGCAGCCGGTCGAGATCGGCGAGCATCTTCTCGAGGGTGGCGCGCGCCTGCTGGATCTGCTGGTTGAGCGGCGTGCACTGCGGATTCTGCCCGCTGAACAGCGAGAAGAAGCCGCCGCCCTGGCAGCCGAGCCGGCGCGCCTGCGCGGACATGCGGTCGAGCTCGGCCTGCTGCTTGCCGGATGCTTCCTCGTAGCGCTTGATCTGCTCGGCGCGCGCCGGATCGGCGGTGCCGCGGTCGATCTGCGCCAGTTGCGCTTCGAGGCGGGCGCACACCGGGTTCTGCTGCACGGGCGCATTCGGCGGCGTCGCCTGCGCGAGCGCCGCCGTCGTTCCGGCGAGCGCCGCGAGTGCGACGATGCCCGACCCGTACGTGAATCGATTCATATCCGGTCTGCCCGTCCGGTCTGCCCGCGTGACTTCGCGTTCCGTCTCGCCCGCCCGGGCGGTGATGTGATGGCGCAAAAGCGACGGAATAGTGGCTGAGTCGCCGCCGGCCGTCATGCGGGTCGCCCTCACGCGGGCGCACGGGTGGGCCGGGGCGCGCGCGTCGTTTCGGCGCGCAGGTTCCACAGCACCCCGGAAATGATCAGGCCGGCGCCGGCAAAAACGAAGACGTCGAGCGCCTCGCCATAGAGCGACCAGCCGACCAGGGCGATCAGCGGAATGCGCAGGAAGTCGATCGGCACCACCACGGTCGCGTCGCCGGCACGAAACGCGTTGGCCAGGCAGTAATGCGACGTCAGACCCGAGATGCCGACCCCGATCACCGGTAGCACCTGGCCGGCGCCGAGCCGCAGCGCGAACAGCGGATCGCTGCCCGCGAGGCCGAGCGGCAGCTGAATGAGGTTCATCCACAGCACGATCGCGAACGTCGTCTCGGTTGCGGTCAGCCGCTTCGTCGCCGTCAGCGCGATCGCGTAGCCGAAGGCGGCAGAGAG
>Ga0126381_100008258_pt1 | contig 11633 bp, 7 predicted proteins | sample PanSoiMetPlot_28_FD_96465 | JGI IMG/M metagenome (GOLD analysis project Ga0126381, IMG submission 96465) | Tropical forest soil microbial communities from Panama - MetaG Plot_28 | ecosystem: Environmental > Terrestrial > Soil > Tropical forest > Bulk soil | place: Panama | collected 2016-02-17 | reverse complement strand
TTCGTCCGAAATATCTGCCGGTGGCCTCTTGCTTCGAGTGATGGCTTGACCAATAAAATGAGTCACGCGCTTTCTCTCGATGATTCCGCCGATGTTACGACGTTCCCAATAACGAACATACCATCGATCGTTGAGCCGTATGATCTGCCCTTGTTGCTTTCTCATAAAGTTGCTCCTGTTCTCAATAGTTTGAGACCAGACGCCTTGGAAGAAGGAAATTTGAAGAGGTGGGGTTCCGAAGCTCGTGTGAATTAGACTTCAGAAAGCCGCCGTTCCTACTCCGTTAGGGACGTCGGTCAGTGTCGGGCGCTGTTTCCGCAGTGCCCGGCACGCTCTTAGTCTACGCTCAGCCAGCCTGAATTTAGGAGGATATTTCTTGTCCGTCCAACTAGGCCTCTAGCCTCGCTGCTTCTCGAGCCAATTCTCCAGTTCGGTACTTCCCCAGCGAAACCTAACGTATCTACCCAGCCGCAAACACGGAATCCGCTCTTCTCTCGGTGTCCGACCGCGAGTGTGATTGCGAACCCAAGATTCCGGGACTCGCCACCGAGTGGCTAATTCTGCTGAGTCGATCAATTCGGCGCCGCCTTCGTTTGTATGGGACATCAAGCCGGAATCTGACGTTTTTGTGTTCATATTTTCAGTCATTTACTCTGAGCAGCCGTTGCTTTAACCACCGTTTTCCACATTTACTCTGAGCAGCCGTTGCTTTAACCACCGTTTTCCTTGGCAGTCGCGCCCGCGATTGGCGACTTGGATAGCTCACTCTGTGGTCCCGGCTCTCATTTGCCTCGCAAACGATACGATTGAGTTGATCTCCACCTGTTCGATGTGGATCGATTTTTTCCAAGCCTGTTCGTCACGCAACGCGACCACGGACTCCTCGATCCGGCGACGAAGTTCTGATGGTGGAAGAGCGTCCAGTTCTACGCATGCGCTCCCAAACTTGCGTCTGTACCCATCGGCGCGCGGGTCAGTGTCTTTGATTCGTAGTGGAGGCAGATGGAATTTGTTGATGTCATGCTGGTGAATTGCAAGGCGGATTATTTCTAAGGAACAGTTCTTATCGCTGACTTCAGCATATCGTGCCAGCACTGAATCACGCGCAGCCTGCTCGATGCAGCGCCCGCTCGGATCGTGGTCACCAATGTAGAGAATCGTTGTCGGCTTCGCGATCGAATCTAGATCTTCTGCGATGTCATTTACACGGGTGGCCGACATAAATCCCCGGGCAACCCTGACCGTAATGCCTAGTTTATTCGTGGTGTCCTCAATGCTTCCGATGACCGCATCCTTCTCACACCAGATTTCAACATGCCTTGGTTGCCGTTCCCAGTGATCCTTGCGATACGAACGCGAAACCGCTGAAACATACGCTGAACAGTCTTCAAACACGTTCGGCGCGTAGGTTGGGCGCGAACGATCCACCACATAGTCATATGGGCAACGATCATCACGACGCGCTTTGGTTATCAATCGAGAGACTCGACGGTACTCACCGAGGCTGTTTGCGATCGCTCCCACAGACACCAACCGGTAGAACAATTGGCGCACGGTCATTGGGTGCTCAGCCTCCAAGATTGCGAGCATCTCGTCTACCGCTCGACTTGTTTCTTTCCACTCGCTCTGCGACATCTCTTTGCTTTGTTCCCCGAAACTGGCACTAGTTCAACTTTAGAATTCGTCTTATCCCCTTGCCCGAAGGGTCAGTCCAGGCAGTGACTGCAGGAGGCTTCTTTGTTAGCCCGACAACCGAAATTTCTCGGCGATGTACGATGGAGCACTCGGTTTCAGCCGCAAGGGCCGTTTGCCGAGGGCGCTCTCTCGTTTCATGCGGTGCCTCCCGGCTGCATCCGAGTCAGGAGGCTTTTCCCTTCGTCGAGTCGCGTGGACTCTGCTTTAGTTGTGTTTGGCCCCCCTTGTCGTTATGACCTGGCTTCGTCGAGAATGGAGCATTTTTGCTGCTTATACATAGAGGGACTCTAGGTTCTATAAGCAGCGGAAATGCTCCCCTCATAGATCGGAGGTCTCGTGCCACGGTGAATCGGCTTGAGGTGACGCCGTGTTTTTCCGCCAATAATCCGGCCAGTCGCCGCGTCGAGATGCGATCAGGAGCATTGTTCAGCTCTTGAGCGATGAGAGTGCGACGCTCGGCGATCTGGGCCGACTTGAGCTTCGCTTTCGGGCGGAACCAACGAGGCAAACCTGCCCGCTCACTTGGCGTGATTTTTAACATTTCAGCCAGTCGTGTGTTGCTGAAGTTGTAGTGAATGGCCTTCTGGGAGGCGACGATCGCTCGCTTTACGTCAGCGATGTCCAACTGAGGCGTCATCGACTCGGCCAGTTGTATACAGGCAGTTAGGACTTGCTCAGGAGTAGCGCGGTTTTTCCGAAGAAGCGTGGCGTATATGTAAGTCGCAAAGTGTCGCGTACCGCGGCTGAAGCCTCCGCGCATCTTCCACAATGCGCGGAAGCCCTCGAGCGGGCGGAGCCAGCGCATTGTGGCAGCTATCTGCTTCGGCCCTTGCTTGCACCTCCTTTCACCGGGGAGCAAAAGCTTGCAAGCACGCACGCCAAGCACATCGGCCAATTCTGGCAATGTGAACCCCGAATCTCTCACTCGATAAAACTGGACCCGGAAGTTTTCGGGTGCCGTCTTGCTATTGATTGAACCAGGCACCCGCATGACGCGGGCCACGTCAGTTGAGGCTCGATCGGCGCCAATACAAGCAAGTTTGTCGACAAGGGCGCGTGTGATGCGCTGAGCGAGATTTTGCTTGTCAGGGAAGGCCGGAACCGGCTGGTTCTGGTTCTTGTGGTCCTTGAGCTGCCACAAGGCCCACAGCCCACGGCCTGAGAAGGCAAGGAAAGTGGGCAAAGGCAGATTCCGTGATTCAAGTTCCTCAAGAAAAGATTCGAGAAGGGGCTTCTCCGAAAATTCCTTGTCTACGTGCTGATCGATGTCGACCGCAACTGCATTGATCCAGCGGAGGCATTTTGCCCTCCGACTCCATTTCGGCAGACCCAGCACAGAGGAACCCACACTTCGTTTCTGCGCGTACGTAGAGGCGAGGCTGAAATAAGAGTCACACTTGAGATGTGGCTCGATGCTGGGCCACTTGGCTTGTAAATCCGTGATCGCAATAGCCCCACATTCTTGCCAGGTGACTATCCGACGGGCGAATGCGACGGCTGCACCTTCGCCGCAATGCAGAGTAGTCAATACCTCTACTGGCCCCATCGGGATGAAGGTGATCGCACCGGTGTGTGCTTGCCTGCGTCCAAATCGGTTGGTTGTGTCGAATATCATTTCGCACGACCAACCCTATAATGATGTCAAGACTCGAAACCGGCAGGTTTTGAACCAAGTGGAGCCGCTTTGCAGTGTAAGACTTACATGCTCAATTCGGCCTTTGATGCTGGAATCCTGATTACTTTAACCAATTGGGGTCTCGAGATTCTGTATTCGCGGCAGATGATTTCCTTAGCTCTCTCTGCACCGCCGACGCTACCGCCATGAGTCCGATTTCTGATTCGTTCACACATTGCCGGTAGTTGTTGATGCAAACTTGGCCAGAAAAGGAGTAGGTGGGCTGTTTCCGTTCGTAGCCGCTCAGCGAGCCACTCCCCTATCAGGTCCATAGTTATGGGTTGATTCTGCAGTTCTGCCCAATGCAACAAGAGATTGAGTTCTCTTGTTAGCTCACGATATTTGTTTGGGAGGTCTAATATTTCGCTCGGTAACAAAGACTTCGGTCTGCCACCGCTGGCGGTGGCACCGCTCCGACGGAACTCTTCACGCAGACTGCTCATGGACGCCAGAAGCCTGGTAGCCAAATCCTTGGAAAGCGGATGGTTCGATTTACGTGGTGTGCCACTGCGTGGACTGCGTGGTCCGCCTGGAAGCACTACAAATTCGTAGATTCTGTGTCTCCCCACACCCAACCTATGTGCTAGTTCTGACTCCACATCAAAGGTTGACAAGAATCGACTCTTGCCGCTGCGGCGTCCCGCAGCCCATGCTTGCAATTCCCTCGGATGAAACCTTATTGCACCGGCCGCGGATCGCAAATGAGGGATCTGGTCCTTCGATCGTTCTCGCACTCGTTCATACACCCACCCTCTTGTCACTCCGAGAAACTCGGCGGCTTCAGTCGTTGTCAAAAGCGATGTGGAACTACCTTGAGGTTCGGGGATCGCGCGAGTCAGAATCTCCTTGGAGACTCGGAGAAATTTAAGATCCTCGAAGTGTGCAACGAGGAGCTTTTCGCTTACAGCTTCACCCCGAAAAAAAATACAAGCCTTGCCCGGAGGAAAACCCATTCTTTGCAGCCGCCCTCTCACCGTAGTAGCATCAAGCGGCGGATCCAGTTTTCGTGCTATCTCAACGTGTTCCTTACCCTGAAGCCTAAGTTTCGCAATCCGCCAATCCGTAACGCTTTTCCCAAACGCAGTTCGCTTTCTTCGCGAGGGGCTGGAACGATGCTTGCGCGCCCGGGACATTCGATTTTGCGCTTGTTTAGAGATGCCCCATTTATCGCGAGCTGCCTTTGCAGCTTGCACCGGGGCTCGACCTGGTCGAAATGGCTTTCGACGAGCACGCCCTCCTTTGTGTCTACGACGGGCTTCGCTGATTTTCCACTTCTTCGAAAAATGGTCTCTCAAGTTCCCGCTGCTTAACGCCGCCCTTGCGTTATATCCAAATCGCCTCCTGTACTCCTCAAGGAACTCCTTACCGGTGCTCGCGTGCCCTGTGGCCAATTCCTCCCTGTGGATCGAAATTAGGTGCTGGGACAGTTTCCGGGCTTTCCACCCGCAAAGACGGCACACAATGAAGTCTTTGTATCCGCGCTCTTCCTCCAGTGTGGGGTTTTGTACAAACGAGGCAAGTTCAAACGGCGAAACGCAGCTTTTTTGTCGTCGCTCTGCTGCACGCTTCTTAACAAGCTCGTACTTTCGAGGAAGGAATCTGTGGCGGTTGGCGCGGTAGTACGCTCGTTCTTTCTTACGAATTTCGTCTCCGTGCAAAATGCGGTCCTCCTCTCTGCCGTGGAGGATTTTTTCAGGCGTTTTCCGCTCTGTGGAAGGCACGGGGTTCACATTCAAATGACCGGCCCGCAAACCTGAAGATAAGATCGGAAGGCATCCTAACTGATGATCTAGCAGCAGCTATCCGGTTTTCAGGAGCCGCAATCTGTAGGCAGGGCGTACTGGTCCATTCCCAAAAGATGAAACAGATTGTACTCCCGTTAGAGGGTTTTCATGCAATGATCTCGTTGATCACAGGCTCGATAGTAGATTGTGTCGCAAACATCATCAAGTTATTCAAGGTTGATTCGAACCTCGCGCTTGCATAAGAGAGGCTGCAAGCTGAATCCAAGACTTGGCGGACCGCATTCGGGTTGTATTTCTCGGTTTCAAATGCGGTTGCGTTCCCTTATGATTTCGGTAAATCAGGAGCATGAAATGGGCGGCTGCGGTAGCGGAGGGCGCTGGAGCAGCAAGGAAATCATCTCGGCTTATCACCAACTCGACGTGCGTATCTGGCACCGGCAGGGACTCCTAGTACTATTCGGTTCTTTCGATTGCGAGGAGTGGCATGTGGAAGTTGTTCCTCCATTCAACATGCACGGCCAGGCTGACTGGCTTATCTTGTCCCGAACGGATGGCAGAGATGAGACGCCTCCGATTCGGCTTGAATGGACTTCGTGCAACTACGGGGGAACCCGAGTGTGGTTTCGCTGCCCTGTGAGAGATTGCGGACGTCGCGTGGCGATTCTGTATTCCGACCGAACCGATCGAACCGTATCCTGCCGGAATTGCCGTCACCTTACTTACGAAAGCCAGCACCGCTCATCCAAATACCGTGCTTTGCATCGGGTCGAATCGATTCGAGAGAAGTTAGGTGGCTCTCCTGCATCGTGGATCCGTTTCCCGAAAAGCCCAAGGGAATGCATTGGCGTACCTATCAGCGTTTGCAACTTGAAGCTGCAAGGGCGGAGATGCGCTTTCTGAGCCACCTTTGAGGGACGAACAAGACAACCCGACCCGGATGTGCAGGTAGTTTTCAAGCCTTCCAACTTCAAATTTGAAGTTCCATTCTTAATCCGATCGCTCGTCGCGAGCAATTTTAGTGGCATGGCGGAAAACTGGAAGGCAAACTGAGGGGCACTTCTCGATGTCCGCAATCAACCAAGTACTAAACGCAGATGCATTACCAAGTCGGGGATGAGTCTCGTCCGTGCCATTGTGTTTCTAATGCTTCGTTACGTCATCACGAAGCTGATTCAAGGTGAACAGAGCTTGCTGGGCGGTAGGCCTATTGCTCGGATCTTGAGCAGTACATCGTCTGACGAACTTATCTAGTTCTCTGGGGACTGGTATCGGAGACGCTTCAAGGGTCAGTTCCTCTTCATATAGCTTTTTCATCATAATTTCGTGCTCCTCACTGTCTTGGTACTGCGCCTTTCGGAGTCGTCCAGTTTCCTCGGCTCTTGGCTAAACGTCGCAGACGACTACCCGCTAGTCCTCATGCCCATGAGGAAGCGAACTCATTGACAACCTAAAATGCCGCAGTATAATTACGCCCTTCCCCAAGGATTCGACCCAAGTCAACGGCCCTTTTCATCGAAATAGGCGGCGATCGAGTCTCTTATTAAGCTTCTCCTTACGTGAACCTGGCGAAGAAGTGACCTCGTTATTTATGTAACGACAGCGCCCAAGGCCCCTCGCGGAGGAAACATGCGCGATCTTCGGCCGATCCTCATATTTCTGCTGCTTGGCGGAGTTTTTTTCATCAATTCTCCTCTTCACGCGCAATCCGTCTATGGGCAAATCCAGGGATACCTGACTGGCGAGGTGGGGAAGCCGGTCAAGAATGCACTAGTAACCGTCAGTTCGACCGAGACGCAGGCCAAGTACAAAGTCCGCACCAACAAGTCTGGATATTTCGTGGTCAACAATCTGGTGCCGAGCCATTACGATGTGCTCGTCCAGGCGAATGGATACAAGACTGTGCAGACGCTCTCCCTGCCGGTTGGCGTGGATTCTCCTGTAACAATTAATGGGACTCTACCACCCGGAGATTCTCACGTTATCGTGTCGGGCCCATCCGACGCAGTTAGCATGCTGCAGATCGATCGTGCGGAGGTGTCGACCTTCTTTGATGCTCGCACTCTGGCTACCCTTCCGGTTTTAGACCGCAATGTCACATTATTCCAATTGCTCGTGCCCAGTGCTTCCAGCGGAAAACTATTTATTGCAAATCTCCAGAACCCGCAGGGCGGCGTGCCGGTGAACGTGAATGGCCAGCACTTTAGCGGAAGCGCGTTTCAAGTGGATGGTACGGAAAATCGCGATGCCCTAGAAGGCATTGCCATCATTAATCCCGCATTGGAGTCCGTGCAAGAAATGAAGGTTACCACCCAAGGCTTCAATGCCGACGTTGGACAGGCCACAGCGGGCGTTGTTTTTATTCAGACCCGAAGCGGAACTGACAAATGGCACGGGGATGCATTTGGGTACCGCCGAACTGGTTGGGGCGAATCAAGTGATCCATTTGCACCCGAGGGAGTCCCTCCCGGCAAACACAGCATTTTTGGAGGCTCAGTTGGTGGACCAATCCTTCGGAACAAGCTGTTCATTTTTTCTGACTACCAAGGATTGCGCTTTTCCACGGGCGCAAATGTCTTGCTAAATGTTCCTACCCGGCAAGTTCGCGACACCTGCCTCGGCAGCAAAGGTTCGCCAGGCTCGCGATGTGATCTGTCCGAATATTCTGATTTCATCCACGGCCATCTGCATGACATTGACCCAACCACTGGCCTACCAATCCAATATCCCGACAACAAAATTCCCAATTCGAGAATTTCGGATCAGGCGGTCGCCCTGCTCAATCTCTTGCCCAGACCCAACCAAGCTTCAGCAGGGGTGACGTGTGGTGCTGGCACGGTCGTGTGCGACAACTATTTCGTCTCTGGCGCTGAGATCCTCAACGGAGATCTAGTTGATGTGCGTGCGGATTACAACTTCAGTTCTGCACTCCGTTTTTTCGGGCGCTACAGCCTTGGCCGATACAGCGACACGGGGGCACCTGCATTTGGTGCGTCAGGTGGAGGAATTGGTGTGAATCCTTTAGGTTTTGCGGGAGTCGTCCATACGCTTAATCAGGGCGTGTCTGCGGGATTTACTGATTCTCTTGGTCCCAAGCTAGTTACAGACTTTCGATTTGGCTTTGTACGTTACCGGTTGAACCAGGACTCGCAGGACTTCGGACAAATTCCAGTTCCAAAGGCTGACCGCATCCCGGGAATTTTTCCACCACAGACCACCGATCCTCTTGCTACCGGAATTCCCGAAATTGAAATTCCAGGGCAACAAACAACCGACAAGGCGCTACTGTCCAGCGTCGGTGACGATTACCTGCTGTTTGGCTATTCGCTGGCCGCAAACAATTGCAATTGCCCCTTGCGTGAACGCGAGCAGCAATTTCAGTTTGTCAACAACTGGACGCGCGACGCCGGGCGACATCTGATCAAGTGGGGAACTGATCTGCGTTATCTTCAAAACCATCGTCTGGCTAGTCGTGTGCGACGGACAGGTTCTTTCGGTTTTGCTCAGGATGTGACCGGCTTGGGTCTCGCGACCTTCCTCATCGGAGATGCAACTTCATTTAACAGATTTGTCAGTAGCCCTGTCGCGACCGATGCTGGTGAACGCCAGAAGAGGTTTGGTTTCTATGGGCAAGATACATGGCGAATCAACTCGCACCTTACACTGAATTATGGCTTGAGGTGGGAAATTTATTTTCCCCAAACGGTAAATGTTGCCGGTAGCTTTCTTCTTCCAAGTTTTAGCAATCCTGACGCGGCGACCACATTCTTCAATGTGGCGCCTACACCAAGCCCATCAGGTGGTGTAAGGAGTAGTCTAAAGAATTTCGCACCTAGGCTCGGGATTGCCTATCTATTAAAGCGATCCACCGTTTTTCGGGTGGGGTATGGTCGCAGTTTCGATGCAGGATATGGGGGTGATATATTCGGGATCGCTCCTACCCAAAATCCGCCAATCACGGTGAACCAAAACGTACCAATAGATTTCAATTTGAAGGATGGTCCACCACCGTTTAACTTTCCCAATCAGCAACGATTCTCGCTGCTCGACCTCGCGACCTTAAACAATGCCGGAACAAGTCTTAACGCTCTGCCTTCCAGTGTCCGTGTGCCAACGGTGGACTCGTGGAATTTCGCTATCCAGCACCAACTCGCTTCCAGCATGTACTTTGAATTGGCCTACACAGGAAACAAGGGAACAGATGTCTTCACTGACAGCAACAGCGGGGCGTCTTACAACCTGAATCAGCCGAGTCTTAAGAACATCATTCTTACGACCACCAACCCCATGGACCAGCGATGCCAACCGGATTCCTATTTCCCGAACAAAAATAGCCCCGCTCACTGCCTGGCACAACCCCTGTATCGGGCGTTTTATCAGGAGTCACCCAGAGGCTGTGGGACAAATCCTAAATGCGTGTTCGACCCCACTCAGTTCCCGGTACAGTACTTTGGAAATAATGCTTCCGACAATTACAACGCGCTGCAGGCCAGGCTGCAAAAGAATTTCAAGCGGGGCTATTCGTTCATGGCCCACTACACGTGGGCGAAGGGGTTCGACTACGACTCGAACTATTTCCGAGTGGATCCCACCATAGGCTACGGACCATCACTCTTCGACATCACCCATCGGTTTGTCTTGACCAACATATTGGAGTTGCCCTTCGGGCGCGGCAAGGCCTGGTTCGGTGGAATTGGAAGGGCGGCCGATCGCTTCGTCGGTGGATGGACCCTCAGTGCGATTACGGTTTGGCGGAGCGGCCTTCCATTCACGCCATCCTATAAGAATTGTGGCAGAGAAGTGGACGCAAACTCCCCGTGCCGTCCTAATGTTGTTGGTCTCGTTCACATCACAGGAACTCGCGAGCAGTATTTTTCAACCACGGGAGGCGTTCTCCTTCCAGGAAACGACTGCAACCCAAACAAGGTTTGCGGAGTGGACCCCGAAGGCCACCCCATCGCGGGACCACCCGTTGGTCCGTGGCAGCGACCGGGTGCAGGCCAGATCGGCGATGTCGAGCGTAATTCGTTTCGCGGGCCCGGTTTCTTCCAGAGTGATATAGCTCTCGCAAAAGTGACGATGATTGCCGAGCGAACCAATCTCAAGTTCCGCGTAGATGCTTTTAATGTGTTTAACAAAGTAAATCTCGGACAGCCAAATCCCTGCGTAGATTGCGGAGGCAGCGGTACGATCAGTTCACTTGCAATCGGGGCAATCCAACGCACCTTGCAGTTCTCCTTACAGTTGGATTTCTAATCTTGACTGTTCACTAGTGTGGGAAAACTGGTACCGCTGAGTTGATGCAATCACGCAACTTCCGACTCAGAACCCCTAAGACCGGATCGTCAGTAAAATCGCGATGTTACCCAGTGACGATTCGGGCAATCGTTTATCTGCCCAGGCGGGGTGCCCTTTCCCGATGCTGCACTATTGTCCACCCCCAACTACCTGCGGGGAGTTAGAGCCGCACTCCTAGATGTCAAGAAAGAAGACGTAACCAGGCCAGTCACACTTTGATCCATCCTTCTTCAGGAACCGACATTTGTTTGGCACTCCGCAACCAGGAGGATTTGTGCCCCGAGGATGGCTGCTTCTTCCAGTTCGCCCAATAGCTTTCACTGACAATCATCCGGTGACCCCGTAGGCGACAGGCACGGTGAACCTACGCTCTGCTTGAGCATTTACTGAGCGGCGGTCGGCCATAACGTTGACTTCACTAAACCAATCTCTTTGTTTTCCGAGGCCTCATACGCGAGACCCCGAAGCGACCTCCGGAGAATGTCGAGTCGCGCCCCGCTTGTACAGCGGAAGAAAACACACAACAGGCGATCGATCTTGCTTCTAACGCTGGTTTCGAGAGCTTATGTATTAGTCCTTCTGTATTCGCTTCGTGTTTCTCTGTTTTGAGACGGACGCCGGTTCGTTAGCGGTTGGTCCGCGGTTAACCAAATGGCGGGGACTTTCACTCCGAAGTGCCAAGTGTTCGGGAGCGGCGCAGGTAGTTTGTCAAGCCTTCCAACTCCAAATTTGGAGTTCCACGCCTAATCCGATCGCTCGTCTCGAGCCATTTTTTTGTGGCATGGCGGAAAACTGGACGCAACTGAGAAAGCTGCACTCCTAGAGGTCACGAAGAATATGCAACCAAGCCAGTCGAAACTGTGCCCAATTTTGTGCCCAGTGCCCGTTTGTATCAGGTTGTTGCTCCTGTGCCAAAGTGCGCTTGCGAGCGCGTAAATACTAACGAATCCCAAATCATGGGTTGGGATGGGGTAGCCACTGGCGGAAATGGTACGGGGAAGCTGGGTAGGGGTCAATCTGAGCCTGTCGCAATGCCGCCCGGTGCTACACTGTGCCGATCCGTCGCGGGGGTGCTACGTGAGCGCCAGTCAAGCACTTGCTCCATGCACACTCGAAGCCACAACAATCCGCAAGCTACAAACGCACATCATCCCGTTCGTCTTCGTTCTCTTCATGATTGCGTTCGTTGATCGAATCAATATTGGGTTCGCCGCTTTGACAAT
>Ga0126381_100008257_pt1 | contig 11635 bp, 8 predicted proteins | sample PanSoiMetPlot_28_FD_96465 | JGI IMG/M metagenome (GOLD analysis project Ga0126381, IMG submission 96465) | Tropical forest soil microbial communities from Panama - MetaG Plot_28 | ecosystem: Environmental > Terrestrial > Soil > Tropical forest > Bulk soil | place: Panama | collected 2016-02-17 | reverse complement strand
GTCCCTCTCACTCGTGCTAGTACAGCCTCGGATCGTCACTAAGCCACGTCGCAGGAAGGCCATAGGGTTCAAACCCTTGTCTGTAAGGATGGACGGTGTTGCGTCGACCGGTTGAGCCCGCAGCCAACTGCGGTTGTTCGAGGATCGCGTCTAACTTCGCCCGTAGCCGATCGTGACTTAGTTCGCCGCCTCATCTTGCGTCGATCGCTGAATGGTGACAGGAGCTGTCCCTCGCGCGCTACGGGTGCCATGCCCCGCCAGCCGGCGAACTACGCCAGCTTCCTCGACCACCGAGCGTAATGACCGGGCCACGCTGCGGCGGAATACTAGCGCCGCTGCTTGACTGAACTGCCCATTGGCCGCCGCGGCCAGGGCATCCTCGAACGCAACTCCTGCATGCATCAGTACGCTGGTGTCGCGATAGCAAGACATCATGCATGCAGTGCATCGATCCCGCTGATCTGGGATGCGATCGAGGTCGAACACTGAGCCGAGCGGTTGACTCCAGGCTTCGCAGCGCCAGATTTGCAGATTCCAGTCCACATAGAAGTATTTGTGGCCACCGACGCAAGCGAAGGTTTCTGGCTCGCCGCGGACATGACGCTGAATGTCCTCGATTGATGCCGTAGGGTTCAGTACTGGAAATCGCTTCTTGAGCGATTTGATTGATTCCAGCGCTTCGACCAGCTCCGTCTGCGTGAAATCGACTAGCGCGGAGTCTCCGCCATAGACGAGCGAGGATGAGCCGAAGGGCTCCTTGCGTGGATAGGAGAACGTGGCAGCGTCGAAGCCGAGATCGGTCAGCAGCTCGGGCAGCGCCTCGTAGCGAACCAGACGATTGACGGTGATAGAGGCGAGTGTGGCAATGCGGCGTCGCCGCGCTTCGGCAAGTCCTTTGCGAATGCGCTCGCCAACGCCACGCAGGCCGCGGTTGCGCTCGTGCTCCTCCAGCAAATGGCTGTCGATTGAAACGAGTAGAGTCGCGAGGCCTGCCGCCGCGAGCGGCTCGATCTTCTGCGGCAGGAACCAGCCATTCGTGATTAGCGCCGGCGTCATGCCGGCCACTCGAGCATCGCCCACCAAGCCATCGATCTCGGGGTGCAGCAGCGGTTCACCACCCTGGAAGTTCAGGTAACAGACGCCGCGGCGACGCAGGATCGGCAGCGCCTCGCCCAAACGTCGCCGGTCGATCCAGCGCCGGTCATGGACTAGCCCCTTGTCGCGCGCGTATCCGCAGAAGTCGCACACGGCGTTACAGACGTTCGTGACGGAGACGTCACACACGGCTGGTATCAGCTGCCTTGCGATCTTGCACGGGTTCGCCATCTCACACCTCCTACCGGCGAGAGAACGGTCTAGCCCTGCGATCGAACCCGCGAGTCTGCGCGACTTCCGACAAAAGAGAATCTTTCTAATCCTGCTGACTCTTGCGGAGCGTCGCTAAGGCGTGCAGCAGGATTACAGCGCGCTAAGTTGTGTTGCTGATGGCGACGCGACACCCGGTTCTGGAGGACCACCGCCAAGCGGACTTCGCGGAGACGAAACGTAAGGCAATCTCACTCACGTCATGCTACACAACCAAGCTTTCAGCTACCTGCGATATGGCTGTCAATCTTGTGTCGGAGTGCTTGCGAAGTTCGTCAACGGCGGGTTCGCACGATGCGGCAACGCTTCTCCTTACGGGAACAAGGTTCGCGCGCACGAGAAATGCGCAAGCAAGACGAAAGTAGGGTGCAAGGATCTGACCGTTGCTTCGGCTGGAATCTTTCGTCTGTACAGGGTATTTAATTGGCGATCGGAATAGCGTGAACTCCGAGGGTGTTTGGCAACCTACGGCGCTCGACGTTGATTGTCGCTTGAAGCGCTACACACAACGAATATCGGAGGAAAAGATGGCCTGCACAGCAAAGGACAGTACTTCGCAAGACTGCTATTGCAAAGGTTTCATTCGCAGCCAGGTCGCGCCGATTGAAGCCCAAGAAGATCGATCCATCGAGAAGACGGATCAATGGAGTATGGGTCGCCTCGGCGCATCCATCGCGTTCGGTATCGGACTCATGATGGGCGAAACAGGTATTGCGGCCGCGGGCGAATTCAACCAACCCGGCAACATCCTCATCACTGATCAGTTCAACAATCGGGTGATCGAGATTGATCCGGCGGGCAACATCGTGTGGCAGTTTGGCAACGGTCCGGGGGACACCAGCGCAAACGCGATGGTCGGCACAAATGACGCCGAACGCGTTGGTGATCACACTCTGATGTCAGGCACCGGCATCCCCCCGGGAGTAACTAAGAACTGCAAGAAAGGCTGCGCCGACAACCGTGTGATCCTGGTCGACAGTAGCGGCAACATCGTCTGGCAGTATGGCCAGTTCGGCGTCACAGGGTCTGGACCCAATCAGCTCAACACGCCTGTGCAGAACACCTTCCTGCCGAACGGGCACGTGCTTATCACGGATCAGGGCAACGCGCGCGTTATCGAAGTACGACCGCTCGACAACGCCATCGTGTGGCACTACGGAACGGGCGTCCCTGGCAGTGACCCTGGCCAGCTCAACAATCCCAATTCGGCCGAATTGCTCGCCAATGGCCACATCCTAATCGCTGACGAGAACAACAACCGCGCCATTGAAGTCACACACGACACCGCGGCGACGATCGTAAAAGGAGGGATCTTTACCGCTGGCGGCACGGTAAGTGGCTGTGCCTTCGCCAGTCGGCTTGCCAACGGCAACACGCTGCTTACCGATTCCAATAACAGTCGCATCGTCGAAGTCGATGCCGGAGACAACGTGGTCTGGCAATACTTCACTAACACCCGCCCGGGAAGCAATTCGGCGCCGCTGCCGACACGCGCCGTGCGGCTGCACAATGGCAATACGCTAATCAGCGATCAGTTTAATGACCAGGTGATCGAGGTGACCCAGGGAAAGGTCATCTTTGCAAGCTACGGCATCATCAACGACCCTGGCTATAGTCCCAGCACGGCGAAACAGATGAATGGACCTTATAGCGCTTACGTGCTCGGCGACTACACCGGCATAACGCCGCCCTTCGGCTTCTGATCAGCTTTAGCGTGCTGCAGCTCGTGAACGTCGCCGTCGCTGTCCCTACCGGCACCGTCGTCGCCGCCGGCTCGTCGAACAATCCTCCGGTCGTTGCGACAGGAACCCTCAATACGTGGCGCGGCCGCCGGATAGATCGAATAGGGTGCCCCACGGAAACAGCGCCTTGGATTCCGAGGGCGCTGCTCCATGGTTCGCGAAGAGACGACGCGTTTGCCGCGCGCGCCTATTTGCAATGCACCGCCACGACAGTACCCGTGCCGCGGTGGCCCAGATTGGGGCATAACCCGGGTTCGTCTTAACAACGACGATCTCGGGCACGTTCACGCGCCGGCTTCCACGGCCGTAACGGCGCTGCACAGCGAGCTGCTGGAGCGGATGATCAGCTTCTCCAGCTCGACGACCAGGAAGAACACGAGGCCGCCAGCGATTAGGCTCGGCCAAACGTAAAGCGGCACTGCTTCAGTGTCGAACAACCGCTGCATGGGTGTGGCATACGTAAACAGCAGCTGCAGGATCACCACCGCGCCGATGCCGAGCGGCAGGTACTTGTTGCCAAGATGCGCTTTGATCGACAGTGAGTTGTCAAGGAGGTAGCGGCTATTGAGCAGGTAGAAGCACTGCCCCAGGGTGATCGCGTTGACCGCGACCGTGCGCGCCAGCGCATCCGATGCGCCGAGTCCCTTCATCCAGAAGAAGGCCCACAGCGTGAATGCAAACAGAACCACTCCAATGAATAGGATTCGCCAGACTCCGAACCCGGTCAAGATCGGCCGGTCGACTGCGCGCGGTGGCCGTGTCATCACGTCGGTCTCGTGCGGCTCGAAGCAAATTACCAAGCCAAGCGCCACCGAAGTGACCATGTTGACCCACAGCACCTGCGGCGCGGTGATCGGCAGCGTGAAGCCGACAAAGATTGCCACGGCGATAACCATGGCCTGGGCGAAATTGGTCGGGAACATGAAGAGAATCGCCTTCTCAACATTGTTGTAGACGGTGCGGCCTTCCTTGACCGCGGCGGTGATCGAAGCGAAATTGTCGTCGGCGAGGATCATCTCTGCCGCTTCCTTGGTCACCTCGGTGCCTTTGATTCCCATGGCGACACCGATGTCCGCCTTCTTAAGCGAGGGCGCGTCATTCACGCCGTCGCCGGTCATTGCCACGATCTCCCTGTTCGCCTGGATCGCCTTCACCAGGCGCAGCTTGTGTTCTGGGCTCGCCCGCGCGAAGACGTCGACGTCGCATACCCTCACTTGCAGCTCCGCCTCGTTCATCTCCTCGATCTCGGTGCCGGCGACGGCGGTCTTGCCGTCGCCGATGCCCAGCATCTTGGCGATCGCCGCCGCGGTGATCTTGTGATCGCCGGTGATCATCGTGACGCGCACACCACCGCCGTGGCATTCCTTCACTGCCTCGATCGCTTCCTTGCGCGGCGGGTCGAGCAGGCCAACGAGACCGACCAGAACCAGATTGTTGGGTAGATCCGCTGGGCCGAGACTTCCCGCCTTCACTCCAGGGCTCTCGAGCCACGCGAGCCCGAGCACGCGCTCGCCTTGACCGGCGAGCTTGTCCGAGACCTTCATGAAGCGGTCGCGATCGAGCGGCGTCTGCTTGCCGTCGGAGAGCTGCTGCCGGTCACAGTGCTCGAGCACCACCTCGGGCGCGCCTTTGACGAGCAGCATCTCCTTCGCATCGACGCCTCTGTGCAGCGTCGCCATGAACTTGTGCTCCGACTCGAAAGGGATCGCGTCGATGCGCGGCCACGCCTTCTGCTCGGTGTCTCGCGCCATGCCGAGTTTGGTCGCGAACGGGTAGAGTGCCCCTTCCGTGGGGTCGCCTTCGACCTTCCACACGCCTTCCTGCTGGAACAACTCGGCATCGTTGCAGAGGAGTGAGGTACGGCCGAAGAGTTCGAGCAGAAGGTCCTTGTCCGCCGGCTTTCCGTCCTTCTTGATTTCGCCCTCCGGTGCGTAGCCGTTGCCGGTGATCTGGTACTGCGCTTCCGCGGTGGCGGCGGAGACGACCATCATCTCCATCAACGTCAGAGTTCCCGTCTTATCCGAGCAGATACGCGACACCGAGCCGAGGGTCTCCACCGCGGGCAGGCGCCGGATGATGGCATTGCGACTCGCCATGCGCTGCACGCCGATCGCCAGCGTGATCGTGATGAGCGCGGGTAGGCCTTCGGGAATCAGCGACACCGCGATGCCGACGATCGCCTGGAACAACTCGACAAACTCCATGCCCATCACCCATCGACCGTACGCGAACACCACGACCGCAACAACGCCGACGACCGTCGTGATCATGTAGCCCAGCCGCTTGATCTGCCGCAGGAGCGGCGTCTCGAGCGCGCTGACACCTGCAAGCATCTGGTTGATCTTGCCTAACTCGGTCTCGCTGCCCGTGGCGACTACCAAACCGGTCGCGCGACCCGATACGACCATCGTGCCGGAGAAAGCCATATTCTCGCGGTCGCCTACGGTTGACTTTTCCGCGACGGGATCGGTGATCTTCTGTGCAGGAACCGACTCGCCGGTGAGCGCCGCCTCCTCGGTGCGCAGGTTCTTCGCCTCAGCGAGCCGCAGATCCGCTGGTACCTTATCGCCGGATTCCAGGAGCACGACATCGCCGGACACCAGTTCATCAGCCGGAATCATGCGCGTCTCCCCGCCGCGAATCGTCCGCGCCTCGGCTGACAGCATGTTGCGGATCGAGTCGAGCGCCTTCTCGGCTTTACCTTCCTGAACGAAGCCGAGCAGTGCGTTGAGAAGCACAACCCCGAAGATGATTCCGGCGTCGAGCCACAGGCCGAGCATGAGCTTGACGAAGCCGGCGCCGAGCAGGACATAAACGAGAATATTGTTGAGCTGGGAAGCGAAGCGCATCAACGGCCCTTGCTTCCTACCTTGCGGAAGACGATTCGGCCCGTGCTTCTGCAGCCGAGTCGAAGCTTCACTCGCATCGAGGCCTTCCGTGACGCGGGTCGCGAGTCGCTCCACTACCTCATCGACGGTCAGGGCATGCCAGGCAGTCGCAGCAGCGGAACTCGGCGTCGACGCTGCATTCATGTCGGTCCCTCCTGTCGTGCGAACTCGCCTTGCGTGCGAGCCCGAGGGTCGCGCGTAGTCTAGCATTAGCCTACTGTACGAGCCGCCAGCAGCCGGCCAGTCTCACTGCGCCTGCGTTCAGCGCCGTACCGCCGGGTCGTCCTCCTGGCGCGGCGAGCCGTATTGTAGCGCTACGTTTCGGCTCCGGCGTCGTGACTACAGCCGGTGTGCATGCGAGAACTGGCAATGTTTAACCTCGGAATCGACAGCAAGCTGCGCGCTTGCGATCTGACAAATCTGCGGGTGCGTGACGTGTGCCACGGCGATCGGGTCGGCGCTCGGGCCATCGTTCAGCAGCAGAAAACCCAGCGCCCAGTACTGTTCGAGATTACGCCACCGACAAGAGAGGTGGTGGAAGCTTGGATCAGGCGCGCGGAACTGAAGTCCGATTGTTACCTGTTCCCTAGCCGGGTCCATAGGTCACCACACCTTGGTACGCGCCAGTACGCGCGGATTGTCGACGGCTGGGTCGCGGAGATTGGGCTTGATCCGGCGGCGTACGGGACGCACTCGTTGCGACGAACGAAACCGACACTGATCTACCCACGGACTAAGAACCTGCGAGCCGTTCAGCTGCTGCTTGGCCACACGAAACTTGAGAGCACGGTCCGCTACCTTGGCATCGAGTAGATGACGCTTTGCAGATCGCGGAGCAGACCGAGGTTTAAGGATCGGTCGTTCGGACCGTAACACGCTCGCCAATGACCGCAATGCGCCTGTTCTCAAACAGGCGCTTGCGGCCAGATCCGGTCATTCGAATGGTGCGCGGAAGTGCCACTTCAACGGTCGTTGCGATGCGATGGTCCCGTCGGCTCGCGCGGCTGTGCGGGTTGCGATTCCTTCGGGGAATTCGCGTCCTACCGACACAAAATCCGCGTCTTACCTTCACCATCGCGCTCAGCCCCGGCCCACAGACCTTGCGGAGTGGCGTTGGATTTCCTATCCTTCGCCGCGCGGGCGCTTCCTCCCGGCGACGGCGCGTAGATCCGGAACCGCTCCAAGTGGGACTCGGCCTGCAACATGGTCCGTTAATCGAATTCCCGGCGGAGGTTCTTCCAGGGAGGTCCGATGCAACAAAGATCCTGTCATCCGATGCGTGCGCTCGCGCTCGCGGTGTCCATTGCCGGCGTGGCCGGAGCTGTCGATGCCGCGTCCGATTGCGCGGGGCTCGTCAACGTCAAGCTGGAAGGGACGACGATTACATCCTCATCGGTGGTATCTGGACCCTCGACAATCGGCGGGGCCCGTGTGGGCGTTCCGCTCTGCCGCGTCGAAGGCGTCGCGCGGCCGTCGTCCGATTCGGAAATTCGGTTCGAAGTCTGGCTTCCGTCGACCGCGGAAAAGTGGACCGGCCGGATGAAGGTCGACGGCACCGGCGGCTACGCCGGGGGCGTTCCCTACGCGCTGCTAGCGCAGGACATCGTCGACGGATTTGTGGCGGCGGGCAGCAATATGGGTCACGACGGCGGCGAGTCGCCCACTTGGACCGTTAATCATCCGGAGAAGGTCAAGGATTGGGGGCTGCGCGCGCATTACTCAGTTGCGACGGCTGCGAAAGCGTTGAGCGCCGCGTACTACGACAAACCCGTTCGCTATTCATACTTCGAGGGCTGCTCGAACGGCGGACGCCAGGCGATGATGATGGCGCAGAACTATCCGGAGCTCTTCGATGGAATTGTCTCCGGTGCGCCGTCGATGTTTTATCCCGACCTGCTGTTCTGGTTGCTATGGACGGGCAAGCAGCAGATTCCCGAGGCGGGCAAGCCGCCGGTGCTAAGCGATGCGAAGCGCGCGCTGATCACCAAGCGCATCCTCGACAAATGCGACGCCCTCGATGGCCTCGTCGACGGCCAAATCACCAATCCGCGCGCCTGCATGTTCGACATCGATTCTCTCGGGCCCTCGGGCGACAACTCGCTGACCGCTGCCGAATTGGCCGTGGTTAAGGGCATGTACGGGGGCACACGGACCGAATCGGGCATGCAGCGCTATCCGGGCGCAAAGCTCGGGTCCGAGGGCGACTGGATCCCGCTCTTTGCCGACAACGGCGGCTACGGCGTGTTCATCGAGCACTTCGTGTTCTCGCGCAATACGCCGAACTTCGACTGGCGGCGCGAGCTCAACTTCTCGAGCGTCTACGACGAAGCGAAGGCGAAGCTCACGCCGTTCACCGCGGCCCCGAGCCCCGACATCACGGCGTTCGTAAGCCGCGGCGGCAAGCTGCTTCACTTTCATGGCTGGAACGACCCCGTCGTGACGCCGGACGGCTCGATCGACTACCTGTATGCGCTCACGCAATTTGAGCGCTTCCGTAACCTGCCGAAGGCCGAGTTCGATCGCGCGATCGATACGCTTACTCCACAGGATGTCGCGGCCTCGGCCGAACCGCTGCTCGAGAAGGTGCGCCAATACCATCGACTGTTTATGGTGCCGGGGATGGGGCACTGTTCGCTGAGTGGGACCGGTCCGCGCTGGATCGGCGGCGGTGCGGCGGAGCCGCCCTCCGTGCTACGTGACGCCGATCATCATGTCGTCGGCGCGTTGGTGAAGTGGGTTGAGCAGGGGGTTGCGCCCGAGCGGATCATCGCCACGCGCATCGAGGACGGCAAGGTGGTCCGCCAGCGACCGATCTGCGCGTATCCGGCGCAGGCGGCGTACAAGGGCTCGGGCGACATCAACGACGCCGTCAATTTCACGTGCGCCACGCCGGACGCGTCGAGCCGTCCGCTGACGGCGAGCGACATGATCCTGATCCAGAGCTCGCTTAGGCAACGCGACATGAAGCTGCCGAATCGCTGAATCGGCAACGGCCCTCGATGCAGCGGCTGCTGCGCACGTTCGCTGCACGGACCGGTCGCTCGCGAACTTCGCTGAACGGCCACAAGCAGTAGTTCAGAGCAGTAGGCTAGTATGGCCAGCTTTCAGGGGAGACCCATCATGCGTATCGCCGTCTCGACCATCCTGGCCGGTGTTTTCATGGCTCTTTCGGCGCATGCCGCGGACGTGCCTTGCGCCGCCCCGACCGCCGCGTGCACAGAGATGCTGGCGATCCCCGGATCGCAGGGCCGCGTCCTTGTGTACCGAACGTACCCGCTCGACGCAAAGAACGCCGCGATCAAGCGTGGCCTCATCGTGATCCATGGCCTGGGCCGAGACGCCGATAACTATTACCGCAGCAGCCTTGCAGCGACGTTCCTCGCCGACGCACTCGGCGACACGATAGTCATCACTCCTCGCTTCGCTTCCAATGAGGGCGGGCCATGCAAGGACACGCTGGCGGCAGGCGAGATCTCATGGCATTGCCAGCCGCGATTCGACTCGTGGCGCACGGGCGGCCCCTCGCCGGACGGCTTGACGACATCGTTCGACGTCGTGGACGAATTGCTGCGCAGGCTCAACCGTAAGGACGTCTTTCCGAACCTGCGCGCCGATCGTCGTGGCCGGCCATTCGGCCGGCGGACAGTTCGTGAACCGCTACGAGATGGCGAACACCGTACATGACACGGTCGACGTCAAGCCGACCTACGTCGTAGCGAACCCGTCTTCGTACGCCTACTTCGACGAGCTCAGGCCAACAGCGAGCGCGTTCCCATCCGATGTCGCGGCGTTACCTCCTGGCTACCAGGTGCCGCTTCCGTCGAATCCGCCGCCAGCCTTCGCCGCGTACTTCGATCGCACGAATTGCGCGACGTACAACACATGGCCCTACGGCATGAATGAGCGCAACGGGTACGCCGCGAAAGTGAGCGAGGAGCAATTGCAGAAGCAGCTCGCCGCGCGCTCGACAACGTACCTTCTTGGCGAGCTGGACATTCTGCCGCTCTACGGCTTCGACTCGAGTTGCGCGGCGATGGCGCAAGGCGGAACGCGCCTCGCTCGCGGTTTCGCGTATGCGAAATACGTCGGCGAGCGGTACGGCGCGAAGCATCGCGTGGTCGAGGTCCCGGCCTGCGGCCACAACGCGCGATGCATGTTAACTTCGGAGACGAGCCTGCCGCTGTTGTTCCCAACCTACTGACACAAAATACTTGGGCTCTGAAATACTCAGAACGTTAGCTTGGTACGTGTTCCGACACTGCCGAAATACGGTCCATTTTCATTTTGTGTCGTTCAGAGCACCGATCAGCCGTCCGAGAAACTCATTCAACGCGGCCTCGTCCTTTATCCAGCGCACGACGACGACGAGGTCGTGCTCCCAATCAACGTAGATGATGTTCACGCCGTTGCCGACAAAGCGTACGGCGGAAGCGGGTGCGTTCGGTAGCGGTTTGCGGTCCGTATTGAGATACCAGTTGGCGAAGCCGTAGTCCGGATTCGCGGGACCCGGGGTGCGCGCGAGTTTCATCCATTGCTCGGAAACGATTTGGCGGCCGGCCCAGTTACCGCCGCGCAGGAACAGGTAGCCGAAGCGCGCCATGTCCCACGCACTGATGAACATTCCGCCTCCGAAATGGCCACCTCCACTCACCGACTGCATGCGCTCCCCGTCCACCTCGATCCACGAGTTTTCATAGCCATACCATCGCCACGTGTTCGAGGCGCCGATCGGGTCCATCACTTCTTCGCGCAATACCTGCGGAAGGGGTCGGCGCCACACGTGCAGCGCGCAAAGAGCCAGCAGATTTACGCGCACATCGTTGTACTTGAAATAGGTGCCTGGCGCGTGCATCGGGCGGTTCGGCCAGTCGGCCGGCGTGGCGCCGACGGGGCGGTCGGCCCAGTCGGGGATGCCCCAAAGCGTGCCGGACCAATCGCTCGTTTGCCGTAGCAGATGATCCCAGGTAATGGTCGTGTTGTGCTCGTTGCCGAAGAGCTGCGCGCGCTCGACGCTTGGCAGATAGGAGGACGCGCGATCGTCGAGATCGCGGATGAGTCCACGTTGCCATGCAAGGCCTACGACAGTCGTCAGGAACGTCTTCGTGACGCTGTGCGCCATGTCGGAGCGTGCCGTTTCGCCCCATTCCGCGGCGACGTAGCCGCGATGGATGACGATGCCGTTGAGCGCTGCGCGTATTTGTGTCGGTCCGATGATTTTGAAGTTTGGCTCGCGCTTGCCGAACGTGTTCTTGAGGTCCTCGGCGACATCCTTCGGCGAGGGATTCTCGTTCGCGACCGCGTAGTCGATGGCCCCTTTCAGTTTCGCCGCATCGAAGCCGAGCTCGACGGGCGACTTACTTTCCCAAGCGTCGCGCGACGGGAAATAGTCCGCCGCCACCGCGCTCGAGACGAGCAGCGCGGCAAGCAAAACAAAACGCAATCCGGCGAGTTTCATAGACCCTGCGTAGGCTGGACAGGGTATCGTACGCTGAACGTTCTCGCGAGGACACCCGTGCTGCGATGTCCGCTATGGGTTGCGGATTCAACCGATCGATGCAACACACTGGTTAAATCGTTCAGCGGGTGTCTCGTAGTTTAGTGTTTTCCTCGGGCGTTCGTTGAGTCGCCGAGCCACTGCAT
>Ga0126381_100008256_pt1 | contig 11636 bp, 12 predicted proteins | sample PanSoiMetPlot_28_FD_96465 | JGI IMG/M metagenome (GOLD analysis project Ga0126381, IMG submission 96465) | Tropical forest soil microbial communities from Panama - MetaG Plot_28 | ecosystem: Environmental > Terrestrial > Soil > Tropical forest > Bulk soil | place: Panama | collected 2016-02-17 | reverse complement strand
CGACGAACCAAATCTAACTCTGACGCGGCAAACCCGTCGTGCGCCCAATCGTAGTCAAATATAAGATCTGCTTATCCCCAACACTGGGGAGCCTCGCCCCTGTCATTGAGGCTCTCGACGCATTCGAACCGCGATCTCGTGTCGACAGGTTCGGAATGATCCGTGTCGATTGCGGCATGTTTCGCAGCAATTCAAACTCTTGATTGCCATCAGGCTCCCTCAACGATAAATCGTTCGCTCCAGATGTTCTACGCGCAGACCCTCCTCCACCATTGTGTTTGACGTTCCGCCTTCGATCTCGTGGAGACCGTTGGAAATGAGCTCGGCTGCAACCGCTCCGATAGTCTCGTCCCACACGCTCGAGCCTTCCGGTGCCAGGGATTGCAACAATCCACTGCTCGTAGGCGAGCAGCAAGGCTCGACCGCATCGGAATTCTTGGCCGGTCCTTTGCGCAAAAGCCGTGAGCCGCCTTGATGTCCATCGTCCCTCCCTGCTGACTGATTTGCCGTTCGCGCAAATCTACGAGGCATCACGCCAAGCACTAGGCGGTAAAATTCGCATGAACCTATGAATTGCATTCATGAAATCTCGCAAGAACTTCCGCGACCCACGTCAGCGTTGCTATACCTAACCGTTTGTTCAGAAACGTTTCATTCAATCACGGACATTTCTGCCTCGGGAACAGTCCACGCGCCCGAGTACCGGGCGGGTCTTGGTCAAGACGTTTCGACCGCCGATGAAATCGGCACCGCCCTTGTGATCGCAGGCGATACGTCGAACCCTCTCTCCCGTCCGGTTGTACCGATCGTCCTCACCACAGGCGGGCCATGTTCGGGAGGTGCCTCGCGGATCGACAGCAATGGGCCAAGCACGGTTTTCCCGTGCCAGAGATTTGATCCGTGCCTCACCGGCCGATAGGTCCAAGCGGCGGCGGCGATGCGGAAGTTCTGGCTCTGCTTTGGGATTTGCCTCGTTTCAAGCCGTTCAAGTCTTCAAAGTCGATGGTCGAGAGCCGATGCCACGGCGATTGCTTGACGGCGTGGTTGGTGTGGTGGTCGCGGGCGACACCATCCCTTTGCTTGCAGAGCAGATTTGCAGTTCGCCGTCTAGCTTGCCCAGCAGGAAAAGGGGGCGCGGAGAGTCGCCGTCAATGACTACCACACTGGTCGAGCTGGCAATTCGATGATAGTCTAATACGAAAAAGCAGTTTTGGGGAAACCATCAGGAGTAGAGACATGAACGAAGCCGGAGCAGTGGACAAGTCGACACTCGTCAACCCAGGCACCAAGCTTGCCTATACGACGCCGGAAACGGCCCCCCGGGTACCGGGCCGCCGCAAGTTTTTCACCTATACCGACCTTGGTGTAACGGCTGCCAGCCAAGGGCGGATGCGTGCCCAGCTGACCACCGCGATCACTGGCATGACTCAACCGACCGGGTGGCACTATCACCTCTGTGACTCGCAATTCGTTTACGCGCTACGCGGCTGGGTAGACCTGGAGTTTGAGGACGGTACCAAGGTGCGTGTGAAGGCCGGGGACTCGATCTTCATCCCTGGCGGTTTGCGCCACAACGAGACGGCCACCTCGGATGATTTGCAGATTCTGGAGGTCTCTGTGCCTGCGGATATGGGTACCCAGCCCTGCGACCCGCCGGCCGGCGTGCAAGCCTAGAGCCGCAGGTGACGGTTTCTGTCAGGCGGGGGCGCACGAGTTGGAATGGGCGTGGGCACGATACGCGGCTTGACATAGACACCCGCTTGAAGTGGACCCCGATCTTGGGACCAGGCGCTCAATTGCGGCAGAGGCTGCTCTATCGTGGCAGACCGAGCAGGATGATGAACCGAGGTGGAAGATCGACGCGGCCCTGAAGGCGAAGATCACCCTGGAGGCGCTGCGGGAGCTCTCGACGATTGCGGATCTTACGGTATCGGAGCCACCCCAACCAGATCTGCGCGTGGAAGAACCAGCCGATCGAACAAGTGGGTCGGGCATTTGATCCGAGTGCAAGCCTCGACGCCCGAAGAGTCGCGCAACGCAGGATCAAGGAGCTCTAACCAAGATCGGGCAGCTGACTGTGGACTGCGATTTTTTTCCGTGAGGCCCGGTTGGTGCGCAAGCTGGACCGATGGGTTACGCGGACCACACCGCAATTGCGTCGGGCAACAACGTTCATGCGGACTGCTTGGCATCCGTCGTCCGCGCCATGCGTCGTTGAGTGGCGTGCTACCGCAAGGTCGCCAGCAGGCGGTCGGCCGCCTTCAAATCTGCCGTATCCAAACCTTCGACGAATTCCTCGAATATCGGCCTTAGAACCGCGTACGCGCGTTCGCCTTGTCCCCGACCGGCCCAGAGCGCGGCCAAATCAACTGCCGTGCGCAATTCCCACGATCGGGCACCTTGGCGACGACTCCAATCAAGCGACTGAATAAAGCACACCTCCGCGTCATGAATCCGACGCTGCGGCATTGAGAGAAGAATACTTCCCTTCACGCGCAGCGCCTCCGGCATGTGAAGAAGGTCTCCGTTTGCCTCGACCAGTCTAATGGTTTCATCCACCAGCATTAGGCTTTCGCCGAACTGTCCGATCGCCATAAGTCCCTGAACAAGGGAGAGCTTGAACCCCGTGTTGAGCATCTCGTAACGCATCGCACGGAGCTGCTTTAGGCAGCCCAGAAGATTCTCAACCCCGCCGCTTGCATCACCCCACCCGATGGCCAGCTCACCTTTGTAACCGCGTGCGACGGCAAGATAAGGTCCGAGCGAATGGGCCTCGGCGTGTGAGATCAGCCAGTCTGCGTGGTCTTCGGCGCTCCTTAGATCGCCGGTCCAAAGGAATATCCCCGGAGCCCAGGACAAAGCGAGTCCAAGCGACGCCGGATGCTTCTTGCGTTCCGCATCCTTGATGGTCTGGCGGACGCGCTCCGTGGCCTGGGCCGGATAGCCTTGCATCCACAGGTTACGTGCCAGGCCAATACCCACCAAAATGTGGTGATCTAAGCCGAGATAGACCTCGCTGGTCTGCTGCGAACCGGACCAGTACCGAAACGAAGCCTCAAGCTCTACGCGCGAACTGCTATGGTCGCCCACAAACTGAAGTGCCCGCCCCAAAATCGAATTTGCTAACGCCATTGCCGCCGAATTCTCCACGGTTCCATCAACGGCCCGGCTGAGCTTTGCGTAATGCAGTGAGGTTTTGAAATCTCCATCGCGCACATGGAACATTGACAACATACCTAGCAGCCCCACCTGGTTCAGGACATCACCGCGTGCTTCAGCAATTCCCAGGCTTCTGCTCAAGGCCGCACGCGCCGCCTCGCTTTGCCCGTGCATCTGCATCGACGAAACCCCGAGGCTCGCCTGAAGATGCATTTCCTCGGACCCGCCACGAGTGGCGTCGTCGAGGGCGAGTATTGCTCGCTCCGACCAGCGATGGCATTCAGGAAGCAAGGACATTGCCAAGAAAACCGGCGCGGCGGCCGCGGCGAGTCCGACGCCAATTGCACGATTACCGCTGGCGCCAAAGCACCATTCCAAAGCTGCGCGAACGTTGTCGACGTCGGCAAGAGACGTCGATCTCTTCTCCCACTCATTCTCAATTCTTTCGAGTAGTTGTTGATAGTATTCGGCATGCCGTCGGGAAAACTCCTGCAATTCGCCTCCTTCGGTCAACCTCGAGAGGGCATAAACCCGCGTCGTCTCAAGTAGCCGGAAATAGCCGGCCTCCCCGGTGATATCTGATGCCACCAGCGACTTCGCGACCAGGTTCGCGACACCATCGGCAATTTCCGCTTCCGAGGCCTCACCTCGATTGGTCACTGCGCTGGCAGCCGCGAGTGAAAAACTGCCCGAGAATATCGCCAAGCGCTGCAGCAACAGGCGCTCAGGACCGGCTAGAAGGTCGTAGCTCCAGTCCAGTGTCGCGCGGAGTGTCCGATGCCGCGGGAGTGGAGTCCGTCGCCCGCTCGTCAGCAGTGCAAAGCGATCCCCCAATGCTGCAGCTACCTGCTCAATCCCCAGTGTTGCCGCGCGGGCCGCCGCGAACTCGATAGCGAGCGGTATGCCGTCGAGGTGGCGACAGATTGCTGCAATCGTCGGCAGGCTTTCGGCGTGTGAGGAGAAGTCCGAACCCAGCTCCTTGGCTCTGGCAATGAAAAGCTCCGGTGCGCTGTGGCCCAGAATCTGGCCCGCATCCACCTGCCCTTTTGCCGGCACTTCAAGTGGCGGCACACGATAGGCGTGCTCGCCCTCAATCCGGAAAACTTCACGGCTGGTCGCCAGGATCGTGGCACGCGGGCACATGCGTACGAATACTTCGGTCAGCGTCGCCGCTGCGTCAATGACGTGCTCGCAATTGTCGAGAACCAGTAGAAGGTTTTTTCCCGCGACAGCTCGAGCGACGGCTTCAGGAGAGATCGTCTTGGATCCAAGCCTCAGCCCTAGTACACCGGCCACCGCGGACGGTACGAGTTCCGGGTCGGACAGCGACGCCAGTTCGACAAGCCACCCCCCGTCGGAGAACTCCCGGACGACGAGGCGGGCGACCTTCAACGCGAGGATGGTCTTTCCAATGCCGCCCGGCCCCGTCAAGGTTACAACGCGGTAGGCAGAAACGAGATCCAGCAACCTCTGCACAGCTGCCGATCGACCAACGAGATGCGCGACCGTAGCTGGGAAGTTGGTCGCCGGAGATCCCTCAGTTACTCGTATCTGGGGATCGACTGGAGGCTTTGCCGTATCGTGACGCCGGACGGTCCAGTCACCGAGCAGGCGATAGCCGCGGCGAGACTCCGTCTTCAGCAAGCCCCGGTACGGACCGAGCGCCTTGCGGACTGCCGCCGCGTGAACATGAAGCGTGTTTTCCATGACAACAGTGCCGGGCCAGATACGGTTCATCAACTCGTCTTTGGTCACAAGTTCGCCAGCCGACTGGGCCAAAACTTCGATGATCTCAAAGGCGCGCCCACCAACTGGTACCGGAGATCCAAGAACCCGAAGTTCGCGGCGAGCAAGGTCGATCTCGCACTCGCCTGACGCGTAAACCGGTCGAGTGCTCTCAGCAAACATATCAACGGCCCGCACTTTAACCTGTTCAGTTTATTGAGGAATTGAGCATCTGGCTGGTCGGGGCGTCAACCCCAAGTCAACTTCCCATTACTATCGGCACGCAATTACCGCTTCGCGATTGCGAGGCCAGGTGGGTGATTCAGCGCGAAGCTCCCCTTCAGAACTTTTCAGAAAATACCCCAGGATTCGGAATCACTGGCGCCCTAATCTTAGGCGATGGGACACTGAGGCGATCTCGGTCGGTACTCTATGCCTTGGCGGAAAACCATTCGAATTCAAGGCTAGGCTTGATTGCGTCGACAGGTGCCTCTCCGATGAACACCCTCCAGGATAAAACCGTCGATTGTCTCGAAATTCGCTTCCCGGTCACGCGTGGGCGACGCCGCTCAGCGTTCCTCGGCCTGCGACTTGACGGTTCGCCCGCCAAAAGAAGCGTAAGCAGGACCGCGATGGGGGGAGTGGCGGTGACGTTCCCAGAAATTGAGCTGTTGGATTGTCGCCGTGCAACTTGGCGAAAACCAAGCCTACGGGCGATTGCTCCGAGAACTCAATATCCGTTTGCACCGCTAGTATGCGCGGCCGCGGCCCCCCGCCCTGTAGCCGAAGATGCGACGCAAGACGCTTTCTGGTCCCGCTAAAAAGTTCCTTCCCGAAGCAGGTTGACCCGTAGAGGTCGCCATACCGGGATGCGCGGATAACTGTTATCGGTCAGAGGCATCTCGCAATGACGCTTGAGGACGAAACACTTGAATTAGGGCCGATCGCGAAAGCGTTTCAGGCCATCTCCAAAGAGATCAGTTACGCAGGCCTGGCTAAAGCTCTTCTCAAGACTGCGCTCGGATATTCCGGAGCCGTTCGAGGCGCTGTGCTGCTGAGCAAAGGAGGCGAACTGCTCGCCAAGGCCGATGCGAGCTTTCCTCGTGAAAGGGCCAAGGTCTTTGCCTCACAACCCGCCTTCGCCGAATTCCGATTACCTGCAGATCTCAACGAAAGGGTGCTTAAGCGCCAAGAAACCGTCGTCATACACGATAGCCGGGAAGGCTCCGCCCTGATCGATGCGTCAGCGCGCGCGCCGGGGCCGGGCATCGTTGTCTTGTGCCTACCGCTGATTCATCAAGAGCAAACAATCGGCGTTCTCTATCTGGAATCAGAGCGCCAGCAGGAAATGTTCACGCCATGGTGCGTCTCGGTGATGTCGATGCTGGCTTCACAGGCTGCCGTCTCTTTTGAGTCCGCGCAACTTTTTGAGGCGCTCCGCGAAACCAATATGTGGATGGTCAAGGGCCAGCAGATCGGCCGCATGGGCAGCTATCGGTGGAACACACGGACCCGGCTTTCGCGAGGCTCACGCGAATGCTACCGTATCCTCGGCCTCAATCTAGACCTCAATCCGGTGCCGTTCGAGGCATTCAGGGACCGCGTACACCCCGACGACCTCTCTGATTTGGAGCGGGCGCTGGCGGAGGCGGTCCGCACCAAGTCTCCATTCAGTCACGAGTACAGGGTTGTCCATGAAGACGGGATGACCTTGCACGTGGTCGCGGTAGGACAATTCGACCTCGGCCCGTCCGGCGACCTTGAATTGGAAGGCATTGTCACCGACGTCACCGAGCGAAGGGCCGCGGAACAAGCGCTGACGGATGTGCGGGCCGAACTCGCGCGAACCGCGCGCCTGGCATCGCTCGGGGAACTGGCAGGCTCGATCGTTCATGAGGTCAATCAACCGTTAACGGGGATCATTACGAGCGCTGAAGCTTGTCTTCGGTGGCTCGCACGGGATCCTGTCGCCCCGGGCGAGGCCCGCAAGTCCGCGATGCGTGTCATCGAACAGGGGCACCGCGCAAGCAACGTTGTCACTGGTCTCAGGTCCCTGGTGCGCGACGCACAGCTAAAGTTCGCCGATGTTCAGATCAATGAGGCCGTCGACGAGGTTCTTCTTCTCTCGAAGAGGGAGCTTGAACGCGCCGGTATCACGCTTAGGACCGATTTCGACACATCGATGCCGAAAATCGATGCGGATCGCGTGCAGCTTCAACAGGTCGTTCTCAACCTCGTGCGCAATGCCATTGACGCCATGATCGCCGTCGATGGAAGGGCCCGCGTTCTAACCGCCTCATCAAAGATAACCGATGGTCATGCCTCTATAGCGATCGGCGACACTGGCACGGGCATCGATCCCACGAGCAGGGAGCGCCTGTTCGACGCGCTCTACACGACCAAGGGCGAAGGCCTCGGCCTGGGTCTGTCGATCTGCCGCAAAATTGTTAGTGCCCATGGAGGACATTTATGGGTGGAGAAGAACACGAGGCACGGCGCGACGTTCGCCTTCGCGCTTCCTTTTCGCCAGTCCGTCCAATTGTCGGAGAAAAACTGAGAATGTCATCGTCAATCTTCGTTCACGTCATCGACGACGACGAGGCAGTTCGCGAGTCACTTGGAGACCTGCTCCGGTCCATGGACTATCAGGTAGCGCTCTACGCATCTGCCGCAGAGTTTCTCAATGTCGACTTGCCGGACGCGGCTGCATGTCTGGTACTCGACGTTCGGCTGCCGGGCACGAGTGGGCTAGAACTTCAAGAGTATCTGACACATGTCAACATTCGACTGCCTGTCATTTTGATGACTGGCTTTGGCGACATTCCCATGTCCGTAAAGGGCATGAAGGCGGGCGCGGTCGACTTCCTCACAAAGCCGATACGGCATCAGGATCTGCTTGATGCGGTTGCCGTCGCAGTTCGAATGGACCAACGCGAGCGCCAAGAGGTCGCGCAGATTGCTCAGTTGCGGGAGCGGTATGCACTGCTGACGCCTCGTGAGCGGCAAGTGATGGCACTGGTCGCTTCCGGGTTGATGAACAAGCAAGTCGCCAACGAACTGTCGATCAGCGAAGTTACAGTGAAGATGCATCGCAGCAGCGCCATGCGAAAGCTGGGAGCAAAATCCGTCGCGAGGCTCGCTCGGATGGTCGACCTACTCGATATCCAGATGTGAGGCTCGCGGCCGTCACCTCGGCCCGGACCATACCACGCTGCCGATCCAACAGCGCCCCTGATATTGACGCGCGGCATGGATAGAACTCTGCTAGAGACTCTTCGCGTTGCGAGCCGCGGCTTGATGATGGCACAATTTCGGGGCGGCTGTAATATTTGGTGGCACAATCCTTAGCAAAGCACTTGCTCAAACGTTCAGACACTTTTCCAAAATCAAAAACACACAATCATGTATCAGAGGGATCTAAATTCCCGGCAAGCCAACGCCGCCCGTCGGCACGACTCGTCCACCGCAAGATTGAATTGCCACCACAGCTGGCATAAGTGCGACGGCTCGCGAGATCGAGCCAGAAAGTCAAACCGAGCTACGATCCTGCGCTGATTCTTGCGGCAAGAGCAAGCTAGGATCGTTAGTTGCCACAAATCTCATTCCCGAAGACTTGTGCGTGACGCCAGTCGTAGGTTGAATTCAAAAGCAATTGTAGTCCCCGCTTGTAACCGCCACCCGCGACGCTCAACGGGACATAGACAACGCAATCTAAATTTTGCTAGGCAGTTTAAGAAAAGAACTGATCATGCACGATGGAAAGATCGACCATTCTTGGTACCTATCACCCATACAGTGACAATAAGCGAACGTACGATCGTTTGAGACAACGCAATGCATAAATTAATTTTAGTGATCATGTTTCTTTTAGTTATTAGTTTTGCTTGTGGATACGGTTTGCGCGACTGGATTTCGCGCCGGCGACGACAGGAGGTGCGAAAGAAATTCTATGAGAGGTACCCTAAACCCCATGCACGCCCGTCGAAGACAGAGACCATGACAGGCGCAACCCACAGAGAACTCACCATTCGGGAGCTTGATGAGCGGTTAAGCAGGCTCGAGAATCGAATTCGCTGACACTACACTAGAGATTGAGGCGTTCCGCAGTCTCGTCCTGGCGCCTCAAACGAGGGGGCAGGCCGCACGATGAGGTACAGCCCTCTTTGGGATAGCATCACGCTGAATTGGGGCAGCAGGAGTTCGTCGATCACAGGGGGCTCGGCGGTGCGCGTCGGGACGTCGGACTGTCGAGGTTGGCGGGTCAACGTCGGTCATCTTTGCCATTCATTCCCGCCGGCGAACCATGCCGAACGGACTCGGTTTCCCCGGGATTCGTCGTTCGTGGACGGGCAGTCGATTGTCGAGTTCGAGGCCAAGCTCTAGGGCAACCTCGACAAGCTCTGGAATTGGCCGTCATCAGGGAGCTACTTTCCTCCGCTGGGGCCGCGATATGCCCGCATGCACTCGGCGGCTGGTCAGGTGGCGTTTGTCCAACAGCGAAGTTCGGCGGTGGAAGCGGTTGCTACGTACGCTAGCGTCGTCGAGGGTTTGTCTCGCGATTTGCCAGTACCCTGCCGCAAACCAGTTTTGACGCAGCAGCGGTCATTTGAGGCATTCTGGCACAACCAGGTACCATGTCGTCGCGATGCAGATGGGCATGGCGCGGAACGAATCTCTGCGGAACTTAGGGACGTCGCAAGCTCGGCTGGATTGTGCCGGACGACCGCTATACAGGGACGTAGGCGGTTGTTCAATCGGATGTCACACTCAGGCGATATGCAACCTTTGCCCGTGCCAGGGATGCCGTCAGAACGATCGCCAGCAAGCCGAACGATGAAACGGCAAACCGCAGTCATCGAGCGAGATGATGAGGCGCTCTAAGTAAGCTTTGGCTCCTGTGCAAGCCGACTTAAAAGGGGGTTGGATTGACCAGGGATCTTACCGAACAACAATTCGCGCACTGGACCGCAGTGTGCGACAATTACGGCCATCGACAAAGCTGGAAAATGGGAGATCCAATAATAGCAGCGCTCCAAGGAACGGCGCCGCGGGCCCTTTTTTCCGAGCTTGATCTCGTTGAAGTCAGACCGTTCCGCCGTGTTCAACACAGTGCAAATGGTCATGTCCAGTGTGCAACCGCCGGCGCTCGCTGAAACTCAAGAACCAATTTGTGGGGGTCCTCGAAGGCATCTAATGGGAGCACTCGACGCATCGCTGTTGGTGCTCACGCTCACTGAGCCGAACTCGCTAGTGGACAAATTTGAGGCGGCGATCGACCGTCTCCTGCAACCTCTAGGGCCTCTGACGAAACGCCGGCGGCGGGAGTGCGCGATCCTGCCTTGGTTCGTGAGTCGAGGTCACCCCTGGGCGGGGACGCCTGGCTAAATCACGGTTCTGCTGCTGATAACGTCCTGTGTTGCTGACCATTGTGATGAGTTGCTAGCGAAACCGGTGACCACAGGGACGTTGCCGTCCGCCAACGAAAAGGTAATCGTGAGTTCAGAAGGAGGAAACGCAGGAGGTAACGTGAAACACTTAATTGAGTATTTTGATCGTGCCTATATCATAAATTTGGTCGATCGTCCGGATCGGCGACGCCAAGTGAAGCGGGAATTCAGGCTCGCTGGAATCAGCATACCAAATGAAAAGGTGCAGTTTTATACGGCTTTGCGGCCCGCCGACAAGGGCCGCTTTCATAGTGTTGGAGTGAGAGGATGTTTCACCAGCCACAGAAATGTTCTAGAACTTGCCAATCGAGAGGGCCTTCGAAACGTATTGATACTTGAAGACGACGTGAGTTTCAGAGGCGTGGGGGCCGCCTTCGTGCGAGAGCTGACTATGCAACTATCTCGTGAAGATTGGGATGTTGCATTTCTAGCGTATCTATTGCCTCCCGAGGAGGCCCTAAAAGACGTAAAGCGCCCTTTGACCCGATGGCCAAATGACATCTTGGGCGCGCATTTCTATGCGGTGAACGGACGCTTTATTCAAACCATCCTTCAATACATGTACGAGTGCGAGTTGCGTCCGCGCGACCATCCCCTCGGCGGTCCGATGCCTGCGGACGGAGCTTATAATCACGTGCGGTACGTTATGCCGAATATCAATTTGTTCGTTTCCGTTCCGGGTTTAGCTCACCAACGAAGCTCTAGGACGGACATAGGTGATACCACAGCCTTTGACAAGCTCGTTTGGTTGAGCCCGATCCTGCGCGGGTTGAGGGTCATTAAACATTGGCGGCGAATGGCAGTGGACAAGAATACACTACGCTACCTGGCGAAAAGATAATAGTTGTCGTTAAACTCAGCGCGAGTTTGAGCAATTCATGGGGCCTCGGCAAGCGCACCACACGGTTTCCGGATTTGGCGCGGAATTTCTCCGCTAGCTCGGCCGCGGTCGGGCATGAAAGAAATCTAGTGATGCCAGATTTCGCGATGTACCGCGGCGGCGGCTCTCGTCTGCGCTACGCCACGGCCGCGCATCGGGCTTGCCTTCCCGGCTTGCCGGTGGAGCGCAGTCCCGTTACCGACAGTCCCCCGGTTCCCTGATGGACATCGGAACCTGACATTGTAGCACCTATGTTAGGGGTCTGAATTTAGAGCAGATGGAGAACGCGAAGGAACCCCCACATGTGCGTCCCGAGCAGCCCAAGGCTTCCTAACAGGATGATAGGCGAGCCTTGGAGCTGTATCGGGAATACGCGCCGTACGCAATCTTAACGGAATCGCGGCGACGTCCGCATCATATGATGT
>Ga0126381_100008255_pt1 | contig 11636 bp, 9 predicted proteins | sample PanSoiMetPlot_28_FD_96465 | JGI IMG/M metagenome (GOLD analysis project Ga0126381, IMG submission 96465) | Tropical forest soil microbial communities from Panama - MetaG Plot_28 | ecosystem: Environmental > Terrestrial > Soil > Tropical forest > Bulk soil | place: Panama | collected 2016-02-17 | reverse complement strand
GAACTGCTGGACGGGAGCGCTGGCGCGTCTAGGCATTGCTCGCGCAAACGCCTTGCAGGCGAAAACTTCGCAGGGTGCGGATGACGACGCTGCCCGGGTAAGAGCACCGGCCGCATACAAAGACTTCCTGACGCTCTGGAAAGACGCTGACCCCGACATCCCCATCTTGAAGCAGGCCAAAGCGGAGTATGCGAAGTTGCGGTGAATTAAGAATTAATCTGAATCACAGGCGGATTTTGAGCGTTGTCCGTGCGCGAAACTACTACGAATTTACTACAGTTGCGCCTTTTGGGCGGTCCGCTTAGAAACGCTAAGTCTTCGGAACTTCTTGAAATCAATACAGTAAAGGTGGTGCCGGCGGGGGGAATCGAACCCACGGCCTAGGGATTATGAGAACTGTTCTCTGTTATGACGGGTTTTGAAAATTTTGGACTTTATTATATTCCTCAAGCAGATACAACGATCCGGATTTGATCCGTTTATCTTCGTTCTGCACCGTTTTGAACCGATAACTACTACGAATTTACTACAGTGATTTCTCCCCGTTCAATTGAGACTTGCTGGCGGAACGACATTGTTCATCCGCAGGTACTCGACCATTTGCCCGTAGTGATCAAAGGGATGCGCGATCGCTACGATCCCGAGGCCCATGCGAGTCGTAATCATGTCGAACAGGGGATGTTTGATTGGCGGTTTCGCATTTTGTTCTGTAATCGATGAAAACGCTCGGTGAGTGCACGCAAAAGAGTCTTTGAGGTATTGAAGGACGGCCGCTCGAGTCTTCATTGCTTCTGCCGGGCTGCCTTTAGCCGAGATTTCGCTCAGGATTGCGCCAGAAAGCGCGAAATTGACTTCTGCCACGTGGATGAGTTGTTCAGCGAAATTGCGTACGCCGTGAAACTCTCCACTCGTTGGCGCCCAGAAGAATTTATCTTCGGGCATAGCTTCCGCCGCAGGAACGAACTGTTGCTCCATCCAATCCATGTGCTTATTAAAGACGCTCGCAGTATCCGGCGGCCTTTGCGAATTCTGTCCTGAACTGAACCGCGATAGGAATGGCACCACAGCTGGAAAAAATGGAATGTGTCGGCGCGTCCTTCTCATTCTCAATCTCCTAGTGACTGTGACTAGGGCAGTCCGACGCGCTTCTTGAGATCATCAAATCGCGGATCGGAGCGGATCCGGTCCCAGCGTGGATCACGGTTGAGCCAGACCAGCCAGTGACTGCGCCCGGCCACGGCCTTGTTGAGCCAGGCAAATGCCTGATCATTGTCCCCGAGTCCGGCGTAAACGAGAGCGATCCCGTAAGGAGTAACGTATTTCTGGCGGGCCATTTCATTAAGCCGGACCAGTACCTGCTTTGCTTCAGCCTGATGTCCCCATTCGCCGTAGGCGTGCCCCATTCCGGCGATCGTTACCACCCATCCCGGCAAGGCAGCGTCAGTCTTATTGAATTCATCGATCGCCTCCGAGTACATTTTCTTTTGCTGATATGCGCGGCCAAGCCAGAGATGCGCCAATGGGAATTTAGGACTGACGGACAGAGTGGCGCGCAGCTGGTTAATCGCTTCATCGTAGCTGCGCCGGTAATAATAATTGAAGCCTATGTCGGTGGAGATGCTGACTGATAACGGATCCAATTCGTGTGCCCGATTCACCTCTTTCCAAGCGTCGTCAAATCGTCCCATGGCCATCAGGTAATAGCTGTACCAGTCGTGAGCGGTTGCGTAGTTCGGATTGAGTTCAATCGCTTTCTTGAATTCATTCTCAGCTTCCGCCCAGTTCCAGGCGTGATAGAGGTTGAAGTAAGCGAGTGAGGTATGCGCCTCAGCCAGGCTGGGATCGATTTCAAGTGCCTTCGTGGCCGCGTCACGGGCGCGCGGGAAAGCATCGAGCGGATCGAGGTAGCTCAAGTAGCCGAGCGTGGTATAGCAGTCAGCCAAGCCCGAGTAGGCTGGTGCGTACCCAGGATCCACTTCAATTGCTTTATTGAATTGGTCGATTGCCTTGAGCAAGCTGGCTTCGCTGCGCTGGTTCCAGAACGAGCGTCCCCAAAGGTAGCTTTCATAAGCCACGGGATCCACTGCACCAGCTGTGGCCAAGCGCTTTTGTTCGTTAGGAGTGAGAGTGACTCGAACCTGTTCGGCGATATCGCGCGCAACTTCACGTTGCAGATAAAGCACGTCACGAACATAGCGCTGATACTCTTCTGCCCAAAGGTGCTGATCGCGTGGCGCGTAAATCAATTGCGCGGTGATGCGGACTTGGTCGCCGGAGCGCAGTACCGAACCCTCGACTATTCCATCGACTTGCAATTCCTGCGCAACCTGTGGCAAAGGCTTGGAAGTCGTCTTGTATTTCGACACTGAGGTATAGGAAGTAACCCGCAGTGCAGAAATCTTGGCAAGATTCGTGATCAACTCGTCTGTCATTCCATCCGCGAAGTACTCATCGCCGGGACTGCCTGAAAGATTCTTTAGTGGCAACACCGCAATGGAATGCACTGGCGGAAGTGGGAACCAGCGAATCCAGTCAAAGTACCTGAATGCAATTATCGCTGCGCCAGCCAACATGACGACAGCGGCAAACGCGCCCAGTTTCCACCGGAGCGCGTTTAGTCGCCGACTCGGTTGCGTTTCCTCATTGGTCCCAGGAACCGGGGCAGGAGCCGGCGCGACTGCGGGCGGAGCGCCAACCACATGAATCGGCCCTACGAAGCGGTAGCCCTTCCCGACAATGGTCTGCACAAACCGCGGCTCATTTGGGTCGTCGCCTAAGATCAACCGAATTTTGCGAATTGCGGTGTTGATGCCTTGTTCGGTGTCGAGAAAAATGTCCTTTCCCCATAACCGGGCAATGATTTCTTCGCGTCCCACGAGCTGGTCTCGACGCTCAACGAGAAGGATGAGAAGCTCCATAGGTATTTTTTCCAGCTTGAGCACATTGCTCCCGCGGCGCAACTCGTAGCGGTGCAGGTCGAGCTCTAGAAAGTCAGTCTGGACCGGAGCTTCAGACAATTCGAATAACCTCCGCTGACCTGCATTCTAACCCGGCATCCCGTCCACGAGCACTTCCTGTGTTTACAACTACTTACGATTTCTCTACCCAAACTTAATTCAAAATTGAGGAAGGCTCCATTGCTGTGATTTGCTAGGTTGCGCTACATGAGCCGTCGCGGGCTTTCTGAACAAAGAAAAGTGCCCAGCACAAGGAGAATCACCATGAGAGGGACGCGGCGGGTCAGTACTTGTTTGGCTGCAGTCTTGATTCTGATTACGGCAGGGGTGGCATCGGCGCAGACCACCATTCCGATTGCCGAAGAGCAGGTCCTGTACGAGATGATAGGCGAGTTCAACAATAGCGGTCCAGCCAGCCAGCAGTACGGTTATCTGTCGAGCGTCACCGGGCTGGGTTCGGTCTTCAGCGGCACTCCAAAGGATGAGACTACAGCTCTCTTTACTTTTGTGACGGACGCGACAACATTCCAAGTGGTGAATCACGGGCCATTCAGAATCGTTGACCGTACCGGCACGACCACCATTTATCTCAACAACGGGCCGTCTGATTTCAGCAATCCTGCTAGCTTCAGTCAAGGGATACCCATTCAGGTATCCAGTTATCGACAGCAGGTGATCCTTAATACGCTCACCAACACCTTCGTGACCGTCCAAACGAACACTGTCACAAACGTGGAAACATTCACTTTGGACGGAGTAGCATACCGCTTAGGGCAGTTGAGGAAGTCGTTTCGTACGAACTACTCGGGGCAGGTAAACACGCCAGGAGGAGTACCGTCCGGCTGGTTTGCGGGAACCTCAACGGGAAGCAAGAACTAATGTATCCGGGCTGATTGGCCCCGGTCCGGTTTCTGAGCACCAAGTAATCGTCTTCTGAAGTCGGCATGGTCCCCGGGAGTCGACCAATGCGATCACGGGTTGGCACCGAGCCAATCACGACTTCATCCCTTTGTTTCCTTGTGAACTGTGAGCGGCGAATACGCGAGTTCCTGTTGGCAAGATCGGATCTCTCGCCACTCTTTTGGGGTACTCGGAAGCTGGCTTGTGGGTCGCGATGCAGTTCTCACTGTCACCCTTCCTAACTTGGTGCATGACGGGCAAACTCGGAAGCAATCGAACATGCCTGGTAAGTCGCCTTGTCTGATTGCGGCGTGTTCAACGGCAACGAATTCAGCAGTTTCTGATGCCGAATCGCTGGCAGTGAAAACCGCAAAGCACCTGCTCCAAGTTCCTAAAACGTGGAAGCGAACCCTGAGAGATGCGAACGTCGCGAAGCGCCGTCTCTATGATTGTCGGTCGACGTTCTGCACTCGAATGTATGCAGCGGGAATCGCGCCGATGCTGATCGAACTGTTGATGGGTCATGCTGGCAGCGGGCTAGTTCATACCTACGCAAAAGCAGACGACGATTTCAAGAGGGATGCGGCTGCAAAGCTCGAGGCGTTCATTGCTTCGAAGAGTTCCACTGAAAATACCCCGGCAACTTCAAGTAGTTGGGTGAATTAGTCTCGAAGGAACCCTCCTTGCCTTGTCGCAATTGACTTGCCTTCCAGTGCGACCTAATATTCCGCGAAATGGTGGACACCCAGCTACTTCTCGGCCAGACAATCTCGCACTTTCGCATCCTGGAAAAACTCGGTGGTGGAGGGATGGGTGTTGTTTACAAGGCCGAAGACACAAGCCTGCACCGATTCGTCGCACTCAAATTCCTTCCCGATGAAGTAGCAAAAGACAATCAGGCACTAGAGAGGTTCAGACGGGAAGCGCAGGCAGCTTCAGCACTAAATCATCCGAAAATCTGCACGATTTAAGAAATCGGCGAAGAAAACGGCCGAGCTTTCATTGCCATGGAATTCATGGACGGCATGACGCTGAAGCATCGAATCGGTGGCCGCCCGATGGAGCTGGAAGCCATCCTCGATTTGAGCGTTGAAGTGGCGGACGGACTCGATGCAGCCCATTCAGAAGGGATAGTTCATCGGGACATCAAACCAGCGAATATCTTTGTCACCAAGCGCGGCCACGCCAAGATTCTGGATTTTGGTTTGGCAAAGCTGGTGCCCGCAGGCGGTTTCCTTGTCTAGGTACGCTAGTCAATTCCCGTTAGGTCGTCTTACCGGGCATCTCTAACAATCTGGGTAATGGTCTGCCCAACGGCAATCAGAAATTGCGCGGTGGTTGATGCCTGTTCTACTTCCAGAAAATCCGTGCCCTCATCTGTGTCGCTCTGACGTTTTCGTCGCTGAGGCGCGAGCCAGCAACGGAATTTGAATTTTGGCCTGAGTGCGCATCACTTCTTTTTCCTTTTGGGATACGAATAGGTTTCGCGCGTGGCCATCTCCGTTGAGAATCTCCGCGAGGAAGTATCGATCCCCATAGCGGTGGAAGATCAGTTTTGCCGTCCCGGTTGTATCGTGGGATGGTGTTCGGATCGTCGGAATAATCACTCGAGCCTTTCCATCGGAGCTGACAACCACTTGCAGGGAGCCGGCGCCTGTCGCCATGTTCACTACCCGGTAACTCCCGGATTTCATCTGCTGGTTTTCCACCTCAAACGCAAAAGGAATATCCACCTTCACTTCCTGAGACTGTGCCCTGCACTTGTCAGCGGCAAAGATCGACATAAAACCTGCGGCTGCCAAGACTAGAATTTGCACTCTCATCGGAATCTCCTTTAGCTCGATCCGCTTCGGAATCGATTCTGTCCAGCCAATTAGCCACTGGCTGTCCGGCGCAGCGCCCACACTCGCGCGGCCCACTTGAGCTTTCAATGCACCGTGAATGAACTGCAGGCGAACTGGTGATGAACCATTAACCTGCAGACGGGAAAGAGGTTAGTTTGCAGGAGAACGTGATGGTATATTCGGCGCAAACAAGGCGAGCCCTGATGCCATTGCCTGCGTCACCATCCACAACTTTGAGTTTTGACGATTACAAGCTCGATTTGTGCGCCGGTGAGCTTTATAAGGCCGGCAGGAAAATCAGGCTCCAGGATCAGCCCTTTCGGATGCTTGCGATTTTGTTAGAAAACCCCGGGCAGGTGGTTACGAGGGAACAACTTCGCGATAGGCTCTGGCCCCAAGACACTTTTGTAGACTTCGACCACAGCCTGAATACCGCGGTTAAGAAACTGCGCCGGGCGCTGAACGACGAAGCGGATAAGCCGCGCTACATCGAGACGCTTCCCAAACGGGGTTACCGATTCATAGGATGGGTCGTGGATTTACAGGAGGCCGCGGTGGCGTCCGACAGCACAGGCGTCGCTTCCCCGCCAGCGGAAAAGGCTGAAAAACCAAAACCGACCGCTGCAGTTCCCACTGTGATCACAATTTACCCGCTACTCCGCCGAAATGTCCTGTTGGCTGTAGCGATTCTAGTGGTCGTTTGTGCGCTTGCCGGATACCTCCACCGGCGTCCGCCGCTAACGGAGAAAGACACCATTGTTTTGGCAGACTTCGAGAACGGTACCGGTGATGCCGTTTTTGATGGGACGTTGAAGCAAGCCCTCTCCGTGCAGCTTCAGCAGTCCCCGTTTCTGAATCTTGTGCCCGACCAGCAACTTCGAGAGACGCTGCGCTCTATGGAACATTCAAGAGAAGAGCATATCGTCGGTGGCATTGCCCATGAAGTCTGTCTGCGGCAGAACGCTAAGGCAGTTTTGCAAGGCTCGATCAAAAGATTAGGTAGCCACTACGTTTTAGGTTTGAATGCCTCGAACTGCCAGACAGACGCATTGCTAGCGGAAGAACAGGAGGAAGTTAGGAGCAAGGAAGAAGTCCTCGCTGCTCTAGGAGGAATGGCCTCCAGGTTGCGTGGCAGGTTGGGTGAATCGCTAGCCTCAGTAAAACAATATGACACGCCAGTGCGCGACGCGACGACCTCTTCCCTCGACGCCCTCAAGGCATACAGCCTCGGTGTGAGCGAGATAGAAAAGGGAAACTCTTCGGGTGCAATCCCCTTTCTTGATCGAGCAATCGAGTTGGACCCGAATTTCGCTCTGGCCTACATGAGTCTGTACATTGCAGATTGGGACATCGGCGAATACGAAGCCGGCCGTGCAGCGGCCCTCAAAGCGTTCACTTTACGGCAACACGTTAGTGACCGTGAAAAACTTATGATCACGGCGCTGTACCACGACATCGTAACTGGCGACTTGGAAAAGGTAATGGAGGCTGACCGGCTTTTGGCAAAGACCTATCCGCGCGAATCCATTCCTCACCTCAGTCTTGCCACGGACTACAGTCTGATCGGCGAATTTGATCGCGCGCGAGAAGAGGCTCTATTGTCCATTTCTGTCGCACCGTATTCTGCCATCGGATATGGAAGCCTAGCAATCGCGTATCAGGGATTGAATCGCTGGAAAGAATCACGGGCTGCTCTGGAACAAGCGGCTGCATTGGGCGGTGATTCTCAAGCGTATACCTGGCTCTTTGTTCTGGCGTTTGCTGAAGGTGACGAACCCGGGGAGAAGAACTACCTGGAGGCAGCGAGCAAAAAGGTCCAACCAAGTGACAGACCAGCTTTTCAGTTCAATCAAGGAGAAGCTGCCACTTTTCAGGGCAAGTTGGATATGGCTAGGGAATCTGTGGAAGCGGCCGCCCAAGCCGCTCGCCAGATGGGGCTTAAACAAAATGAGGTCGCATTCTTGGCGCAGGGCGCACGCTGGGAAGCACAGATGGGAAATCTACCCCGAGCCTGTAAGCTTGCGAAATTCGCATCAAGAAAAGTTCGAGGGATCGATGTTGAGGTGAATGCAGCATTGGCGTTGGCGCTATGTGGCGATGAACAAGGGGCAGAGAGGTTGGCAAATGCTCTGGCAAGTGAATATCCTGAAGACACAGTATTGAGCGTGGTCTCAATGCCATTGATTCGCTCTGTTATTGAATTGGAGCATGGAAATCCCAGGCATGTTATTGAGTTGCTTAAAGATTCCGAGCGATACGAACTCGGAGTCGGGTTCTACTATTTCCCGGCGCTCATGCCCGCCTACACTAGAGGCCAAGCCTATCTCAAGTTGCACGACGGTTCGAAAGCGGCGGCTGAATTCCAAAAAATTCTCGACCATCGCGGAAGTGGTCCGGTCTCGCTTTGCTATGCAATGGCCTATCTTGGGCTCGGCAGAGCAAAGGCGATCGCCGGAGATGTGCCCGGGGCGAAGGGGGCATATCAGGATTTCCTCACGCTCTGGAAAGACGCCGACCCGGACATCCCCATCCTCAAGCAAGCCAAAGCGGAATACGCGAAGTTGCAATGAATTAATCTGAATCACAGGCGTATTCTGAGCGTTGTCCGTGCGCAAAACTACTACGAATTTACTACAGTGGCCCTTTTTGGGCGCTCCCGTAAGACATGCTAAGTCTTCGGAACTTCTTGAAATCAATACAGTAAGGGTGGTGCCGGCGGGGGGAATCGAACCCACGGCCTAGGGATTATGAGAACAGTCGGCTGTTCTGATCCGTTCTGAAAATTTTGGACTCTATTATATTTTTCAAGCAGATACAACGAACGAAAGTTGAACCGTTTGTATTCGATTTGCGTCGTTTTGAACGGATAACTACTACGAATTTACTACAGTGATTTGACTCCTCCTTCTTCGATTCAACGAATCGGGCCCGCAACGAATCAATCCGCACGTCTGCGGATTGCTTGATAGCGGCGCCCAGAAGTGTTCATTCGACTGGATTAGTAGCTAAGCGTTAGAACGGTGCGTAAACCTATCGGGCCAATCCCATGCGCTGCAATAGGACTGCAAAACGTGGGTTGGAGCGCAACCGGTCAAATAACGGGTCTACCCCCACGTAGGTAATGCCGAATGCTCTTAACTCCAAGGCCTTTTCCAGCCAGGTCATCGCTTGCGCATCGTCGCCGGCATACGTGTAGGCTTGGGCAATGAAAAATGCACTTTCGCTCCCATTTCCTACTTTCTCTATGCCGCGGCTCAAAACGGATCTCCAATAGTTCTTGAATGCACTGGCGCTTCGGACCTGACTAGGGAAGACGCGCATAGCATTGCCGGCGCCTCGCAACTCATCTGCCCGGCTGAATGCTTCTGATGCCTCCGCGTACATGCCAAGAGAGGCGTATACTCCCCCTGTCAGTCTGAGAATGCTGGTCCGCTGGTCCAGTTCCAACGTTGCTTTGCATTGCGCCAGTGCCTCGTCGTAACGCCGCGCGAAATACAACGTGCTGCACAGGTCTAGATTTAAAATGAGCGATAGGGGATCGATATCTCTCGCGCGTTCCATCTCCGCGATGGATTGCTGCAACTCACCGATTGTAGCGTAATAGTCGGCCAATCCCTGATGACCCTCCACGGCGTTCGGGTTCAACTCCACGGCGCGTTTGAATTCGTCCTTGGCTTTCGCGAAGTCCAAATCGTAGTGCAGGGCACTCCAGCCCGCTTCAGCGTGCAACGCTGCGAACTGCGGATCGATTTGAAGCCCTTTGGTGATCAGCGCCTTCACTCTTGTATTGCTCTCGCTTTGCGCCAGCATTCCAATGTTTCCTAGAATCAGATAGGTGCCTGCCAATTTCGCATACGCCGGAACAAAATCCGGATCGTCGCGGATGGCATCTTCAAAGTACTCCGCCGCCTTGGGCAAGGAGTCTCGAGTGAACCGCTTCATGAAGTAGTCGCCCTTCAAATAGGCATCATAGGCCTTCGGGTTAACCGGTTGTTCCCAGCGTACCCGGGGCGGCTCCCGCACGAACAGCGTGCTCTGGATCTGCTGAGCGATGGTCCTGGCGATCTCATTTTGCAGGGCAAACAAATCGCCCATGCTGGATTGGTATGTTTTGGCCCATAGATGCCGGTCCGAGAGAACGTGAATCAATTGCGCGGTAATGCGAACCTGGTCGCCGGATCGCTGCACCGTCCCCTCGACGACGCCCTCCACGTTCAGCTCGCGCGCAATCTCCGGCAGTGACTTATCGCTCCTCTTGTAGCGCATCACCGATGTGCGTGAAGTCACCCGCAATGATTCGATTTGCGCCAGGTCGGTGATGAGCGCGTCGGTCATCCCGTCAGATAGATATTCTTGGGCGGGATCGCCGGAAAGATTCTGCAGAGGCAGAACCGCCAAGGAACGAATGGGAGGCTTCGCAGCCTTAAACGAAAGCCACTCACGCACCCGGCCGGGCACGTCTGCACGCCACGTAACAAGGAGGAGCACCAGGGCGACAACAGCTCCCGATAGAGCGATCACCCCAGCATTCCATGGTCGCAGCGCCTGCGCTGGCGGAAGCTCGGTACGAGCTTCACGGATGTTGCCGTTGCCACGCGCATATACTTCACCGATGAAGCGATATCCTCGCCGGTGAACCGTTTCTACGTACCGCGGGTTTTCTGCGGAATCACCGAGTACTTCACGTAATCGGTTAATACATTTCCGCAGCGCCAGGTCGTAGTCAACTGTTGTCTGATCCGGCCACAACCTTCGCCGCAGCTCTTCGCGTGTAACGAGTTCCTGCGGCCGCTCTAGCAGCACTTCCAGCACCTGAAACGGCTGACCAGGCAGATTTTGCCGAACCCCGTGCTTGCGCAACTCACCTGTTTGCAAGTCAACTTCGAAGACAGAAAAGCGAACAACTCGCGGTTGGTTCAAGGACTCGGGCATGCGCAGAACTCTTGGGATTTTCCGAGCAGTGTATCACGACGCGGGCAAAGGCAGATTCTAAAGGACTCCTTTGCGAGAACAACCTTTTCTAACCAGTGTGAACTCATTGGGTTGGATAGGAACAAACAAATAACCGGCCGGGTGCTTGACGCGCGAACCGGGAAAGAGAGTATAACGACCCCCAGTAAACGCCCGCAAGCAAAGGTATTGGAAGCTCACACCATGAGAGTGCGTTGTAGTGTGCGCCTCCAGAATCGGGCAGGTAGTTTTAGGCACGCCGAGGCCAAGGTAGCGGCTCTTAAATTAGAAGCCTAAGACTGGCATTCGGAAAGCTTCCTCCGCAGACTGAATAGCGGATGGAGGCATCCGCGGAGTCGGTCGACACTCGTTGTCATAGCGAGCAACGTGCGCCATTTAGGGAGTAGCGGAGCCGCGTGCGCCGCTCACGAGCCATGAAGGTCAAGGGGGAAGGACAATGAAACTTGCGAGAATCCGATTCGGAGAATTTCTTCGTCGGTTAGTAATTAGGGGACCTGCTCTCGTCGGATTGCTCGCGTTGCTGTGTTTAATAGCAGGGTGTGGCGGGGGTGGAGCTGTGACAGTCACGATCCTGCCCAATTCGGTAACCGTGGCCCTGGGTGCAGGTCAGACGTTCATGGCGACGGTCACAGGATCAGCGAACGTCGCGGTAACATGGGCCGTCCAGGAGGGCGCCGCAGGAGGCTCAATCGACAGTCAGGGAAACTATACCGCTCCGCAAGTCGCTGGGACCTATCACGTAATCGCGACGAGCATGGCACATCCGAACAGTAGTGGAAGCGCGACGGTAATGGTTCCCGTTGGAGTCACGGTCACGCCCAATGTAGCAACGGTTTTCCTGGGCGGCATGCAGGCTTTCATGGCGACGGTCACAGGATCAGCAAACATCGCCGTAACTTGGACCATAACGGAGGGAGCCGGAGGTGGCACGATTGATGCCAATGGCAATTACATTGCCCCCATG
>Ga0126381_100008254_pt1 | contig 11636 bp, 8 predicted proteins | sample PanSoiMetPlot_28_FD_96465 | JGI IMG/M metagenome (GOLD analysis project Ga0126381, IMG submission 96465) | Tropical forest soil microbial communities from Panama - MetaG Plot_28 | ecosystem: Environmental > Terrestrial > Soil > Tropical forest > Bulk soil | place: Panama | collected 2016-02-17 | reverse complement strand
CGGTACGTTGCGAAGGGCCACAAGGCGACATCGCGGGGCATTGGATAGACCAAATATGGCGCCAAGCCCGCTTTCCTGCCGCACATATCTGGCATTCATGACGCAAGGGAGCATGCGGCGACATAGCTGGCGCCGGTCTTCGGTCCGCTTCCAGCTGTGTCAGGAATTGTTTGCGTTTTTAGCCACGCTCGCTGGTGCGAGCGCAGTAGGGTGACGCCATGCAGTCAACAACGGCAGCCCAATTCCTTGATCTCGCCTGCCTTACGCACTCGCGGAACGACGCCGTCGGACGGCGAGAACAGGCAGAGGCGATCTTGGCGGCGTCACCGTGGCTCGCGCGGGACGACGCTTACGTGGCAGCGGCCGTTGGCGACGTCAGGGCACTGCGGGAACACCTCGACTGCGATGCGGACGCGGCCAGGCGGCGGGGCGGACCGCGCGGCTGGGATGCGTTGCTTTATCTCTGCAATGCGCGCATCACGCCTCGCGCGTCCTGGGATTCCCTCGCATGCGCGCGCCTCTTGCTCGACCGGGGCGCGGATTCGAGGACGCATGCTCTCATTGACCAGATGCCGTACACCGCCATCACGGGTGCGATCGGTGTTGGCGAAGCGGGGCCGGTTGCGGCGCCGCCACATCCGCAGGCTCGCGCACTCGTGGAACTTCTGCTCAATGCCGGCGCCGATCCAAATGACGAGCAGGCAATCTACAACATGCACTTCCTGCGCGACGAGGGATGGCTCGAGCTACTGCTCGCGCGGGGACTTCGGCGGCAGGCGCACCTTGACTATCTATTGGGTGCCGCGGTGAAGCAAGGCTTCGCAGGGCGTGTGGCCTTGCTCCTCGCTCACGGCGCCTCGTCGAATGGCTGCGATCCCTACAACAAGCGGACACACCTCGAGAACGCTATGTTGTTGGGTCACGATCTTATTGCGAAGATGCTCGTCGATCATGAGGCGGCCGCGCCGTCGCTGTCTGCTGGCGAAGAGCTGCGGCTTGCGTGCCTACGCGGCGACGAGGAGCAGGTCCGGCGTTTGGCGATCGCGACGCTGGAGGAACGCGACGACGAGGCGACGCTGGTCGTGGCCGCCCAGCAGGGGAACCTGCGGGCGGTCCGCCTGTGCTTGGATGTCCTCGGCGCGCCGGTGGACGCGATCGACGCCAAGGGGCTGACTGCGCTGCACGTAGCCGCTGGCAATGGCCGACGGCTGGTAGTGGACGAGTTGCTCAGCCGAGGAGCGTCTCTGACCATCCGTGACCCCGTCCACCGCGGGACGCCGTTAGATCACGCACGTTGGGCGGCGCGAACTTGGCCGAGCCCGGAGCGCGCGGATGTCGCCCGGGCACTGGAGGCGGCCTCAGCAGCGATTTCGGGCAGCGACAGCTGATCGGTCTCGCGGCGCCTGCGCTTTGTCGACAAGAATCAGCATCTGCGGCTGCCCGCCGGAGGCGTCGTCGTCTGTATGCTACGACCACGATACCGGCGTCGGCGCAAAGGTGCAGGTTAGAGGCCGCCATGCCTTGAGGGCGCGATGGTGGCCGTCGCTAGGTCGTCTGCCGCTCCACAACTTCCACCGACCAATAGTCTGGGGCTTTTTCGTTTACCATGGCGATCCAGCGTCTATCCGCAGACAAAGCGATTAGGTGCTTCTTTCCCTCGACATGTCTTAAGGCTTCGACAATCGGCATTCCGGTAAATTCCGGAAGCAACTCTACTATCTCTTCCTCAGTCTGAATGGTGAAGAACTCTAGAGGACCGGGATAGTTAGCGGGTACACCTGCACTGATCGACATCCCATCCAGCACAAACTGCTTCATGTCGTACTCCTTTCAGTTCCTAGATGCAGGTGCATTCACACATCCCCATCGAATCCGGCGGTTCTTTGTCGCGCTCCCAGTGTCACGCCAGCCGCTGAGAAAGCGCGCCAGCATGTCAGGCTTCCCTACCGTTGGTGGCTGCCGCGCAAGCCGACCACGCGGATCGGCTTGGACAGCAATTTGGACAGCAATCATGTCAGAACTTCACCTCATCGTTGATCGGCTGAGCGAGCGTTGTCCGGCCCGCCCCCGCGGGTTCGTTCCTTGGCGGCTTTCGGACGCCGGCCGCGTGGATGTCGCGCGGTTTCGCCGGCTGGTCCCCGGAGCCGACATAACGAGGACATTCCGGCTGGTCCGGGATGGGCCGATATTGTTGCAAAAGTCGCCGCAAAGGTTCTGTGAAATAAAAATCGGCAACAATCGAATCAGAGCGGCAGAATATTTGAATCAATGTTTCGCATCCGTGCCGAGCTTGAATCAGTCTTGCGCGGTCAGATGGGCAAAATCTTGCAACAATATCGGCCATCACCGGACGCTCGCTGGCCCACGAATGACCTTCGAGATCGGCCGTAGACGGACGGCGACGATCGGACCATATAAGGACGATGGGACCAAATAAGTAAGGATCACGTTTTTAGGGAAAATGTTCGACGAGCAAGGGAGCCCCCGAATGTACGCCAATATTCTCATGAGCACGGATGGATCGGATGTCGCGAGAAAGGGCGTTAAGGATGGGATTGCCTTAGCAAAGGCCTTGAACGCTAAAGCGACAGTCATCACCGTAACGGAATCGCTGCACTTCGACTACGGGAGCGGAGACGCCTCGGGATGGATTCCCTCGCCGGAAGAGTTTGATCGCTTTGACGCAGCCTGCAAGGAACGTGCGGGCAAGGTGCTCGATGAAGCTCGAGCTATGGCTGAGCAAATCGGGATATCTGCAGAGCTCTTGCATGTCCCGAATGCGCACCCAGCCACCGCGATTATCGAAACAGCAAAATCCAGAGGCTGCGACTTAATCGTCATGGCCTCGCATGGGCGTCGCGGCCTCAGGAAGTTATTGTTGGGGAGTCAAACATCGGAGGTCCTAGCGGACGGAAGCGTGCCGGTGTTGGTAGTGCGGTAGCAGCCACAAATCATCCGAAAAGGCGAGAAGGCCTTCCCGGTTGCGAAGGGTCGAACTTTCGGGCGTGTGAGGGGCTTCGGAGCGGCGAGGCCCTGGTTGACGCACTCGCACATGACGTACGCATCAAGGCCGCCCTTAGTTTCTTCTTTCCGACTGTCGGGCTGAAGACCCTCAACGTGCGCTCCAGCTGTGGGGCTCAGACCCGAAACTTGCGCCAACGTCTCGCCGCAGATGCGCGGGTGTTTCGCGTGACCAAGCGCGAATGCATGGCTCCGGCGCATGCCGGTCTGAAAATACAGAGGCGGAAAGGGGGAACTCTGCGCCTGGGCGCGGCGGAGCTATGCAGAATTGCAGGGTGGGTCTGGGGCGAACGGCAAGCAAGAGCAAATCCTTGGCAATCGGAGACAAAGCGGCATCGACGCCTGCCGCGACGACGAACTTTGCTGTCCGGCTGCAAATGAGTAAGCTTGGCGCAACGGGGTGGGGGTCATATGCGGCGGGGGCTGCTGTCCATCGTCACGCTGGTCGTCGCATCTTGCCGAGTCGAGGCGGGATGCACCGATCCTGCTTCGCTCAATCGCTCTACGGTCAGCATCGCGCGCTACTTCGACGACGAAGAGCGAAAGGCGCAGCCCGATCTGTTGGGCGTGCGGGGCACGGGGTGGTTTCTTTCCCCCACGTTGATGGTAACCGTCGAGCATGTCGCCTCCGCCATGAACCTTTCGGACAAGGGATGGAAGCAAATCGAGATTCGGGCCGGGGGGGACAAGGAGTCGAGCGCGGTCCGCATTCGGCAACTTCTCGGCTCGCACGCGGAAAAGATCGCGGTGCTCGAATTGGAGGCCGCGTTCTCCGGCGCGCAAAGGCTTGCGCTGCGGACGGAGCCTCTAGTTCCTGACGAAGAGCTCATGAGCCTTGCTTATCCGGGCGAGCATCTGCGGATCGCTGGCGGACGCTTCGTACAATATGGAGAGGACGAAAGGTCCGCCGGCATGGCGCTGCTTGAAATGTATGATGGGGACGACCGCCTCGTGCTCGACCACGGCGCATCGGGAGCGCCTGTCTTCGATTGCAAGGGCCGCATCGTAGCGGTCGTCAGCAACGTGTTTGCGTCGACCCTGCAGTTCATGTCCCGTGCCATACGTATCTCGACGGCCTGGGGAAGTCCCAATGTCGCGTCGGTGCCGGCGCAAGTGCTGAAGGATTTTTCTGGCCTGGAATGAACCGGTCGCAAATCTCGTGATTTGAAAAAGCCACAGGCTGCCAAGCGCATGTTTCGCAAAGGCGGTCACCGATTTTCGATAAGACCATGCGCAAGAGAGGTGGAGCGTATCCGGTTCATTCGAACGGGATACGCTGTGACGTTGCGGGCCGCGATCAACCGTCATTTGGGCGGCTGCGGCCTTCCGGCCGCTGCCGGCAGCCAATTGCCCCGGCACCCTATTGACCCGCCACTCTATTGACCTAGATCAAATCGTGTGCGCTTGGCCTTCACTATGGGCCGGTTGGCATCCGCCCGACACGACGGGCGCGTGCGCACGCAAGGACAGCTTTGAATTGAGGTTGCTCGGGAGACCAAAGCATGGCCATTCAGCGATTATCGGCACTGAGCGCAGTGATAGTTGTTGCTCTGACATCGAGCAGCTACGCGGGCCCTTGTTCGGGCGAGATCGAGCGAATGCAGGCCAGCATCGACGCGAAGCTCAACGCGAGAGCCGAGAAGGGCGCGAGCGAAAAGGAGAGTCCTGGGGCCCTTATGCATCGCCAGCCCACGCCAGGGTCCATTGCCGCCGCCGAACAGAAGCTCGGCGAGGCGTCGGCAAAGACCTCGGACGCCGTTGCACAAGCCATGGCACGCGCGCGAGCTGCGGACAGTGCTGGCGACAAGAACAAGTGCGAGGAAGCGCTCGCAGAGGCGGGACGTGCGATCGGCCAATAGAGGCCCGCCCCGGACCGAGCCTTTCGCGGCGATGGCGGATCGCCATTCACTGCTACTGCCCTTCGTGAGACCTCATCGTTGCCTCGATTTTTTCCTTGACGGCCTCGAGGTTGAAAGATGCCGGCGACTGCATCGGCGGATAGTTGATGGCGGTTTGTGCCAAATCCGCCACTCTCTGCTGGACCATTACCAGTCGCCAGAACTCGCGCGCCATAAACTCATTCATGTAGCCGCCAGCCGCGTTGTTCAGCGTTTCCGCGCGGATCGACGGCGTCCGCTCGAACGGGTCCTGACGCAGATTGACGAGCATGGGGATGTCGGTCGTCACCTTTTCCCCGGGCCAGCCATAGGGCTGCTGCATGAACAGGAACTTGAAGTCACCGATGCGGATGGCGCCCAGGTTCGCTTCGGCGAAATAGAACACTTCTTGACGCGCCGACGGTCCCTTGCCGGTCAGGAGGTCCGTCTGATCATAGCCGTCGAGGTGGTTCTTGTAGGTGCGCTCGCCCAGACGGACGCCTTGCAGCAGTTGCTGGGTGATGTTCGGGTTGCCTGCCGCAGCCGCGAGCGTCGGCAGCCAGTCGAGGCCGGAGAAGATGCCATTCTCCACCGAGCCGGGCTTGATCTTGCCCGGCCAACGGGCGATGCACGGTACACGGAAGCCGCCCTCATAGACGGTTCCCTTGGTGGCGCGGAACGGCGTCATACCGCCATCGGGCCAGGTGAAGACTTCCGCGCCGTTGTCGGTGGTGAAGATGACGATGGTGTTGTTGGCGGCGCCGATATCCTCCAGGTGCTGGAGCAAGTCGCCGATGTTGTCGTCGAGCTGCGCCATTCCGGCTTCTTCCAGGCCGAAATTGTTCTGCGGGTTCATCCGCGCTTGGTACTTTTGCGAAAGGTAGGTGAAGATGTGCATGCGCGTGGTGTTGTGCCAGATGAAGAACGGTTTGCCGGCCTGTTTCGCCTCATCCATGAAGCGTTTGCTGTTCTCGACCAGGACCTCGTCGAAGGTCTCCATGTCGTACTTGGCGGGGCGGCCCTTTTGCCACATCTGATGATCCGCGCTCATGTTGCGGAACGGCGCCAGTGGCCCTTCGTCGACGATGCGTTGCTTGCCCACTCGGCCCCAGCGCGGCATGACGGTCGGGTCATCCGCTTCGGTGGCAAAGGAGTGCACCAGGTTACGCGGGCCGTATTTGTCGATCCAATCCTGCGGGTAGTCGAACCAGTAGGGATCGGACATCGCATCGAGGTGATACAGGTAGCCAAAAAATTCATCGAAGCCGTGCAGCGTCGGGAGGTACTTGTTGAGGTCGCCGAGGTGGTTCTTGCCGAACTGCCCGGTTGCGTAGCCTTGCGATTTGAGCACGGTGGCAAGCGTCACCGCCTGGTCCGGGAGGCCGACATCGGCACCCGCCTGGCCGACGGTGGTCAGGCCCGTGCGCAATGGAATTTGCCCGGTGATAAAGTTGGCGCGGCCCGCGGTGCAGCTCGCCTCGGCGTAGTAGTCGGTGAAAATCATCCCCTCGGCGGCGAGCTTGTCGAGATTCGGGGTCTTGCCGGACATGATGCCCCGATGATAGGCGCCGATATTGAACCAGCCGATGTCGTCACCCATGATGACGAGAATGTTCGGCCTGCCCGAGGGTGCGGCTTGCTGCTGCGCCTGGGCAACCTTGACCTGCGACCCCACGCCAAGCCCGGCGGCCGCTGTTGCCGCCGCGAGCGTGCTGCCGGCGAGCAGGATGCTGCGCCGGTCAAGCGCGCCGTCTTTCGTCCTTCTCTTGGAGTCTTTACCGTCAACGTTGCTCATGAGGGTTTCCTTTCCGGAAGGGACACAGCGGAATCCGATATGGCTGGTGGAGTTTCGAGGGGTGTGTGGGGCGAGGCCAAGCGATGGCGACGGCAGTTGTTTCGGCGCCCCCAGCTGCGCGCCGCTCTTGAGCAGCGCCTTGAATCGGGCTTGGCCCCCGCGACGGCGAACGGACGCCTTCCGGCTGTGATGCAGCCCTCTCGGACATACGGCTTCCCGTGTGGCGGCCGTTAGGGATCACGTTCGACTTCAAGCATGAGCGGCGATCGAGCCCGCCCCCCTCTGGAAGAACTTTTCAGGGCAGAAAGCTTTCTGCAGGTTGATCTACATCAAAGTTGTAAATCGAAATCGCCGGCTGAGTTGACAGCTCCTGCAGCACAAATAAAGGCAGCACCGGCTCTGGTGCTCGCTTACATGACCGCTATCAGCTAAATGACCGCTATCAGCATCGGTCGTTAGTTGCGCGGAAGGGTTTGCCCAACGGAGCCACTTTTTACTGCTTTGCCACTTGCGACGTACGCTGGCGCTTCACTTGAGCAGCCGTGTCCTTGTCAGCGTAAATCATAAACGCTCGTGATTCGTCATTTTTCGGTCATCGAGCTCGAGATGTGGCAGGGGCCTTCGGGCTTCACGCGACAATGTTGATGTAGATCAAAAACATCGTCAACGCGCCGTACTCACGTTACCGGAGCAGATGTCGAGCCGTTCCGTTTGGGCCGGCTGTCGACTGCTTCATACATCAGAGAGACCAACCCATGAATGGAACCAGAGTTTTCGTCTTCCTCGCTGCCGTTGCCCTGCTGGAGGTTCTCGCTTCCGCTTCCACGAGCTGGGCGCAGGGCGGCTATCAGGGTGGAAGCGTGAGACGGTGCAGCTTAAGTGGAATCAACCCGGCGGATCATCCAGGGATATTCGGCGATCCCGCAGTCGCGCGGTCATACGGCTTTGTCCAAACGCCAAACGGTAATTGGCGCGTGTCGCGAAGACTGTGTCGCCGATACTGATATTTGTTTTGTGGCAAGCGAAGCAGCTCGCGGAGTGTGATGGGCGGTGCCAGCATCTCCGCGCTCCTCAGCGCAAGCTACCCAGGGACTTCGGAAGAGTTGAATCGCTCTAGCGCGCTTCAATCCCACACGCGGGTAGCGGCGCATCTTTTACTGATTATAGGGCATCGGTGCGGCGGGCGGAGCAGCGGGCGCAAGCCAAGTACGAGGCGGCGTTGACCCGGTCCAAAAGGCTTGACGCGCAAGGCAATCGCGCCGGCTGTATGAGCGCGCGTCCTCGACGCCGAGCGAATGCACAATCTGCAATGACCGAACAGCTCTTGGGAGGCAACGTCGGTGGCGCGCTCCAATAGGGGTTCAGGGAACAAGCGTAAATCGCCGGAACGGTCCGCCGTACCAACGCAGGCCAGGCGAGCGACGGGTCCCGGTAGGGTCGATGCTGCCGTGGGACAATCGTCGCGCTGGAAAGCTTTGACCGTCGGGCTGGCGGGCGCGTTGGTAGTGGCATCAGTCGTTGGCCTGCAATCATTGAACCCAACCCTGCGCGATGGTCTGCTGGGCGTTGACTCTGCCGCTGTCGCCACGTTCGTCGGCAGCGATACATGTGCCGGGTGTCATCAGTCCGAGGCCCGATTGTGGCGGTCTTCACATCACAAGCTCGCCATGGATCACGCCACCGACAAGTCGGTCCTGGGAGATTTCAACGACGCAAGCTTCAACTATTTTGGGGTGCATTCCCGCTTCTTCCGTCAGGACGGAAGATACCTGGTCGAGACCGACGGTCCCGACGGCAAGCTCGCCACCTTCGAGGTGAAGTACACGTTCGGCATCGATCCGCTTCAGCAATACCTGGTGGAATTTCCCGACGGTCGAATCCAGGCATTGTCGCTTGCCTGGGACAGTCGGCCGAAGGAGCAAGGCGGGCAGCGCTGGTTTCACCTCTACCGGAACGAAGAGATCAGGCACGACGACATCCTGCATTGGACCGGGCTCAATCAGAACTGGAATTTCATGTGCGCCGAGTGTCATTCGACCGGCGTGCGCAAGAACTATGACGCGACGAGTGATCGCTTTGCGACCTCCTGGTCGGAGATCAGCGTAGGCTGCGAGGGTTGCCACGGCCAGGGGTCCCGCCATGTGGCCTGGGGGCGCGCGCGGCAAAGCTGGTGGCCGTTCGGCAGGCGCGAAGATCCGACTGAGGGCCTTCTGGTTCGCTTCGATGAGCGGCAGGATACCCGTTGGTCAATCAATCCCGCCACCGGCAGCCCGGCTCGCAACTTCCGGCCCGCGCTCCTTCGTAAGGAAGTCGAGACCTGCGGCCTGTGCCATGCGCGGCGCGCCGAGTTTTCCGAGGACTGGGTTCCGGGCCGGCCGCTTTCCGACACGCACGCGGTCGCGTTGCTCGCCGACGGACTCTATCAGGCTGACGGACAGATGCTTGATGAGGTGTATAATTACGGCTCGTTCAAGCAGAGCAAGATGTTTGCAGCCGGCGTCACTTGCAGCGATTGCCATGAGCCCCATGCCGCGAAGCTGCGCCTGCCGGGCGATGGCGTCTGCCTGCAATGTCATTCAGGCGAACGGTACGCCGCTGCCACACATCATCATCACGAGGCAATCACGCCTGCGCTTTCCTGCGCATCGTGCCATATGCCCTCCAGAACCTACATGGTGGTTGATCGACGGCACGATCATAGCCTGCGCATCCCGCGCCCCGATCTGTCTGAAAAGGTCGGCACGTCCAACGCCTGCAACGACTGCCATACCGACAAGTCGACCGAATGGGCGGCGTCCGCTGTCGAGCGCTGGCACGGGCCGAATCGGAAAGGCTTTCAGCACTACGCGGAGGCGTTTCACGCCGCCTGGACGGACCAGACGGTTGCGGCGAAGTTGCTGGCCGGGGTCGCGGCGGATCCCAACGCTCCAGCCTTTGCGCGCACGAGCGCGTTGAGCGAGCTTGCGCCGCGCCTCGATCCGTCGGCCATCAAACTCGCTCGGGCGGGACTGTCCGATGACGATCCCCTGGTGCGGATCGGCGCCCTCGACATGCTTGAAAATGTTCCGGCCAACCAGCTCTGGCCGCTTGTTTCGCCGCTCCTCTCAGACTCAAGCCGCGGCGTACGCATCAAGGCGGTCGCGCTGCTCGCACCACTGCCGAGCGCAAGCCAGCCGGCTGCCGACCGCGAGCCATTTGAGCGCGCGGCCTCCGAGTTCATCGCCGCTCAGCGTCTCAATGCCGACCGGCCCGAGTCGCGTTCGGCGCTCGCAAGCTTCTATGCGCAACGTGGTCGCACGGCCGAAGCGGAAGCCGAGTACAAGGCGGCGCTGCGGCTCAGCCCGCAATTTGCAGCGGCTGCAATCAACCTCGCCGATCTGTACCGGCAGCTCGGGCGGGACAGCGACGGCAGTGACGTCCTGCGCGCAGCAATCGGCGCGTCCCCACGGGATGCCGGCGCACACTATGCGTTGGGCCTCGTCCTCACCCGCCTGAAGCGATCCGAAGAGGCGCTTGGCGAGTTCCAACGCGCCGTCGAGCTCGAGGCCGACCGGGCACGATACGGTTATGTCTATGCCGTGGCCTTGCATTCGAGCGGCCGCGACGGTGACGCCCTGATGGTGCTCGAAAACAACCTGCTCAAGCACCCCGGGGATCGCGACACGCTGCAGGCGCTTATCAGCCTCAACCGCGATGCCGGAAATGCCGGCGTTGCGCTGGACTATGCACAGCGACTAGCAAGCGTCACACCAAATGATCGCGATCTCGCCAAACTCATCGAAAACCTCAAGCATGAAACCAAAGGAGCTGATACGCGATAGCGATCGACGACCGGTCTCGCGCTTTCCTTCATACTTTGATCTGAATCAAAAATAGAGCGCATCTTTCTAATAGAAATTAATGCGCCGTATAGCGAACTCTCTACAAACTCTATCAGCGACAGAGCTTCTGATCGTGCTCATATCTCCTAACGCGGGCCATGTCCCTGGCCGTCGGCGATTGCTTGGCCAAACACTGGAGGAATCCATGAAACGCACCAGAGTCTTCGTGTTACTTGCAGCCTTAGCTCTGTTAGGCCCGTTGTGCACCGGTTCGACGAGCTGGGCGCAGTATGCACAGCCGAAAGGACAGCCCGGAGCACAGACTGGCTTTCAAGGGGGGACCGGGGCCGTGGAGCGCTGCAGCTTGAGCGGAGTCAATCCGGCTCAGCATCCGGATGTGTTCGGTAATCCGGCCGTGGCGAAATCCTACGGTTTTGTCCAATCGAAGGATGGCTCTTGGCACGTGTCGCCAGACTGTCGCCGTCGGTGAGCGTGCAATTCGCCACGCGAGATCGCAAAAGCATCGATCGGGTACGGCTGTCGATCGACGCAAGTGTAGTGCCGGAAAAAACGCGTGTGGAGGCTGATCCTACGACCAAGCGTCTACTACGACGCAAGTGTGGCGTCTGAGTTGGAAACATCGAAATGAACGAGAAATGAACGGAGGCTGACTATGTATGCAAAGGCGATTTCATTGACTGCTCTGGCGACGCTGAGTTTGCTGGCGTTCGCGGCCGGACCAGCAATGGCCCAGCAGAAGAAGCCGAACATCATCATGCTCATGACCGATGATACCGGCTGGCAGGATTTCGGGGCCTATACGGGAGGCGGTGCGGCGCTGGGGCATCCGACGCCGAATGTTGATCAAGTCGCCAAGGAAGGTGCCCTTTTCACGAATTGGTACGGCCAGGCGAGCTGCACCGCTGGCCGCGCGTCCTTCATGACCGGGCGTATCCCGATCCGCTCGGCGCTCTCGATCGTGGTCGCTCCGGGGGACGAGAACTATCTGCACAAGGAAACGCCGACGATCGCCGAGTTCTTCCAGAAGAACGGCTACTCGACGTATTTCTCGGGCAAATGGCACCTGGGCGACAAGCCTGCGGCCTACCCAACCGAGCACGG
>Ga0126381_100008253_pt1 | contig 11636 bp, 9 predicted proteins | sample PanSoiMetPlot_28_FD_96465 | JGI IMG/M metagenome (GOLD analysis project Ga0126381, IMG submission 96465) | Tropical forest soil microbial communities from Panama - MetaG Plot_28 | ecosystem: Environmental > Terrestrial > Soil > Tropical forest > Bulk soil | place: Panama | collected 2016-02-17 | reverse complement strand
TTGAAAGCCGGTACATTCTGGTCGAGGAACTTTGCATTGGCGAGAAACCCGTAAGGGTTCAACTGAATGTTACGTCCAGGCGAAATCCGCTCGATGCCGCCGAGTTCAGCGAGTTGAGAACTGAATGCGGGTATCTTGTGAGAAATGAATGGCCAGAATGAGGTCTCGTTATTGCGCTGGATTATGCGAGCGACCGATATCCCCCAGCTCTGCACATCGGAGTTCTTGAACCTGAGGCTCTTGAATGGGATTGCGATCAATACGACATAACCGCCTGGCGTCAGTTTGCCTTCTGAATGCCAGACGGTATCGAAGCTGTAGTCGTCGTTCTGGCCTTCGGTTGCGATTCCGTCCAGTTGAATCCCTAGGGGATTGACGATGAATTCGTAACAGCGCTGGTGATCGTGAAAAGTATCCAGAAAGATGCCGACTGAGTCGTCGCTCCCAATGTCCTCGCGCTTGGACATGTGAGCGCGGACCTTATCCGGCTCGTCCCCACATACAAAGACCGCATAAAAATTCTTGTCGTCGTAGCCGAGATATACCGTTGTCGGCTGGCTCACCGGGTCTCCGTCGCGCGGGTCGCGCTGCCGCAAACCGGTTACTTTTACCAGATCAGACCGTCTGTTATCACTGAGGAACTCCTCGAGCGCTGGCGGGCGCGAAATTCGCGGAACCGACAATTTCGGCGTCTCTGCAGCCGCTGCGACCGCCGACAATGTTATCAGAGTGACCGATATCAAGACTCTGCGAAACGGGCTCAATGAAACCATCAGAAAATCAGCCCTTCACGGTTTGTCTCCGGTGCCACACAAATTGAGAATTTGTTTTGCGATGTACAGCAACGTGGACGCTTGCGAAAAAACCGGCTGCTAACGCTCCCGGAGCGGATCGACGTCGAAGCCTATTAATAGCGATTCTGACGACCGATTCTCACTGCGGCAGAGCCGCCCGGAACTCCACTCCAGCTAAAAGCCGGAGCTTGCCCTGCTATACGGCTCCAAGCTCATCCCCGCTCCACATAACTCCCCCTTCTAGCATACCAGCAAGATTTGTCTCTTGCGATTCAATTTGAATAATGTGCCCGGCGCCCATCGTTTTGCAAGAACGCGGGTGTGCCTGGACAACGGCAATCGAATAGCAATAATGGATTAATGCGTGCAAACAGGAACCGGGAGCAGATGATGACAAACAATCGACACGAAGAAAGAACTGGACCCGCAACAGGAGGGCGTGCTGCTACTTTGCCCCTTCTTTCGCGACTGCTTATCACTATTATTCTGACGTCAATGGCGGTCGGTTACACGGCCGTGGGCGGCACCCGGCACTATGGCGGCAGTGACCGGCCGGCTGAGGCCTCGGCCAACGCCACTCCGCCTCACCCAAACATCCAGAATCCAGAGTTGTTCGGGCCGGAGTTGGACGAACAGATACGGCGCACCATGATCGAAGGGTCCATACCGTCCCTAACGATCGCGCTGGTTAGGGGTGATCAGATCGTTTGGACCGGCGCGTATGGCTACTCCAACATTTGGGCCAAAACGCCCGCTGTGCCAACGACCATCTATCTGATCGGATCGACTTTCAAAGCCATGTCAACTGTCGCGCTCATGCAGCAACTGGAGCAAGGCAAATTCAAACTGGATGATCCGGTCCACAACTACTTGACCGATTTCAAAGTACAGGGCGAAGACCCCATACATCCCGTGACTTTCAGGCACCTGCTGACACACACCTCTGGATTGCCTGCTGACTTTGGCCCCTTCCCGGTCTGGGGCGACACGGCGCCTCCGCCCCTGGAAGTTTATCTGCGCGAGAAGCTCAAAGTGGTTCGTCCTCCATTGGAGAAGGAAGAATACTCCAACCTTGCTTATTCACTGGTCGGCTACCTTGTTCAAAAACTCTCGGGCACTCCGTACAAGAAATATATTCAAGAGCACGTTTGGAGCCCGATCGGAATGACCAGCACCACCTTTGAGCCAGGACCTGAAACTATCGAACGGTTGGCAATACCATACGTGGTTGACGAAAAGACTCACGCCCAGATCCCTGCACTTCAGTTGAAAGCGTCGGTATGGCCGGCGGGACTTGTATATGGGACGGTCCTTGACCAGGCAAACTGGCTGATCATGAACTTGAATGGCGGAGCTATTAAGGGCAAGCGAATAATCGACCAAAATCTGCTCGATCAGATGTTCACGCGCCAGTATGAGAAATTCAAGGGCCCTATCGAAGGCATTTGGGGTTCCAAGACTGCCGCCTTTGGCCTGACCTGGTGGCTGGATGAACGAGGCGGCGACCGCTATTTCGCTCATAGCGGGAGCGTACCGGGCTATACTGCTTTCCTGCTCGGCAATCGTGATCGCAAACTCGGAGTCGCCATCCTGACCAACGGTAATCGCGCTCATCCTTACTTATTCAAGCTAGCGGACAAGGCGATGGACCTGATGATCGGCAACATGGGCAAGTAAGCAGCGGAAAGGACCGGATGCAGAGTGGAGTAACTGAGACCTGCCCTGGTGAAACGGCCGTCGTGAAGGGTCCGGATAAGCACAATTCGACCCTGCTACATCGTTACGCTTGCGGACTCTGGTACTTAATTGGAACGAACTTGGCCCGTAGTGGGTCGGGTGAGATCTATATCCAATACCCTTACGGGTAAATCGTATCTAACTGTTTCCCAAGGTCTGCCAGCAAGTCGAAGATCGCTCGGATATGCATTTGCCGCGCATCTCGAAAACGCATCACCCGACGTTGAAAGTCCTCGTCTGGAGTGATGTAAACCGGCACGATATCGTGAGCAAGGTCGTCCTCGACCAGGAGCATATGGGTGGCGCCCTCGCGTTGTCCCACTTGGAGCCATCTCAAAACAGTAGGTTTATCCGTGCGAATCATGTCTTTTCCCTTCTTAATTAACGGCTGATGGCATCCAAAAATCCGCGGCTACCTCATGGCGACTTTCCTGCTAAGCCACCTGTCCAAAACTGCTATGAGCACTACCAGTAAACGCCGCGCTGCCCCAGCCAATCCACTTGCTTCGTGGATTATACCACTAGCGGTGCCGAGTCGTTAAGGGCGTACCGGTTCGGAACCCTCGTTAATACCAAAATATGTATATAAATCAGTCATTTGGCGCCTGAAAATATCCTCCTGACTGATGTGGTTCCCCCTGAAACCCGCCAGAGTTCTGGCAATTGGTTTCAGCCATTCAAAGGGTGTGTTATGCTTCCCGGTAGCATAGGAGGCCGTGTGAGCCTGAACAGATCTGAACAGACGGTGAGCGTCCAGGAATATCTGGAAGGCGAAAAGGAGAGCCCAATTCGCCACGAATATGTCAACGGTTACGTCTATGCGATGGCGGGCGCCTCGGACCGCCACAACAGGATTGCACTCAACATAGCCTCCCGGCTGAACCAGTTGCTCATCGAAGGTCCATGCGAAGTCTTCATATCGGATATGAAGCTCAGGGTGTCGCCTAATGTTTACTATTATCCCGACGTCGTAGTGTGCTGTGACTCCCCTCCACTGGACGCCTACGTTCGATCACAGCCGGTCCTGATAATCGAAGTCACGTCTCCAACCACGCAGCGCATAGACCATCACGAAAAGCTGCTGGCCTCCCAGCACATCTCTGGCGTTGCGCGAATTCGTCCTAATATCCCAGGATCTCGTCCGAGTCGAGGTACACCGGCGAGTCAGCGATCAGTGGCGACAAGAAATTCTCAGCCAGGCGACGGACCTATTAACGCTGGAATCCGTCAGCCTCAGCATCAAGCTTGCTGATGTCTACCGCAACGTTCGATTCCCCGATTAACTCCGACAATCCGATCAATTCGTCCGGATCACGGCTCAGATACGAAGCGTGAGCCGCGCCGGTCGCGAATCCGTTCGCGATAGTCTTCACCTTCGATCAAGACCAGGCGGCACATTTCGCGCAGGCGGGACCGCAAGCGGATACCGATACGGTCGGTCAGTGTTTCTGAATAGGGCGAACCGGCAAGCGCATAATCCTGATAGTTCGTCGTGAAAATCGTCACCTTACCATCGTTGTACCGCTTGGTGATGATGTGGGTGATCGTTTCCTGCACCCATTCGGTTGGCTTGTTAGCGCCCAGTTCGTCCAGGACCAGGACCTCGGCACTAAAAACAGGGGCCAGGATTCTTAGCTCGGAGCTGTGTGTGTTGGGGTTGTAGCTATCTTGAATCTCTTTCAAGAGGTCTCGAAAATCGTAGAACAAAGCCGGAACGCCTTTATTGATCAGCCCGGTCAATATTGAGGTTGCCAGATGCGTCTTGCCGACTCCGCATGTGCCTATGAACAGCAGCCCAATGTCGATCACCGGGTATTCGTCAACGTACTTTCGCGAAACCATCAAGCCACGCTGGACTGACGGACAGGTGATCTCGAAATTATCGAAGCTGCAGCGCTGGTAGCGCGGCGGAATATTAGCTCGACCGAGCAGCGTTTGAATCCGCGAGTCCACCCGGCACCTGCATTGCTTGACACCCTTTCCTTCAACCGGCTCCCAACCGGAACCACCGCATATCGAGCACGTCTGAAGTTTCTCGGGGTCCACCATCTGGCCTCTCAGGATTGCAGCATAGTAGCACCTGCGAAGTGACTCTGCAATTGCCTTCAAATGCAAGTGCGGTCGATGTCACTACCTCTCATCGTGTGTCCTGCTCCTGCTATCACTTCCGGCCAATGCGGCGCCACAAAACAGCTCTCATCCGAGATTACCCTTCCGCAATTCCTCTGCCAGATAGTCGCTGGCGCGCCAGGCGAGCGCCGCAATTGTCAGAGTCACATTCTTCTCCGAAATCGACACAAAAGAAGAACCGTCGACTACAAACAGGTTCTTCACTTCGTGGGCCTGGCAGAAGGGATTGAGCACTGAAGTCTTGGCGCTATCACCCATGCGCGCCGTTCCCACCTCATGAGTGGAATCGCCATGCGGCGGAGGCGTGCGCCTCCTGTAAGGAGTAACCTCCGCGCCGGCGGCCCGCAAGATCTCCTCTGCCGTGTCATGCATCAGCTCGCTCATCTTCAGCTCGTTGTCACTCCACTTGCAATGAAAGCGCAACTGCGGAATGCCATACCGGTCCTTTAGCCCGCCAGGATCGATTTCGCAGTAATTGTCGAACCTCGGCAAGCACTCGCCGAAACCTGTCATCGAAACATGCGCCGTGTTCAAATCCCGGACCTGCTCCTTGAAATCGGAGCCAAATCCAGGCGCCGACCGCGCATAGCCTGGAAACATGCGAGCGCCGCTATTGGGCTGGAACTGCCACCCTCGCAGGACTGGTACCTTTCTGCCGCCGGGCTGATTCGTAAACCGGGTTATGTAACAGTGACCACCCCCGGCGCCATCCTCATTGGTCACCGGCGCGCCCTTGAGGATCGGTAGGAACCCGCCGACCGAACCGGACTTGACGCTGTCCATCACGTAATGCCCCAGCACGCTCGACGAATTAGCCAACCCATTGGGGTGCTCTCGCGTCTTGGAATTCATCAAGATCCTGGTTGATTCCATTGCACCCGCGCCGAGCACCACGGTCTTGGCATAGACTTCGTACTCCTGCTTGTTCTGAGTGTCGATATATGCGATTCCGCGGGCGCGATTTGTGGCCGGGTCGATCAGGACCCGGTGAGCCGCCGAAAAGGTTTGCAGCTTGAAGTTAGGCAGCTTGGTCAGCTTTGGGATGATTGCTTCGAGGGTGCAGAATCTCGATGCGGTGTCGCAGCCCCGCCCGCACTCTCCGCAGTAGTGACACGCGGCGCGGCCCTCGTGACTGCGAGTGAGTACGGCATTGCGCATCGGTATCAGCGGGATCTTGATCTTCTCGCAACCGGCTTTCAGAGCCAGTTCGCCGCACCGCATCGGCGGCGGAGGCATGTAGATGCCATCCGGCAGACAGGCCAGACCCTCACGCGTCCCATAAACCCCCATCAAAGTCTCGGCGCGGTCATAATAGGGAGACAGGTCCTTATACGAAATCGGCCAGTCGTCCCCATAACCGTCTTGCATCGATTTCGGTTTGAAATCAACCTCGGACATCCTGAGGCTCACTCTGCCCCAGGTATTTGTCCGGCCGCCGACCGCATGGATGCGGGTCCAGTGGAAGTCCGTCCCCGGAGCCAGCGCATACTTGTCCACCTTAGGGTTGACGTAGAGGTGCTCGGTGTAGGCGTCGATCTTCCACAGGCCTTCGTATTGCCCCGGCTTACCCAGCCCCCGATTTGGCATCTCGTAGGGCCACTTATGAGAGGTGACATAGTCTTTGTAGGGCTCCCATTTTGGGCCGATCTCGAGCAACAGGATATCGAGCCCCTTGTTGGCCAACACATGCGCGGCTATGCCGCCCGCCGCTCCCGAGCCTACTATAATGACGTCGTAAACTTTCTGCTGTCCCATCGTGTCCGTCTTCAAGAATGAATTGGGCTAATGTGGCTGACTTGCCGCTAGAAATCATACATCGTCAATGGCTGAAACGTAAGCGCTTAACTCCCGTATGCCACTTGATCACCAGCACTGCTTCTAGCCAGATCCATGGCTCACTGCAACTGGTCGGCCCTAAGATGAGAAGGCAAAAGGAGACTTCCTCGGTCTTGATGATCGACAGGAGGAAGCTTGGATATTCGCGACTGATACTCAGCATCGGTGTATCTGGTCGCAGCGCGCCGCATTACCGGGAACAATGCCTGCGGCTGCCAGTCGCCAAGCTGCTGATACGGCCACTTCTTGCCCATTGCGAACGGCACCAGATACTCGATAGCCCGTCGAATCCCGCGGCCGTCTTTCGTCTGGTAGCTCCACAGATCGACTCCGACATTCTCGCCTAGACGGGCCATCAACGTCAGTCCGTCCAGGTTCCCTACGCTGTAGCTCCACGCCCTGGTCCGCGCGAGCTCGAGGGGCTGCCGGCCGTCAGGCTCGATCTGGACGGCGATGCGCTTTTGCTTGGCGGCTTGCAGAATACCGGCGGCCAGGTCTCGCTTTCCAAGGAACAGCGCAAACGACGCCGTCTGCAGGTCGTAGTAAGTCCCGTGATTGTTCTTGGCCGCCGATTCGTCGCGCCCGTTCTTGCTGTCCAACATCCAATTGAGGAAGCGGCCAAACCATTCCTCGACCCCCTTCTGGTCGGATTGCGTCCAAGCTTTCGAACCGACCAGCAAACCAACCGCATCCACAACCCTCGTCAATCCGCGCGTCTCGATCAGCCCGATGCCCCGCCCGGTGTTAACTCCGGGAATCGCCTGGGCATATTGCAAGTTTGGATTCATCCTCGTGGCAGGGTCCAGAAACCATGCCCGCAGCAAGACGGCCGCCCGGGCAGCGCAGGCTTCATCTTCCTTGAAGTAGTATGCCAGCGCGAGAGTTTCGACCGCGGAGACCATCCGATCCATTGATTGGTGATCGGGATACTTGTTAATTTCGGGGTTGCGCTCGCCGTCGCGCCGGATATAGGGCCCGGTCGGACTCTTGGGGTCTCGCCAGAAATACGGAGCCTGGCTCATGTAATCGTGCTTGTCGCCGCTTGGCGGCGCAGCCTCTTTTGTAGTGACCGAAAAAGGTCCGGCAGCAAGTGCCTTTTGCGCGTCTGCCTCCAGCTTGTGCAGCGCCTCGATTGAACTGTTGTCACCCGCCCGAATCCGCTGCTTGGCCGCTCTTAGGGCAACCCCATCGAGAATAAAAGCTCGAGGCGCCTCCGCCGGGCCTTTCTGTCGGGTGGTGCCGTTCGTCGCCGGGGATCCCAGTAGAAACACGATGATCAGATGGGCAATTACTAACTGATGATATCTCTTTTGGTGCATATTTCTTGATCCAATTCTCGCGCTTTCGTTCTCAGTCCTGAGTTCTGAGTTCAGAGTTCTGAGTTCAGAGTTCAGCCTTTAGGCTGCGGTTCGGAAGGCGCAAGCTAAAGCTTGAACTCTGAACTTTGAGCTTTGAACTGTTGACTCTGGACTCTGAATTGTCAATGACGGGATTCGCCAGTCCCACCAGGCAATGGAGAGAATCTGCCAACAAACCCGCCGCCGGCTCGCAACTCAATCGCCAAGACGTCTGACTTCTTAACCCTGGCGTCTTCGACAACTACGGCCGCGGCATTGTCCTGGCGGTCTCGAACGAGTGTCCCCTGATATCCGCCGGGCCCTAGGAATGAAAGCCCGATCTTGACTGTCCTTTCGGTCGCGCCGTTCATCACCCCTAGAAACCACTGGCCGCCATTGCGCCTGGCAAAAGCAGCTATTTCGCCGATCTCGCATATTGGCAGCGCAATTGTCTCATCCCAGACGCTTGGAATGCTCTTGATGACTTCGGCCGCCGGATTCTCGAGAATGCTCTTCGGATGCGCTCCGTAAACAAGCAGCGGCGAGGTCAGAATCACTGCGCTCCCAATCTGGTGTGCCCATGAAGTCTCGCGCCGCCGCTCCCCAAAAATCATCGGGGTGTAATCAGCCGGACCGGCCAGCATTCGCGTGAACGGGAGCGTTGTGTTATGGGTCGCCCTTGTCTGCATGTTCCGATATTCCAGACCCCGAATCCCCTCGCGGGTCAGCTCATTTGGCCAGGTTCGGGCTTCGCCCGTAGGCTTGTTAGCGCCGTGAAAGTCCAGCATTATCTTGTGGCGCGCTGCCGCCTCGAGCAGGGCTTGATATAAATCGACGATTTCTTTTGCTTCGTGATCAAAGAAGTCGATCTTTGCTCCAGCGACGCCGAGATCGCTGCACAGCCTAAAGAAGCCCTCGCGCGCCTCCCGAGTCCTCAGGTCTTTGCTATGCTTCCAAAACCATATCCGGACGTTGAATCGGCGGGAATACTCGACGAGCTCGCGCATCTGATCTTGAGTCCATTTCTGCCAGAAGCCTTCCACGACGTTATATTCGAATCCCAACTGGCCGGCGAGCTTCGAGAACTCCTTCATGCCATCCAGCGTGTTCTCTCCGCCGTCCAGGTATTTCCAGACAGCGCGGCCTGGCCTGACCCAATCAGTGTTGCAGCCAAGCGGGAACAGCGCTCTGTCCGGCGGCGGGCACAGGTTGTTGACAATGTCGCAATTCACCAGCGTGTTAAGGTCGCCTCCCGCCATCACGACTCGCCACGGAGTGGTGATCGTTCCAGTGATCGCCGCGGGACTGGACAACCGCTGGCCCTCTTCAACTCCATATCTCAACCTGAACGGATAGCTGATCGGCTGTGCGTGCCCGAGCCGCGCCCTGAACCCGCCCTTGCCATCGGCCTGCAACCCCATGCCGCCGTAGTTAAAAAGAGCCGCCTCGGTTATTGAGGCATACCCGGTGCCCGCTGGCAGCTTGATCGTTAGCGGCGGCGCGGCCCACTCACCAGATTGAACCTGCAAGATGTCTTTCTTGGCGTGAATACCCTCATAGTGGCCTTCGAAATCGTGGTACCACAGACAACTGCCGGCCGGGATCGCAAATGAATTTGCTTCATCAGGCACCCGCTGGCGGTCGCCGCCAGGAATCACATGGCGAAAAGCCACTCCATCATCGAAAACCCGTACGTCAATAATGTAGGCAGTCTTGCTCTCTCTATGTACTACTGAGATCCTCGCACCGCTCGAGCGATTGATGGCCTTGGAATGAACGCCGCGCCAGCCGTAGCTTTCATTGACGCGATACGAATCCGTCCTGGTCACATGCGCTCCTTGACCAAGGTCAACACTATCTACGACTATCCCGAGTTGTGATGTCTCGATTATTGGACTGCTTCCGATTACTGACTTCCCGGCGAGATCTTGAACCTTGGCGCGTCGATCAATGAAGGCTATCCTGTAGGTCAGCGAAGGCGAGTCGCGCCACGCGAGCTCGAATCTCAGCTTGCCTCCCGGGCTGATGATCTCCGTGGAATCTTTCAGTCCGCTGGCCCGCCGGGATGACGTTGCCCTGGCCAGAGCCGCAGGCGCTGCAAGCGCGGCCGCCATGAACCGGCGGCGGGAACAAGACGCCCCATTGAAAGCAGCTCCCTCCTCTCTTCCAGACCTGATCCAATCTCCCATAGCTTTCGCACAATCAGTCGCTGCCCGTCGGTGTAATCCTCGCGGCCCACCCGCCGCCCGAGGCGACCTTGATCTTGAGTTTGGATTCCCTGCTGATCCGGCTCGTCACTCTCTTGTAGTCGCCCGCATAGCGATCAGCATTCACGCCGTCTTGATAGGCATCGATCCTAAAACTGCCGCCCGGCAGGAATGAACAATCGAGCTCCAGCTCGCGCGCAGTCCAGTTGGTCATCGCCCCAACATACCAGTCGCGGCCCGAGCGTCTGGCTACGGCAACATATTCGCCTATACGCCCGTCAATCACCTTTGTTTCATCCCATACCGTAGGAACCGGGCCAAGGAATTCCATCGTCTCAGGCTCGCGCAAATAGTTAGAAGGGCTGTCAGCCAGCATCTGCAGAGGGCTCTCGTACACAACGTACATGGCCAGTTGATGGCAACGTGTACCCATGCTCATCGGCCGCTGAAAGATGTGGGCAAAGCTGCCCTTCGTTGCATTGAGCATTGCTCCCGGAGTGTAGTCCATCGGCCCCATGAACATCCTGGTAAACGGAATAGTGACGTTGTGCTCAGGGTCTGATGCATCGCTCCACTTCAGGTGCTCCATCCCCTGAACGCCCTCGGTGCTTATCAGGTTTGGCCAGGTCCGAGTCATAATCGACGGCCTGATCCCTCCATGAAAATCGACCAGCAGCTTTCGATCAGCCGCTTGGCGGCACAATCTGTGGTAGAAATCGATCACGAGCTCGTCGTCCCGCTGCATGAAATCGACCTTTATGCCTTTGACTCCCCACTTTTGAAATTGATTGAGCGCTGCCTCGAACTGGTCATCCAGCGTCTTCCACACGCACCAGAGAATGATTCCGACATTCTTTTGCTTGCCATAGGCGACCAGCTCCTCGATATTCATTCCCGGCACTACCTGGAGCAGATTGCCCAACTTGTACCATCCCTCGTCCAGTATTACGTACTCAATCCCGTACTTCGCCGCAAAGTCGATGTAGTACTTATACGTCTCGGTATTGATGCCTGCCTTGAAATCGACGCCGTAGATGTTGTTGGCGTTCCACCAGTCCCACGCGACCTTCCCCGGCTTGATCCACTAGGTATCCGCTACCTGCGAAGGTTTCGCCAGCAAGTAGACAAGTTGGTTAGTCAAAAGGTCGCCATCGCGTTCGACGATACCAAACAGCCGCCAGGGCAACGTTCGCGTCCCCGAAGTCACCGCGATATAGTCGGCCGATTGAGTGACTCTGTAATCGCGGTCTCTGGTAAGCTCTTGTTTGAGCGGATAAGGCGGGAACGTGGCCCACAGAGCATTCGAACCGTCACCGCGCAGCCACATACCCGGATAGGCCTCGACGTCCGATTCGCAAACAGCGATCTTGATTCCGCCACCGGCGTCCACGACGGCCGGCAAGCTCGCGATCATCCCGGACGTGACCGACTTAAGCGGAATACGAATGAATCGCCGCTCGTTGTGGGAAAACAAGCTGTCTTCCTTTGGATAGTAGACGTCCCAGTCGCCGGCGAAATTGAATCCGGCCTCTTCACTCTGGACTTTGACTTCGCGATCTCCAATAAGAGTCTCGAACCGGTATGCCGCTCCCTCG
>Ga0126381_100008252_pt1 | contig 11637 bp, 7 predicted proteins | sample PanSoiMetPlot_28_FD_96465 | JGI IMG/M metagenome (GOLD analysis project Ga0126381, IMG submission 96465) | Tropical forest soil microbial communities from Panama - MetaG Plot_28 | ecosystem: Environmental > Terrestrial > Soil > Tropical forest > Bulk soil | place: Panama | collected 2016-02-17 | reverse complement strand
CGCGCCGAGCGTTGCCTATGAGTTAAACGTCTACAACGGCCATGTTCAAGGCACGAATTTTGTGAACTCGGCAACGAATCCCGGCACGGATAACTTCAATCCGACGGGCACCGTGAATGTGTCCAGCGGCGATCCGATTGCCGTAAGGCTGGTTTACGACCCCGTTGCCCACACGATGACTGAAACCGATACCGACACGACGACCGCCGCCGTTTCTTCGACGGTCTATAACGTCGGAGATCTGACCGATCCCATTACTGGCGTTGGTGGCACGTCAGCGATTATTGGGTTTACTGGTGGAACGGGGGGCGTTAACTCGACTCAGACGATTTCCGACTTCACTTACAGCGTGACGCCAGCCACATCGTCCGAGAATATTGTCGTTTCGCCGGCCGCCAATACCACAGTTGATGTGACTCCCACCGCCAACGGCAATACTGTCACGATGGGCACGTTGAGCATTGGCGCGGGCGGCACGCTGAACAAAGTGAACACGGGAACGCTGGAGGTGACCGGCGCGGCGAATCTCGCGGCCGGCGCGGCGATCAATGTGAACGCCGGCACGTTGCGGATGACCAACACCGCGGGCGCCGCGACGGTTGGGTCCGGCGTGATGGCCACGGTCGCCTCGGGGGCCACGCTCGAGTTGGCCGGGACGGTTTCGAACCTCTCGAATCCAGCGGCACCAGCCGATCGCGTCCACGTTGTCAACAACAGCCAGCAAGCAACCGGCGGTAGCCTCTTGGTCAGCGGTACGAATCAGCAAGTGGGCGCGATCGATGGCACAGGAGATACAGTTGTCGCCAGCGGCGCCAGCTTGACCGCGAACCACATTGTGCAGAATGCCCTGGTGATCGGTGGAGCGGCCGGCAGCCCGTCGGTCGTCACCATCGCGGCCTCCGACTCTTCGGGCAATCCGCTCGCCACTTCGCAAGCCTCTGTGTTTGGATCACACACCGGGAGCCAAACGTTGCCGTCCGGCATCGAAAACTCACCGAGCACCTTCGGAAGCGGCGGCTCGGGATTAGCAACGACTGGTCTGGGCAGCGGCGTTGGGGTCGGCGGCAGCGCGGCGGTGCCGGAGCCATCGACGATCGTGATGTTGGCGCTTGGCGGGCTTGCGATCTTAGGAGCAACCCGAAGGAAGCAGTCGCGGGAAATGGAGAAAAGCAAGCCGCGGTAATTGATTTCAAGGATCGCGTTTTAATTCTGCAAATCGGAGTCGCGGAGAGAAACTTGGTTTTCCTTGGCGGCGGCGGAGCCACGATCCGCTCGACAATCGGCTGCGGGGGGCGATGGCCTGACGCCCTTCCGTGGCGTTGGCGAGCAGACGGCGGAGACGCCGCCGCCAGCTTTTTGCGAAGTTGAAACGGCGGATATACGCAGATGTCGTAAGAGTTTTAAGACCAGAAGTTAACCACGGATTTCACGGATATCACGGATTCGCCGATTGCAAGCGTCGATCGCTTTAATCCCATCCCTGTCATCAGTGATTTCCGTGGTTGGAATCGTCGGCATCAATTGAGGTTCATTTGCGGTTGCCGTCATTGGCCTTCCGGAGTCGGTTAAGAGCCTATCCGAGAATTGTCTGCGGAGAGGGGGACAGGCACATTTTGCTCACGGGGCATCGCAAAATGAGCCAGTCCCCGACAGTTCTCGGATAGGCTCTAACCTGTTTACGCATCGTCGGCGCGCGAAAGTCGCCGCCGCGCGATGGCCGCCCAAGGGCTTTCCGGGGCCAGCCCAAGAAAAACTCTCCAATGGTGCTCCGCCTCATCGCGCCGGGACAGTTCATCGAGCGTGCGGGCCAGGTGATAATGGACATCGGGATACTCGCCGTGGAAGGCCAACGCTCCTTCGAACGCCGCGACAGCCAGTTCACGCTGTCCTAACTCGGCCAGCACGCAGCCTAAGTTGGCGCGTGCCTCGACGTACTCCTCGTCAAGCTCGATCGCCATGAAGTAACGCTCGCGGGCCGCCGTGATATCGCCCAAACGGTATAGCAACTCGGCCAGAGCAAAGCAGACTTCTGCGTTCGGGCCACCGGCGGCAAGCGCCGTGCGATACATGTCGGCCGCAGATTCCAACTCTCCTTCGTCGTCCAGCTCCGAAGCTTTGGCCACAACGGCCGCGACGGTCGAGGCCGTTGCCGTCGTGCGGGCCGGCGGCAGCGGCAGCGTCGCTGCGGCGTCAAGCACCTCGCCCGCACCAGCGGCGCGTGAGAGCGGGCCTTCCGGGTAATCGGTCTGTCCTTCGGCCGGCAAGAAATTAAACCAGAGTTGCCCGCCCGGAGCGACGAGGCCATCCCCTTGCCGCAGCAGAAGATGCTTTCCCTCAACGATGATCGACAACTGAGCCAGGGGCCGCCGCACGCTCGGCAGGTACCTTGCCAGCTCGGCGAGTCTCTTTTCGATCAATTGCGGCGACATTCCGGACGCCAACAATTCGCCCAGCCTGCGAGCCGACGCCACTTCTTGAAAATCGAAATACGGCAGCCGTCGAACCTCCCGAATCGGCACGATCAAGCCTCGCCGGTGCCAGCGACGCACGATTGCCACGGGGATATTGAGCAATTCAGCCAGCATCGCCGGCGTGTACAACCGGCGAACGTGCGGCTCGGCATCCACCAATCCCAGGCGCTGCCAAAGCTGCGTCTCGGTGATGACCTCGATCTGTCCGTTATCGACAGCTTGGCGCACGGGGGCGTCGAATTGCGCGTCCCATTCACGTGATCCAAGCGGCAATTCGTCCTCGCCCAACACGATTAATTGCAGATTGGCATCCGGTGCGTCAACGGGACAGGCTCCCTGCGCGCGAATTAATTGCTGCGCCTCTCGCCTCGACATTCCGGCTAATTTGCCGATAAATGCCACGCGTGCGCCGGCAAGCGTTTGCCCGAGCGGTTCAGCGACGGTTTCGGGGATGTCGTCGGTGCTCATGAGGTCATTGACGGATTGCCGGCAGCGCTGCGGCCTGGCGGAAGTGGGATTCAGAATCGCCGCCGACCTCCGGCCATTGCCCCCGCAGTCTGCCGCAGCGATGCGCCGCTGTCAACCGACGTGTTGACGACGCGCTATCAACTAGTGCTCTGTCACAGTTGGGTTTTCGGGTTGACCTGCGGGGTGCCATGGCCACCGCCTTGAGTGGCCATGTCGCCGCCTCATGCCCACGCCGAGCCGTGGGCATGGCACCCATGACTTCGATTGACCCGAAAAGCAAAACATGGCAGACGACTGATTCGCCGCGCAAGTGCCGTGTCCGTCCGCGCAAACAAAGAAGCCCAGCAATTGCCTTTGCTGGGCTTCATCAGAAGCAAATCAATCTAGCGCCGCGGAATTTCAGAAATACTCGACGCCCTTGTCCTTCGCCGTCTCGGCCGACGCCTGAAGAGGCGCGGGAGCTTTCGTGTCGGTCGTTGGCGGCGGCGGTGGTGGGACGTTCTTATTCGACGGCGAGCCGGCAGGAGGAGCCGCCGGCGGGCCGCTCGGCGCGGGGGCCGCTTGATCCGTGCACGGCGAGCCGCAAGGCACTTTCGTCATCACGACGTGCGGGATCCGGCAGGTATACGTGTACGGTACGATTTTCTCGACGCACCGAGGCACTTGAATCGTCTTTTGCTCGGCCACCATGTGGCAAGTTTGCACCGGCACTTGCTCGACCTTCTCTTCGGAGACGAGGCGGCAGGTGGTGTAGGGCACCATGCGGGTCATCTCCTGCGAGACCATGTGGCAGACCTGCACGTTGTACTGTTTTTGGACCTGCTCGGTCACGGGGCGGCACGTCGTATAAGGAATCTTCTGGACGCGCTCTTCTTGAACGAGCCGGCACGTTTGCACGGGTACCTGCTCAGACTTCTCCTCGGAGACGATACGGCATGTGGTGTACGGCACCTTGCGGGTCATCTGCTCCGAGACGACGTGGCAGACCTGCACTGAGTATTGCTTCTGGACCTGCTCGGTCACGGGGCGGCAGGTCGTATAAGGAATCTTCTGGACACGCTCTTCTTGAACGAGCCGGCAGGTTTGCACCGGCACCTTCTCGACCTTCTCTTCAGACACCATCCGGCAGACCTGAACCGGGACTTTCTCGGTCACGACCTTTGCGACGTAGCAAGTCTGCGGCACCTGATGAGCCACGACATTCGGCTGCCAGACCTTGCAGGTCACGGTTTGCGGCGGCGCCTGCTCGGTGACCATCACGCAGCGGCCGCATTGATATGTGGTGCAACCGGTGCACGGGTCCGTCACGCAGCCCCCCGGTTGATACACCATGCGGCAATAGGTTTGCCCGGGATACGTCTTCGTTTGATCAACGAAGTGTCCCTGGTCGGTATAGCAGGTGTAATAGGACGTGATGGGTTGACAGACCGTGCGGCAGACTTGCTGCTCGGCCGTCTCCATGACGGGCTTCCAGACCGTATAACGGTGCTCCTGTTCGTGCGTTTCGTAGACCGGCTTGCAGACGGTGTAATGTTGCTCTCGCTCGTGCTGCTCGGTCACGTAATGCGTCACATTGTAGGCACAGGTCTTCGTTTGCGTCTCATAGACGGGCTTGCACACGGTATAGTGCTCTTCCCGCTCGTGCGTTTCGGTCACCGGCCGGCAGACGGTGTAGCGATGCTCTTGCATGTGCGTTTCGTAGACGGGCTTGCAGATCGTGTAGCGCTGCTCTCGCTCGTGCTGCTCGGTGACATAGTGCGTCACGTTGTAGGCACAGGTTTTCGTTTGCGTCTCATAGACGGGCTTGCACACCGTATAGTGCTCTTCCCGCTCGTGGGTTTCCGTCACGGGGCGGCAAACAGTGTAGCGATGCTCCTGCATGTGCGTCTCATAGACAGGCCGATAGGTGGTGATCTGTTGAGCCTGATAGACTGTCTCGTGCTCGACGCGATTGCACGTGATTTGCCGCTCTTCCCAGACCGTCTGGCAAACGATTTGATACTGCGGAACGCAGGGGGCGCAAGCTGTCGCACAATCGCCCTGGGCACGGACTGCCGCCGAGGGCAATCCGCTCACCGCGAAACTGACTACAACTCGAAGCATTGTCTTCATGTCCTGTCTCCGAAATTAGAGCCGCACGCGAATCGCTGATCTCGCTCATCCATGCGTCCGACGGGCTACAACGTTGGCCCGCTCCTGATGACTGCCCCACCTCGTGACGACATTGTTTTGCAAGCTGGCACCCTGAATTGGCTTGCTCGTGGGCCGCGACAATGGCAAAACTTGTTCCTCCTCGTTGATGCCCACCAACGCATTCGAACGACTGCGACGGATCGTCTCCCGCGCGTTCATCGAACTCAGCAAAGTGAATCGCGAGTAGTGTTCGCGTCGGGCCGCAAAGCCATCGGCATAAGCAATCGCCCATTGTCGCTAAATCTCGCCGTTTAACAATGACTTAGCGATGCGATTTGCCAATTTGGCAACAGATTCTGAGCCTGGCTTGCGCGATTCAAACAAAGCTGTCGTCGTCTAAACTGGAAGAACGACAATCAGCGTGGAGCAGCGACTGCCGCTTCAGAGCGCTTCGACAGCTTGCCGCGGACCGACATCGCCATATCGCGGATCGACAGCGGCAGGCCGGCATCGCGGAGCCGATCGACGGCCGGTTGAAGACGGCTTAAGTCAGCCGTTGGATTGGCGTCGGCCAATTGAGAGATAGCCCGCAAGCCGTTTAGGATCACGACGGTCGGATCGGTCTTGCGATCTGGATCGTTCTGCCCATCGCTATTGGGCGGGGGAGCGCCCGCAGGCGCTTCGGCGAGCGGTTTTGGATCGAGCATCGCCAGCAACGTGTCGATCGAGGCGGTATCGCCATGCCGGGCCAGCCCGATGGCCGCGTTATAAGTTACGTCGCGATTGGGATCGTCGAGCATCTTCTTCAGCCGATCGATCGCCTGATCGCCGCCGACGATGCCGAGGACAAACGCCGCTCGCAGGCGGATCACGGGCTGCGCGTCGCGGGCCGCGGTCAGCAGTGTGCTCAAAAGTTGCTCGCTAGGCGGCTTGCTGTGCGGCGGCGGGTGCTTGCCGTCCCCCGCCAATCCGGATTGCTCAAGGTTCCACGTCAACATGCCAATCGCGTCGAGAGCCGCTTCACGCACTGGCAGCTCTTTGGGGTCGCGATTGGTCGTCGCAGCCTTTATCAAGGCCGGCAATCCTTCGGGCGTGTTAAACTGGCCAAGCGCTCGGCAAAGATAGAGCCGCAAGCTCGTAGATTCGTCGTCCAGTCGCCCTTCATTGATCGCCTCGACGAGAATGTCACCAAGCGTTTTAGCGAGCTTTGCGTCTCCCTTGAGCTGATTGCTTCGGTCGCTGCGGAGCATGTCGGCAAGCTGCTCGGCCTTTTGCCAGCGATCGGGAGTGTCGCGCCGCAGGCCATCGACGTACTTCTGCGGATCGGTCTCCATGTGGGCCAGCCAATCGACCATGATCCAGACGACGACGATCACCGCAACGATGATCCCCGGGATCAAAAATAACTGCACGAGGAATCCGGCGCTCGGCGGCTGAACCGGCGGCAGATCGTCGGGAGGAGCGGAATTCGGGGTGGGCTGTTCTGACGACACGGAAGAGTGCGAATTATCGGCTGGCGGCGGACACTGGCAATCGGTAGCGGAATTCGCAAGAATTCCGATGCACCGCGGTGTTGCGTCCGGTCTCCCGACCGAGACACAAGCCGCGACCGCAAGGTCTCCTTGTACGTCGTGAGACCTTCGGTCAGCGAAATGGCACGGTCAGGAGACCGGCCATAACACGGTCCGCGCAACGGCACGGTCAGGAGACCGACCATAACACGAGCCTTTCCTAAGTCTAGGGCGGCCACGCACCCCGTCAACCCGCGTTGGTGGCCGTGAAGGCGGCCCTCAAGTTTGGTTCGTATCATCCAATATGGAGCTTCTTGAACTCACGCTCGACACGCCTGAGGAAAACCTCGCACTCGACGAGGCGCTGTTGCTATCGGCGGAGGCGGCCGGTGAGCCGCGAGAGACGCTCCGTCTTTGGGAGCCGCGCGAGCCGTTTGTCGTGCTCGGCTCATCGTCGAGGATTGCCGAGGAAGTTCAGCTCGACGAATGTCAGGTCCGCGGCGTGAAGGTTGTTCGGCGAACGAGCGGCGGGGCGGCCATCGTCACCGGCCCCGGTTGCCTTATGTATTCGCTGGTGCTCAGCCTCGACGAGCGGCCCGAGCTGCGTTCGATCGATCGCGCCCATTGTTTTGTGCTGAACCACGTTGCGCGCGCCATTGGCGGTCTTGCGCCGGGCGTCGGCATTCGCGGAACCAGCGATTTAGCGATCGGCAATCGCAAGTTTTCCGGCAACAGCTTGCGAATGAAGAGCCGGCATTTGCTTTATCACGGGACGCTCTTGTATCGATTTCCGCTCGATCTAATCGAGGCTTGTCTCGCCCGGCCGCCGCGCGAGCCGGCCTATCGCGCTGCCCGCTCGCACGACGAATTCATCACGAACTTGCCGCTTCAATCATTGGCGCTGCGGCTAGCGCTGGTCGATGCGTTCCATCCGACCCCGTCAAGCGCCGATTGGCCGCGAGAGATGACCGCGCAGCTCGCGGCCGAAAAGTTTGCGTCCGAGGATTGGACGACGCGATTGTGAAAAAGCGGCCTATTGGGCGTCCGGCGCTTCGCTTGCCATACTTTCGCCCGGCGAAAAGTGACTTTCCGCGGTTTGCTTGCCTGGCTGACGTGCGAGGGCATAAGCGACGATGATGCCTGCGACAGCACTGCATAAGTGGCCGTCCCACGAGACATCCGAATGCAGCCGGGGCAAGACACCGAAGACCAACGTGCCGCCGTACCAGAATCCAACGACGAGCGAAATGAGCAGCGGAATGATCCGCCTTTCAAGAAATCCCGAAGTGATCAGGAATGTGATCAAGCCAAACACGAGGCCGCTCGCGCCGATGTGATAAGCCGGCCGCCCAAACAACCACAGCAGCCCGCCGCCAAGCAGCACGATGTCGATCACGACGGCCCATGATCGCGCTTGCGAGCCAGCCAGCAGCACCAGCAAAATGAACAGCGGCACCGTGTTGCTGAGGATATGGCCAAGGTTCTCGTGCAAAAACGGTGCGGCGGCGATGCCAACAAGACCACTCATTGTCCGCGGCTGGATACCGTAAGAATTCAAATTGAGCGACGGCACGGCCAAGCTCAATAGAAAGACGGCCCAAATGGCCCCGATGAAGATGCCGATTCCGGCTAGCTCATCGCGAATCGAGTGGGAGACGCTGGACATGAAAAGGCGATTTACTCTAGCGTTGCGTTTGATGCCTCGGCATGCCGGAGGCTGCTGGATGGATTATAATCGGCTCCGTCGCATATCGGCAGCGACGTGCCACCGACGTTTTTCAAGGAGGCCTAACGAATGCATCGCCGTCAAACCCTGCTTCGATTTGTTGGCATTGCCGCTGCGACGATGGGTTGGTTCGCTTTCGGGCAGTCGCTGCTTTGGGCAGCCGATGCGGCTAGCAGCAACCTTCTGCCGGTCATTCGCTCGACCGGCAGCGGCCCATGGTCGGCCGGTGCAACCTGGGATGGCGGGAAACCTCCGGGACCGAATGCTCGGGTGCTGATCCGGCGCGGCGATAGCGTGCTCTACGATGTGAAGAGCGACACGCCGATTCGGGCGATCAATATTGCCGGGACTTTGACATTCGCAGCCGATCGCGACACGCGGCTCGACGTCGGGCTTATCAAAATCCAAGACAGCGATGAATACAGTGAAGAAGGCTTCGATTGCGAAGCCCATCTTCAACCGCCGGACCCAGACCACGAGCGGTCGGCGCTTGAGGTTGGCACGACTGAGGAGCCAATTTCGCCAGAGCATTCGGCGGTAATCCGGCTCGTGTACTTCGAAGGGATGGATCGGCAATCGTGCCCCGCGATTGTCTGCTGCGGCGGCAGAATGGACATCCATGGCGCACCGCTCAATCACACGTGGGTCAAGCTTGGCGGCGACGCCCGGCGCGGCGATGCGCAGATCGCTCTGGCTGAGCCGGTGAGCGGCTGGCGAGCCGGCGACAAGATCATCGTGACGGCCACTTCGCGCGACGAATCGGAATCCGGCACGCGCCGGCCGGGCCACCGCAATCGCAAAGTGTTCACCGAAGAGCGGACGATCAAGTCGGTTGCCGGGAGCCGGCTCGTCCTCGATCGGCCTTTGGAACAGCCGCATGCCGGCAGCGGAGAGTTCCGCAGCGAGGTCGCCAATCTGAGCCGGAACGTCGTCATTGAATCGGCCGATTCCGGCGGCGTCCGCGGGCATACGATGTATCACCGCTACTCCGCCGGCTCGGTCAGCTATGCCGAGTTCCGCCACCTCGGCAAGGAGGGCGTGCTCGGCCGCTATTCTTTGCACTACCATCTCGTCGGCGACACGATGCGCGGCAGCTCCGTCATCGGAGCCTCGATTTGGGACAGCGCCAATCGCTGGCTCACCATCCACGGAACGAACGATCTCGTGGTGCGCGATTGCGTCGGCTACCAAAGCGTGGGCCACGGGTTCTATCTGGAAGATGGCACCGAAACGTACAATGTGCTCGATCACAATCTCGCGGTGCAGGCCTACGAGGCAAAGAAGCTACCGAAGCAGGTTCTGCCGTTCGATCAAAACGAAGGGGCCGGATTCTGGTGGGCCAATAGCCTGAACACCTTCACCCGCAATGTCGCGTGTGAGAACGACCGCTACGGGTTTCGTTTCGAGGCGACGAAGACGAGCGAGTTCGAGCCGACGCTGCCGATCGTGCAGCCCGACGGAACGCGGAAGCAGATCGACATCCGCACGCTGCCTTTCGTACGGTTCGACGACAACGAGGCCCATTGCGACGGGCTGTATGGCTTTAACCTGGGCGAAGGCGTCAATCGCGTCGGTCCCGACGCTCATCATCCGATGGTCGTCCGCCGGATGAAGATTTGGGAAATCCATTATGCTTTTCGGCCGGAGTCGCCGTCGGTGCTCATTGAAGACATGCACATCGATCGCTCCGTCTACGGCGTCTACCACCCGAACTACGATCGTCACGTCTATCGCCATTTGACGATTAACGGCGACGGCTCCGAGCCATTCAACCGCGGCCACGACGACGACAGCGTGCAATACGGCTCGTTAACCGTCGATGGACTCACCTTCACCGATGTCCGCGGCTATCCCGATAGCATCCCGCTGATCCAGCTCAGCGACGACAATCCGACGGGCAAGGCGATCTCGCACTTTCGCAATTTGAAAGTTGTTCGACACGATCGCACGGATCGACGACCTGTCGTCGATACCGGGGGCGGCTTGCATGTCACTCCGCAAACTCCCCACGGCGTGCCTGTCTATCTGCACGATTACTTTGGACCCGACCGAGATGCTAAGATCGTGGCGACGAATGCGAAAGATTTCGGCGCCGACGGTGAGAAATACCGCGACGATTCGCCGCTCACGGGCCATGAATCGCGCGTCGCGGAAGTTCATGGTGTCGAATTTCCTCAGTTGCTTGATCTAGTAGACGATTTACCGCCGGTGACGGTCATCACGAGCGCCGTCCGCCACGGCGACACGCTGCTCGTCGCGGGCACGACCTCTGACAACGGTGCGGTGAAGCGAGTCGTCGTCAACGGCCGCGAAGCCCGAGCCACGCGTGAGAACTTTGCCCAATGGGAAGTCGCTTTCGATCACGCCCCGCGCGGCGAATTCAAGATCGAAGCCCATGCGGAAGACGCCGCGGGAAACGTAGAGCCGCGGCCGCATGTGCTGACCGTTCGGTAATGGATGTGGCCGGTCTCCCGACCAACGGATGTGGCCGGTCTCCAGACCGCGACACGCGCCCCGACCGAAGGTCTCCGAGCCGAACCACGTTCGCGCAGGAGACCTGCGGTCGAGGCTTCGGCGGGGTCGGGAGACCCGCGCCGAACACGTCAGATGACCGGCGCCGAACACAAGACTCTGTTGTGGCTGGTCTCCTGACCGAGCCATACGCTCAGTCACACGCCGACCTGATTGAGTCGCTCGGCCAGTTCGGGGATTGCAGCGGTCAAGGCATCGTCGATCCGATCGACGAGTACGAACTCGAGTTCCTCGCGAACATTCTCTGGCAATTCGGCGAGATCTTTTTCATTGGCCAGCGGCAGGATGACTCGCTTGAGGCCGGCCCTCTGCGCGGCGAGCACTTTCTCTTTGATGCCGCCAACAGGCAGCACCAGGCCGGTGAGTGTGATCTCGCCGGTCATGGCAGTATCGCTGCGCACTCGGTTTTGCGTGTACAGCGAGGCGAGCGCGGCGGCCATGGTCACGCCAGCCGAAGGGCCGTCCTTCGGCACCGCACCCGCCGGCACGTGCAGATGCACGCCCGATTCCTTGAAAACCAGGCGGTCGATTCCGAATCTTTCGGCCTGCGACCAAATGAAGGCCTGCGCCGCTCGCGCCGATTCTTGCATCACCTCACCCAAGTGGCCCGTGAGATGCAGCCCACCGCCGCCGGGCAAGAGCACCGCCTCGATGTAGAGCACATCGCCGCCGGCCTCGGTCCATGCCAAGCCCGCGGCCACTCCCGGCGGCGATTCTTGGCGAGCCTCTTCCATGAAGAACCGCTCCGGCCCGATGAGCGCCGTCAGGTCCTTGGGCTCGATCCGCACCGGCTGCG
>Ga0126381_100008251_pt1 | contig 11638 bp, 8 predicted proteins | sample PanSoiMetPlot_28_FD_96465 | JGI IMG/M metagenome (GOLD analysis project Ga0126381, IMG submission 96465) | Tropical forest soil microbial communities from Panama - MetaG Plot_28 | ecosystem: Environmental > Terrestrial > Soil > Tropical forest > Bulk soil | place: Panama | collected 2016-02-17 | reverse complement strand
CTGTCCCGCTTGACCATGACTTCGGTCGGAATCAATTGGATAACGGAACCCGGTGGATAGATGGCGCCCCCGGCCGAGTTGGCAGCAGCCAATGTCGCGTCGAGATTGCCTTTCAGGTTGTCCAGGTAGAATTGGCGCACGGGTGTCATGCTCGTGATGCAGCGGAATGAGCTGGCATCGACGTCCGCTGCATCGCCGGACGCCGTGAAAAGAAGCAATGCCGCGCCACACAAAATCGTTGATCGGCCTTGCTTGACCATCGATGTCCTCCCTTCGACGTGACGCGCTCGACTGGTTTCTTGCGCGCGGCGCTCACGCGCCCCCTATCGCAGCCTTGACCTTGTCCGGCTTGAACGGAACCGAACGCAGCCGCGCGCCTGTGGCATCGAAGACGGCGTTGGAGATGGCGGCTGGCACGATCGCTGCCGTGGGTTCACCCGCTCCCCACGGAACCTCCTGCGGATGGTCGATCAGATCGATCTCGATATCGGGCACCTGGGTGAACGTAAGGATCGGGTAGCTCGCCCAGTCGAGGCTCGTGACCTGAGAGCGATCGAAGGTCACCTCCTCCATGAGAGCGCGGCTTATGGTCTGCAACACATTGCCTTCGATCTGATTTCGCACGCCATCGGGATTGATGATCTGTCCGCAATCGTGCACCACATAGAAACGCTTCACGCGGATCTCCCCGGAACCGCGATCGACCTCGACGTCCGCGACCCCGCCCACGTAAGTACGCACCAGCTCGTACTTCACATATGCAAGGCCGCGGCCTGTCGCGGTTGGTGCAAGGCCTTGGCCTGCCGTCGCTGCGGCGGCATCATGGCTGGGACGTCCGCGCTTTTCCCAACCGCTGAGCCGAGCCAGCCGCTGCAGCAGTTCGGCGGCGCGCGGGTCGCTCAAGTGATGCAGCCGGAACTCGATCGGGTCGCTGTTAGTCGCTGCGGCAAGCTCATCGATGAAGCACTCATTGGCAAAGGTGTTCTGCATCCGCCCGGGAGAACGGATCCAAGACGGGCGGAAGGGCGTCGTCTCCAGACGATGGATGACGGTGCGAACATTCGGAAATGCATATTGGATTGCCGAATCCTGGATGATGCCGCCAGGCTGCAGCGCGGTCTCGCGCGGCAAATCTGCAAGCGCCGCGGCCGTCAATTCGACATTGCCGGCCGCCCCCTGGGGCACGAAAAACTCCGAATGCCAACCCTGGACCTCGCCGCTGGCGTCGATCCCGGCGTGAAGGTCGATCAAGGTCGGCGGCCCCTTCGGATCCCATCCATGCTCGTCGGCGCGCATCCATTGCACGCGCACCGGCCGCCCTACGGCGCGGGCCAGCAACGTCGCGTCGGCTGCGGCATCCTCGTGACCATTGCGTCCGTAGCAGCCGGATCCTTCGAGATAGATGCAGCGCACATCGGCTTCAGGTGACGAAAGCATCAGCGCAAGCTGCTTGCGCAGATTGTGCGTCGCCTGGGAGGCGGACCAGCAGGTCAGCTTTCCGCCTTCGAACTCGGCAATGGCGCAGGAAGGACCGATGGAGCCGTGGGTGTGAATGGCGAAGTCATAGGTCGAATCCAATCTTCGTGCGGCGGCTGCCAGTGCGGCCGGAGCGTCGCCCACATCGCTGGTCGTCTCCTGCTTGATGACCTTCGTCGCCCGAACGTACTCCCAGAGCTTGTCCTGATCCGGCAACCCCTCCCATTTCGACCAGGAGGCTTTGAGCTGTCGCGCAGCGGTTATCGCCGCCCATTCGTTGCTGGCAACGACGCCGAGAAAATTACCGAGTCGAACCACCTTCACGACGCCCGGAATGCCGCCGACCGAGCTCTCGTCCACGCTCATCAGGGCCGCGCCGATCGCGGGCGGTCGCACCACACGGCCATGCAGCATGTTTGCCACGCGGAAATCCTGCATAAAGGTGAACCGGCCGGTAACTTTGTCGGGGATATCCACGCGGCGCACTGAGGTTCCGACCGCCCAGTGGCGCGCCGGATCCTTGGCCGGCGCCGTCTTGTCGAGCTTCAGGGAAAAGTTTCGCCCGCGAACCAATTCACCATAGGTGACGCTCTTCCCGGATCTCGAACGAACCGTACCGTCTTTCACAACCAGGTTGACGCCGGACTCCCCTAAGCGCTGAGCCGCCTTGCGCAGGAGAGCAAGTCGTGCCGTGGCCGCGGCCTGGCGAAGCTGCATGCCGCCGTTTTGAATCGAAAGGCTGCCGTAGGTTACTCCCTGGTCTGGCGTCAGTGCGGTGTCGCCTTGAATGACCGTGATGCGGCGCACGGGCACATCAAGCTCTTCGGCGACCATCTGCGTCAGCGCGGTGGACAGACCCGTCCCAAGATCGACTTTTCCGGAATACACGATGACGCCGCCGTCGCGGTCGATCGCCAAGAAGGAGTCCACTTCGTCCGGTGCCACCGTCTTTTTCAACTGCGGAGCACCAAGCCCAGGAGTGAACATCGCGAAATACACGACAATGGCACCGGTCTTCAGCAACTCGCGGCGGTTCGGTTTGCTGAGACTTGTCATGGCTGCACCTGCCGGTTCAGGCGCTGGCGGCACGCTTTACTGCACGCAAGATGCGCGCATGCGTACCGCATCGACAGAGGTTCGTGGCCAAGCCATCTCTGATCTGTGCATCCGTCGGGTGAGGAGTCTTGGTCAGCAACGCTGCCGACTGCATGATCATTCCGTTGATGCAATAGCCGCACTGCACCGCTTGTTCCTCGATGAAAGCCTTCTGAAGCGGATGGAGATTTTCGGGAGTGCCCAGCCCCTCCAAAGTGAGGACCTTGCGGCCATCGACCGAGCCGACCGGAACAATGCAGGAGCGGGCGGCATCGCCATCGATATGCACGGTGCAGGCGCCGCATTGCCCGAGCCCGCAGCCGAATCTAGGTCCTTTGAGTCCGAGATCATTCCGCAGCGCGTAAAGCAGCGGCATGTTGGGATCGTCCACCGTGAGATGGACCAGCCGGCGATTGATCGTGATTGCTATTGAACGCGCCATCGCTTGTCCCGCAAACGACGCAAGGATGGGTTCCAAGCGCTCCCGTCGGCGCCACGGCGGCAACAAAATGTAGACTCACGCTCGATCATTACTTTTAAAAAAATTGCAAGATCAGCGATTTCTTGCGCAATTTCGCCGCTGACCGCGGTCTGGCCCGAACCTGCCAAATTCGACAGGGCACCAAATCGGCGCTCTGGGCTACTTTCCGTATGTGGATTCCGGCAAAGAACCGCTATTCGATAACCTCACCGGCATGGCCCGGCAGCGCGATCGGATGATCAGGCCGAAGACAAGGAGCGAAGCGGATGCCAGGACCCTCGTTCATGGACATGGCGCTGGCCGAGGCGCGCGCCGCGGCGGTGGCCGGCGAGGTGCCGGTCGGCTGCGTGATCGTGCGCGAGGGAGAGGCGATCGCGCGGGCCGGCAATCGCACGCTCGCGGAGCGCGACCCGACCGCCCATTGCGAGATGGTGGCGATCCGCGCCGCCGCCAAGGCGCTTGCGAGCGAGCGGCTCACGGACTGCGATCTCTATGTGACGCTCGAGCCCTGCCCGATGTGCGCTGCCGCGATCGCGTTCGCCCGCATCCGTCGGCTTTATTACGGTGCCGCCGATCCCAAGGGCGGGGCGGTGGAGAACGGGGTGCGGCTGTTCGCGTCGCCAAGCTGCCATCATCGCCCGGAAATCTATGGGGGGATCGCCGAGGAGGAGGCGTCCGCCCTGCTCAAGGATTTCTTTCGCGCGCGGCGCTGAGAGCGGCGGATGCCGGATGCCCGTTATGCACAGGGAAAGCCGGCAAACGATGGAAATCGGGCGCGCCGCCGGTCCATAATCGCACGACCCCGTGATGCCACCTGGCGCAAGATCGAGGAGAGCTCCATGCAACGATTACTGCCTATCGCTGTCGGCTTGGCCTGCGCCATGGCGGCGTCCGACTGCGGGGCACAGGAGCAGCAGTCGTTCAAGTCGCTCCTCGGCAAGGGGTTCGAGATCAAGAGCGTCACCTTCGCGCATGGCGAGAGCACCGACAACCGGGACGCCGTCCTGGTGACGCTGCAGAACGGCAAGTCGATCGCGGTCTGCTTCTTCGCGGCGGCGAACTGGATCAACCTCAGCAACAACACGCTGGAAGACGGCAAGCGCTGCGACGTGCGGTAAGCCACCTGAGCTCAAAACCCCAGGGGCGCCCCTTGTGGGCGCCCGCTTTGTTTCATCCCACCAGCAATGCCTGCAGGGCGGCCGCGATCTCGGCCCGCGCGGGCTCGGCGGCGCGCAGGATGGCGCTGGCCTGGAAGAAATCGAGGGTGCGGAATATTCCGACATTGGGCCGGATCATGAGGTCGGGCGCGCTGTGCTTGAGCTTCTCCGCCACGATCGCGTTTCCCATGACCAGCACGGTCGAGGCCATGCACTCGAAGGGGCTCGGGACATCGCGCCTGCTTTCGCTCGGCTCGCCCGAGATATCGACCGCCACCACGACGTCGGCGCGCCCCCGCAGCGCATCGAAGGGGAGTGGATTGGTCGCCCCGCCGTCGACCAGCACCATGTCGTCGATCACGACCGGCTGCATCAGGGCCGGCAGCGAGATCGAGGCGGCGAGCGCCGGGCGCAACGGACCGGAGGAGAACGCGACCTGCTTGCGCCGGTGCAGATCGGACGCGATGATGGTCAGCGGAATCCGAAGGTCTTCGAAGGTCTCCGGCAGCGGCGCGGGCAGGAACTGGGCGCAGAATTTTTCCGCATCGACCAGAGGCGCGCCCGCGAGCAGGCGGCCGAAGGCGAGCGAGCGCGCCGCCACCAGTCGACGAAACACTTCGCCGCGGTCGTGCGCGAAGGCGATCACGTGGCTGCGAATATCCTTGCCGGTCATGCCGGCAGCATAGGCGGCGCCGATCAGCGCTCCGATCGAGGTGCCGGCGATTGCCGCGGGAATGAGGGCAAGCTCGTCGAGCGCCTCGATCACCGGAATATGCCCGATCCCGCGGGCTCCGCCGCCGCCAAGCGCCAGCGCGAAGGTCCTGGCGGGCTTCTTGGCGGGGCTCATCGGCTTGCGGCCGCTTCCCGCTCGGCGGCGGAGAGCCCGATATCGCGGCGGCAGAATCCATCGGGCCAGCGGATGCGGTCGACCGCCTGATAGGCGCGCTCGCGCGCTTCGCTGATGGTCGCCCCGAGCGCCGACACGTTGAGCACGCGCCCGCCGGCGGACAGGATGCGGCCGCCCTCGGTGGCGGTGCCGGCATGGAAAATCTCGACACCCTTGACCGCGGCAGCTTCATCGAGCCCCTCGATCACGCTGCCCTTGCGGTAGGAGCCCGGATAGCCGTTGGCGGCCATCACCACCGTCAAGGCCGGCTGCGGATACCAGCGCAGATCGAAGCTCTTGAGGACACCGTCGCGGGCGGCCAGCATGGCGGGAACGAGATCCGACATCAACCGCAGCATCAGCACCTGACATTCCGGATCTCCGAAACGCACGTTGTACTCGATCAGCTTGGGACCGTCGGCCGTGAGCATCAGCCCGGCATAGAGCACGCCCTTGAACGGTGCGCCGCGCGCCTTCATGGCGCGCAGAGTCGGGGACACGATCTCGTCCATGACACGCCCGGCAAGCGCCGGCGTCAGCGCGGGCGCCGGCGAATAGGCGCCCATGCCGCCGGTATTGGGGCCGCGATCGCCGTCATGGACGCGCTTGTGGTCCTGGGCGGAAGCGAGCGGGATAGCGTTCTCGCCATCGCACAGCGCAAAGAACGATGCCTCCTCTCCGCTGAGGAATTCCTCGAGCACCACCTCGGCGCCGGCGGCTCCGAGCCCGCCGCCGAACATCATGTCGATCGCGGCCTCGGCCTCCGGCAGGGTTGAGGCCACCACCACGCCCTTGCCGGCCGCAAGCCCGTCCGCCTTCACGACGATCGGCGCGCCCTGGACGCCGGCATAGGCCTTGGCGGAGGCGGCCGCGGTGAAGCGCTCGTAGGCGGCGGTCGGTATCCGGTTCTCCCGGCACAGGTCCTTGGTGAAGCCCTTCGAGCCTTCGAGCCGCGCGGCTTCCCGGCTCGGACCGAAGGCCTTGATGCCGGCGGCCTCGAGCTCATCCACGATGCCGGCGCAGAGCGGCGCCTCCGGCCCCACCACCACGAACGAGATCGCGTGCGCGCGGCAGAACGCAATCACCGCGGCATGGTCGGCGATATCGAGCGGCACGACCTCGCATTCGCGCGCGATGCCGGCATTGCCGGGCGCGCAGACGAGCCGTTCCACCAGGGGGCTCGCCATGATCTTCCAGGCAAGGGCATGCTCGCGGCCGCCCGAACCGAGGAGAAGGATGTTCATGCTTTCCCAACCATGCCGCCCCGGCCCCGGATCGGGGACAGACCGGAGGCGGCCGATTTACCCATTTGGCATATTGCCTTAATTGCGCACATCTCCGCCGCTCTCAAATCACGAAATTGTCCCATCCCGCTGGCAAATCAACCACGGGCGGGGGAGCGCATGCGCACGGGGGTGCGCCTGGAGGGGATATGCGCGGCGTCTGGTATCCTGCGTTCCATCCATTCCTTTACCGCCTCGCCTGCCTTGTGCCGATCGCGCTCGCGCTGCTGATCGCTCCGGCGGCGGCGACCGCCCCGGTGCGGCTCAGCGATCTCTCGTCGCGTGAGGACGTGCTGCGCTGGATCGACAGCTACCGGATGCGGCCCGATCCCGGCAACGCGCGCCTCGCCATGAAGGTGCTGAGCGAGCGCGGGGCGCTGCGCGACGCGGAGTCCGCCGGCGTCTACGCGGGGTTCCTGGCCGGCGTCATCGGGGCCCATCCGGGCGAGGCCGATTCGATCGTCGCCCAGGTGCTGGCCGTGCTGCCTCCCGAGGATCATTGGATCGTCGTGCGGGCCATCGTCTATTCGGGCCTGCCGGACTGGAAGGGGCTGCTGCGCCGGTCCGCGCCACGCATGCCGACCCGCTCCGTGATGATCGGGGAATATCTCGACGACAAGCTGCCGTCGCTCGAGCGCGTGCCGCTCGAGACCAAGAAGCCCGGCGTCTGGGAGCAGGTCAAGGGCTATTTCGGGACCAGAGAGCCCAAGCGTATCGAGCTCACCTATGATTCGAGCCCCGAGCTTCTCGACACGCTGTGGGGGCTTTATTTCGCGACCGGCAGCTACCGGCCGGTGTCCTGGATCCTCGTCATGCTGCCCTGGTCCAAGGATCGGGACAATGTCCAGCGGCTCACGCTCGGCAGCATGGCCAAATACACGCTCGTGACCAACGCATCGCGCAACCGCGATCTGCTCATGATGCTCAAGCGCGCGAGCTCCCATCAGGCGAAGGAAGTGAAGCCGATCCTCAACGAGGTGATCGAAGCGGCCGACACCATGGAGACCTCCCGCATCCGCCGCGAAGCGATTGCGGCCATCGACGAGCTCAAGCAGAAGGGCCCGAACTCCTGGCGCAACCTGTCGCTGGCCGGCAAGCTCGCGGAAGGCACGGTGTCGCTCGGCTGCATCGCGGCCGCCGCGAGCGGCGTCGGGGCCGCGGTCGGCGTGCCGTGCGTGGTGGGCGGCGCCGTCGGGTCGGCCGCGCTGTCGGCGTTCGACCCGATGAAGTAATTCCGGCAGAATCGGCGCAATTTGTCGATAATTTGGCGGGCGCGCAAACAATAGTCCTGTCATCCTGCCAGTCGAAATGGTAAGAGCCCCGCGCGCCGGTGTGGACGCGTGCAGAGTTCTGTTCACGCGCGGCGGCGCCTTATCAATATCCTTATCCGCATCGTGAATCGCTGGTCCTCATGAGCAACGATACTGCGCCCGTGGTGACGGTGTCGAACAGGACGGCAACGCACGGGCAGAGCCTTGCGGCCTCGAGCCTGTTCACCGCAAACGATCCTGACGGCGACACCATCACCAACTACGCATTCTGGGATACGGGCTCGGGCGGCGGGCACTTCGTGCTCAACGGCGTGTTGCAGGGGACCAACCAGGAGATCGACGTCACTGCCGGGCAGCTGTCCCAGCTGACCTATCAGAGCGGCTCGGGCGCCGACACGCTCTGGGTCAGAGCCTACGACGGCACCCAGTGGAGCCCCTGGTCAACCTCCTTCACGGTGACGGCGCCCGCCGACGCCGGTGCCACCGTGACGTTGACATCCTCGAACTATGCCCTGGCCAAGGGGCAAAACGCGACTGCGGCATCGAACCTGTTCACGGCGGGCGACGCCGACAACGACGCGATCGCCGACTACGCGTTCTGGAACGTGGGCAACGGCGGCGGGCGCTTCCTGATCAACGGCGTGGCGCAGGGAACGAACCAGGCGATCGTCGTCGCGGCGGGGCAGCTGTCGCAGGTGACCTATCAGCCCGGCTCCGGCGGCGACACGCTCTGGGTTCAGGCCTATGACGGCTACGTATGGGGTCCCTGGTCGAGCGGCTTCACGGTCAGCCCCTATACCGATACGCCCGCCACGGCGACCGGCATTAACACGACCGCAACCCATGGACAGAGCTTTGCGGCCGCAAACCTGTTCACGGCAAGCGATCCCGACGGCGACGCGATTACCGAATACGCGTTCTGGAATACGGGCGCGGGCGGCGGGCACTTCGTGCTCAACGGCGTGACGCAGGGGACCAATCAGGAGATCGACGTCAGCACCGCACATCTGTCGCAGCTGACCTATCAGAGCGGCTCGGGCGCCGACACGCTCTGGGTCAGGGCCTATGACGGCACCCAGTGGGGGCCGTGGTCGAGCTCTTTCACGGTGACCACGCCGGTCGATACGCCCGCCACAGTGAGCGGCATCAACACGACGGCGGCGCACGGGCAGAGCCTTGCGGCCGCGACCCTGTTCACGGCAAGCGATCCGGATGGTGACGCGATCACCGAATACGCGTTCTGGAATACGGGCGCGGGCGGCGGGCACTTCGCGCTCAACGGCGTGACGCAGGGGACCAACCAGGAGATCGACGTCAGCGCCGCGCAGCTGTCGCACCTGACCTATCAGAGCGGCTCGGGCGCCGACACGCTCTGGGTCAGGGCCTTCGACGGCACCCAATGGGGGCCATGGTCGAGCGCGTTCACGGTGACGGCGCCGGTTGATTCCGGCGCAACGGTGACGCCGACGTCCGCGAACGTCGTTCTGGCCCAGGGACAAAGCTCGATTGCGGCATCGAGCCTGTTCACGGCAAGCGATGCCGACGGCGACACGGTGGCTTCCTATGGTTTCTACAACAACGGCGGCGGCGGTGGGCGCTTCCTGATCAACGGGGTGGCGCAGGGGACGAACCAGGAGATCATCGTATCGGCCGCGCAGCTGTCGCAGGTGACCTATCAGCCGGGCTCCGGGGGCGACACGCTCTGGGTTCAGGCCTATGACGGTTATGCATGGGGGCCATGGTCGAGCGGCTTCACGGTCAGCCCCCATCACGACACGCCCGCCGCCGCAACCGGCATCAACACGAACGCGGCCCACGGACAGAGCTTTGCGGCATTGAGCCTGTTCACGGCACGCGATCCCGATGGCGACGCGATTACCGAATACGCGTTCTGGAACCTCGGCAACGGCGGCGCGCATTTCGTGCTCAACGGCGTCGTGCAGGCGGCCAATCAGGAAATCGACGTCAACGCATCGCAGCTGCCGCAGCTGACCTTTCAGAGCGGCTCGGGCGCCGACACGCTCTATGTCGCGGCCTTCGACGGCACCCAATGGGGGTCGTGGTCCAGCGGCTTCACGGTGACGGCGCCCACCAACGCTGGCGCCACCGTGACGCCGACCTCCTCGAACTATGTCCTGCCCACAGGGCAAGGCACGGTCGCGGCCTCGAGCCTGTTCACGGCGAGCGACGCCGACGGCGACGCGATAGTTTCCTATGATTTCTACAACACCGGCGGCGGCGGCGGACGCTTTTTGATCAACGGGGTGACGCAGGCGATCAACCAGCAGATCGTCGTATCGGCTGGGCAGCTGTCGCAGGTGACCTACCAGCGCGGCACCGGCGGCGACACGCTGTGGGTGGCGGCCAACGACGGCTATGTCTGGAGCCAATGGTCGAGCGGCTTCACGGTCAGCGGCAGCGGCAGCCAGCAGACGCCGCCGGTGGTGACGGCGTCGAACGTGACCTTGAGCAGCATCTCGGTCGCGGCATCGAGCCTGTTCGCGGCGAGCGATCCGGACGGCGATGCGATCACCCAGTACGCATTCCTGAACCTTGGCACCGGCGGCGCTTACTTCGCGCTCAACGGCGTGGCGCTGGCCGCCAACCAGCCGATCGTCGTATCGGCAGCGCAGCTGTCACAGCTGACCTATCACACCGGCTCAGGTGCCGACACGCTGCAGGTGCGCGCCTATGACGGCACCCAGTGGAGCGGCTGGACGCCGGGCTTCTGGGCGACCGGGCCGGTCGGGAATTCGCCCGACTTCACGGTCACGCTCGACGATCCCAGTCATCTGTCGCAGGACACGGCGCTGATCACCGATGCGGACGCCGCCGCGGCCGACTGGGCGCAGTATTTCAGCGGGCTGGGCACGATCGAGATCGAGATCGACGTCACGCCGACCACGCGGGCGAACGGCGGTCCTGTCACGGTGGTGCCGGACGGCACCAACGGCTCGCGCACAGTCTACGAGGCGGGCACCATCAGCGAGATGACGACCGGCTCGCACCCGAGCGGAACCCCTCCCGATATCGTCATATCGATCGACCCGACCTACCTGCAGGACGAGCTCTGGCTCGATCCGAACCCCGGCGGCCCTTCGCCGATCCCGTCGAATCGGACCGACGCGGTCAGCGTGCTGCGGCATGAGCTCGGTCATTCGTTCGGGATCATCACCTATCGGGATCTGTCGACCGGCACGCTTCCGGCCGCCTACGAGATGACCTGGGACGAGCTGACCCAGATCGACGGCAGCGGCCATGCCTGGTTCACCGGTGCGAACGCGGAAGCGGTCTATGGCGGCCCGGTGCCGGTGACCAGCGTCCAGAACGGCGAGCAATACGCGCACCTGGGAAACAGCCTGAGCGACGCCGACAGCAACGACCTGATGAACGGCCTCCAGTTCAACGAGGGCACCGCCTATCACATCTCCTCGCTCGATCTCGCCATCCTGAAGGATCTGGGAGCGCCGATCACGACGCTCACGCCCAATCCGAGTCCGGTCCCGGCCGGCGACGCGCCGGCTGCCCCGGCTGCGTCCGCGGTGCCGGACGTCGGGCTCCTGGCCCAGCAGGCGGCGTCAAGCCTGGTAAGTGGCGACGCCTTCGCCGTCTCGGCCATCATTAATCCGACGATGGATCTGTCGGGGCCGCCCAGTCAGCTGAGCGTGGTCCACGGCGCTTGAACGACCCTGCTTCACCTGTTCCGCGGGACAGGTGAAGCAAATCGCGCACCGTCACCGCGCCAGCGGATCGGGGCGCAGCTGGAACTGCACGACCTTGCTGGTCGTGCCCTTGCCGCCCTCGATGTGATAGGGCGCGCGGCCCGCATAGGTGGACCACAGGCCCCTGCCCTTCCAGCCGCCGTTGGGATCGTCGATGCGGCCGTCGAGCCCCTTGGCATGGAAGCCCATCGGATAGGGGATGCGCAGCGACACCCATTGGCCGTTGACCAGCGCCTCGAGCGAGTCCGACATGTTGCCGGTCGCGAT
>Ga0126381_100008250_pt1 | contig 11638 bp, 7 predicted proteins | sample PanSoiMetPlot_28_FD_96465 | JGI IMG/M metagenome (GOLD analysis project Ga0126381, IMG submission 96465) | Tropical forest soil microbial communities from Panama - MetaG Plot_28 | ecosystem: Environmental > Terrestrial > Soil > Tropical forest > Bulk soil | place: Panama | collected 2016-02-17 | reverse complement strand
CGTCACCGACCCGGCGCGGGTCGGGGTGGGCGGCCACAGTTATGGTGCGTTCATGACGGACAATCTGCTGGCGCAATGCAATCTGTTCAAGGCCGGCATTGCGGAGAGCGGCGCGCCCAATCGGACACTTACTCCGTTCGGATTCCAGAACGAGCGCCGCACAATCTGGCAGGCGCCCGAGACTTACCTGAAAATGTCGCCCTTCATGTACGCCGATAAGATCAAGGCTCCGCTGTTACTGATCCACGGCGAAATGGACGACAACGACGGCACGTTTCCAATTCAGTCGGAGCGCATGTACGAGGCTGTTCGGGGTAACGGCGGCACTGTGAGGCTGGTGTTTCTGCCGTACGAAGCGCACGGCTATCGAGCCAAGGAGACAATCCAGCACGTGCTCTGGGAGAAGTTCCAGTGGTTCGATAAGTACGTGAAAGGGACCGGGACAGGAACGAACAACTGAGCTTTTGGGTGGGGCAGGCGGTTTCGCCTGCCCTTAGTCTCCCGATACCGTTTCGTACTGCTCCGCGGGCTTCGACGCCTGCAGCGCGCCGAGGCTGACGTGGATCTGGGGCATGGCGCCGGTCTCGAAGGCATCCGACATCGAGTCCAGTTTCTCACGGAGGAGCTGGCGCCGCAGGCGGGCTTCGAATTCTTTGAGCTGCTGTTCGATGGTGTCGGCTTTCTGCTTATTGCGGATCATGTCCTCGCGATAGCGCTTGAGGAAGTAGCCGATAGTCTCGACGCGGATCCTGATCGAGCCGGTGGGCTTGTTCTCGTCGATGTCCTTGAAACAGAAATACGGCGTGCCGGAGTGCTCCACGATTTCCTCTACGACCGTGTAAATGGGCGCGTCGTGGCCGCACTTAAAGCTCGACAGTTCGAGCGCTACCAGGTTCGGATGGCGCGCGATGTACTTGGCCGCCCAGACCTTGCGGCTGGTGTTCTCGCTGTACGAGTTTTTCCAGACGTCGGTGATGGCCATGGGATGCGGGATCTCGCCGGCGAGAACATCATCGCCGAAGAGGCGCCAGATGATGTCGTCATCCATCGGGAGACAGTCCTGCGTGAAGACCGGGTACCCGAGCTTCTGGAACTCCTCCAGGATCTCGTGGTTCACGCCGGGATCGTTGTGATACGGCCGGCCGAGCAGCACCACGCCGAGCTTGTCTTCGCGCTCGAGCTCTTCGAGCGCTTCACGCGCGGCAGCGCGCATCGTCACGTTGTTGAAGGTGTCCAGAGCCTGGTAACCTTGTTCCACCGCTAGACGGTTCTCGTCGGGCGTTAGCCCCAGAATGTCGCGGAACTGCTCGAACATCTGGCGCTCGAAGAGGTCGGGCTTCGAGAGGTTGACGAAGGTGTCCAGATAGAGAACCCCCTTTTCCGCGAACAGATCGCCTTCCTTGATGAAGGCGGCTTTCACAGCCTCGGGAGTGGTGGCGACGGTTGGGCAGGAGCGGCTGGCCTGCACGTTAGCAAGATCGCTGGTGAGGCAATCAATCATCGGGAAGAAGATGATGTCCAGCGGCTTTTTCGCGTGCACCTTATAGAGCAGGTTGTGCACGTGCGGGATGCCGAGCTTGGAGGGGAAGCACGGGTCGATGGCGCCGCGCTTGGCGCCTTCTTTGTAAAGTTCCTCGCTGGTGTAATCGGAGTAGAGAATGTTCTCCGCCTTGATGCCGAGCGACGCGAAGTAGCCCGTAAAGACCGGCGTCTGCGAATACATGTTGAGCACGCGCGGCATGCCGATGCGCATTTCAGAGCGTTTCTTCAACAGCGCGGCGCGCTTCTTCTGCGCGGCGGTGATCTGGAATTTGGGCGCGGGTTCGGCGACCAGCGGCACGTCCTGTACCCGGAACGCCGCCTTGGCAGCCACTTCGACGAAGTTGGGATTGGCCTTCTTCACCTTGTCGAGATCGCCTTTGATCTGGCGCATCTCATCGATGTTCTCCACCGTGCCTTTTTCGCAGGTGGCGATGATGAGTCGCTGCGCACCCGGATCGAGCGGGACCTTGGTCTTGGCCGGCGGCTTGTAGTCCGGACTAATCACTGACGTCTTGACGTCGATGAAGGTGCGGAGGCACTTGTTCTTGCAGAAGTAACAGCGCGTCGATTCGTTGCGGGTGGTCTTGTACTGGATGTTGCTGCACGCTTCAAGGCCGATGAACGTGCTCTGACGGCCGTTGTCCCAGAGGCGGCCGGCTTCTAGCGCCGCGCCAATCGCGCCCGCCTCACCGCAATGCTCATGGACGATCACTTCGGCCGGGACGTCCTTGCCCTTGAAACGCGACTCGATGAAATCGACCTGCGCCTTGACAGCGGCGAGATTGTACTGCGTGCCGCCCTGCAACAGGAAGCGGCGACCGATGGCAGAAAGGTTGGGGATCTGCGAAACGTACAGCCAGATGTTCTTCGGCAGCACATTGCACAGGCCCGCCATGATCTCTTCCGGTTTCCACCCCTGGCGCTGGAAATCGACGATGTCGGACTGCATGAACACCGCGCAGCCGTAACCGAATTGCGGGAAGCCCTTGGCCCCGAACGCAGTGTCGGCGTACTGCTCCACCGGTACGTTGAAACCCTGCGCGGTGGATTGCAGGAAGTAGCCGTTACCCGCTGAACATTGTGTGTTCAGCTTGAAGTCTTTGACGCGGCCGTTCTTGAGAATGATGATCTTGATGTCCTGGCCACCCACATCGCAGATGACGTCAACATCGTCGTAAAAATGCAGTCCTGCCTCGGTGTGAGCGACCGTTTCGACCAGCGCGGCATCGGCGCCAACCACGTCCTTGAGGATGTCCTTGGCATAGCCCGTGGTTCCTACGCCGAGGATTTTGAGCTCGGCGCCCTGCTCGCGGATCTGGCGATCGAGCTTCTGCAGCACCTCTACCGTGTCCTCGATGGGATTGCCTTTCGAGAGCTGATAGGTCTTGGCCAAAATGCGGCGTTTATGATCTTTGGAAACCAGCACCGCTTTGGTTGAAGTGGATCCGCCGTCGATTCCGATGAAGCCTTCGACCACTTCGCCGGGCTGGAACGCCGCGGGTACGAACTTCTTATGGCGGTACTTCTTTTTGAATGCGGAAAGCTCGTCTTCGTCCTTCGCGAGACCGCCGGTGCCGCCGCGCTTGGCCTTCTCTTCGTCGCGGCCCACGTTGATGTACCACTCCAGCTTTTCGTAGCCGAGATACTGGCCGACATTGTCGTCTTCGGTCTTGCCGAATTCGACCGAGCCAATGGCGGCGAAGTATTGCGCGTTGTCCGGCGTTTGGATCAGATCTTCCGGCGGAACTCCCTCCGGAAGCGGCGTGTTGCGCTCTTCCCAGATTTTCGGGATGTTGTGCTTCCAGCAGTCCCGCATGCCCTGGATGTAGCAGTTGGGTCCGCCGAGGAGTAATACAACCGGCTGAAGCGTGTTGCCGCGTGTGAGTACGGAGAGGTTCTGCATTACGATGGCTTCGAACAGCGATGCCATCAGCTCGTCGGGCGGCACGCCCATCTTCTGCAGGCCATTGATATCGGTCTCGGCGAACACGCCGCACTTGCCCGCGACGGGATGAAGCTTAAGACCCTTGTAACCCATCTGGCAGAGCTGTTCGGCGGGAATGCGCAACTTGGCATTGATTTTGTCGATGACGGCGCCCGTGCCGCCGGCGCACTTATCGTTCATCGACGGGATCTTCTTTTTGCGCCCGGTCTCCGGATCCTTCTTGAAGATGATGATCTTGGCATCCTGGCCGCCGAGCTCGATCACCGAGCCGCATTCGGGATAGAGCCGCTCGACGGCGAGCGAGACCGCGTTCACTTCCTGCACGAACTTGGAGCCGAGAAATTTCGAAAGACCGTTGCCGCCCGAGCCGGTGATGAACATGCGCGAGTTCTCGGCGCGGAAACCATCGATCTCCGTTTCGAAACGCTTGCAGAATTCGAGCACCTTTTCGGGCTGCTTGGTGTCATGACGCTGATAGTCGCGCCACAGGATTTCGTCGGTGGCGGCATCGATCACAACCGACTTCACCGTGGTCGAGCCCACGTCCATACCGATGAGGAAATGTTTTTCCATAGGAGTTAGGAGTCAGGAGCTAGGAATCAGGAGACTGAGGGCTCCTGTTTCAGCTTGGCTGCGATGTGATGCACGAAATTCGCGGCTTGGCCCACCACGCCTTTGGTGTGCGGGACGTGGTACATGGGACGTTTCGATTCGGGGTGAGCTTCCACCCAGGCGCGGCAGTGGTCAAGGGTGAGTCCGGTCTTTTGGAGTGCCTCGGCGAATTCCTTCTTGGCTTTGTTCTTGGCTTCCCCGAGCGCCATCTGGACGCGGCTGTGAGCGTTGATCTCGCCTTCGCCCGACGTTTCGATGGGCAGGTAAATCATGTCTTTGTAGTTTGAGACCACGGCGGACTGCGCGCCATCCGATTGCGTGGACGGCATGCAGCCGAAAGGTTTCACCGAAAGCACCATGTGGGCCAGATCTTTGTTCGAGTAGTAAATATTCTTGGCGACTTCCAGGTGGCCTTCGCCGCCGCCCGCACGCGAGTTGTAGAACGGGTGGCCGAGGCGCTGCAACTCGTACTGATCGGCGAGATGATGCGCGATGCCGCCGAGCGCATCGACGATTTTGTGATACTCGCTCTTGAAGATGGCCTCGGCGAGTTTCAGCTTCGCCACCTTCTGGCGGAAACCGAATTCGATCTTGGCGCGCGAGCCGATCTTCCACAACGGCGGAAGTACCGCGCCTTCTTCGAGGCCCTTGAGATCTTTATATTTCTGCACCACCTGGTGGAGCATGTACATGATCCACGTGCCGATGGGTTCGACCAGCACCTGCGCGCCTTCGCGCTGCAGGAAATTGAACATGTTGAAGTTGCCGTCGCCCTCGGTGGTCTGCGCCCAAAACTCGCCGGTGATTTTGACGATGGGCTTGACCCGCAGGCGGTCTACTTCGATGGTGTCGAACTGATCGCGGCAGTGGCGCAGCGCGGGGACGTATTCTTCGCCCTTGAGCTGGTTGACGAATTTGCCGATGTACTCTGCTGTATCGGAGAATCCACCGAGGTAGCGCGAGAGATTGCCTTCGAGCTTCCACGGCTGCTTCTTGCGGAACACGTCGTGCAGGTAGTCCATCGATTCATCGAGGACCCGATCGGTTTCGCCCGCATGGACTTCGTAAGGCCGGATGGCGTACGCCACCTCGTTCATCACGTCGCCGCAGTTGAGCGCGTTCAGAATGCCAAGGAAGAAGTCGAGATTCATCTCGAGTCCCGCTTCGGCATCGGACTGGCTCAGACCACCGGACTGCTGGAACAACAGTACGCGGAAGCCGTCGAAACCGGAGTTGCGCAGCGCGAGGCGGTATTCAGCCTCATACATGCCGAAGCGGCACGGGCCGCAGGCGCCGGCTGTGAAGAAGACATACCGATCGATGATTTCCTGTTTGGTGAGACCCTGCTCTTCGAGAGTTTGGAGATACTGGACGAGATTTCCGACGGTAAAATAGGTCGGGTTACACTGGCCGTTGTTACCGTACTCCTTGCCGGTCTGAAACGCTTTGACGTTCGGCGTCGGCACGGCTTCGGCCCGGTACCCCAGACCTTCGAGCGCGCCATGAACCAGTTTCTCGTGCTTCCAGGTGAGTCCACCGAACAGCAGCGTAGTGTTGACACGCTGCTCTCTGGTAAAGGGCTTCTCCACGGGGCGCTTGAAATGGTGCGTTTCCCGCTTATGCAGACCGGCTTCGTGCTCGAGACGGGCTCGCTCTTCGGCCAGCCGCTGCTGGATAACGTCTTCAACCGAACCAATTTGAACCAGGCCCGGGTGCGGAGAGAATTTCGGTTCGATAGGCTGAGTGCTCATAGACAGTCTTCTTTCCCAGTTTGAGGCCATCTTGCCGCGATAACCGATTGAAAAGGAACAGGTATCCATTGAATGGCGACATTGGAATTGGAATGGGGGAAATAGGGGGGTGAGCGGAAGCCGATTCAGCCAGTGGCTGGACTCCGAAATTGCCGCGCAAGTGGCGCAAATCCGCGAGTTTGTAACGATTCCAACGTTCCTACGCCTGCTCGGATGTATCTACCTGGTTGCTTTTATTTCTTTTGGCGTACAAGCTGCCGGGCTGGTGGGATCGCACGGGATTCTCCCGTTTGCGAATTTTCTGAAAGCGATTCGCGCGGAGTTCGGCCGAAGTGCATGGCGTTATGCTCCGAGCGTATTGTGGCTGCGACCTACCGATGCGGCACTATCGGCGGTCTGGATCGCCGGCTGCGTATGCGCATTGATTGCCGCATTGGGCAAGTGGCAGCGGCTAGCGTTTGCATTGTGCCTGGTGCTGTGGCTTTCGGTCTGCTCGATCGGTCAGGACTTTCTGGGATTTCAGTGGGACGCGCTGTTGGTGGAGACCGGATTTCTGGCGGTGTTTGCGGCCGCGTGGCCCATCCGCATCTGGCTCTTTCGCTGGCTGGCATTCCGCTTGATGTTCTTCAGCGGAGTGGTGAAGCTTGCGAGCCACGATCCGGTCTGGCGCGGCCTCACCGCGCTGCGTTATCACTACGAGACCCAGCCTCTGCCAAACCCGCTCTCCTGGCTGATGTACCAGTTGCCGATGCTGATCCAGAAATTCTCGACGGCATTCATACTGATCGTGGAGCTGGCGGTCCCGTTCCTGTTTTTTATGCCGCGGAAATTGCGCCACGCCGGAGCGTGGATCACGATCCTCCTTCAGGTGTTGATCTTCCTCACGGGTAACTACACTTACTTCAACCTGCTCGCAATACTGTTGTGTATGTGGATGTTCATCGAGCCGGAGCGCGACCTGCGATTCAATATCGTAGATTTCGGACTGGCGGCGGTGATCGGCCTGCTGAGCCTGATGTTGTGCCTCAATCTGTTTGCGATTCCTCTGCCGCCGGGCGGCAGTGCGCTGCTGCATATGGCTGCGCCGTTCGAAATCGTGAACAACTATGGCCTGTTCGCAGTGATGACGACAGAGCGCGACGAGATTATTGTGGAAGGGTCGAACGACGGGACAAATTGGCGGGCGTATGAGTTCCGCTACAAGCCGGGCGATCCGAACCGCGCGCCGCCCATTGTGGCGCCCCATCAGCCGCGCCTGGATTGGCAGATGTGGTTCGCAGCGCTGGGCACGTATCAGCAGAACCGCTGGTTCGTGAATTTCGTGATACGGCTGTTGGAGGGCGAGCCGGCCGTAACGCACCTGCTGGCGTACAACCCGTTCCCAGCCGCGCCGCCGAGGTTCATCCGTGCGCGCCTGTTCCGGTATGACTTTACGCATTTCGGCGAGAAGGGCTGGTGGAAGCGCGAAGATCGGGGGCTGTATATTCCGCCTGTGAGTCTGAGAGAACGCTAGGCAGCAGGCGCTTCACAGCGGCATCGCGGCGTGCGCGACGCACAAATATGACGAGGCGCGCTCGATTCTCGACCCCGCGCCCGGGGACACGTGCCGGCCGCCCAGCGATCCGCTGTGGTTAAGCGCTGTTGCGCCCCAAGTAGCTCACGTTAGGCCGCGTCGCTGCGCTTCTCTGCGCCTATCGATCTGATCCACTCGCCGGCTACCTGCCTCGTGGCGACATTCAACCGGTTCCAGGTGTTCGTCATGGCGATCCACAGAACCAGCGAAGCGAGCTGCGGCTCGCTGTAGTGACGCGCGGCTTCGTTCCAAATTTCGTCCGGCACCGGATCCGGCCGGTCGCTCAGCCGGGTCACGGCTTCGCTCAGGGCCAGTGCGGCGCGTTCGGCGTCTGTGAAGTACGGTGCATCCCGCCACGCTGCGACCGTGAGCAGCCGCTCCATGCTGTCATCCACCTTCTTATACTTCAGCGTCATATCCACACACACGCTACATCCGTTGATCTGGCTGACACGCAGGTGCACCAGACCGAGTGTGCGCAACGGTACGCCTCCCTGCTCGACGATGCTCGCCAGCGATTGCATCGCCTGCATGGCCCCCGGAATCACCAACGCGGGATTCTTCATTCTCGCTTCCATAGTTGTTTTCCTCCTTTGTCACGTTCTAGGATTTCCATCCGTCACCACCATGACGGATGGAAACGGGAGAATGTGACCGATGAACGACGAACAATTCTGGGCGCAACAGTTCGAGCAGAACCGCGGGCACTTGCGCGCGGTGGCCTACCGCATGCTTGGTTCAGCGCACGAAGCCGACGACGCCGTGCAAGAGACGTGGCTGCGGCTCACGCGATCTGATGCCACGGCTATCGAAAACCTCGGCGCGTGGCTCACCACTGTGGTCGCGCGAGTATGCCTCGATGCGCTGCGCTCGCGTGCATCGCGCCGTGAAGAGCCGCTGCCGCCTCCGGCGTCCGAGCCGGCCGCGCCGCGCGATCGGGCCGGCGACCCTGAGCGAGATGCCGTGCTGGCCGATTCGGTTGGGTTCGCGCTGCTCATCATACTGGAACGGTTGGCGCCGGCCGAGCGGATCGCTTTCGTGCTGCACGATATGTTCGACGTCTCCTTCGATGAGATCGCCTCGATTCTCGACCGCTCGCCTGTGGCCGCGAGACAACTAGCCAGCCGCGCGCGCCGCCGCGTTCACGTCACGGAGCTGACCGATCAACGCGAACTGAGCGGCCAACGGCAAGTGGTCGATGCATTCCTCGCCGCACTTCGCGCGGGGGATGTGGAAGGGCTGGTGGCGGTGCTCGATCCGGATGTCGTAGTGCGGATCGACGAAGATGCGGCTCGGCCCGGCGCCGCTCGGGAAATTCGCGGAGCGCGGAACTGGGCACGGGGCGCCGTCGCCTTCGCGCAGTTTGCCCGAACCGTTGAGCCGATGCTGGTGGATGGCGTGCCGGGCCTCGTGTGGGCTCCCGGCGGACGGCTGGCACGCGTCCTCCGGTTCAGTATCTCGGACGGGAAAATCGCCGAGGTCGACATCATCGGCGATCCCGCGCGCTTACGCGCCTTCGATTTGAAGCTCCTCGACTGCGATCACTAAAATACAGTGGTATGCCGCTATCCGCCGCACGCCTCGACTCGGATAAGGCTCGCGGCCGCACTGCGGCCCGCATCTTCTCCGCCAACGATCGGATCAACCAGACTCTCATCGGGCGTCTCGACCCCGGCGCCTGGCGGGCCCAACCGCCCGGGAAGACTCGCACTATCGCCGCGATCTTCACTCATGTGCACAACGTCCGCACCAAATGGATCAGGCTGACGGCGCCGCATCTCGAAATTCCAACCCAGCTCAATCGCACGCACTGCACGCCACGGCAGGCTCAGACCGCGTTGTCGGAGAGCGCCGCACGCTGTGCGGAGATGCTGACCGAAGCTCTCGGCGGTCAGCGCAGCCGCATCGCACAGTTTCACAGAGACGGCTGGGCGCGCCCTTGGCTCGCGGGGCTCGAAATGCTCTGCTACATGCTTACACACGAAGCCCACCATCGCGGCCAGGTGTGTATGATCGCTCATCAACTCGGCTTCCCGCTGCCGAACGAAGTCAGCTACGGCATGTGGAATTGGGAGAAGCTCTGGAAGGCGTGCGGCTGGCCGATGGCGGAATAGCGCGGGCTCATTAGCGCACCGACTTCTCGCCCTCTGTAACGACGACGTACTTGTCAATCGGAAGGTCTGTATAACGGTCGACCTGCTTGCTGGGCTGCGGCCACTTGATTTCCAGCCAGTCGATTTTCGCGCTATTACCGATGCCGAGAATCTCGCGGGGATCGTGCGAGGAAAGATAGCTTCCTCCGTTGTTCTTCAGGCGGCTGCGCGTCACGCCGCCCGCGGACCACGTCAGCCGCGCTCCGATGGCATCGCGATTGGCCGTCTTACCGATCAGTTTCACGCCGAGCCAGTGATTGCCCAGGCCGGCGTTGTTGTGCAGCAACACAGGAGGGGCTCCGTTGTTGCCGATGAGGATGTCCGGGAGGCCATCGTTATCGTAATCGCCGATCGCCAGTCCGCGGGCCGGGAAACTCTTCCCAAAGATCGGACCGGCGGTGTCGCTCACGTCGTTGAAGCGTTTGCCGTCGTTATGGAACAGCAGCAGAGGCTCCTTATAGTGGACCTGTGCCGAGTAAGTATCGACCATGTCGTCGGGATGGCCGTTGGCGAGAATGAGGTCGAGAGTGCCGTCGTTATCGTAATCGAAGAACTTGAGCCCCCATCCGCTGAGAAGCCGCGTCGCCTTGGCGATGTCGTGGTTGTGGGCCACGTCCGTAAAATTTTCGTTCCCGATGTTCTTATACAGCGAGAACATCTCCTGATCGACATTCGCGACGAAGAGATCGACCCGTCCGTCGCCGTCGATATCGGCGGCATCCACACCCATTCCGGACCGTGGTTGGCCGTTCTCACTGAAGCCGACCTCGGCGGCCAGAGCTTTCTCGTCCCATTTTCCATTGCCGCGGTTGATGAACAGAAAGTTCTGCACGGTGTCATTGGCGACGAACAGATCCATACGGCCGTCGTTATTGACGTCGGTGGCGACTACGCCCAGCGCCTTGCCCATCGCGGAGGCGATATCCGTGCCCTTGCCGACCTCGCGGAACGTGCCATCGCCATTGTTATGGAACAGAAGGCTTGCGGAAGGCTTGAAGACGCGTGGAATGCAGTAATATTTGCGGTTCAGCTTGTTGTCGCCGCAACTGATGCCGCTGGCGAGATCGTACTGCACGAAGCTGCAGACGAACAGGTCGAGCAGACCGTCGTTATCATAGTCGAACCATACGGCGCTGGTGGCCCAGTTCGGAAACACCAGGCCGGCCTTCTCCGTCACATCGGAAAACGTGCCGTCTCCGTTGTTGTGATACAACGTCGAACGGCCGTAGGCGGATACGAAAAGGTCGGACCAGCCGTCGTTATCGTAGTCGCCCACCGCTACGCCCATTCCGAAGCTCTTGCCTCCGGCCAGTCCTGCGCGCTGGGTGACGTCGGTGAATGTGCCGTCGCGGTTGTTCTTATACAGAGCGTTTCGCAGCGGCTTCGGCGGATGGTAGAAATCGGACTCGCCGCTGTTCACGAGGAATATGTCCATCCAGCCGTCGTTGTCGTAATCGAAGAAAGCGACGCCCGGTCCCATGGTTTCGGGCAGGTGCCGGTCGGGCGACATGGCGTTCTCGTGCACCCAGGTAATACCGCTCGTTGCCGCGGGGACTTCCACAAAGAGGCCCGCTCCTCCGCCGTTGGCGAACAGCGGCCGGCACACCCGCGATGCAACTGCTCCCGCAACCAATTTTGCCCAACCCCTCCGCGTGAGCGACATTGTCTCTCATGATATCGCGCGCTCCCCCGGTACCGCCGGTGATCTTGTCGCCAGCATGTCTCAATCGGGATAACGGTCGCCGGGCTTCACAACGCGGATCCAGTGATCGGCGAATGCGTGGTGGCTACCAGGCACCTCGTAACGGGGCATATGGCACGAGACGCAGGCTTGCGTTGCTACTTTGCAGGTCTTCCTGGCGATGGCGGCGTTCTGGACGTTGTGGCAGGCCTCGCATTTGGAATCGTATGCCTTGGCGTCGGTGACCAGTGGCTGGTGCGGGTTGTGACAGGCGCTGCAGGCGATCCGGCTGTCGCCTGAGATGAAGCATGGACTGTTGGTCAAGCGATACGGCTGAAAGCGGACGTTCGCCGTCCCACGTATCTTCAGCAGCATGATGCT
>Ga0126381_100008248_pt1 | contig 11640 bp, 11 predicted proteins | sample PanSoiMetPlot_28_FD_96465 | JGI IMG/M metagenome (GOLD analysis project Ga0126381, IMG submission 96465) | Tropical forest soil microbial communities from Panama - MetaG Plot_28 | ecosystem: Environmental > Terrestrial > Soil > Tropical forest > Bulk soil | place: Panama | collected 2016-02-17 | reverse complement strand
GAAACGGACTTTTGAGGCTAGCTGAGCGGGCCAGCAGAGTCAACTTTCTTCACACCTGCTGCCGGGCTTCGCCAAGCGTCACCTGAAAATCCAGCTTCCGCTTGCCGCGATAAACGGTAACTTTGATCGTATCCCCGGCGCGATGGCTGTTCATGATCTGCGCCAGCTGCTGCTGATCCTGAACCTCCTGTCCTTCGATTGCGATAATCAAGTCTCCGCCGATCATGATCGGCTCATTCCCCAGATAGGCGCGCTCGGTGCCGCCGCGGAGTCCGGCGCGATCCGCCGCGCCCCGCGGCACCACGGTCACGACCAGCAAGCCGTAATCGGCGGCCAGACCCATCTGATCGGCCAGATCGGGGCTGATCGGAATCGTGACCACTCCCAGCGCCGGTCGCCGCACATGCCCGAGTGTAGTCAGGTCGTTCAGCACCGCCTTGGCCGTGTTGATGGGTATGGCAAAACCGATGCCCGCGTTCTGGCCCACGTTCGAAGCAATCATGGTGTTGATCCCGATCACCTCGCCACGCGAATTCAGCAGAGGCCCGCCAGAGTTGCCGGGGTTAATGGCGGCATCGGTTTGAATGGCCTCATCGATGGTGACTCCATCCGGTTCCTGCACCGGCCGAATGGAACTGACAATGCCGCTGGTAAGCGTCCCGCTGAGGCCGAAGGGATTCCCGATCGCATAAACCTTCTGCCCCACCTGCAGGTTTCTGGACTCGCCGAGCGTCATCGGTTGCAGGTCCGGCGCCTTGATCTGAATCACGGCCAAGTCGTGGGAGCGATCGGTACCGACGATGCTGGCGCGGTAGGTCTTCCGGTTGTGCAGGGTGACTTCGATGCGCTGGGCGTCGGCAATCACGTGGTAGTTGGTGAGAACGTGGCCGTCGTGATCGATGATGAACCCGGAACCCTGGCCTTGTTGAGGGACGAGCCCGTAAAAGAAGTCCAGAGCGAGGACGCGCGATGTGACGTTCACCACCGAAGCAATGTTCTTGCGATAAACGGCAACGTTGTTCTGTTCTTCGGGATCGAGTGGCTCTTCGCTCGCGGCCTCGGTAATCTCCACTTTGCTGGGCGGCGAATTGATGAGATGGAATGTGCCTGAACGATACGTGGTGTAGTAAAAGAAAAGACCCACGAGCACAATGGCAAATATGATCGGTCGAAGAAGCCTCATTGCTTTCGGTAACCTGCCTTATGCGGAGTAGGAATGAGCGAAGCAATATTCTACTGTGCTTCGGCGAGCCTGTGCTCCGCTCCGGGGTTCGTTGCTTCGGCTTGAACCGCCAGGGCGGTTGAGGACCTCCCCATTTGACAAATCCTGGGCGCGCCTCTACGGTAGGCTTTCTTCACCTTGTCGAAATCCAGAATCGCGATCTACCTGCTGGTGTTGACCTGCGCGGCGGTGGCCGTGCACGGCTACCATCCTTACGCCGAAGACGCGGAAATCTACTTGCCCGGGGTGGAAAAAACCCTCAATCCGCGCCTGTTTCCCGTGGGCAGGGAATTTTTCGAGTCGCATGCCAACCTGACCCTGTTTCCCCACCTGATCGCCGGCTCGGTGCGGCTCACTCACTTGCCTTTGCGATACGCCCTGTTGGCCTGGCAGTTGGCCTCGATTTTTCTGCTGTTGCTTGGCGCATGGCAGCTGACGGGAAGCCTTTTCCCCAGTCCCAGAGCACGTTGGGGGGCCGTGGCTTTGCTCGGATCGTTGCTGACCATGCCGGTCGCCGGAACCGCGCTCTACATCGTCGATCCCTACGTCAACCCGCGCAATCTGGCGGCGTTCCTCGGCCTGTTTGCTATTGCGAACGTCCTCAACGGCAGGTTCGCAAGAGCCGCAATCTGGCTGGCGATTGGCCTCGCCGTGCATCCCTTGATGGGATCGTTCCCGGTGGTGCTTTCGTTCTTGTTGCTGGTAACCAAGAAGTTCGAACGCCCGACGGTCGCAGGGGCGGGCTTGCTGCCGTTTGGAAATCTGCTCACGCCCCCGACCCCCGCCTACCACGAAGCCATGCGATTCCATATATCGCATTTCATCCTCGAGTGGCAGTGGTATGAGTGGCTCGGGGCGGTTGCGCCGGCCGCCATCTTCTGGGGGATGATGCGATTTGCGCGGCCGCGCAAGTTGCTGAACCTCGCACGCCTGGCGCGCGGGTTGATCATCTACAACCTGCTTTACTTTGCCGCGGCCCTGGTGGTTTCGATTCCCAAGCGCTTCGAGGCCTTCGCCCGGGTGCAGCCGCTGCGCAGCTTGCATCTGCTGTATATGCTGCTGATTCTCGCCGGGGGCGGCTTGATTGCAGAGCACCTTTTGAAAGACCGCGTCTGGCGATGGCTGCTCTTGTTCCTGCCTCTGTGCGGGGGGATGTTCTACGCCCAGCGGCAGTTGACTCCGGCAAGCGCTCATATCGAATGGCCATGGGCGCAACCAAGAAATCCCTGGGCCCAGGCCTTCCTCTGGATCCGAGAAAACACGGCCAGCGATGCCATTTTTGCCCTGGACCCGAACTTCATGAGTATTCCTGGCGAAGACAGCATCGGCTTCCGCGCCCTGGCGGAGCGGAGTCGGCTGGGGGATGCGCATAAAGACAGTGGCGCCGTATCCATGTTTCCGCCGCTCGCAGAAGAGTGGTGGAACCAGTATCAGGCGCAAGTCGACTGGAAACACTTCGGGCTCCCCGATTTCATGGAGCTGAAACGACGCTATGGCGTGTCCTGGATTGTTCTCGAGTCGCCCGGCGTTGCGGACCTGAGCTGTCCTTACCGGAATGAGACGGTGGTCGTGTGCCAGCTCGATTAGCCCCGTCCGCTCCTGAGGCGGAGCCGAGCCGCGTAGATTCTTTGATCTATCTTTGGTAGATTTTACGGAGCAGTTTTCCTAAGTTGGATAGCGAATGGCCCAACCTCAAACCCTCTCCCTGCGTAACCTTTTGTTCCCCTATGAAAAGTGGAGTCCCCAGGTAAGTTCGCTGGCGAAAGAATACGGCAGCAACCAACCCTTCCCCCACATTTGTCTGAAAGAATTTCTTCGTCCGGAAGCGGCCGAGTCGATATCCAAAGAGTTTCCCGCGGCCGGGACCGAGGCCTGGACACAATACAAGCATCACAACGAGAACAAGCTGGGGATGGCCAAGCGCGAATTGTTTCCGCCGCAGCTAGGCGCGGTGGCCGACGAACTCAACTCCCCGGAATTTGTGCGGTGGCTGTCCGTGCTGACCGGAATCCCGGGGCTGATGCCCGATCCGAGTCTCGAAGGCGGCGGACTGCACCAGTCCGGCCCGGGTGGGTTCCTGAATGTGCACACCGACTTCAGCATGCACCACTATCACAAGAACTGGCAGCGGCGCGTGAATGTCATCGTGTATTTAAATCCGGGGTGGAAGGAAGAATGGGGCGGGGCCATCGAATTTTGGGAGAAACCGATGCGGCGTTGCGCGGCGAAATATCCGCCATTGCTGAACGACGCGGTCATCTTCACCACCGATGACCGCTCGCTGCACGGTTTCCCCGATCCGCTACGCTGCCCGGAAGGCCAGTCGCGTAAAAGCCTGGCGTTTTACTACTACACGCTGCAAGCGGACAGCGAGCCGGTGGCGCATTCGACGAACTACTTCGCTCGCCCGAGCGACGGCTGGAAAGAGCAGAGCCTGATCTGGCTCGACAAAAAAGCCGTCGACCTTTATTCGCGGGCTAAGGCCCGCCTGGGATTCTCGGACGAATTTGCCAGCAAAATCCTGGGATTTCTTTCCGGAAAGAAGTAAATGGCGAAGAAATCGTGCGGTCACGACTCGCTTTTCGCTTCAACCCCGCGCGCATAATAAGCCGCCGTTCCGGTTTCCAGCCTGCGTCCTGCGGGATCAAAGATCCGCGAACGCGCCCAGCCCCACTTGGCGAGGGCAAAGCGCAGGGTGGTACCCAGCACCTCAAAGCCGTACTTCACGCTGCGTTGGAAATTGATGGAGGAAGCTTCGGGAAAATACTTCGTCGGGCAAGAGACCTCGCCGATGCGGAAGCCGAAATAGGCGCACTGCGCCAGCATCTGGTTGTCAAAGACGAAGTCATCGGAGTTTTCAAGCAGCGGCAGCCGGGTCAGCACTTCGCGGCTGAACGCGCGATAACCGGTGTGATATTCCGAGACCTTGATGCGCAGAAACAGATTCTCAAACGCGGTGAGAAAGCGGTTAAAGACGTACTTGTATCTCGGCATGCCCCCGCGCAGCGCCTGGCCGCCAATGATCCTCGACCCTAAAACGACGTCATAGACGCCGTAGGCCACCATGCTGGCCATCGCGGTCACCAGCAATGGGGTGTACTGATAATCGGGATGCAACATGATCACGACGTCAGCGCCTTCCGACAGGGCTTCCATGTAGCAGGTCTGCTGGTTGCGCCCGTAGCCGTAGTTCTTATCATGAACAAAATGCACCAGCCCCAGTTCGCGGGCCACTTCCACGGTTCGGTCGGAGCTGAAATCATCCACCAGGATCCGAATATCGACAATGTCGGGAAGTTCGTCGACGGTAACCCGCAACGTCTTCTCTGCGTTGTACGCAGGCATCACAACCGCAATGCGTTGGCCGTTAATCATGGGGAGCGAGACCCGGAAAGTGCTGATTTACACTCATGATAACCCATGAATTCGACCGTGCTCTCTGCGAAAAAATTCCCAATTGTCACCAGCGGCACGGTTTTGCTGCACATCGATTTCGCGCTCACCGGAATCGTGATGACATTCCTCGGCCCCATGTTGCCGAGCCTCTCGGTACGCTGGTCGCTGAGCGACGCGGGATCGGGTTCGCTAATCTTCGCGGAATTCTTCAGTTCCATGTTCGGCATGCTGGTCTCGGCATGGCTGGTCAAGCGCATCGGATATCGCCTGACCCTCATCCTGGGACTCCTGCTGATGTCTTCCGGCATGGTTTTATTGGCGTTCGGGCCGTGGTTGATGGGCATAGCCGCCATCTCGATCTTTGGCGCGGGTTATGGAATCACCACGCCGGCGGGAAACCTGAGGACCGCGGAGACCCATCCGCTCGAGAGCGCTTCGGCTTTGAGTGTGATCAATGCGGTGTGGGGATTCGGTGCCATGATTTCCCCGATTCTGGTGGCTCTGGCATTAAAAGCGCACCGGCCCGATTGGTTCTTCTTTGGAACCGCCGCCGCACTGCTCCTTCTGATGTCGATTCTCACGGTAACGCGTTTTGTGCCGGACACGCGTGAGGAAAGCGTCGCGGCAACGGTTGCGGCCAATATTTGGACCATTCCCATCCTGCCCCTCATTTGCGCATTGTTCTTCGCCTACGTCGGTGTCGAAACCTGTTTCGGAAACTGGGTGGCAATGTACGCGCGACGCCTCTCCCCCGAGAATCATGCATCAGCGATCATCACTCCATCCTTCTTTTGGGGAGCGCTGCTCCTAGGACGGGCGCTGGCGCCGTCCGTGTTGAGGTTTTATCGCGAAACCAAGGTGGCCCGGTTAGGGCTCACCCTAGCTCTCGTTGGCGGAATCGGGCTGGTGAGCGCCCGAGGGTTGAAACTGATCGCCGTGGGTTCGGTATTCGCCGGGCTGGGATTGGCCTCCATTTACCCCATCAGCGTGTCGCTGCTGCGCCGCTGGTTCGGGGAGATGACGCCTCGGGTGAGCGGAACCGTATTCTCCAGCGGAAACGTGGGCGGCGCGGTTCTGCCCTGGATGCTGGGCGTGGTTTCGACCTACTCCGGCAGCTTGCGCCAGGCTTTCCTGGTTCCACTCGTCGGCGTCTTGCTTCTGCTGCTGTTCTATTGGCGGCAAAGTTCGGAGCTGGGCTCAGGCTAGGGTCGGGCATTGTTGATAAACTAATGATCTCAGCACATGCCCCGCACTTTATTTGAAAAGATATGGGACGAGCACGTGGTTGCGGCCCCGGCCGGACAATCGTCGTTGCTTTATGTAGATCTGCACCTGGTTCATGAAGTGACATCACCGCAGGCGTTCGATGGCCTGCGAGCGGCCGGACGTAAAGTGCGCGAACCGCGTCGCACCCTGGCCACGGTCGACCACAATATCCCCACCGAGCCGCGCGGCACGCCCATTCTCGATCCGATTGCCAAGCGTCAGATCGAGGCCCTGGAGAAGAATTGCCGCGATTTCGGCGTTCGCCTCTTCGACATGGATTCGCCGGAACAGGGCATCGTACACGTGATCGGTCCGGAACTTGGCTTCACGCAGCCCGGAATGACCATCGTTTGTGGCGACAGCCACACCAGCACCCATGGAGCCTTGGGCGCGTTGGCGTTCGGCATTGGCACCTCCGAAGTCGAGCACGTGTTGGCGACCCAATGCCTGCGACAGCGCCAACCGAAAACCATGCTGGTCGAGGTCCGAGGCAAACCAGGACCCGGGGTGAGCGCCAAAGACATTGCGCTCGGAATCATCGGCAAAATCGGCACCGATGGGGCCACCGGTCATGTGATTGAATACGGCGGGGACGCGGTGCGGGCGCTCTCGATCGAAGGCCGTATGACGCTTTGCAACATGAGCATTGAAGCGGGCGCGCGCGCGGGCATGGTGGCGCCGGATGAAACCACCTTGGCCTACATGAAGGGACGCCGATTCGCGCCGCAAGGGGAAGATTGGGAGGCAGAGGTCGCGCGCTGGCGCGCGCTGCCATCGGATGGAGGCGCGAAATACGACACCGTCGTCGAAATCGATGCCTCGGGACTAGCGCCCTTTGTGACCTGGGGGACGAATCCGGGCATGGTGGTGCCGATCACCAGCCGAGTTCCCGAGCTACCCGTAAACGGAGCCGATCGTGCGAGCGTCGAGCGGATGCTCGAATACATGGGCCTCGAACCCGGCACTCCCATCGAGCAGATTCCGGTCGAGCGGGTATTCATCGGCTCGTGCACCAACTCGCGGCTGGAAGATCTGCGTGCCGCCGCGCGGGTGGCCAAAGGCCACCGAGTCGCCACCGGGGTGCGCGCTCTGGTGGTTCCCGGTTCGCAGAAAGTGAAGCAGGCAGCCGAGCACGAAGGCTTGCACAAGATTTTTCAGGAAGCTGGCTTCGAGTGGCGCGAGTCGGGCTGCTCGATGTGCCTGGGAATGAACCCCGACATCCTGCGCCCGGGCGAGCGCTGCGCTTCCACCAGCAATCGTAATTTTGAAGGCCGCCAGGGCCGCGGCGGACGCACGCACCTGGTCAGCCCGGAAATGGCGGCCGCCGCCGCCGTCGCCGGCCACTTCACGGATATTCGCAACTGGCGTTTCCATTGATCGGGAATGGAAGGATCGGGAATTGAACGCATCGCTTTCCGGGAGCGAAGCCGCAAAGCGACCGCACTTTCATTCGCCCGGGGCGTGAGCTCCGGGCAGAGCTTAGGACAAACATGCAGCCCTTTCGCAAACATACCGGCAAAGTCGCTCCCCTCTATCGCGCCAACATCGACACCGATCAGATCATCCCCAAACAGTTCCTCAAACGCATCGAGAAAACCGGCTTCGGTGAATTCCTTTTCAACGATTGGCGGCGCTCGCCCGACGGCACCCCTGACCCTGGATTCGTGCTCAACCAACCGCGCTACTCGGGATCGAGCATCCTGGTCGCAGCCAAGAACTTTGGCTGCGGATCGTCGCGCGAACACGCCGTCTGGGCGCTCGCCGATTTCGGCTTTCGCGCCGTGATCGCTCCCTCATTCGCCGACATCTTCGCGAACAACTGCGTGAAGAATGGCGTACTCACGGTTGCGTTAAGGGAAGAAGAAACCGCGGAGATCGCCCGGAGAGCTTCAGAAGCCCCCGATTACCGCCTCCGGGTCGATTTGGAGAGCTGCTCGGTCGAGGACGATACGGGTTGGAAAGCCAGGTTCCAAATCGACGCATTCACGCGCCGTTGCCTGCTCGAAGGACTCGACGACATTGGGCTCACGCTCGAGCAGGAAACCGACATCGCGAAGTACGAGTCGGAGCATCCCGTACCCGCGGCCTGGAGAGTCTAGTGCGCCGGCTCGCCATAAAAACTCGCAAGAAGCGAGAGGTCCTGGACATCACCGACGAGATCGAAAGCCAACTCAGCGGCTCCGGCCTTTGCCATGTGCTGGTCCTGCACACGACCGCAGCCCTTACCACCGCCGATCTCGATCCCGGCACCGATCTCGACATGCTCGACGCGTTCGAGGCCATGATTCCGAAATTGCGCTATCGCCACCCGCACAACCCGGCGCACGTACCCGATCACATCTTGTCCGCATTGATTGGAACTTCGCTATCGCTGCCGTTTGAAGGGGGCAAGCTCCAACTGGGGACCTGGCAACGCCTCGTTCTCATTGAACTCGACGGGCCGCGCCCGCGTGAACTGGCGCTCAGCATTTCTCGGGAATCGTGAAGATCAGCGCTTCTTGGCCTGCTCCGGTTTCGCCATGGCTCCCGCAGGTTCGCTCGGCGGCACCAGTGCCTGCTTCACCTGATCGGAAATCTTGTCCGCATTCGCGAGTAGCAGGCTGACCTGCCACATCTGGGTGTCGGTCAATCGCCCTTTAAAGGCCGGCATACCGGTCAACCGGATGCCGTTTGCCACCTTCCAGTAAGTCTCTCCCGGTGGATCATCGGTCACGCCCGTGCCGCGCAAAAGGTGCGGAGGTTTGGGGAACTCGCCCAACGCGATGTCGCTCTGCTCCAAGCCCGGCAAGCCATGGCACACCGAACACTGCTCGCGATAGACATGCGCTCCCGCCAGGAAGGTTTCCTCGTCGGCAGGAAGCGGCGCCGACTTCGGCATTTCCTTGTCGATGCGCGCATGCAAAGCCCGTTTGGCCAGCATTCGTTCAAATGGAATGGGCTTGTCCGCAGTCCCCACGGGTGCGCTGCCGGTGGCAAAGTAAAAATATCCCGCGCCCAGGACGATGAGGATTCCGAGAATCATTCCGGTGATGAATTTCACGCAGTCTCCTTGGTCCCCGTCGTCAAACCACGACGCCGGGAATGGCGATTATAATCCTGGGCATGCGAACTGTCGTGCGCCTGATATGGATGTCCCTGGTGCTGATCATCGTGGCGCTCACATCCGCACTGATCACGATGCGGCTGGCCATCCACGGCCGCGAGGTCGCAGTTCCAAATTTTCAAGGAAAAGCTCCGCTGGAAGCTCGCCACGTAGCGGAAGAGAGCGGGCTCGGGGTGCAAGTGGAACGCGAATACTACAGTGCGACGATTCCTACCGGACGCGTGATGTCTCAGGTTCCACCTTCCGGGACTGTGGTTCGCCGGGGATGGGAGGTTCGCCTCGCCTTGAGCGCCGGTGCGCAGCGCACCGCAATTCCGCAAGTGGTGGGAGAAAGCGAGCGAGCCGCTGCCATCGCCATCGCGCAACGCAGCCTTCAGCTGGGGGTTTCCGCTCGCGTGGACTTGCCGGGCGCGACTCCCGGACAGGTGCTGGCACAGAGTCCCCCGGCCCATGCAACCGATGCCACGGCTCCAAAAATCAGCTTGCTGGTGGCGGCCGATCGACCACCGGCAGCCTACGTCATGCCCAGCTTCGTGGGACAGCCTCTAGGAAGTGTTTCGCTGGCTTTGAAAGATACAAGCTTCTCCGTAGGCAAGGTCGCGATGAGCGAGCCACCCGCGAGTCCAGCTCCAGCCGTGGCACCGACCACAAGTCTCCCCGCCCCCGCCGGCAGTCCTCCGAATAACCCCGCAGCAGGCAACGCCGGGCCAGCCCCTGGGCCAACCACCGCGCCCGCCACGATTGCACCGCAACCTCCGCCCTCGCCCGCTTCAATCGTGGTCTCGCAAGAGCCGATGCCGGGACAAAAAGCGCTTGCAGGCTCCGCCATTAATTTCGTCGTACGTTGACAAGGGGAGGGTCGCTCCGGTTTCCCGAGAAGCGCGCGGATCCAACCATGGAAAATAGGAAGGAGGGCGTGCGGCGATCGCTCAAGGAGTTACGCCTGCTTATTCCCCAGCCCCGCGCGCAAACTCCTTGCGCATGGGAACGGTAACGCATAGCGAAGTTCCATCCCCGTTCGAGGTAACGTCAAAATTCCCGCCCAGTTCGCGAACCCTTTCGCGCATTCCGGCGAGCCCCACCCCCGCAGTTCCGGTCGCCTGGAATTTCTTGAGCACATCTGCGCCAATCCCAACTCCGTGATCCGTGATGGCAAGCGCCAACGCATCGTGGGTCCCCTCGAAGCGGACTTCCGCCGACCGACTCTGCGAATGGCGGTGGATGTTTGTCAAAGCTTCCTGCAACACCCGGAACAATGCGATCTCAACGTCGCGAGAAAGGCGGGCGGGTGGATCCGAGATGTTGACTTTGAGCTCGACTCCGCTCCGTTTGGCGAATTCCTCCGCATACCATCGAGCGGCCACCGAAAAGCCGGCTTCTTCGAGTCCTGAAGGATGCAGCAGGTGCGAGATGGTCCTGATCTCCTTGAGCGAGCGATCGAGCAGGTCCATGCACTCCGAGTATCGGCGATCGCCGGCGTGGGCGGTTACGAGCGGCGCCATCACCATTTTCGCCGCCGCCAGATATTGGCCGGTACTGTCGTGCAACTCGCGGGATAACCGGCGCCGCTCTTCGTCGCGCAGGTGGAGCAAACGCGCGTTCAACCGGCGTGCGGCTTCGGTGCTGGCGATGGCGATATTCTCCGATTCCCGCGCCTTGTGCTCGGCCTCGCTCGCCAGCTGGGCGGCCTCGCGCATTCTCTTCTCGGCGTCTTGGCGGGCATGTAGCTCCTCCCGCAACAAACGATAGTGCCAGAACAGCAACAGAACCGCGGTGATGAAGCTGGTCGCCAGAATGATCCGGGTGAGCACCAGGCCTACGATCAGGGAAGCTCTCCCTCCCGCCAACGCCTTGCCTTCTTCGCTACGCATCTTCTGCGTCACCGAGATGATCTCGTCCGCAAAAGCCACGCTCTGGCGCGTCAAATCCGGTTGGCCGGCTGGTTCCGGGGCGGCGCTTTTCCGAAGGGCGATCGACTTCTCCCAAAGCTTCGTGCGGTCGCTGACGAGCTGCTCCAATTCATCACACAACGACTGCTCGACGGGATCGTCTTTCGTGCCTTGGCGAAGTTCGCCCAGTTTGACCGGAATGCGCTCGAGGTCCTGCTCGTATTGGGCAAGCGCATCCTCCTGACCGGTGAAAACGTAAGTAAGCCGGGCGCGGGCGGCAGAGGCAATCACCGACTCTGTATCCCCCAGCAAAACCTCGACCTGTTGCGAATGTTCCACCCGGCGTTCACCTTCATGAAAGCCTGCCACCGTCGAATGCACAATCAGCGCGCACACGAGGAGAAGGCCAAACGCAATCCAGAAGGCAATCCGGGCTGTGAGGACGCTCGACATGTTGCGATGGACCGCAACGTCCCTCTCTGTGGCGAGTGGCACGGGAATCTGCGGGGGAACGTCAACGATTGTAGCAGTGGCGTTAGCCACCGCCGTCCGGCGGTCCAGATACATAAGGGCCTTTTCTATTCTGTGGGATGACAGTTCCAAGCTCTGAGCTGAATCTGCAGTCGACAACGACTCCGACGATGGGACAGGGGGGATTCGCACACAGCCAGTTGTTACTTCTAGGAGTGAACCAGCTTCTCCAAACCGTCCCGGTTGCGGATGGTGAGGGTCGAGCCTTTGATCTGCACCAGTTGCTTTCTCTT
>Ga0126381_100008247_pt1 | contig 11641 bp, 16 predicted proteins | sample PanSoiMetPlot_28_FD_96465 | JGI IMG/M metagenome (GOLD analysis project Ga0126381, IMG submission 96465) | Tropical forest soil microbial communities from Panama - MetaG Plot_28 | ecosystem: Environmental > Terrestrial > Soil > Tropical forest > Bulk soil | place: Panama | collected 2016-02-17 | reverse complement strand
TGGAATCCGTGACGCTCAGTTCAATCAATCCAACCGTCTATACCGTCCGTGTACGTTCAGTTCCTATGGTTAGATGGAATCCGCCTGTGCCCAGCAAGCAAAATTAGCCGGAACGCAAATTCCAGGTTGGCCAACATATCTGAATTGAATTGGTGGAACCCGGAGGCCCAGTCTGTCGGGATTTAGGTATAAGGAGACGCTCCGGGTTCCGACGTCGCAGGATTAGCTAAATTTTCAGTCCTGACGTCGATTCCCTCAGTAATGCGTAACCTATATTTCCTCCCACTGGATAGGGTATGCCGGGGAGTCGATTGCTTGATTCACATGCGGGTTGATGGCGACGGAGCGAAATTTCGAGTCAAAGTCAGCGGATCTTTTTCGTGTCCTGAGGAACGAATTTCGTGCATCCGCATACAAGGCATGAGCTATGGTCCGCCGCGTGGACGTGGACGCTCTGCGGATGCCCACAGACAAAGAGCTTGTCAGTTTCTTTGGCCGTGGGGCTAGCCATGCAGCTAGGGTACTACAAAGTGACGCGTGTCGAGATTCTCGCGGTTGGCCAACATATCTGCATTGAAATTGGTGGAACCCGGAGAAGCCAGTTGGTCAGGGTATAACGGAGTGAGGAGTTAGGAGAGACTCTCCGGGTTCCGTCGTGGTAGCACGTCGCTAGATTTTCAACCCTAACGTCGATTCCCTCAATCCGGTGTAACCCGTATTTTCGGCCAGTGAATACTGTATGTGTAAATTACCGATGTCGAAGAGCATCTCAAGTTATACGTTGAACTGACCACGGCTGCTGGCGCGAGAGCAGCGAACAAGAACGAAACCGATGTCACTCGGGCAAAAGTACGATTTTTGGAAATGTATTATGGCCCCGTCGGTTTGGTGCAGGACCACTCGGTTTGACGTGCTTGGTCCGGGATTCACATCGTACGCGTTAAATTCAGCTATCAGAGCAAACGCGCTCCATCTAAGTGCCCCAACTCAGGAAGAAAAGGACCAGTGGGCCGCACTTGCAGAAGATGAACGCAAGCTGCGCTGGATGAACGCCACCGCGTCAGAACTAAAGCAGGAAGTCCGAGAAGGATTTGACCAACGCCGTGCGCAAGCCGCCCAGGCGCAAGCCGATTATTCTTTCGAGGTGAAACAACAATCGGAAGTAGGCGCGAACTACCCAGAGTTACCGGAATATTTGCCGGAATTTCTCTCGAAGCGTTTCGGTAATCAGAAGCTCGACCGGGCTTTCCTTATCCGCAAGGCAGACCGCGAGGTTTTCAAGTACTTGCACCTAAAGTTTGGCCAGAGCCAGGTCGAATCCTGGCTCCGTGGAAATTAAGGAGAAATATAGAAATGGCAATCAAAAGAATGTACACGCAACAAGAACTTCAGGAATTCACCCAAGCTGAGCAAGAGCTAGCTGGCGTTGGATTGATTGTCGAAGACCGATTCAACACGGAGGTAATCATCGGCTATTTCGACCAGCACCCAGAACTTCCAGTAACAAAGCAAAACGTCATTAGTTTTGTAAACCACCCGCAGGTCAAAGATAGACTGCACTGGAAGCCTGAAGCGCGAATCAAGTATGACAAGGCGACCATCGGATACGAGCAGCGTCACCAGGACGTACTCGACGGGTTTCTCAAGTCCTTTCACCTGGTCCACGACCCGAGCGATGACCGTACCTACGAAAACTGCGCGGCAATTTTTGACGCGATGAAGGGCCGCGAATGGACCACTGATAATCTGCGATGGGTTGTGGATTATTTGTCTGGTCGCGGAAAGAAGCTGCATTGGCTGGAGCGCCCATCACAAAGAATAAATCGCGGTCACATCGCTAATTCGCCTGATGATTTTCGTTTCGCGCCGAAAGAAAGCACAAACCAGCATCCACTCTCAAAACACAGCCACAGCAGCAACCCCCGTTTCAACGGCCAGGAAGACCGGGAAAAGATGAGGCTCAAGAGCCAGCCACCAGATGACCCAATGGCTTCTCACAACATTGGCCGAACGCATAGTGAGACGGAACGCATACAGAAAGTCGCGTCGCAAACACCCGGTGGTGGCCGTGCAGCATACGAAGCCGGGCTTCGTGAACAGCGCATCATCGAAAATGAACACGCGAGGGGCCGATGACGTACCTACAGGAACGGCAAACGTTCTGACGCTTTACGATCGCGGAACAACCCCGTGGCCCTCGTATAGAAGACGGAGTAGCCGTCTCTGCAGGAAACACAGGAAGAAGCATGAAAGAAGAAGTGTTCGATTGGAGCTTGCCCCCACAATCGCTCTGAGCTACATAGCATTCCCTTTGCCTGTCAGGGTGATTGTGTATGGACGGGATGACCCAGCGGCATGAGCATACCCCATCGTCGGTTCGGTCACCGGAACGGGCTGGGGACCGAAGCGGCGTGTCGCGTGCATCGTCGGCGTCTTGGAACAAACAACGTGTGAGTGGCCCAACGCCTTTACGAGTTCCGCAGCCGTTCTTGGCGCTCTCAGTTCATTCGCTTCGCGCCTTCAATCCAGGCTCGCTTGAATTGCTCGTGCTCCTGCGGTGCTTTCCTGTCCAGAAGAGCTTCGGCCAGGCTGCGAAACAAGTCATTGATGGTCAAGCCGCCGTATGTCGTCCCGTCTGGAAGTGTGATTATTTTGTCCATTTAGTTTTTCGGCGGTGGCATTACATTCCAATGACAATGAACCGGACGCCTGATAACCGGAAAATCGGTTCAACGAGCACATCGCTCTTTTCGTACGAGGTAATTGATGCCCTGTCTCCTGCTCATTTTGTTTGCGGCTTTCCCGCGGGTCGCGTTGGTGCTGTTGTTCCTGTTCTCTAATTTTCTTCAGCGGGCGTATCATGGGTTGATTGTGCCCATTCTTGGATTTATCTTTCTGCCGCTCACTACGCTCGCTTATGCCTGGATGAGTAATTCGGGTCTACCCATAGCCGGCCTGAATCTAATTCTCTTGATCGTCGCTGTCGTGATTAACGTAGGAAGTTGGGGTGGGGGGGAATATCACCGACGCACCCGATGGTCACTCTAATTCTGCGTGATTCCTGGCGCAAATCTCTGAAAGGTTAATTTCCCGAAAGGGGCACGCCGGCCCATACAAAACATTCGTTGGAGAACCGTGCTGCCATTCATTTCCATGATCGTGCGGCTTTCACAATACGGGCAGGAGCGTTTCAAGCCGAAACGCAAAGGCAAGCGGGTCATGATCCAATTCCAACAATTTGATTAAACGCTTCCACACGCTCCCGCCACATTTCCCGTCCTCAATTCGGGCTAAGTAGCACTTCGTGAAGCGCAAAAATTACAGGTTCTAGTACGATTTGTTTTAGCGCAGTTCGCTTATGTTTAGCAGCGCTTAAATGTTTGGACCTTGGCCACTTAGCAATGATTTGTCTGCTTGGCAGACCTCTTGCTCCTCTTTTAGAACGGCGGGCGACGGTGTTTCTCAAGGAAGTGACGAACACCGTGCTTATTGGAATTGGCGCAACGACTATTCCGATACCGACGGCCGTTCGATCCCCACGACCAAACGCCTATGAAGCGAGCGTTTATCAGTGATAGTACCCATCACGATGCTTACTCTCGCGACAGTTTCCTCGGCTGCGGCGACGGACTGGGCTGGTCAGCTGAAAACTGCCTTGACCAGCGCCAAAACTCTTTTCGCCAATTTCTTCGAATGGTTTGGCGAGTTCAGCATATTTTGCGGTCGCCTGGTTCGGGCGGCATTCGTTCCTCCTTTTGAATTCCGGGAATTCGCCCGCCAGTTGGACGAGTTGGGATCAAAATCGCTGCCCCTGGTGGCGTTTGCTGGTGCAGCAACAGGGGTAGTCCTTTCTCTTGAGACGCGCGACAGCCTTCTCCGCTTTGGAGCTAAATCTTTGCTTCCCGCGGTCATCGTTTTTTCGATCATCAAAGAGAGTGGGCCCATCATCACGGCGTTGGTGGTAAGCGGCCGCGTGGCGGCAGGCATCGGTGCCGAATTGGGCGCCATGAGGGTTACCGAACAGATCGATGCCATGGAGGCTTCGGCGGTCAACCCCTACAAGTTTCTGGTGGCGACGCGAGTCTTCGCGTGCGTGTTAATGCTTCCGTTGCTCACCTTGGCGGCGGATTTCTGCGGCATTCTCATGGGCTGGGTTGCCAACACCATGACCGACGCTGTTTCCCTACGACTTTTCTTGAACGATGGATTCCAAGCGGTGACCTTCAACGACTTCCTTCCCTCCACTTTTAAGACCCTCGTCTTTGGTTTGATTATTGGGTCAGTCGCTTGTTTCCAGGGCATGCGGACGCAGGGAGGAACCCAAGGAGTGGAACGCGCCGCCGCCAGTTCGGTGGTTCTCTCTTCTCTGTTCGTCATTCTAGCAGACGTCTTGCTCGTGAGATTGATCCTCGTGCTTTTCCCGTGAGAGGCCAAGATGACAGCAGTCGCGATGGATACAGTAGCCAGGGTAAATGAAAGGGCTGAACCGCCAATCTGCGTCAAAGATTTGCACAAATCCTTCGGCGATCAGATCGTATTGAATGGAATCGATCTGGAGGTTGCTCAAGGAGAGATTCTGGCGATCCTCGGACGCAGCGGGACGGGCAAGAGTGTCCTGCTGAAATTGATTATCGGCCTGCAAAAACCCGATTCGGGCTCAGTCCGCATCCATGGGCAAGAGATCTCGAATCTTCCGCTGGAACAGTTGAATCAAATCCGGAAGAAGATCGGCTTCTCCTTTCAATATTCGGCATTGTACGACTCATTGACGGTCGAAGAAAACGTTGCCTTTTCGCTGGAAAGGCATACCAAAATGTCCGCGACCGAACGCAACGAGCGGGTACGGAAGCTACTCGCGGACGTTGGCATGGAAAAGGATCTGGAGAAAATGCCGGGAGAGATTTCCGGTGGCATGCAAAAGCGGGTTGGCTTGGCTCGCGCCTTGGCATTTGAGCCTGACATTCTGCTCTTCGATGAGCCTACGGCGGGTCTTGATCCAATCACTGCCGGAGAAATTGGAGAGCTCATTCTGGAGTTGCAGAAGGATTCAAAGCGGGCATCCATTGTCGTCACTCATGATCTCCATGGCGCCCGCACGGTTTCCGACCGCCTAGCCCTGATGGATCACGGGAACATCTTGATCCAGGGTACTTTCGAAGATTTACAAAAGAGCCGCGACAAGTTTGTAGCGCAATTCCTAAGTGGCTCTTAGGTGGTAATTATGTCCAGAGCGTTCAGACTTGGCGTTTTTGTCGTGACAACGTTGCTCTTTCTGGCAATCGGGATCTTCCTGATCGGCAACAAGAAGTTCCTCTTCAGCTCGACCTACCGGGTGAAGGCTGATTTTCAAAATGTCAGCGGTCTGAACAATGGCGCCGATGTGCGGGTGGGTGGAATTCATGAAGGAACCGTAACGCGTATCGACTTGCCCCGCCGGCCTGAAGATAAGGTGACCGTCGAAATGGACATGGAAAAATCGACGGAAAACGTCATCAAGAAGGATTCCATTGCTTCCATTAAGACCGAAGGGCTCTTGGGCGATAAATATGTTGAAATTTCATTCGGATCCGATGAGGGTGCGACCATTCAAGACGGCGATGTGATTGGGAGTCAAACGCCAAAGGACCTCTCCGACCTGGCAACCGCCACCGCCGTGGCTGCGAAAGCCGGGGCCACTTCGTTCCAGGACGACATGGAAGCTCTCAAGCACAATTTTGTTCTGCGCGGATTCTTCCAGAAGCGCGGGTACGACGACACTGGCGAATTGACTAAGCACGAGGTTTCCCGGCTGCCCGCAAAGCCTCATGCAAAGAACTTTGTCTACGACGCGGGAAAGATTTTCAGTAAACCCGACAGCGCCAAGCTCAAAAATCAGGAAACACTGAAGGAGGCTGGAAAATTCCTCGAAGATAACAAATTTGACTTGGTGGTCGTAGTAACGGGCGAAGCGGTCGGAGATACCCAGAAGGACCGGGTGCTCACGGAGGCTCGCGCCAACGTTGTTCGCGATTTCCTCGTCCAAAATTTCAAACTAGATGACACACGGATCAAAACCAAGGGGCTCGGAAAAACGAAAGATGCGGATTACGCGGGTAAAGTTCAAATCATCGTCTATTCTCCTGGGCCTGGTGTGCCTGCGGCGCAGAATCAATCCTCCGGCGGCCAATAGCGCATCGGTTGGTGGCCGGACTTTCTGCACGAAGGTGCGTAATGCCCAGAAAGAAGCTCTTGCTCGGTGTGACGAGCAAAGAGCACGTCATTACGAGCATATTAAGGAAAGCGCTCGGAGATCCGACCGATATGGCAAGGGAGCCAAAGAAGTAGCAGCCCGGACAGTGCTGAAAAGCGCAAGGAAAAGGTCATCGACCGGGGCAGCGAGGCTCAACAGGGAGGGTCAATGTACCCAACATTGCTAGGTTGGATCATCATTGGCATCATCGCGAGCTGGGTAACCGGAAAGCTGATGCGCGGAGCCGGTTATGGAATACTGATGGATTTGATCGTGGGTCTGATCGGTGCCGTAATCGGTGGCTGGATATTCGGTCGGCTAGGAATCTTGTCCTATGGTTTGTTTGGTAGTCTGGCCGCCGCCACTGTGGGTGCCGTCATAGTGGTCGTGATTGCGCGACTTGGAAGGAGACAGCTTCGGGTGACGGGAATCGTCGCTTCGTCCAGACGCGGCATCCGGTTCTATCCGCGCCCAGTTTGCATCACCGGAGGATTACGATGATGGTTTTGGTGTGGGTTGTAGTTCTGGGGATCCTAGCCGGTTGGCTCGCGGGTCTGATTGCCAAAGGACGCGGCTTTGGCTTGCTTGGGGACCTGATCGTGGGAATTGTTGGTTCATTGCTTGGCAGTTTTATATTTGGGTTGATCGGGTTAGCCGCATACGGGTTGCTGGGGCGCCTGGTGATATCTGTGGTGGGCGCCATCGTGCTGCTCTGGCTGATCCGGCTGATCAAGAGAGCTTAGGCAGCAGGTTGTCAACAACGGTGAGACCTCATGCGCAAATGGATGGTAAGTATCGGGGCAGCATTGGTAGTGTTCCTCATCGCCCTGTATGGACTCAGCCCCGCAATTCACACCATTGTCCGCATGCGCACCGAGAGAATCCTGCAAATGCATTTTGAGAGCAAGATCGAGTTTTCCGATTTCAGTGTTTCCTGGTTTCCGCGTGTTCACGCGACGATTACTGGACTCGTGATGCGTCACAAAGGAAGAACAGACATACCGCCTTTGATCCAGGTCCATGAAGTTTCTATGTACGCGAACTGGCTGAGTCTTTTTGAAGTCAGGCCTCGCGTGTCATTCGTTCAGCTCAATGGATTGCAAATCCATACGCCGCCGCGTCAACCTGGCGATGAGCCGTTGATCCAGGGAACCAACCAGGACCTCGCAAAAAGGTACCCGGTCCTTATTGAAGAGATGCGCGCCGACGATGCGATCATCGTTGTTTTGCGAGCGCAATCTGAACAGCTCCCTCGCGAATTTCTGATCCATAATCTCGATCTCCGCAATGTCAGTTTTGACCGACCTGCCGCATTCCACGCGACCCTGAGAAACGCTGCTCCTATTGGCGAAATTGATTCCACGTGTGAATTTGGGCCGTGGCTGTCGGATGTACCCAGCGAAACGCGTGCGGTTGGACAATACACATTTAAAGACGCAGACCTCGGGACTTTGAAGGGACTCGAAGGGACTCTTTCGTCCAAAGGTAAGTTCAGCGGCCCGCTCAATTATCTGAAAGTAGAGGGAACGACAGACACTCCGGATTTCAGTCTGCGTACCACAGACGAACCGGTAGCGTTGCACACGGATTTTTCCGCCGTCGTGGACGGTACCAATGGCAACACCTATCTCCAGAGCATAACCGCACGGTTTCGAAATACGACCCTTGCAGTAAGCGGCAAAGTTGTGGATATCGATCCCGAAGTGAGAGGCCGGACAATCCTGTTGGATGCCGACTCAGTGAACGCCCGCGTGGAGGATCTAATTCGTCTTGCCGTCAAGACAGCTGATCCGGTTATGACCGGTTCAGCCTGGCTCAGAACGGAGATCAATATTCCAGAGGGGAATTCTGACCTGATCGAACGGTTGAGATTGAAAGGTCAATTCGGGATCGGAGGCGCCCAATTTACGAATCCCGAGGTGCAGGAAAAAATTGATACGCTCAGCCGCAAGGGCCAGGGAGCGCCAAAGGATGTAGACATTAACGATGTCGTTTCCGGGTTACGGGGGAATTTCCGCGTGAACGACGGCATCGTCACCTTTTCTCATCTGAATTTTGGCGTGCCTGGTGCTTTGCTTAATCTGAGCGGGACCTACAACCTCGATAGCGGAGGCGTTTTACTTGCTGCCTTTCCGTATCTAGCCATGTTTCTCCTTCCTGGGTCACCCTCAGCGGCGAATCCGTCTGCCTGGACGACTGAATCACCTCCAAGCGGTTGCCTTCACCCTGGACGGAATCGTTGATTCGTTGCCTACGGCTTGCTCCAGTTCACGCCTTGCCCTAAGCCAATCCGCAAGATCTTGGCCGTCCTCGCATCAGCGCAAGCGAGATAGATCTGGTAGGCGCGTTCGCGAATCTCGTCCTCGCTAGGAACCTTGAGTGTCCGCGTGTCATGATGCATACCTCCACACAAGAGCTGTAGCAATACGCGAAGGCGAAACAATACACGAATCCCGGCAGGAAAACACGAGTACTCTGATGTTGAGCATCTTTCTTTGGAAAGAGAACGAGACAAACTCGGCCAAAAACTTTGACTGAGATAATAACGTGAGACGTAAGAGGGGCGATCCGATCTCATGTCGGAATCAACGATACCCGAAGCGAGAATCCAGAAACAAGACAGACGCACCTCGGCAGGTCTGCTTGGACGCCTGGGTCCCGGTCTGATAACCGGGGCTGCCGACGATGACCCAAGCGGAATCGCGACCTACTCCCAAGCCGGAGCGGAATTCGGTTATGCCATGCTCTGGACGATGCTGTTCAGTTTCCCGCTCATGGCCGCCATCCAGGAAATCTGCGCGAGGCTCGGTCGAATTACCGGCGCCGGAATTGCCGCCAATTTGACGAAAGTCTACTCGAACCGTTGGGCTTATTCCGTTGTCTTCCTGCTGTGCGTGGCGAATCTATTCAATCTGGGAGCAGACATCTCGGCGATGGGCTCAGCCGCGCAGTTGGTGTTGGGCGGACCCGCCACGCTTTATGCCGTAGCGTTCGGCGGGCTGTCGCTCGTGCTCCAGGTCGTCGTCCCGTACCGAAAATACGTAGGGTATCTCCGATGGTTGACCTGGAGTTTGTTCGCCTATGTGGCAACCGCATTTTTGATTCACATACCGTGGTTGACGGCGCTGCGCTCGACCCTGCTTCCCTCCATTTCTTTGACACCTAGATACCTGATGGCGCTCGTCGGCGTCCTCGGAACAACGATCAGTCCCTATCTGTTCTTCTGGCAAACCTCGGAGGAAGCCGAGGAAATTCGCGTCCACGCAAGGGAGTCCCCGCTTAAGAAAAACCCCAGGAAAGCCACCCCGCATTTCCGGCGGATCGCCTTGGACACCCGCGTGGGTATGGGTCTTTCCAATCTCGTCGCCTTCTTCATAATCCTCACGACCGCCGCAACCGTGCATACATCGGGAGCCGGTAACATGATTCGGTCCTCCGCGGATGCTGCCAAGGCCTTGGAACCACTTACTGGGAAGTTGGCGTTCTTGCTTTTCGCACTTGGGATTGTGGGAACTGGGATGTTGGCCGTGCCTGTCCTTGCGGGCTCAGCCGCATACGCTGTCGCGGAGTTGTTCCGTTGGCGGGCGAGCCTGGAATACAAGGGGGATCGGGCTCCCAAATTCTACGCGGTAATAGCGATAGCAACGATCGCGGGTGTCAGTCTGAATTTCTTCGGTATCGATCCGATTCGTGCGTTATTTTGGTCGGCCGTGGTCAACGGAATAGTAGCGGGCCCCTTGATGCTTCTTATCATGCGTCTAACCACTCATCCGGCCGTTGTTGGCCAATTTCGCCTTCCCGCCCATCTTCGAATTCTGGGATGGATTGCCACTGGGATGATGTTTGCGGCATCTCTGTTGTTTATCGCTGGTTCGATTCGCCAATGGTGATTACAAACTTCTCTAATCATTTTTCTAGCAACCAGTACATCGTCTGTGGTTTGCACGACGGATATCGTTCATCTCGTCAATCACCACAGGGTTAATTTATGCGGCAGATCGCGGGAGGAACGGTAGGCCCCGCTCCGGGGCGGGTGGTAGGGGTGGGAAGGAGGAAGGTGGCCCGCAAGAAACAAGCTATAGCGATCGGCCTATCCGAGGCGCGAAAGAAGGGAGCCAAGGTCGCACGCCGTGAGTCTCAGCCCCAAATTAGGCCAGCACGCGCATCTTCAATAATTCGCGTCCCTTTGGCGCTCTCGCTGACGTTCGTTCATCGCGCGGGATGAGGCAGTATCTGTCGCATGAGGAGCATACGTTGCGTCGAATTTGATTTCGCACACCTCGATAAATCTCATTTTTCTCGGACGCCGACACGGGGATTTGTTCAGGATCGATCAAATCCCATCGGATCAAATTGCGGCAAAATGGCCAAGTATTTCTCCCTCGACGCATCCGCGAACTGCACCAATCTCCTGACCACCGGTGTCTTTGGGTGACGGCACGGCGTAGAAGTAGCGGAATAGTTCGTAGGTACCGTCAATGAGGTAGATATCCATCGACTCGATTCAGTTAGCAGGCAAGATGAACGAAGCTGTGTCCATCGCCATAAAGGGATTGTTTCACATCTCTCTATCCAGCTTCCTCCTTGATTCACACTTCGAGGATTCTTGTCCTCTCGAAATCCGACAAACTTCGAATGCCAGCCGTAACCTGCTCTGCATCGCGGCCGCGGCCTGCCAGCAGATACGCCTCGGCACCCACTCGCAACAGTGCTTCCCAGTTTCGGAATTGAGTCTTTCCCTCACGACGTTCGACAACGGACAAACCGGCAAACAAGGCTGTCGCCGCCTATATATTGGCTCCAGTAAGATAATCTGCTTTTTGTTGACATAGTGCTGACAAATCTGCACAGATCATCAGCCGCTCGGTTTGCAGGCTTCAGAAACCCTTGTTTTTATTTGAGCGGCCTGACACATAGGTGACACTTCGCAAATCGGCTACAAGATCTACTGCGCTTCGGTGAGGCGAATTTCGCCGCTTATGGTGATGCAAGGGGGGATGGCGTGTCGGTGACCGGAATCACGGCTACGCGCACAACGAGACGGCGCTCTTCACGCATGTTCACCCGCCGATTCGCGGCGATGAGTCTCTATTTGGAAATTGAGGGGCCCCGATTTGCCGCCCGGCCAAACACCATCCCATCCCCGTGCGGACAAACGCAAAGACAAAAGCTACTTTCAGTGTGGACGGGAGTACAATGACACACCGCGCTGCACGAGCGCGGCGAGGATTAGAAAACCGATCATGTGCCCCACTGTGAGCTTCCACTTCGTTCCACTCATCAGAATCACCTCCTAGTAGATTCCTAGGGCTGGCAGTCAGCCTGTTTCGTAGTTCTTTCGACCACCGCTCTTACCGCCAGACCGGAGCAGTGCGCTCACTTCCCAAAGGTTTCGCTGACCATCTTCAGATT
>Ga0126381_100008246_pt1 | contig 11642 bp, 7 predicted proteins | sample PanSoiMetPlot_28_FD_96465 | JGI IMG/M metagenome (GOLD analysis project Ga0126381, IMG submission 96465) | Tropical forest soil microbial communities from Panama - MetaG Plot_28 | ecosystem: Environmental > Terrestrial > Soil > Tropical forest > Bulk soil | place: Panama | collected 2016-02-17 | reverse complement strand
TACTCATGGGCCATCGGTGCGGTGTGCAGCAGGGGCGCTTCCGCGCCGCGATAGACCGGAACGTCGGGCCGCTTCAGCAGGTCGAGAATGTGGAGCATGTACTCGGCGCCCTGAGATGACCAGACATTGCCGGGAACGATCGTGATGCCGGAAACCGTCACCTGAGCGGCGCTTCTCAGCAGCATTACCACCGCCGCGCCATCGTCGCCAAACAATCCGGAATCGGTATCTACGATGACGGTGTCGCGGCCGGCTGACCACAGGGCCGGCACTGCGATGAGAATCGCCAGCAAACGGAGCATGAAACTTCAATATAGCGGAATGAAGCTAGGAGCTACGAGCCGCGAGCTTCGAGCTAAAATCTGAGAGCCATGCAAAAAGTCCGTTGGGGAATTTTGGGTGTTGCTCGAATTGCCACCGTGAAGGTCATTCCGGCGATGCAGCAGGGAGCGCTTACGGAGATCGTCGGCATCGCCTCCCGCGGTCGCGCCCGCGCGCAAGAGGCCGCCCGGGCGCTTGGCATTCCGAAGGCCTTCGGCTCGTATGAAGAGATGCTGGCGGATCCCGATATTGAAGCCGTCTACAACCCGCTGCCCAATCACCTGCACGTACCCCTTTCGATTCGCGCCGCCGAAGCGGGCAAGCACGTTCTGTGCGAGAAGCCTGTCGCTCTGAATGCCGCCGAAGCGGCCGAACTGATAGCCGTCCGCGACCGCACCGGCGTCGTGGTCGGCGAGGCTTTCATGGTGCAGGCGCATCCACAATGGATCCGCGCGGCTGAGCTGGTGCGCACGGGGCGCATCGGGCCGCTGCGCGCCGCGCGGGGCTCGTTCGGCTATTTCAATCCGAAGCCGGAGAATATCCGCAATATCCTGGCTTATGGCGGAGGCGCTCTGATGGACATCGGCTGCTACCCGGTGAAGACTTCGCGCATGGTTTTCGGCCAGGAGCCGCGCCGCGTCGCCGCCACAATGGTGCGCGACCCGCAATTCGGCACGGACATCCTCACGTCCGCCGTGTTGGAATACCCTTCCGGCCATTGCGTTTTCACCTGCGGTACGCAGGTGGTGCCGAATCAGTCCATGGAGTTTGTCGGAACCACCGGCCGCCTGTGGCTCGACATTCCGTTCAATGCCATTCCGGGGGAAGTCTCACGCCTGCGGATCGATGACGGCTCAGACCTGAGGGGCTCCGGCGTCGTCACCGAGGAGTTCGCGCCTTGCGATCAGTACACTTTGCAGGGCGACCTGTTTTCGCGTGCGATTCGAGACGGCGGCAGGCCTCCAGTACCGTTGGAGGATTCCATCCTTAATATGGCGGTGATCGATGCATTGTTCCGCTCCGCGGTAACGGCCAAGTGGGAAGAGCCCGCCGCGTTCCTAGGCAGCGCCGGCGTCGGATCGTAGTGGGGGGCTGCCCCACTCACAACGGGCTTTCCACCGTCACCGGCCCCGGTTGCAGCCGGGCCGCCATCCGCGACTTGCGGATGCGTACGTACACGATGCGCACCATCGCCAGCACGGGCACCGACAGGAACGTGCCCCCAATTCCCGCCACCTCCGCTCCGGCGAACACTCCGAATAGCACTAGCAGCGGATGCAACTCCACGCCCTGGCCCATGAGGTGCGGTGAAAGCATGTAGTCCTGGAACACGCGATAGGCGAGCAGGAAGATGATCATCGGCAGCACATTGAAACCAGCCACAGCGCCGACGATCACGATCATCACTCCGGCCGTGAACGGCCCCAGCAAGGGAATGAACTCCAGCAGCCCTCCGACCGCCGCTAGAAGCACAGCGTAGGGAACGCCCATGATCGAGAAGGCTGTAGCGTAAGCGATGAATGCCGCGGCGGAAAGCACCACCAGCGCTCGCATGTAGTGCGCTAGCAGCAGATGGATATCCGCCATCAAGTCTTCCAGCAGCATACGGCGAGGTCCCTCGTCGACCAGGTCCACCATGTGATCGCGGATTTGTCTGCCATCCTTTAGGAAAAAGAACGCAAGGATGGGAACGATCACCACGAAGAGCACATCGCCCGCCAGAGTAACGAACTTCAATCCCGCGCTCGCTGCGGCCGCGATGATGCTGCTCGAGCTTTCATAGAGCTGCTGCCGCACCTTCTCCACGATCTGCGCTTTCAGCGAGTTCATCTCAGGCGTAGCTTCCGGCGCCGGCGCCTCCCACTTGGCAAGCATGGCGGGGAACTGATGGGCGAAGTCGGATGCCTGCTTGGCCACAAGCGAGCCGATCTGCGATCCCAGGAGCACCACTGCTCCAACAAAGATGATGTATGCCATGGCAAGCGCCGCCGTTCGGGTGCGCCCCGGCAGGAAGCGATCGAGGAAATTCACCAGGGGAGACAGCAGGTAGGCGAACAGCAGCGCCACAATGAAGATGAACAGCGTGCGGCGCAAAAGGTAAACCAGCACCAGCGACAACACAACTGCTGCCGCCGTCCAGGTGTAGCGCGCCACGCGTTGATCGATACCTAGCACTTGACTCTAGCTTGCCACCTTCTCCACACGCACGCGAGCTATGCGGTTTCGTTCCATCTCCAGGACCGTATAGCGGCGCCCCTGGTACTCTATTGCTTCGCCGGTGTGCGGGATTTCACCTAAACGATACAACAGAAATCCGGCTAATGTTTCGAATCCTCCTTCGTTCGGAATCTCGATGCCGTATTCGGAGTCTAGCTCGCGGATGCGCGTGGCGCCGTCGATCTCGATCTCGTCCTTCTCGGAAGTCTGTCGCCGCTTCTCGTCGTGCTCGTCTTCGATTCTGCCCACCACTTGTTCCAGCACGTCCTCCACGGTCAACATTCCGACAATGGTTCCGAACTCGTCCACGACCATCGCCATGTGCGAAGGGCCTCCCCGGAACTCTTCCAGCATCTGCGAGAGCGGTTTGGTTTCCGGCACCACAATGTGCTGCCTTAGGAGCCGTGCCATGCGGAACGAGCGGCTGGGCCGGCCCAGCAGAATTGCCTTGCGCCGTTCTTCCCAGACCGGCAGTAGATCCTTGTAATGCAAGATGCCCACAATGTGGTTGGGCTCGCCGTCATACACGGGCAGCCGCGAGTGCTTCTCCTCATTCATGGTGTGCAGCACTTCGTCGAGCGTGGCGTTGAGCGGGATCGAAACCATGTCGTGGCGCGGCACCATGATCTCGCGCACGGCGATGGAATCCAGGTCGAGTACCCGATGAATCATATCCTCCTGCGCTTCCGGAAGATATCCCAGACCGCGGCTGGAGCTGACAATGAGCTTCAGCTCCTCCGCCGAATGGCCGCCTGCATGTGCTCCGGTTCTTATTTTCACGAGTCGGGTTATGGTGGCCGCGGAACGCTCGATGATCAACACGAACGCCATCGATATCCGGTAAAACACTAATAGGGCCGGCGCCACCAGCACCGCCAGACGATCGGCGCGCGCGATGGCGAGGTTCTTCGGCACTACCTCGCCGACCACCACGTGGAAGTAGCTGATCACCAGAAACGAAATGATCAGGCTGGCGCCGCGAAAGAACTTCAACGTGAGCGGAGTGGTAATGGGATGTAGAGCCGAAATCAGGATCTGATAGACGGTGGACTCGCCCGCCCAACCGAGTCCCAGGCTTGCCAGCGTCACTCCGACTTGCGTGACCGACAGCAGGCGGCTGGGGTTGGAAAGGAGGTTGAGCGCGGCCTGCGCTCCCGCCTGTCCCGCTTCCGCCATTTCCCGAAGGCGCGAATGGCGGACCGAAAGCAGCGATACCTCGGCGGCGGCGAAGAAGCCGTTCATGCCGATTAGTAACGCGATTAACAAGATGCCTAAAGGCGAATTGTTCACGCTCGCAAAAATATTCTAGCGGAGATTCATAACGAAAACCCCGTTGCCTCGTCTATGTAGGTAACCAACTAACTCCGTTACGTAGGTGGGCGCACTCCCTTCGTATCCCCAGGGATGCGCCCTTTTTTTTAAGCGGACAGCGGTCAGCATACAGCCGTCAGCCAAACCTTCGAGTACCTGTTGCTATCATAATGGCTTAAACCCATGCTGAAAGCTGATCGCTAATCGCTGATGGCTTCCTTCCTTCGCATCGTTAACATTTGCATCGCGGCAGGTTTGGTACTCGTCCTCATTCTTCTTTTTTGGTTTGCGTGGCGTCCTTTGCCGCGGCGCTCGGGAACGATCACCGAGCATGTGGCGGCGCCGGTTTCAGTGGCATTCGATACTCTCGGCCAACCGCACATTCACGCCGCGAGCCTCGACGATGCGCTCTTTGTGCAAGGCTACGTCACGGCGCAAGACCGCCTCTGGCAGATGGACGCCCTCCGGCGCCTGGCTGCCGGGGACCTCTCCGAAGTCGTTGGGCCGGCGGCCCTGGAAAGCGATCGCGAAGTCCGGCGATTGCGCATGCGCCGCATCGCCGAGCAGGCCTATGTCACGCTTAACGCCGACGATCGCGCCGCCATGGCCGCCTATGCCCGCGGCATCAATGCATTCATCGCCACTCATCGCGGCAGTCTGCCGCTCGAATTCACGCTCTTGCAATACCAACCTCGCCCCTGGAGCGTGGTCGATTCGCTGCTCATCTCGTTGCACATGTTTCGAACCCTGACCACCAGTTGGCGAGAAGACCTTCTCAAACGCAACATGCTGGCCCAGGGCGACACCGCCAAGGTGAACTTCCTCTTTCCGCTGCGGTCGGGCTATGAGCCCCAACCAGGCTCGAACAATTGGGTTTTGGCCGGAGCGCGCACGGCGTCGGGTAAGCCGCTGCTTTCCAACGATCCGCATCTCGAATTCGGACTCCCGGGCATCTGGTACATGATGCATCTTCAGGCTCCGGGACTGGATGTTGCCGGCGTGTCCATTCCCGGATTGCCGGGGGTCATCATCGGGCACAACCAACGCATTGCCTGGGGCATGACCAACCTCGAGTTCGACGTGCAGGATCTTTACCTGGAGAAATTCGACGAACGCACGGGCCGCTATCTTTTCCGCGGCCGCGTCGAGCAGGCTCGCCGCGAGGTGGAATTGATCCGCGTTAAGGGACAGGCAACGGTAGAACTTCCCGTCTGGGTGACCGTCCACGGTCCTATCTTTGCCGCCGCGGGCAATGATCGCATGTCCCTCCGCTGGACACCTGCCGAACCGGGGCTCCTCCAATACCCGATGCTCGATGTCGATCGTGCCGCCAACTGGCAGCAGTTCACGGCGGCGCTCGCGCGATATCCCGGACCAGCGCAGAATTTCGTCTACGCCGATGTGGACGGCAACATCGGCTATCACGTAGCGGGCCGCCTGCCTATCCGCAAGGGGTTCGCCGGCGACGTCCCGGTGGATGGTTCGTCCGGCGATTTCGAATGGCAGGGCATCATTCCGTTCGATCAGCTCCCGTCGGTATTCAATCCTCCGTCTGGTCTCATCGCGACCGCTAACCAGAATCCTTTCCCTGCCAACTATCCGTATCCCGTTAACGGAACTTTCGCCCCGCCGGACCGTGTCAATCAAATTCGCGCACTGCTCTCGGCGCGCAAGGGCTGGCACGCCGAAGATATGCTAGCGGTGCAGAAAGATGTGTACTCGGCCTTCGGAGAATTTCTGGCCGGCCAACTCGTGGCGGCGTACGACAAGCGGCACTTCAAGAATCCGGCGCTGGAGGATTCCATCGCGCTGCTCCGTAACTGGAACGGGCAGATGGAAAAGAACCTCGCCGCCCCATTTCTGGAGACCCTCGCCTACCAGCACGTCCGGACCGCGGTCGCCGAGAACGCCGCGCCCGGCGCCAGTGCAACCTACGACTTTCCGATGTCGCCCGCGGTGATCGAGAGGCTTTTGCGCGAACGCCCCGCCGGCTGGTTCGCCGATTATGACGAGATGCTGCTGCGCGCTCTCGTGGACGCCGTGGAAGAAGGACAGCGCATGCAGGGCCGCGATGTCCGCCGCTGGCAATACGGCGCAGCTCTTCTGCTCACTATTTCGCACCCGGTGACGCACCAGATCCACTGGCTGGGAAAATATTTCGACATCGGTCCTGTTCCCATGAGCGGCTCCACGCTCACCGTCAAGCAGACCACTCTGCGGATCGGCCCTTCCATGAGGATGAACACAGACCTCGCCGATTGGGACCACAGCCTGTTGAACATTCTCAGCGGCCAATCCGGCCAGATCCTGTCCAGGCACTACCGCGATCAATGGCCCAGCTATTACGTCGGAACCAGTTTCCCGATGCAGTTCGGGAGGGTGAAGCCGGACAGCACGCTGGTGTTTCGGCCGTAGGGGGAGCCGAGGCGGCCCGCCGTTCCTGGCCCTAATCCTGACCTTGCCGATGCTACGCCAATGGCGTAGCGTGGATTGGTCTTCAGGTTCATCGAATCGACAGCCTTCGAACGAACACGCTAGGCCTACCTCGATGATGACGAACTCTGACCTGTAAAAATTTCTGATGCTCAATCCGGAGGCAGGCGATCTTGTTCTTGGCTCGGGCGGGCTGAGAAAGCTGCGCTAGCGGGCGGCGGGAAGAGGTAAACGCGACGGGCTGCGGGTAATCTGTTTTGTTCGCTATAGACCGGACGAGATTTGGGTGTTGGCATCGTATGCTCAGGCGAAACACCAGAGCATCCCGGGACCCATCTTAAAACTGTTGAAAAAGGAGTTTGAGAATGACTAAGAAACGTACTGGAAAGAGCCTTGCCAGATCTGAGGCTCAACGAGACATCTGAAACGAGGTCTGGGAGGGAACGCGCGAAATCAAGGCTCGGTGGCGGGAAGCGCAAGACAATTCTGCCCCGCGCGCCCGTTGCACGGATTCGCCTGAAATCTGGCTTGACTCAGCTCCAGTTCGCCATGCTCTTGAGTGTCTCACGCCGGACACTCGAACAGTGGGAACAAGGGCGGCGCCAGCCGGGTGGCGCGGCGCAGACTTATGCAAATCGCCGACCGCCACCCTGAAATCTTACGCGAACTGGCACCGGTTCCATATTTCCTCCCAACGTACTTTTCCATACCGCCCCACTCCCCTCTCTCCGCTACCTTCAAAACATGAAGCTTAGCGGTCATCGCGCGCTTGTCACCGGTAGCAATCAGGGTATCGGCCAAGCTATCGCCATCCGGCTGGCCGAGGAAGGGGCCGATGTGGTCGTGAATTACCGGAAGGGCCGCGAAGGAGCGGAGGCCACCTGCGATCAAATCCGCAAACTCGGACGACGTGCTGCAGCGATTCAGGCAGATGTCGGAATTATCTCCGATGCGCAGCGCGTGGTTACCGACGCCATCGCAGCCATGGAGTCTATCGATATCCTGGTGAACAATGCCGGCATCGAAATCAATGCCGGCTTCCTCGATGCCACCGATCGCGACTATCGCTCCGTGATTGAAGTGAACATGACGGGACCGTTCTTTTCCACACAGACCTTCGCGCGCCACCGCCGCGACGTCAAGCAGCCGGGCAAGGTCATCAATATCAGCTCGGTTCACGAAGAGCTTCCATTTCCGCACTTCACCGCATACTGCATGTCCAAAGGCGGACTCAAGATGATGATGCGCAACCTTTCGATTGAGCTTGCGCCGCTCGGCATTACGATCAACAATATCGCTCCCGGCGCCATCGAAACACCGATCAATCAGAAGCTGCTGAACGATCCCAAGCTGCTCGATCCGCTGCTGGCCAACATTCCGCTGCGCCGCATGGGCAAACCGGCCGACGTGGCTTCCGTGGCCGCATTCCTGGCTTCTTCGGACGCGGACTACATCACGGGAGCCACGATCGTGGTGGATGGCGGCCTGCTCTGGAACTACAGCGAACAATGAGCTATCTACCCATCGAAAGTTACGGAATCATCGGCGACATGCGCTCCGCGGCCCTGATCGGCAAGAACGGATCGCTCGATTGGTGCTGCCTGCCTTACTTCGACTCGCCAAGCGTTTTCGCCGCCATTCTTGACGACCAGAAAGGGGGCCGCTGGAGCATCTTTCCCGAGGGCGACGCGGCCCGAAAGCAGATGTACCTGCCGGACACCAACGTCCTGGTCACGCGCTTCTTCAATGCTGACGGCATGGCCGAGCTTACCGATTTCATGCCCATCGGCCCCGAAGCAGGCGGCCAAACCACGCAAGCAGCCCGTCAGATCGTGCGCATCGCGAAAGCCATTCGCGGCACGGTGCGGTTCCACATGGAATGCCGGCCGGCCTTCGACTACGCACGCCAACAGCACCGCGTTGAACTCGCTGCTCAGGATTGTGCCGCGGTGTTTTCCGCAGCCGAGCACCGGCTCGTACTCAAGGGTACGCAGCCCCTGCGTCGCGACGATAGCGCCGTCACCGCCGATTTCACGCTCGACGAGAATTGCGAAGCGTGGTTTGTTCTGCGCCAGCTCGGCGATGCCGACGCCGCGCCGCTCGTCGAGGAACCCATCGATACCGCAAATCTGCTCACCGAAACTGTCCGCTACTGGCGTTCCTGGGCTGCGCGGTGCCAGTATCACGGCCGCTGGCGCGAAATGGTGCGGCGTTCCGCTCTGGCGCTCAAGCTGCTCACATTTCTCCCGACCGGCGCTATCGTGGCGGCGCCCACCACGAGCCTTCCCGAGGAAATCGGCGGCGTCCGTAACTGGGACTATCGCTACACCTGGGTGCGCGACGCTGCGTTCACGGTTTACGCTCTCATGCGCCTCGGCTATACCGACGAGGCCGCCGCCTTTGCCCGGTTCATCCAGGCGCGTGCTTGCGAAGAATGTCCCGGCGAAGGTCCGCTCAATGTCATGTACGGCATCGATGGCCGCCACGACTTGCCTGAGGAGACACTCGACCACCTCGAAGGCTACCGCGGATCTCGCCCGGTGCGCGTGGGCAATGCTGCCGTCGACCATCTCCAGCTCGATATCTACGGCGAGCTGATGGGCGCGCTCTATCTTTACGACAAATACGGCACTCCTCTTTCCTACGACATGTGGATGCAGGTTGAGCGGATGCTCGGCTGGTTGACGAACAACTGGCAGCAGCCCGACCAGAGCATCTGGGAAGTACGGGGCGGCCGCCGGCAGTTCACTTATTCCAAGCTGCAATGCTGGGTGGCGTTCGACCGTGGGGTGCGCCTGGCCCGTAAACGTTCTTTCCCGACGGAGGGTGATGCCTGGCGCATGGAGCGCAATCGTATCTATAACGCCATCATGGAGCAGGGCTGGAATGCGTCCGATTCCAGCTTCACTCAGTATTTCGGCGCCGATGCCGCGGATGCGTCCAGCCTGATGATGCCGCTGATGCTCTTTGTTTCTCCCAAAGACCCGCGCATGACTGCCACGATCGAGCGCATCCGTAATGAGCTGGTTTCCGATACCTTGGTCCGCCGCTACGATACGGAGAAGGCCGCGCGTGATGGCCTTCCGGGAGGCGAAGGCTCCTTCAGCGTCTGCTCCTTCTGGCTCGTGGAAGCGATGTCGCGTGCTGGCCTGGTGGAGGAAGCGCAATTGCTCTTCGAGAAGATGCTCTCGTACGCCAACCATCTGGGCCTGTTCTCCGAAGAGATCAGCGCCCAGGGCGAGTTGGTCGGAAATTTTCCGCAGGCTCTTACCCACTTAGGCCTCATCAGCGCCGCCTACAACTTGGACCGCCTGTTAGGGGAATAGCTACGAGCCGCGAGCCACGAGCTGCGAGAACTGGGTCGTTTAGCCGAAGCTCGTGGCTCGCGGCTCGCAGCTAAGATAGAAGGAGGAGGTGCCCGTGCCGGACGAAGGGAAAGTCACCAAGACCGATGCCGAGTGGCGTCAACAGCTTTCGCCGGAGGAATACCAGGTAACGCGCGAGAAAGGCACCGAACACGCGTTCACCGGTCGCTATTGGGACAATCACGAGGCCGGCACCTACCGCTGCGTGTGCTGTGGCGCTCCGCTATTCCGTTCTACCGAAAAATTCGATTCCGGCAGCGGCTGGCCCAGCTTCTGGGAACCTGCCGCGGAAGAGAACGTCCGCACCGAGACCGACGACAGCCACTTCATGACCCGCACCGAAGTGGTCTGCAGCCGGTGCGACGCGCACCTGGGCCACGTTTTCCCCGACGGTCCCAAGCCCACCGGCCAGCGCTACTGCATCAACTCAGCCGCGTTGAAGTTCGAGAAAACGGAAAAGTAGAGAGCGACAATTGATCGCGGAGGCGGAGAAAGACCTCTTCGTTCTTCTCCGTGCACTCCGCTCCTCGGCGTCTCCGCGGTTGAAGACATATCCGCAACCTTCACCACAGCAGCTTCAGTCCGAACTGCACCTGTCGCGACGTGGTTGACGTGGCGGTGATCACGCCCGCCGTCGGCGAAACGCCCGTGGGCGTGAACACCACGGCGTTCGGCGTATTGAAATTTGCCCGGTTGAGAATGTTGAAGAATTCCGCGCGAAATTGCACCTTTGCTTTTTCACGTAGCGGAGTGTCTTTCAGCAGCGAAAAATCCCAGGTGGCGAGACCCGGCCCGGCCAGCGTATCTCTGCCGAGATTTCCGTAGAAGCCGCTCCCGTTGGGCGGAGCCAGGAAAGCGTTCGGGTTGAACCACTGATTCGGATTCCCCAGAATCACGGGGCCACTGAACGCCGGGTTCATGAATGGCCGCACGGGGTTCCGTGTATCGCCATTGTTCGACGGGTTGTAGCTAAGTTGCGGCGTGAATGGGAATCCTCCCTGCAAGGTTACGATCGAGTTCACAGTCCAGCCGCCTGCCAGCTTCCCTCTGCCAAACGGTAGCGCGTAGCTCGCATTCGCTACCGCCACATTTCGCACGTCGAAGTTCGCCAGGCCGCGGTCGGCCCGCAGGTTGAACGGGTTCGACGCGAGCGCCGGCTCCCCTCCGGAGGTCGTGGCGTTCAGCGAGTCTCCGTCGTCAATCGTCTTCGACCACGTATAGACGCCGCGCAATAGCAGGCCGCGGCTGAAACGCCGTGTGACGTCGATCTGCAGCGCCTGGTATGAGCTGTCACCTTCCGAGAAGTACGTCCAGGTGTTGGCTATCGTTGGATTCGGTTTCGTTGCGGTCGGCACATAGTAAGCTCCTGCCGGCACGGCGGTACCGGCGAGACCGGCAGGAAAGCTCGCGGGATAAGTCGCGGGACACGGCGCCGCCGGGCAGATCACCGGAAAGGGTTCGTTGGCATCGATTCCGATCAGCTCGTGATATCCGTGCGAACCCACATATCCCACCGTGAACTTCGTATTCGGCGTAAGCGCCTGCTCCAACCGAACAGACCACGAAATCAGCGACGGCGTCTTCATGTCGGGCTGCACTCCGCCGGGCACAAGATGCGCTGTCGATGGGATCGGCGCCGAAGGCGCTAGCGGCAATTGCGACACCGCAACGTTGGGCACGCTCCAGGTTGGATTGAACGGTGCGTTCTGGTCTGTGCGGTAGCCCAGAGCATCCTGTAGATCGTTAAAAATGCCGAAGCCCGCGCGGAGGACGGTTGTACCGCCATTCCCCCAGGGGTTCCACGCCAGGCCCAGGCGCGGCTGTGGCAGGAACTTCCCATTGTTCACGGTGAATATAGAATCGCCGATCGGCGGCTGGCTCGAAATCACGCCGCCCGGGTAGGTGTAATTGGCCGCGCGCCCGTGCGCTTCGCTCCATCCTGTGGTGAATTCGTCGCGGAATCCGAGCGCAAGCGTCAGCCGTTCACTCACCCTT
>Ga0126381_100008245_pt1 | contig 11642 bp, 8 predicted proteins | sample PanSoiMetPlot_28_FD_96465 | JGI IMG/M metagenome (GOLD analysis project Ga0126381, IMG submission 96465) | Tropical forest soil microbial communities from Panama - MetaG Plot_28 | ecosystem: Environmental > Terrestrial > Soil > Tropical forest > Bulk soil | place: Panama | collected 2016-02-17 | reverse complement strand
CGAGGTGGTCACCACGGATCTGCCCCCGGGCGATGCGTGGGACCGGCTGGCCGCCCTGTACGGCGCGGTCGCCGACGCCGTGGCCGGTGCGGCCCGCCGGGGCAGCCGCCCGGTCGTGCTCAGCGGGGACTGCACCACGGCCCTGGGCACGGTGGCCGGGCTGCAGCGCGCGGGCGCGGTAGCCGGGATCGCCTGGTTCGACGCGCACGGCGACGTGCAGACCCTGGAGACCACGGCCTCCGGTTACCTCGGCGGGCTGCCGCTCCGGCTGCTGGTCGGCTACCGGCCGGAACTGATCGCCGCCCGGCTCGGGCTGCGGCCGGTGCCGGAGCGGCAGGTCCTGCTCGCCGGCGCCCGTGACCTCGACCCGCCCGAGGTCAGGTACCTGGAGGACGCGCAGATCCGGCGCCGCGAGGTCACGGACCTGGACCCGGCGGACCTGCCGGACGGGCCGTTCTACCTGCACCTCGACCTGGACGTGATCGACCCTGCCGAGGTGCCCGGGCTGCGCTACCCCGCGCCGGGCGGACCAGGTCCGGCGCAGATAGGCGGCGCCTTGCGCAGGCTGCTCGGCACCGGCCGGGTCGCGGCCGTGGGCCTGGCCTGCACCTGGCACCCGGGTCATGACGCGGCGGCGCATGTCGGCCCGTACCTGGAAGCGGCCCTCGCGGCACGCTGAAGTCCGCGGCACGCCACCAGCCCGTTCCGCCGGGCAGGCTGGGCGCTGGTGAATGTACCGGAGGGCGGGTAATCACCCGCCCTCCGGTACATCCATCGAACGCCCGCCCGGGCCCGGGCCGACCGCCATCATCGTGGCCTGCATCAGCGCGACCGGCTTCTGCCCGACGCCGCCGGCCCAGGCGACGACCTCCGCTGAACAGACGGTGAGCGTGCGCCCGGCGCGGGCGACCCGGGCAGTGGCCCGGAACCAGTCACCGCGGGCCGGGCTGAGGAGGTTCACCTTGAACTCCACGGTCAGCACGCCCCGGTCGGCCGGCATCAGGGACGCGGCCGCGTAGCCGCAGGCCGAGTCGGCCAGCGCGGTGATCGCCCCCGCGTGCACGTACCCGTTCTGCTGGCACAGGTCGGCCCGGTACGACAGGTCGAGGACGACGCGCCCGCTGGCCAGCTCGGCGATCGTCACGCCCAGCGTGGTGAGCAGCGTCTGGCGGCCGATGCTGTCCCTGATCCGGTGCTCGGTGTCGCGGTCAAGCGCGGAGGTTGTCGCCACGCCCTCATCCTGACCGATGCCGCCGGACCTGCGGGCCGGGGGGATGTGGGGGGCGGAGCACCCGCAGGCGGGGGATGCCGGGGGCGGAACCCCGGAGGTCGCCGCGGCAGGTCACCCGAGGGAGACCGCGGTCCAGGTGATCGTGACGGTCCACGATGTCGACTGGTCGCTGCTGGACTGCGGGCCGGTGAGCAGGATGCCTTCGGCCTGGGCGTCCCCCTGCACGGCCGAGCAACCGCCGGCCGCGAACTGCGTATCGCACGTCATGCTGCCCGTGAGCCCGGTGGCGTTCATGCCGCCGGCGGTGAAGTTCTGCACCACGTACTGGTTGTTCCCGGGCAGCTTCCCGTCGCCGGCGCTGCACTTGGCGGCCGGGTTGGTGCCGAAGTTGCACAGGCCCCACTCGGTGCCCTTGTCGGACGGGACCGCGTTCGCGCCGTTCACGTAGACGTTCGCCGCGACGCCCGTGTTCGTGATCGTGATCGGGAAGCTGCCGTGTGCTCCCGGCGTCCCCAGCGAGCAGTGCCCGTTCGGGAAGCCGAGCGAGGTCGCGGTCGACGCGGTGTTGACGCTCGCGTTCCCGCCGGCGCAGCCGCCGAAGCCCGCCGAGGACGGTGCCACGGTGACGGAGACGATCGTCGGGACGACCTTGAGCGAGATGGCGATGCTGGAGCCCTTGCCCGGGGTCCCGGCCGGCGTCCCCCCCGATGAGGTGGCGCAGGCGGCGAGCCCGGCCGCCGCCACGAGCGCGATGACGAGCCGCGGGCCGTGGCGCCGCCAGGTGCCCCGCGGGGTATCCCGGCCGCCGCTCGCGCCGGCCAGGCCCGACGGTGTCCGCTCGATCCGGATCCGGACCCCGGACCGGCGCGCCCCGGTGACGGCCAGCGCCACCACGAGCAGCCCGATCGCGGACCACCACATCCACGACGGCCCGAACGGGAACAACCCCGGCGGCGAGCCCGGCGCCACGCTGAACTCCAGCCGGGTGGCGGCGGCCACGCCGAGATTGGCCCGCCCGGCCGAGATCACGGCCGAGCCCGCCACGACGATGTCACTCAGGTACCGGCCCGGCTTGGCGCCGCCCGGCACCACGAGTTCCAGCGGAATCCGGGCCGACTGGCGCGGCGAGAGCTGCACGGCGGGACCGGTGGCCCGGACCCAGGACGGCGGGACGGCGCGACCCGTGCCTTTGGACAGCCGCTCGACCCGGACGCTAATTTTCTCGGGCTGGGTCCCGGTGTCGATGACGTAAACGGGCGGGAGCGCGTAACTGCCTCCCGCATGCGCCGCGTTTCCCAGCCGGACCGGAGCGGCCTGCACGCCGACCCCGACGCTGGCCTGCGCCGCCGGCAGGAAAAGCGAGAACGCCGCAAAGGCGACCGGCACCGCGAGAGGGACCGCCAGCCACCGTCGCAAATGCATGTCAGGCACCTCGCCATCCGGTGGAGATAACTCTATGAGGCCAGCGCCAGCCAAGAAAGGCCCTGAAGAACGGACCGTCATCCTTCCATATAGCCGTCAGACGCGGCCGTGGTTCGTCGGCTTTGATAGCCCGTTAATTACCCAGGGCGCCGGGCGCGCATGCCCGCAAGCATTCCTTAACGGGCCCGGTCACCGGCCGACCCCCGGCACCGGCCGTCCCTCCTCCAGGTAGACGAATGCCTTGGCCCGGGCCGCGGCCCTGACCCGCCGCCGGACCGGTCCTCTCAGCATCTCCAGCGCCGCGGGCAGCGGCACGAGCATGTACTCAGAGATCTCCTCCGGCTGCAGCACCACGGTGCCGAGGCTGGCGTCGCCGAAGGCCCCGCAGTCGAACAGGAACCGCATCCCGCCCGGCCGGCCGGGGCGGGGCCGGCGGAAGTCGACGCACTTCAGCCGGCCGGCGCGGACCTCCAGGCCGCATTCCTCGCGGACCTCCCGCTGGCACGCCTCCCATGGCGTCTCCCCGTCGGCCTCCATGACGCCGCCGGGAATGGTCCACCCTGACTTGTAAGTCGGCTTCAGGATGAGCAGGCGGCCCGCGCGGTCGAAGATCAGCGCTCCCGCCGACGCGGGGATGGCCGGGACGAGCTCCGGCTCGGGTTCGGGCTCGGGAAGAAACAGGTCATCGCCGTGGGCCACGGCAGCCAGCCTACGGCCAGGCTCCGCGGCACCGGCGGCCTCGCGCGGCACCGGCGGCCTACCGCCCGCTGAGGCGGGTCACGGCGGCACGGGTCAGGTCGGTGATCTGGGACAGGACGCCCAGGTCCACGAAGCCGACGCCCGGGCTGTCGGCGCAGCGGACGATCGTGATCGCCCCGCGGGCGGTGCCGTCGCTGACCAGGGGGGCCACCGCCACGGAATGAGCGCCGAGAACGCCGATCACCGGGCGGCCGTCCGGCAGGCTGCCAAGAAGTGATTCGCCTTCCACCGGCGACGCGAGCAGCGGCCCGCAGTGCTCCATGGCCGAGGAGATCAGCGGGCATTCCGCCCGGTCGACCGCGGTCAGGAGGGCGGCCAGCCGCGGGTCGGGCCGACGCGCCGCCACGGCGCGCCGCCGCGGGGCGTCGCCCAGGTCGACGACCGCCCAGTCCGCGAACGGCCCGGCGAGCGCGTCAGCCGTCTGCGCTGGCAACTGCTCCCCGGCGGTGGCCGCGGCGGCCGCCACCGACGCCCTGGCCAGCGCGTCCATGGCGATCGTCCACGCCCGCACCCAGTCGTGGGGCCCGTACTCCGTCGCATCCGCAGGCTCTATGGCCTGCGTCCAGCCGCGAGGCTCGTCCATCGCTCACCTGCCTTAGGCCGCCGTGGACGTGGACGTGGCCGCGGCTACCCCAGATTCCGGTTTTTACTCATCCATTCCGGGTTGCCTGGGCGCAGGGCCGCCCCGATTTGTGCCCGGCGGGGCCGTCGAGCATAATGCTTGCTGCGGCGCGCCCGGCGGGCCCGCCGCGGGTCCAGAGACGCGGCCCACCCTCCTTCCTGAGCGGGTGGTGACGCGTGCGAGAACAAGATGCTCCGGTGCGGTGGCTCGGCCAGGTGGCCGTGGCCACGCTGCCTGCGGAGATCGACGTAGTCAATGGCGACCAGGTCCGCGAGGACCTGCTGACGGTGCTCAACCGCGGACCGGTCACGCTGATCGTGGACATGACCGGAACCACGTTTTGTGATTCCGCGGGGGTGAACGCCCTCGTCCGGGCGCACAAGCGGGCCGACGCCTGCGGCGCGAGGATGCGGCTGGTGGTCAGCGCGCCCACCGTGCGGCGGGTGCTCGCCGTCACCGGGGTGGACCGCCTGATCGGCACCTGTCCGAGCGTGGCGGCGGCCCTGGACGCCGTGAATCCGCTGACCCAGGGTGAGCCAACGCACCCCGGTAACCCGGCCGTTCAGGCCGACCCGGGACCGCCACCCTCGGGGCCTTCCGGCCGCGATGGTGACCATGGAATCGTTCCATTCGGGATGGTTGAGGCTCGCACGGAGGGGAGAACCTGACCAGTCCCCCGCCGGAGAGGTGAGCGCTCATGACCGGTTCATCGGCCGAGCCGCCCGCGGGCCCGTTCCAGGAAGATGAGCCGGACGATCAGGTCCTGGTACGGCTGGTGCAGACGCTGCCGCGAGACAGCGAGGAGCACGACGCGGCCTGCGAGCGGCTCATCACCCGCTACCAGTCGCTGGTCCGCTCCTGTGCCCAGCGGTACTGGCAGAGCCCTGAGTCGCAGGAGGAGCTCATGCAGGTCGGGTACGTGGGCCTGCTCAAGGCGATCAACAACTTCGACCCGGCCATCGGCGGCAGCCTCGTCGCCTACGCCCAGCCGTGCATCAGCGGCGAGATCAAGCGGCACTTCCGCGACAAACGCTGGCAGGTGCACGTGAAGCGGTCGACCCAGGAGCTGCGGGCCGAACTGCGGCGCGCCCGGGCCGAGATGACCCAGAGCCTGGCCCGGGCGCCGCGGGCCGACGAGCTGGCCGCGCACCTCGGCGTGAGCGACGACGACCTGCGCGATGCCGAGCGCGCGGACATGGTGTTCCAGACCTCGTCCCTGGACGCGCCGCTGGCGGGCGGCCAGGAGGCCGGAAGCCTGGCCGACTTGGTGGGGGCCGAGGATCCGCAGCTGGAGCACGCGCTCGACATCGAGGCGGTCTGGGCGCACTGGGACGACCTGCCGCCCCGCCAGCAGCGGCTGCTCATGATGCGGTTCTACGGGAACATGAGCCAGGCCGAGATCGGCGATCAGCTCGGCATCTCGCAGATGCACGTTTCCCGGCTGCTGGCGGCGGCCCTGAACTACCTGCGCGAATGCATCGTCGAACCGGAGGCCGACACTCCGGGCTGACCGCCGGCCCGGCGCTAGCCGGCCGGGGGCTCACCCACGCGCAGCGCCAGTACGGTCACGTCGTCTCGGAGCTGGCCACCGCAGAACTGAAGCACGACCTCTTGCACTCGGGACACCACGCGCACGGCCGGCTCGCCGCCGAGCGCCGCCAGCTCGTCGGTGAGGCGGTCTTCGAAGTAGGCCAGTTCCGGGCCGCCCGCGCTGGTCAGGCCGTCGCTGAAGAAGAACAGCAGGTCACCGTGGTGGAGGTCGATCTCCTGGATCGCGGGCTCGGCGTCAGGGAAGATCCCCAGCGGGAGCCCGCCGCCCTGCAGGACCTGGGTCCTGCCGTGCGGCCGGACCAGCACCGGCCACGGGTGACCCGCGCTGCCGAGCACCAGGTGCAGGCGGTCGTCCCGCCACTGCAGGTGGCCGACGCTCGCGGTGACGAAGCGGCCGCCAAACTCCTCCTCCATCATGATCTCGTTGGCGCCGCGCAGCACCCCGGCCGGGTCACCGTCCCAGTGGGCGAGCACCCGGATCGCATGCCGCGCCGCGGCGGTCACGGCCGCCGCATCCTGGCCCTTTCCGCACACGTCGCCGATGGAGACTCCCCATCCGTCCCGGGCGGGATAGACGTCGTAGAAATCGCCGCCCGTGTCCTGCGCCCGGGTGGCCGGCAGGTGGCCGGCGGCGACCTCGACGCCCGGGATCTGGCGCGGCTGGCGAGGCAGCAGGCCGGCCTGCAGCGCCTCCGCGATCTCGGTGCGATGCCGCAGCACCCGGTCGGCCCTGATGGCCAGCGCGAGCTGCTCGCCGAGTTCCTCGACCAGTCCGACGTCAGCCATCCCGAAGTGCCCGTAACCGGCCAGCCGGGCCAGGGTCAGGGCGCCGTAGCTGCGCTCGCCGTCCGACAGCGGCACGCACAGCACCGATGTCGCGCCCAGCTGCAGGAGCAGCGGCACCCCGTCCGGGCCCTCGCCGAGCAGGCTCGGGTCTTCGGCGTGGGCGACCAGCAGCGAGCTGCCCGACTCGTGGACCTGATGCGGCACCGAGCCAGGCGGCGGGTCAACCGCCGCCACCGCACGGGCGAGGTCGTCGGAGGGCTGGTCGTCCGGCCCCAAGGCCAGCTGCCGCCGCAGGCCCTGATGACGCTCCACGTCCAGGATGAGCCACGCGGCGAGCTCGCGGGCCAGCAGCCGCGCGAACCGCTGCATGGTCGCCGACTCGCTGTGGCTGACGCTCTCCAGCAGGATCCTGGTGGCCGAGGTCACCAGGTCGATGCGGCGGGTGGCCGATTGCAGCGCGCTGTCGCCGGGTTCGGTCTCCTGGTCGGCAGGACCAGCGAGATCAGGGGTCAGGCCGGGCGGGGCGCCGCCGGGCGCGCCCACGGCGACGATCAGCCGGCCGGAATCACCGCGGGCCCATACCGGGCCCGCGGTGACCTCACACTCCGCGACACCGTCCGCGGTGAGCACGCCGCAGCGCAGCGTGCGGACCTCGCCGGTCCGGACGACGGCGGCGACCTGCGACTGCACCGCCGCACGGAACGGCAGGTCGACGAAGGCGGTGAACGGTTTCCCGGTCGGGTAACCCGCCCCCGAGCCCACCAGCTGGCCGGCGGCCGAGTTGGCCCGCCGCACCGTGCCGTCCAGCCCGAGCAGGAACAGCGGCACCGGGGCCTGCTGGAACACGGCTTGCAGCAGGCGCCGCTCGGCGTTCGCGCTGCCCGCGGGATCCCCGGCGAGATCTCCGGCGCGGCCGCCCGCGGCGGTCAGCGCCTCGACCGCTCCGTCCAGCTCGGCCAGCGCCGCGTCCAGCAGCGCCCCGGGCCCTGCCCCCGGCAGCGCGGCGGCCTGCCGTAGCGCGTCGGCCCTGGCCTTCAGCCGGGTGGCCTCGTCCGAAGCCTCCTCCCGAGGGCCCGCCGAGCGTGCCATGGCTAGAGTGTCCCCAGCCCGTCCTGGCCGCGGGAGTCGATGATCCTCGTGGCGACCTCGGTCACCTTCAGGTTGCGCTCCTGCGAGACCTGCCGCATCCGCTGCAGCGCCTCCTCGGCGCTGCAGCCGAGCGCGTGCATCAGGACGCCCTTGGCCTGGTCCACCACGGCACGGGACTCGGCGGCGTCCCGGAGCTGGTACGCGGCGCGCCGGGCCTCGCCGGTTTCGGAGGCCATGCCGACCACCGTGCCGCCGAATGCGGCCAGGCGCCTGGCCGCCGCGACCGATTCAGGGCCCAGCATCCGCGGCCGCGCGCCGAACAGCGACAGGCAAACGGCCTCGGCGCCGGACCAGTGCGCCAGGCTGAGCGAGCACCGTACCCCCTGGCGCAGTGCGGTGCTGGCGTACTCCGGCCATCGGGGCTCGTCCAGAGTGTCCGGGCAGCCCACCGGCTCGCTTCCGCTCAGCGCGTCGAGCATCGGGCCGCGCCCGCGCCGCATCTGCACGTCCACCAGCCCGGGCAAGGACGGGTGGCTCGCGGCGAGGGCGGCCGGCTCGCCCTCCCGCCAGAGCACGGCGGCCGCCCCGGAGCAGCCCGGAACCTGGCGCGCGGCCTGGGCCACGAGCTGGTTCAGGGACCTGGGTGCGGATGTTTCCACGGTGCCCAGCAGGCCAGAAGTCTCCTGCGTGAGGTCTGGGCCGGACGTGACGTCCTCCAATCGAGCCCGCGCGCCTGCCCGGAATGGTGGCGCCGCTCCACTCCCAGGGTGTCACGATCCGGCCCCTGCTGATACCGCTTACCCCGGCCTAGTCCGCTGAGGTGGCGGGGCTGATCCAGTGTTCCATGCAGGCGAGCAACTCCTCGGTGTCCACCGGCTTGGTGACGTAGTCGTTGGCTCCGGAGGCAATGCTCTTATCCCGGTCACCGTGCATGGCCCGGGCCGTCACCGCGATCACCGGCAGCCCGTCAAGCTCGGGTATCTCGCGGATCGCGCCGGTCGTCGCGTACCCGTCAAGCTCCGGCATCATCACGTCCATCAAGACGATGTCGATACCGGGGGTGGCGCGGAGCATCTCGATGCCGGAGCGCCCGTCCGGGGCGTGCAGGACGGTCATCCCGTAGAGCTCCAGGATGCTGCTGATGGCGAAGGCGTTCCGCAGGTCGTCGTCGACGATGAGGACCTTCTTGCCGCGCAGGGCCGCATGCGCACCCCCGGCCGTCTCGGCCGGCCCTGGCGCGGCCACCGACTCCGGTACCGGGGTGACGCGATCCGCGCCCGCGGGCCCCGGCCGATCCGGCCCGGCTGCCGCCCGGATCGGCGCAGCCCCTTGGGGCTCCCCGGCAAGCTCTGTTCCGCCGCCCGTGCCAGGAAGGGCGGCCGGCAGGTAGAGGGTGAACGTGCTGCCCGTGCCGGGAACGCTCTCCGCGGTAATCCGCCCGCCGAGCTGGGCGGCCAGCTCACGGCAGATGGCCAGGCCCAGGCCGGTCCCGCCGTAACGGCGGCTGGTGGTGCCGTCCCCTTGCTGGAAGGCGCCGAAGATGACCTCGAGATTCTGCTCGCTGATGCCGACACCGGTGTCGGTCACCGAGAACTTCAGCACCGGCGCGGCGCCGGCGGCCGGCGGCCCGGCCGAGGTGATCCGGACTTCGACCCGCCCGCGGTCGGTGAACTTGACCGCGTTCGACATCAGGTTGTGCAAGATCTGCCGGAGCCGCTGCCGGTCGGTCAACAGCTCGGCGGGGACACCGGCGGCCGGCGGCTCGGCCGCGAACTCGAGACCCTTTTCGGTGGTCAGCGGCCGGAACACCGCCTGCAGGTCGTCCAGGAGAGCACGCAGGGCGAACCGCTCGGGATGCAGCTCGATCTTGCCCGCCTCCACCCGGGACAGGTCGAGGATGTCGTTAATGAGCTGCAGCAGGTCGGCGCCTGAGGAGTGGATGACGTTCGCGTACTCGACCTGCTTGGGCGTGAGGTTCTGGTCGGGATTCTGGGCGAGCAGCCGGGCCAGGATCAGCAGGCTGTTCAGCGGGGTGCGCAGCTCGTGAGACATGTTCGCGAGGAACTGCGACTTGTACCGGGAGGCCAGGTCGAGCTGCCGGGCGCGTTCTTCGAGCTCTTGCCGCGCCTGCTCGATCTCAACGTTCTTGATCTCGATGTCCCGGTTCTGCCGGGCCAGCTGGGCGGCCTTGTCCCCCAGCTCGGCGTTGGAGCGCTGCAGCTCGTCCTGCCGGACCTGGAGCTCCCGGGTACGGGCCTGCAACTCGGCCGCGAGCCGCTGCGACTCGGCGAGCAGCGCGTCGGTCCTGGAGTTGGCGATGATCGTGTTGAGGTTGACCCCGATGGTCTCCATCAGCTGCTCCATGAAGTCCCGGTGCACCTGGGTGAACGGGGAGAACGAGCCCGCCTCGATGACCCCGAGAACCTGGTCCTCGAAGGCGATCGGCAGGATCACCAGGTTGGCCGGCGCGGCCTCGCCGAGCCCGGAGGAGATCTTCACGTAGTCGGCGGGCAGGTCGGTGACCACGATGGGCTTTCTGGTCTTGGCGGCCTGGCCGATCAGCGACTGGCCCAGACGGAACTGGCCGGGCGCTTCGGTGTCGGCGCGCAGCCCGTAGCCGGCGATGAGGCGCAGCCGGGTCTCGCTGCCGTTGGTCTCGGCCAGGAAGAACGTTCCGTGCTGGGCCCCGACCAGCGGGATCAGGTCGTTCATGATCAGCTCGGCGACCACGCGGAGATCGCGGTGACCCTGCATCCCGCTGGCGATCCGGGCCAGGTTGGACTGCAGCCAGTCCTGGTCCTGGTAGGCCTTGGTCGTCTCCCGCAGGGAGCGGACCATCGCGTTGACGTTGTCCTTGAGCTCGGCGACCTCGCCCTGCGCCTCGACCGAGATGGACCGGGTCAGGTCACCGGTGGCCACGGCACTGGTCACCTCGGCGATCGCCCGGACCTGGCGGGTGAGGTTGCCGGCCAGCTCGTTCACGTTCTCGGTCAGCCGCTTCCAGGTGCCGGAGACGCCCTCGACCTCCGCCTGTCCGCCCAGGCGCCCCTCGCTGCCCACCTCCCGGGCCACCCGGGTGACCTCGGCCGCGAACGACGACAGCTGGTCGACCATGGTGTTGATGGTGGTCTTCAGCTCCAGGATCTCGCCGCGCGCGTCCACGTCAATCTTCTTCGACAGGTCGCCGTTCGCCACCGCCGTGGTGACCTGGGCGATGTTGCGGACCTGGCTGGTCAGGTTGTTGGCCATCGAGTTGACGTTGTCGGTCAGGTCCTTCCAGGTCCCGGCGACGTGGGGCACCACGGCCTGGCCGCCGAGCATGCCTTCGGTGCCCACCTCCCGGGCCACCCGGGTGACCTCGCCCGCGAACGCGCTCAGGGTGTCGACCATCCCGTTGATCGCCGCGGCCAGGGCGGCGACCTCGCCACGCGCCTCGACGGTGATCTTCTGGCTCAGGTCGCCGCGGGCGACGGCGGTGGCCACCTGGGCGATCGAGCGGACCTGCGCGGTCAGGTTGGACGCCATCACGTTGACGTTGTCGGTCAGGTCCTCCCAGGTCCCCGAGACCCCCCGGACGGCGGCCTGGCCGCCGAGGTTGCCCTCCGTGCCGACCTCGCGCGCCACCCGCGTCACCTCGTCGGCGAACAGCGACAGCTGATCCACCATCGTGTTGATGGTCTCCTTCAGCTCCAGGATCTCCCCGCGCGCGTCAACGGTGATCTTCTGGCTCAGGTCGCCTTCCGCCACGGCCGTGGCCACCTGGGCGATGGACCGGACCTGCGCGGTCAGGTTGCCCGCCATGAAGTTCACCGAGTCGGTCAGGTCGCGCCAGGTCCCGCCGACGCCCGGCACCCGCGCCTGGCCGCCCAGCCGGCCCTCGGTGCCCACCTCCCGGGCCACCCGCGTCACCTCGTCGGCGAACGCCGACAGCTCGTCCACCATGGTGTTGATGGTGTTCTTCAGCTCCAGGATCTCCCCGCGCGCGTCGACGGTGATCTTCTGGCTCAGGTCGCCCTTGGCCACCGCGGTCGTCACCTGGGCGATGTTGCGCACCTGACCGGTCAGGTTGCCCGCCATCGAGTTCACCGAGTCGGTCAGGTCGCGCCAGGTCCCGCCGACGCCCGGCACCCGCGCCTGGCCGCCCAGCCGGCCCTCGGTGCCCACCTCCCGGGCCACCCGCGT
>Ga0126381_100008244_pt1 | contig 11643 bp, 6 predicted proteins | sample PanSoiMetPlot_28_FD_96465 | JGI IMG/M metagenome (GOLD analysis project Ga0126381, IMG submission 96465) | Tropical forest soil microbial communities from Panama - MetaG Plot_28 | ecosystem: Environmental > Terrestrial > Soil > Tropical forest > Bulk soil | place: Panama | collected 2016-02-17 | reverse complement strand
GGAGAGAGTAAGGAACACAAACAAAACGCAGAGCGGAAAAATAAGAAGCGCAGTGTTGCCCGCGAGAATCTGTTGGTACGTCAGATCAGTCCATTCGAAGCTCATGCTTGGCGGGAGGATCTTGCGGCAGAGCTGATGCATGATGGCGATGGCATGACCGGTACTAGTCCCTGGCGCCGTCCCGCCGGATACATCCGCCGCTGTGTAAAGATTGTATCGGGTGATCGTGCCGGGGCCGAGGCGCTCCTCGATAGAAGCAAGCGTGCCCAAGGGAACCATGTCGCCATTGGCATTACGCGTCTTGAGGTTCAGTATGTCATTCGGCGTCACGCGGAACCTGCTATCGGCCTGGGCGGTGACCTGAAATGACCGGCCAAGGTAGGTAAAGTCGTTTACGTAAGCCGAGCCGAGAAAGATTTGGAGCGTGTCAAAAATATTCGTGAGGGGCACGTCCATGCTCTTGGCTTTTGTGCGGTCCACATCCACATACAACTGTGGCTGGTCGGCACGGAAGCTGGAGTAAAGACTCACCAGGCTAGGTTGTTGCTCAGCTGCAGCCGCCAGTTCGCGAGTGACACTCTGAAGTTGCTGATAATTTCCGCCACGCCGATCCTCTACCATCAGGCGAAAGCCACCGACGGAGCCGATTCCTTCAACCGGTGGCGGGGCAAAAGCCAGGACCAGCGCCTCCGGAATCTGGTTCAACCGAGCCCGCAATCCTCCGAGAATTTCGTCGGACGATTTGCGATGTCCGAATTCGTCGAGCATCGCAATGAGTGTGCCCACATTCGATTGTCTGCCGGTCAACATCGAAAAGCCATTGATAACAAGGCCGTGTTTGACGCCTGGCGTTCCCTTGAGAATCGCGAGAGCCTTTTCTGTGACCATCTCAGTTCGCTGGAGTGAGGCGGCATTCGGCAATTCGCAGTTGACGATGAGATAGCCTTTATCCTGCGGCGGAACGAACCCGGGCAGGACGAATTTGAACCCAGCGCCCGTCAGCGCGAGTAGCCCGAGATAGACGATGATACAGATGGCGACCCTGCGGACCAAACCTCCAACCACGCGACTATAACGATCGGTTGCCGCGCTAAATAAGGCGTTAAAGCCCCGGAACAACCAGCCGAGCGACGCGTCGAGAACTTTTGTCAAACGATCCCTCGGCGCATCCCGACTACGCAGGAGAAGCACGCCGAGCGCGGGGCTCAGAGTCAGCGAATTGAAAGCAGAGATCGCAGTCGAAACGGCAATGATCAGAGCGAATTGCCGGAAAAATTGCCCGGTGATGCCGCTCATGAACGCCGCAGGGACGAACACCGCCGCAAGTACAAGCGCTACCGCAATAACGGCGCCGCCAACTTCACTCATCGTCTGTCGCGCGGCATCGCGCGGCGAAAGCCCGAGGCCCAGTTTATGCTCGATCGCTTCCACCACCACAATCGCGTCGTCCACCACGATTCCAATCGCCAGCACAAGCCCGAAGAGCGATATCGTATTCAATGAAAAGCCGAACATTGCCATGGCAGCAAACGTGCCTACGAGCGACACAACGACGGCAGCGAGCGGAATGATCGTTGCGCGCCAGCTTTGGAGAAAAAGCAGCACGACCAACCCAACCAGCAAAACGGCTTCGACGAGCGTGTGCACGACACCCCGGACAGATTCCTGAACAAACACAGTCGTGTCATAGGCGATTTTGTAATCAACGCCCGGCGGGAAGTTTTTCTTCAACTCCTCCATTCCACTGCGAATCGCCTTGGCCGTCTCGAGCGCGTTGCTTCCCGGAAGCTGGTAAATGCCAAGATCAGCAGACGGGCTGCCGTCAAGCGTGCTGGAAACAGCATAATTCCTGGCACCGACTTCGACACCGCCGACCTCCCGTAGCCGGACGATCTCGCCATTTGTCCCTCGCTTGACGACAATGCGGGCGAACTCCGCCGGATCGACCAGGCGGCCCTGTGCATTGACGACATATTGAAATTCCGTTCCTTTTGGGGTTGGCGGCTGGCCGACAATGCCGGCGGCAACCTGCTTGTTTTGCTCCTGGATCGCTTGTACTACGTCGGCGGCAGTCAGCCCCAGCGAAGCGAGCTTGTTTGGATCGAGCCATACTCGCATCGAATACTCGTAACCGAAAAGCTCGACGCTTCCGACGCCCTTGATCCGAGCGAGCTTATCTTTCACCTGCAACAGCGCGTAGTTTCCGAGATAAAGTTCGTCGCGGCTCTTGTCTGGTGAGACAAGATTGACGAACATGATCATCGACGGCGATTGTTTACTGACCTGCACACCCGTGCGGCGGACCTCTTCAGGCAGTATCGGCAGAGCGAGGTTGACGCGGTTTTGTACGAGCACCTGCGCGGTATCAAGATTGGTCCCGAGCGCGAAGGTGATCGTGAGCCCATAGGAGCCATCGCTCGAGGATTGCGATGACATGTAGAGCATTTTCTCAACGCCATTGATCTGTTGTTCGATTGGCGCGCCGATGGTTTCCGCCACGGTTTGCGCAGTTGCCCCTGGATAACTTGCCGATACGTTGACTGTCGGCGGCACAATGTCTGGATATTGCGACACGGGAAGAGTCATCAACGCGATGCCGCCAGCAATCGTGATGACGATCGAGAGAACCGAGGCAAAAATCGGCCGGTCAATGAAGAAGTGACTGATGTTCACCGATGGTTATTTCGACTTCGCTACCTGCTCTTCAGCTGCCAACGGCTTGGGATCAACTTTCTCGCCGGGGCTTACTTTCAACAGGCCGTCCGCTACCACTCGTTCGCCGGCCGCAAGCCCTTTGCTGATTACTTGCATCCCGCCATTGACTGTGCCGAGTTCGACACGACGGAAGACAGCTGTGTTCTCCTTGTCGATGACCACAACAAATTTCTGTCCTTGATCACTTCCGACTGCGCGTTCTGGCACGAGCACCGCCTGATACGAATCGCCGGCAGGAATACGCACCCGCACGAACAATCCCGGCCCGAGCAGACCGTTTTCGTAATCGAACACGCCGCGAATGCGAATGGTGCCTGTCTCGGGATCTACTCGATTATCCATAAAATCGACGTAACCGGTATGTGGAAAATCGTGTTCGTCCTGTAACGAAAGCTGGACCGGCAGCTTTGCGTTCTCCTCATCGCCGGGCAGAATTTCTTTGGAGGCGTAATAACGTTCGTAACGCAGCAGCGACCGTTCATTCACGTCTGCATAAGCATAAACCGGATTCATTGAAACGATGGTCGTCAGCGGCTTTTCAATTTGAGACGAAACCAGGTTGCCAACGGTGATATTGGCCCGACTCGCTCGCCCATCGATTGGGGCAGTGATGGTGCAAAATTCCAGATTCAGTTTGGCGGCCTCCACCGCGGCGCGCGCGGTCAAAAGCGCGCCCTGCGCTTTTTGGAAAGCTGCGCTATTCCTATCAAAGTCCCCTGCGGATACTGCTCCTTTTTCGCGAAGCTGTTTAGCGCGCTCGAATTCTGCGGTTGCCAGCTTCAGGGACGCCCCAGCTTGATCATAGTCGCCTTGTGCGCGATCGAGGTCTGCCTGATATGGCCGCGCATCGATAATGAACAGTACCTGGCCTTTCTTGACCCTGTCGCCATCTTCGAACTTTACCTCGGTAAGATAGCCGCTGAGCTTTGGGCGAACTTCCACCGTCCCGACTGGTGCCAGACGCCCGGTGTATTCGTCCCAATCCCTTACTTTGCGCTGTTCGGCTGCTGTTACAGTCACCACCGGTGGCGGCAATTGCACAGCCTGTTGCTGGCCGCAGCCGATCAGCAGGACCGCCGCTAAAATTTCCCGGCAGGAAACGATTATTTTAAAAAGCCGCGGCATCACAGCGTCATCACCGCACACAGAAAGCCGTCCCACTGCTCCATCAGGATAAAGTCGGCAACAAACGTCAATAATTTTCGGCAAACAAGATCAAGGAATGACCTGCTCCGAGCCATCGTGTTTTTCTCGGACGCTGCTGGGAAGCCGTCGCTCGCTCTTTGGTTGCGCCGCCCAGGTTACGGCAAATGCAATGCCCGCCGTACGGGATCAGTAAGCGTGCCTGTCACTCGCATGGAATAATTCTTCTGAAGTCGTGAAATGGCGTCAGCCACTTCTGGAGTAAATACGCCGTCAACCGGACCGCAATAATAGCCCAGCCGGCGCAAGGCCGTTTGCATCGAACCCACATAACCCGGTTCCACAATCAGTTGCTCCGGCGCCTTAAAGTAATAAAAGAACCGGTAATGGTACCTCGGCGCGAAATCGGTGGCGTTCACACGGCGGCCCTGATGGAGCAGGCCGTACTCGTCTCGTTGAGCTAATGGATCGGTGGAACGAAAAATATCGTCGATAATATCGTACTCGTCGGCGCGCGCGATGGTTGCGCCCAAGCCCAGAATCAGAGCGAGAACTATCTTTTTCATAAAAAGTGAGTTTACTACATATCTTTCGCAGCTGGAATATCAGGCGGCGGAAGGGTTAACTGTTTGCCCTTCTCCGGTTTCGGGCAATCAGGGCAATCGTCCTGGTCCAGTTCTGGGCCGAAGTGCATTCTATCTTCCGACTTTTGGCGCAAGCGATAAAGATCCAGCTTCGTCAGCGTCACCTCTGGGCGCATCAGAATGACCAGCTCGGTGCGCATCTTGTTAGATGTCGTGCTGCGGAAAAGCGCGCCAACATATGGAATACGCGAGAGATAAGGAATGCCAGTGTAATTTTTTGTCTTGTTATCTTCAATCAACCCGCCAAGGACAATGGTTGATCCATTTGCCGCAGAAACGTTCGTCCGGATGTAGCGCGTAGCGATATTGGGAATGTCGTTGCCGCTTATGCGCGTCGTGCCGGCGAGACTGTCCAGCTTCTGTAAAATGTCGAGCGAGACTTCCTTCTCGGAATTAATAAGCGGCACTACCTCCAGTTGCAACGCGACTTTTTTGAACTCGATGCTCGACGAGACCGACGCTACAGTATTTACAGTAGTCGCATTCGTCAGGGTATTGACCGGAACTGGAATCTCCGTGCCAGACGCGATAATTGCCTTTTTGTTGTTGCTCGTGAAAACGGTCGGCCGCGAAACCACTTTGAACCGGCCGGTGGACTCAAGCAGATGCACAATCGAGGCGAACGCATTGCCAGCAGCTACATAAATATTCGTGCCGCTCCCTACATTCTGAATGATTTGACTGAAGTTGATCAGGTTGGAAGGATCGACAATACTCGATAAAAGAGGAGCTGCTGTTCCGGTTGTCCCGGGTGAGGCACTGGGTATGGCACTGGCTACAGGGAGCGGCACCCCGGTATTGCGCGAGGTGCCCACGAACCTCCTGTTGTATTTTGCAAAATAGTCGACCCCGAATTCCTCATCGTTGGTGAGCGTCAACTGGCCAATGACGGTGCTCAGTGCGACTTGCGGCGCTTTTACGTCCATCTCGTCGAGAATTTTTTCCACCTTCACCACGACTTCGCGGCTGCCGAGTATGACGATGCTGTTCGAGCGTTGATCGGCAATGAGCTTGGCGTTGCCGACTGTCACCGCCTTCGGCACGGTGTCCACCGGTTGGGTGGAGAGTTCTTCGGAGATGTTCAGCGTGCTGCTACCACCAGTAGCCGTCGTAGAGGTGGTAGCCACACCGCCCGCGGCCGTCGCAGTCGTCGTGTGGTAAGGCGTTGCTTGCGGCGACGGAGATCCGCCGAGTTCTGCGCCAGCCGCAGTCGCTCCCGGTTCAGTCAATGCTTGTACCAGCACGGGCAACACGTCCCCGGCCGAGATGTATCTCAACGAGCGGGTGACAGGCTTTCCGAATTCCACATTGGCGTCAAAATCATGAATCAGTTTCCGGATAAACGGCATGTTGATCGGACGCGTCACCACATGAATACGATTAGTCCGGATGTCGGCGGTGAGCTTGATTTTGCCAACCACCACCGCTTCTTCGGACAACCCGGCCATCGCCACGCCTTCGCCTTCCACCGGGACCGGCTGGGGCACGGCCGGGTTAACTCGCACCCCACGAATGCCGCCCGGACCCGATGGCTGGCCGCCTTTTTCGAAAATTTCCTTGAGCATGTCGCAGACTTTGCTGGCATCGGCGCGGTCCAGCTTGATGAACTCGCTCACAACCTCGGCCGGCGCGACATCGATTTGCTGGATTACACCGGCAAGTTGCCGAATGATGTCCGCATTCTGCGTGACCAGAAGACTCGCCGATTTTGGCAGAGCCAAAATATTGATCGAACCCGAGCTTCCCTGGAAATACGCCATTAACACCTGCTGCAGTTCCTGCGGATCCGCATACTGAAGCTTGAACAGAAAACTGATCACCGGATTTCCCGGTGGAATGTCCGACAGTTCGGAAATAATCGGCACCACCGCCTTTCGCGGATTTTGCCCGGCGCCGACCACTTCTACGATATCGCGGGTCGCAGGAATCAAGGAGATTCCGTTCAACGCCATGCTCATTTCGATGATTTTGATCGCCTCATCGCGGGACACATCTTTGCTGATGAAAATGTTCACCTTGCCCTGGACGAAATTGTCCATCACCAATTTTTTTCCCGTGAGCTGCTCGTAATAGTGCAACACGTCAACGACGTCGCTGTTGGGGAATTGGAGCCGCACTGGCGATGACGCGCTTGCAGCGGCAGGTGGATCACGCGGTGGCGGGTTCTCAATTGCGCCGGCATTGGCCGGCGCCGGTGGATCAGGCGTCACCTGAGCCGAAACGACCGCCGCGCCGGCAAACACAACCGCTGCGATACAGGAAAGTCGATGCACGGTTTTAATTATTAATGCGGGACAATCCTACTAAATTAACGATACCGGGTCAAACTAATGGCTGCGGGCGAAGCCGCCAGTTCCAATGCTCGAACTGGACGTGCCCAAGCGTGTGGCATAAAAATTGTCGCTGTTGAAAACGATCTGCCATCTTTGCACGCTCACGCTGATGCTTTTTGCCGTGATAACGTCGTCAGTTTTAGCAGCACCGCTGGCGACACAATACGATCAGGCAAACGCCGTTACCGAAATTCGCTCCGTTCTTCGCGCGCAGCAGAACGCTTGGAACCGCGGCGACATCGATGAATTCATGAACGGATATGCGCGCTCAAAATCGACAATCTTTGTTTCAGAAGATACTGTAAGACGCGGCTGGGAAACCGTTCGCGACCGTTACAGAAAAAAGTATTCGGACCGCGCGAAAATGGGCTCGCTCACTTTTTCAGATCTTAATGTCACGCTGATCGGAGCAGATGCCGCTGTCGTCCTTGGTCGCTGGCAATTAAAACGCGCACAAGATCAGCCACACGGAAGGTTCACGCTCATTTTCCGCCATTTGGCCAAGGGCTGGCGCATTGTGCACGATCATACAAGCGCGGCACCGACGTATTAGGAATTTGGGAGTCAGGCTGCCTGGCTGAGTCGGCCGCAGGATGCCTGGCAGCTGAGCCAGACTGGCAGCGTATCTTCTAATCACCTTCGCAACCGTGCCAGCAGCTTCTCGTGAATATTATCGAATCCGCCGTTGCTGAAGACCGCCACCACATCTTTGGGCTGCAGCATCGGCGCGATTCGATCAACAATTGAATCGGTATTCTCTTCGTAAAACGCCGGGCGACGGGTCTTAGAAATCGCATCCACCACTGCGCGCGGATTTAATCGCTCCTTTTCCGGGATTTGCTCCAGCCTGGCAACTCGGGCGATGAAAACGCCGTCGGCGAATTTTAGCGCGTCGGGAAGTTGCTGTTGGAAGACTGCGCGTCGCGTCGTGTTTGAACGCGGCTCGAAAATGGCCCAAATGCGGGCGTCTCGATAACGCTGACGGAGCGCTTGCAACGTCTGCGCGATTGCCGTCGGATGGTGGCCGAAATCGTCGATCACTGTTATGCCCCGTGCTTCGCCGCGCACCTCCTGCCGCCGCGCGACGCCGGAAAAACTTTGGAATGCGGAGCCGATCTTTGTTTGGGACACATCGTAAAATCGCGCCGCCGTCGCGGCCATCGCCGCGTTGCGCACATTGAATTCGCCCACCAGCGGAATTTCGAAAGTTTCTTCACCCAGTTTGAACCGCGAACCGCTCAGAGAGTAAGTGACATCGCGAATCCGCTGGGCGCAGTTTTTTGAGAAACCGACCTCAATCATCTGCGCGAGACAATTCTTGGCGATTTCCACGCAATTGGAATCGTCACCGTTGAGGAGCACCATGCCGTTTTTAGGGACGATGTTGAGCAATCGCCGAAAGCTCAGTTTGATTTCATCCAGGCTGTTGAAGATGTCGGCATGATCGAATTCGATGTTGTTCACGATGACCAGCTCCGGCAGGTAATGAATGAATTTGGAGCGCTTGTCGAAAAACGCTGTGTCATACTCGTCTCCCTCGATCACAAAATATTTCGAATCGTTCAGGCGCGCGCCCTGCCCAAAATCTTTCGGGATGCCGCCGATGAGATAACCCGGTTTGCGTCCCGCCTTTTCCATGATCCATGCAAGCAGCGCGGTGGTCGTTGTTTTGCCGTGGGTGCCGGTTACCACAAGGTTATGCCGGCCGCGCAGGAAATAGTTCTTCAAAACTTCGGGCAATGAAAGATAAAGTAGTTTGCGGCTGAGCACGGCTTCCACTTCGGGATTGCCGCGCGTCATGGCGTTGCCGATCACCACCACATCTGTGTCGCGCGGGATATTCCCGGCGCGATACCCTTCCTCGAGCGCGACGCCTTTGCTTTGCAGAAAGATCGACATCGGCGGGTAAACATTTTCATCCGAGCCCGTAACTCTAAAGCCACGATCTTGCAGGGCCACCGCCACCGAGCCCATGGCCGTTCCGCAGATCCCCAAGAAATGGAAACTCTTCGGCGCTTCCTTCACGCCGATTCTTAATCTGCTTTGCCCGCCTTTGCTACCGAAGCTTTATCGCACTGGGTCCAGCATGGCCACAAAGGTCCACACACCGGATGCTCGTTGTGTCCTTCGTGGCCGTTGCGCGAGGAATTATTTCTTCTTAAACACCTCCACCGCATCCCACGCTCCGTCCGGCGGAGCCTGCTCATATTCGAGCGCACGGTCCAAGTACATTTTCGCCAGAAGATCATCCGGATAAAATTCGAGAAAGCGCGAGAACAAGATTTTTGCCTCGGTGAAATCGCGTGCGCGGAATCTTTCGAGTCCTTCTTCGTAACACTCGAGCCACTTCAGAAGTTGTGGATCGACATCGCCATTTCGAGCGCCAACGAGCGTGAAGACCTCCACCGGTTTGGTCTTGCCTTTCACCTGCACACGGGCAACCGAGCGGAAATGAAATTCGTCTCGCACCAACTCCGCCGCTGTTGCGCCGACCAAAATGTCAGCGCCGTAGATTCGTGTAAGACCTTCGAGTCGCGACGCCAGATTGACGGAATCGCCAATGACAGTGGGATCCATCCGTTCGTGCGAGCCGATGTTGCCGACAATCACTTCGCCTTGATTGATGCCGACGCCCATGCCCAGCCCCATTCGCCCTTGGTTCCGCCATTTGTCGTTGAGTTGCCGCAGCTCGTTACGCATCCCCAGCGCAGCCGCCACGCAATTTTTCGCATCCTGGGCGACCCCTAGGCTGCGCACGTTTCCCCAGACCGCCATTATCGCGTCGCCGATGAACTTATCGAGTGTGCCGCCATTACTGAAAACGACTGACGTCATGCGGCTGAGATATTCATTGAGTTGCGCGACCAGCGCTTCGGGATCGGCTTTCTCGGCCAAGGTAGTAAATCCAACCAAGTCCGAGAACAGGATCGTCACGGGCACGCGCGCCCCGCGGAGCGAGCCATAGTAGCTGTCCGGATTTTCCAGCACTTCCTTAACCAGATTTTTCGATACGTACCGTTCGAGTGTGCGCCGGGTACGCAATTTCTCGAGACGCTCCAGAGCGTACTCAAATCCAAGCGAAAAGGACCCGCTTAAGACGAAAGAAGACAGCACCGGAACCGTCAGGAGCAGCAACCCCGTCCTATCGTAAAAGACGCGCGCCGCGCCAAGATATAACCCGGTGATCACCGCCAGCGCGCCAAGACAAAGCAATGGCCGACGCAGGAACGCGACAAGAGACCATGCCAGCACTCCCGCGGCACCCACGAGCGCGAGGCCGGCGTTGGCTGGTGTTGGGTGCAAGAATTCATGATCCAGCGCCGCTGCCATGGCCTGTAAATGAAGAGCCGCGCCCCATGTCCTTGGGCTCATTGGTGTGTCCACGAAATCATGTTCGACTTGGGCAGCCGATCCGATCATGACGATTTTGTCCTTAAAAAATGCGCCATCGGCATAGTTGGCCTGCCAAAATTTTGGATCGAAAACTTCATAGAGCGGATGCGGAGCGAACGAATCCGGAGCGGTAAAGCGAATCATATGGCTCTCCAGGCCGCGCGGGACGTCTTTGCTGTGGCCGATCTTGCTCAAAGCGCGCGCGGCGAGCGACTCATAGACTTCTTGACTCGGTTCGGGTGGCAGCCCGGCCAATTGTCGATCTGTAACGCGATAGTTTGCAGCGCGAACCTTTCCGTCGATTGGATCTCCCCAGAAATTCACGAAGCCGACGCGATTATCCAAGAGTGGCGGCGGCGGGATTAGTTTCTCGTTAGGCGTGACGGCCTGCGCGTTGTTTTGCATATCGAAATTGGCGCCCACCACTACCTTGTCGTGGTAGCGATCCAGCGCGGCATGAAATGCCGGATCGCCGGCATTTGGCGGATTAAAAATCATGTCGAACATGACCAGCCGCGCACCCGCCCCGAACAAACGATCGAGCAAAAGCGCCCATACTTCGCGCGACCACGGAAAAGGATGCTCCGTCATCAATTGAAATGCGCGATTGCTGGCAACTTCGTCCGCCGTGAAGGGCGGCAATTGCAAGGAGCTTTGATCGATTCCAAGAAATACAAAATCGCCAGGCGCAGCCGTTTTTCGGCCTTCCTTCCGAAGCAAATCTTCAAAACTTTGCTCGCCGCGCCATGGCACTGAAATAAATGGCGTTTCAGAAAAGAAATGACCGAGAATAGCCAGACCGGTCCAAAAAACGCAGATCAATCCCAGGATCAACAACCGGTGACGCCCGAGCCAATGCATGCGGGAAGTATAACAGGCGCTTGTCTTCGTGCACACTCCATTCGTCAGTCGCTTCGCTCGGGATGATATTTGAGCTTGGACACGGAGCTTCTGAAATCGGTTGTCATTTTCGGCTTGGCGTTTAGTTTTCCCGCCCGCGATCCTTCCGCCTGTCTCGCGTCTGCGAGATGAATCAGTGAGCGAGGTTGGAAAGATCGAAAACGAAACAACAGCTCGCTGAACGAGGAGCTTCGAAGAGATTCGAGGCAAAATAACAATGCCAAGAGTCACTAACGCCCCGGCCAGCCGGGCCCGGCGCAAACGCGTCCTGAAAAAAGCTAAAGGCTATCGCGGCCGACGTTCGAAGCTTTTTCGATACGCCAAAGACGCCACCATGAAGGCCCAATACTGGGCCTATCGCGACCGCAAAACGCGCAAACGCACGTTCCGTTATCTTTGGATCCAGCGCCTCAACGCGGCCGCGCGCGCTAACGGAATGACTTACAGTCGGTTCGCGGAAGGATTGAAGGCCGCTGGGATCGGTTTGGACCGCAAAATCCTTGCCGATCTCGCTG
>Ga0126381_100008243_pt1 | contig 11643 bp, 7 predicted proteins | sample PanSoiMetPlot_28_FD_96465 | JGI IMG/M metagenome (GOLD analysis project Ga0126381, IMG submission 96465) | Tropical forest soil microbial communities from Panama - MetaG Plot_28 | ecosystem: Environmental > Terrestrial > Soil > Tropical forest > Bulk soil | place: Panama | collected 2016-02-17 | reverse complement strand
TCCCGCGAACGGTTTATGCGCGAAGCCCGTGCCGCGGCAGCATTGCGACACGAAAACATCGCCACGGTCCACCAATTCGGGATGCGCCTTGAAACCGGACAATATTTTTATGCGATGGAATTGATCGAGGGCGAAACCCTCGACCAGCGCGTTCGCCGCGCAGGACCGCTCGATGCGCACACCACCATCCGGATCGCACAGCAAGTCACCTCAGCCTTGGCCGCTGCGGAACAGCAGGGGTTAGTCCACCGCGATTTAAAACCAGCAAATCTAATGCTTGTCTCCCCCCATGGGAAAACTAGCGACAACAAAAAACTGCTGGTGAAAATAATCGACTTCGGTCTGGCCAAGGCAATTCACGCTGAAGTCGATCCGAAGTCGCTGACCCATGACCGATTTGTCGGTACGCCAGCATTCGCCAGCCCCGAACAGTTTGAACACTCAGCGCTCGACGCGCGCTCCGACATCTACTCGCTGGGCGAAACGCTCTGGTTCGCGCTCACAGGAAAAACGCCGTTTTCAGGCCGAACCATGGACGAGATTCACTTCGCTCAAAAATCAAATGTTCTTCCGATCGAACAACTCAAAGCAGCGCACGTTCCTTCGCGCTTGAGGTCACTGCTCGAATCGATGCTTGCGCTGGAGCCAGCTTCTCGGCCAGGCATTGGCGAGTTAGCAGCGCGGTTGCAACATTGTTCCCCGGAGGTCCGCAGCGTGCGACGCACGCGCTTCGGTCTCGCAGCCACATCCCTCATGGTTCTTGGCATGTCTGCAGTCATCATTTTCCTTTGGGTAAGCACCCGGAATTCAATTCCGAAGCTGGAGGGACCGGAGAAAAGCATTGCCGTCCTTCCGTTCGAAAATCGCAGCGAGGACAAAGCGAATGCGTACTTTGCTGACGGTATTCAGGACGAGATTCTGACCCGCTTATCCAATATTGCGGATTTAAGAGTCATCTCGAGCACTTCCACGCGGCAATATCAGAGCAAACCTGCCAATCTCCGCGAAATCGCTAAGCAGCTTGGTGTGGCGAACATTGTTGAGGGTAGTGTGCAAAAAGTATTTGATCAGGTGCGGGTGAATGTGCAGTTGATTAACGCGCAAAGCGACTCGCATCTGTGGGCGGACACCTACGACCGAAAGTTGACTGACATTTTTGGAGTCGAGACCGACATTGCCAAACGAATTGCCGAGTCATTGCAAGCGACGCTAACTGCTCGTGAAGAGCGGGCGTTAGCAGTTAAACCAACAAACAATCCGGAGGCTTACGATGCGTTTCTGCGCGGACTGGCTTTTGACGCACGCAGCGGAAACATTGAATATATCACTCTCGTATCGAAGGCTAGCGGGTCTTATGAGCGGGCAGTACAGCTTGACCCGAATTTCGCCGTTGCCTGGGCGCGGCTTTCTCGTGCGGGCGCCCTTCTCCATTTTGAACGCTTCGAGACTGCTCGCCGGGAGGCCGCGAAGCGTGCTTTGGACAATGCGCAGAAGTTGGCACCGAACTCGCCTGACACCCTGCTTGCCCTCGGTTACTATCAATATCGGGTGCTAAGCGATTATGGGGCCGCTGACGCAACGTTCAGCCGTGTCTGCAAAACGTTGCCAGGAAGCAGCGAGGCGCTAAGTGCCGTAGGCCTGGTTGCCCGACGGGAGGGTCACTGGGATCGAAGTGTTGGTTACTTCGAACAAGCTCTTGCCCTGGACCCTCGTAACGAGGAGTTGCTTATGGACGCCGCATGGACTTACACTCTGCTTCGACAGTTCTCTGCAGCGCTAAAGCTCTACGAGCGAGTGCTGGACATTACGCCAAACGATCCGGGTGCGATGGCAGAAAGGGCTGCCATTTATCAGGCTCAGGGCAATCTGCAGGAAGCGGCCAGACTCTTATCACAAATAAGTGCGCAGACTCTTTCTGCTCTTCCAGCCAAGTTCGATCAGTTGAGACTTGAGCGAAATTACGGGGAGGCCGTTCGATTGATGCAAGCCTCAGCTGCGACCTATTCTGTTGTCGGGTACGCCTGGCTTGCTATACACCAGCGTCTTGCTGGCGATGCGGCTGCCGCAAAGGCCAGCGCTGAAGCGGCGCGCAATTCATTCGAGCAGCTCTACAGGGATCAATCAGACAGCGTCGTTCCCGGCGATGCGGCAGCGCTGTCTCTAGCCTATGCCGTGATGGGGGAGAAGGACTTAGCCCTAAAAGAAGCGGAGCGTGCAATCCTGCTTTATCCCCGCGCCAAAGATGCGGTGACAGGACCTGGCTTAGAAGAGAACCTGGCGTTAGTTCAAACGATCCTCGGCGAGAAGAGCCTTGCGATCTCAACTCTCACCCGGGTGTTACAAACGCCCTATAAAACTTTCGTTTACAGCACAGCGCCCATAACCCTGGCCCTGCTACGGCTTGACCCGCTCTGGGACCCGTTGCGCTCCGATCCCGCTTTCTTAAAACTCTGCGAGGAAAAGCAGCCGTAAACCCAGCAAAGTTCTTAGAAGCACTCCAGTTGCAATCCGTCGATGCAATCAGGGACGCAGTTCCCCGGCTCAGAAATGTCTTGTATTCTCTTCAAACAAATTCGGACAGTGGACCTGCGTAATTCTGCGCGATTCGTGCAAACTGATACGCGAGCATCAGTGCTAACGGCAGATTTACTGGACGGCCACTTTCATACGGTCGTAGATGCTTTGAGAACGGTGTTTTGCTGGGGTTCGGGCAGCGTGTCGAGGGGTTGCGTCGGATCGTTGGCTGCTTGGAACTGCCACAACTCCGAGTCCTTTACCGTGCTCGTGCTGACTGCGATCCAAAAAATCGAGCAGCCGCGGTTCTTAGCATTCTCGAGCAGCACCGGGAACTCCTTCTGGCCAATGAACTCGGAGGTCAGAAAGTTTTGCGTGACCAACAATACGCCGATACGGGCGGACTCGAGGGAATGCTCAATGTCTTCTAGCCACTTCGATTCGGGGGGGATGTTCGTGTCATCCCAGATGCGAAGGAGTCCCTGATCCTCCAGCGGCTTTAGGAACATCTTAAGCTTCCCCAGCCAGGCGGCATCTTTGTGGGAATAGCTGATAAACACTGACTTGGTAACCGGTACCGCAGGCGCGACGAAGTGAAGGAGATAGAGAAGACGCTTTTCCGTGTCCACCTGGTATGTGACTTGGATTGCAGGATTGGGGTTTGAATACACGCGGACGTCGCAAGTGATTGGCATCGTCCAGTTTGGGAAGCCATCCGGGTTCTCTGCGAGCTTGTCGATCACGTCCCAGAGGGCGTCCTTCGCCTCTTGCGGCAGGTCCTTGCGACTCTGTTTCGCCGTGTCGGAATACTGAATGGCGTACGGCTCAGCCATGGTTGTGAGCAGTCAGCGCGACGATGTGCACGCGCTTCACTCCCTCGTCGACGCTATACTTGAGTTCCACGTCTCCTTCAGGTGTCCGGACACTGAGGAGACCCTCGGGCGTCGACTCCGCACCCGCCGGGCGTGGATTGGAGCTCAGATTCTCAAACAGATCTTCCACAGCGACACGTTGTTGCGGATCGAGCAACCGCTTCTGCCTCGACACGTCGTGTGCCACGAGGATACCGTATCCATGGTCAGTAGTTGCGGTGCTTGCCACGACGGCATCGCGCCGCTCCCGCGCGATCGAAACACGCTCAATCTGCGCCGCATGTTCAACCACCGCGGCAGGAATCACCACCGGTTCACCCGCACCTGCCTTGGTCTGTATCGACTCGATCGCCGAGCGCAGGCGGTTCGCGTCAGCGACGATCGTCCACTGTTCGCGGGTTCGCTGCACGAATTGCCAGGTTAAAACGGTGACTCCAAACACGAAGGCCGGCCCATATATGATAAACCCGGTGGTAATAGCGATCCCCCTAATGCCCTCGAATTCCTTATAGCTTAATACACCGATCGCAAAGATCAGCCCGAGCAAGCCCACTACGAGGGTGAGGATACCGCACGCAGTAACAGCCGGTCCCGCGAGCCTCGCCCAGCGGTGCCCCCTGCGTTGGAGTTTCCAAGCGGATAGGGAGACCTCCCTAATCCCGGGTTTTTTCAAGAGGCGCCGTTGCCGGAACGCTTGTCTAATGACTGACTGGTTCAGCAGCAGAAATATGAAGGCACCGAGCGCCGCAAGGAGGAAGAGGAAGACAAAGACACCCGTTATAATGCCGAAGACACTCGCTATGGCAGTGTCCTCCGACCCGTCATGGGGAGAGACGACGTAGTACGTTAAGCCGGACAACACGATGCCGGCGAGCGCCCCGACGGCGACCCATAGGCATATTCCGAGGAAGCGGTATAACCGCTCCTCGCCAGCGCTCGGCCGGAGCGTTTCTGCGGCTTTCTGGAGCGCTTGTACAGCCTTTTCGACCTGGACGGCATCGAGAGTGTATGTCGAACTGTCCATCGTCCTGAAGTCCTTCAGTTCACAATCGATCCGTCATTTTTTCCGTGTGGCGTCGAGCAAGCGACGATGTCGCGGACCGTTAGGCAACCACAAACGCGCTTCTAGGCCCGCCGGTAACATGGGGGCGGTTCTCTTCAATGGGCCAAGTTTGGTTTTCCTCCTTTTGCGCCAAAGCACGGCAGAATGTCAAGCTCGCGGTTAGTCCGGTTTCGCTGGTCGCTCCTTGGTAAGAGGCGTTCCTCTGACGCCCCGCTTCCTTTTTCTAAACGAATCCAGAGCTTTGCTAGTCAGTAGCGTGTGTTCGGCCAAGGCGTTCAACACGGCACTCTGAAATGGCTATTCGTGCTCGACAGTCAAAGCTGACTCTGAAAAGATCGGGACCACAACTCCGCGTGTCTTGGAGTCAACATGCCACTCTCGCGCCACGCGGTGGCTGCAACTTAGCCGGAGCAAATGCAACGTTCCTCCTCGCAAATCTCAATGTGCCCGAACTGTGGCGGCGTGCTTGAGAAAACGCCGAGTGGCGAACTCGGTTGCATGTCTTGTTTGTTACGTGCAGGAATCGCCAGCGAAGTAGAAACGGTGCACGATTCAACGCCGGATGCTCCTGAAGGCGGCCTGCACTTCGGTGTTTATGAGATTGATCGCCGCGAGGACGGAAGCCTTTACGAGCTTGGTCGCGGAGCAATGGGCGTTACATATCGCGCCACCGACACGACGCTCCAGCGCAAGGTCGCTTTAAAGATCATTAAAACCGATATCGCTGAGCGAAGCGGCGATGCCCGCGAACGCTTTGTCCGCGAAGCTCGCACCGCGGCTGCACTGCGACACGAACACATCGCCGCCGTCTACCAATTCGGGATGCGCCTTGAGACAGGCCAATATTTTTACGCGATGGAATTAATCGAGGGCGAAACGCTTGAGGACCGTGTCCGCCGCGCCGGGCCGCTCGATGCGCGTACCACCATTGGAATTGCGGAGCAAGTCACCTCGGCCCTGGTCGCTGCGGAAAAGCACGGGTTAGTCCACCGCGATTTAAAACCAGCAAACCTGATGCTGGTAAATGCGAACGACCCCGAAGTGACGGGGAGCAATCAAGCGCGGTCTAAGCGAAGTAGACTACGCGCCTTGCGCAGGCGCGGTGTTCCGGTGGTGAAAATAATCGATTTCGGTTTGGCCAAAGCGTTTCACACTGCGACCGATGCGAAATCGCTAACCCACGACAGATTTGTCGGTACCCCAGCATTCGCCAGTCCCGAACAATTTGAACATTCAGCGCTCGATGTGCGCTCCGACATTTATTCGTTAGGCGAAACGCTCTGGTTTGCGCTTACCGGAAGAACACCATTTTCCGGCCATACCCTCTCCGAAATCCACCATGCCCAACAATCAAATGAGCTTCCCACCGAACAACTCAAAGCGGCGCACGTTCCGCACCGCCTGATATCGCTGCTTGAATCAATGCTCGCATTCGAACCAGCTTCCCGGCCTGGCCCCCACGAGTTAGCAGCGCGCCTACAACGTTGCTCCCCGGAGGCACGCAGTGCGCGACGCACGCGTGTCGCTCTGGCAGCCGCATCCCTCGGCGTTATCGGCGTGTTTGCACTTTTCGTCTTTCAACCATCGCGAAACCAAAATTCGGCTTTGAATGCCGCGCCAGACAAAAGCATTGCGGTACTGCCTTTTGAAAATCGCAGCGAAGACAAAGCGAATGCGTACTTCGCTGACGCCATTCAGGATGAGATTCTGACCCGCTTATCGAATATTGCGGATTTAAAAGTAATCTCGCGCACTTCTACGCGGCAATATCAGAGCAACCCTGCTAATCTCCGCGAGATCGCAAAGCAGCTTGGCGTCGCGAACATTCTTGAGGGTAGCGTCCAAAAAGTTGCTGATCAGGTGCGGGTCAACGTGCAGTTGATTAACGCGGAAAGCGATTCGCATCTCTGGGCCGACACCTATGATCGGAAGTTGACTGACATCTTTAGCGTCGAGAGCGAGATTGCTAAACGAATCGCGGAGTCTTTGCAAGCGAAGCTGACTGGTCGTGAGGAGCACGCGTTAGCCGTTAAACCAACAACCAATCCCGCTGCTTACGATGCCTACCTACGCGGGCTGGCTTATACACTTAAAACGACAACTTCACCCACGAACGCCCTTGCCGCGCAGAAATATTTGAGAGAAGCGGTTCGGTTGGATCCGAAGTTTCCCCTGGCCTGGGCGCTGCTTTCATACGTGGATGCGAGCGGCTACATCATACAGAGTCTTCAACCAACGGACGCCCTCCGTGAAGAGACACGGGAGGCAGCCGAAACCGCGCTCACTCTTCAGCCGACTCTTGGCGAGGCCATATTAGCCAAAGGATATTACCACTATAGCTGTTTGAAGGAATACGACACCGCGGTGCGTTACTTTGAGCAAGCGCGTCAGTTTTTGCCGAATAGCAGCCGAATCCCGGAATCGCTGGCCTATGTCACGCGGAGGCGAGGACAGTGGGACCGCAGCGAGTCGTATTTCAACGAAGCCGAACGCCTTGATCCGCGGAACGTCAACCTGCTCACCGAGCACGCAGGATCCTACATTAGCCTTCGTCGTTTCCCCGAAGCGGTGCGGAAGCTTGATCAGATTCTAAATATCGTACCGGACGACGTTGATACCCTCGCGACAAAAGCTGCTATCGCACAAGCCTATGGCGACGTCCCGAGGGCTGCTGCACTACTAGCTCCGCTGCATCCGAACGCCGACGACCCTAATGTGTTGGAAACACAAGCTTACCAAGCGATCTTGGAGCGCCGCCCTGCAACGATCATCCCTCGGCTAAAAGAAATACTTGCCAAGCCTGACGCGGCGTTGGGTCCCATCAATAGCGAACTCCGCTGTTGGCTAGGTTGGTCGCAAGAAGTCGCAGGCGACCATGCAGCCGCCCAAGCAAGTTGGAGTCAGGCGCGCAGCGAACAGGAATCTTTTCTCAAAGAACAGCCCGACAATTACTTCCTCATTGGATATCTGGCGCTGACCAAGAGGGGCTTGGGCGACAAAGGCGGCGCCTTGGCTCTGTCGCAACGGGCCATGGCCGCGTTGCCGGTCGAAAAAGACGCGTTGTTTGGTCCCATTCCGATCGAAATCCTGGCGCGCGTAACCGCGCAAATAGACGAGCCTGACCGCGCCATCGCCGCTTTGCAGAAACTACTCTCGATACCGTATGCTGGCGCGCTGATTCCCCCACCGCTCACTCCCGCACTACTCCGGCTTGATCCCATGTTCGATCCGCTCCGAAGCGATCCGCGCTTCCAAAAGCTCTGCGAAGAAAAACAGCCATAAACCCATCAAAGTTCTTAGAGGCACTCCGGTTGCAATCGGTTGCACTCACGCGATGCAATCAGGAGTGCAGTTACACGGCTCAGAAATGTCTTGTATTCTCTTAGTTAGGGATTGTTGTAAAGCCAATTTGCAAGTGTGCTGAAAACACGAGCCCCTTCTGCCGGTCGGCGACGCTAGATACGAATTGAGAATGCTACGATTCTATGGATCTCAGCACTTCTTCAATCGCTTCAGCCTCTTTGTTTACCGCGCGCCGGAGTAGCGTAATCATTTCGACGCCTTGGGAAGACAAAGCTTCTTCGCGCAGCAACACTTCGAGCCCAAGTAACAGGGGGCCCAACGGCTCCCGCAACAGGTGTGTAATGCGTTGGAGAAATTCTGCGTTGCCAGCTGCGCTCGGTTTCGGCCCGGCGTTCAATTGACGCATAGCTTCTTGATGTTCCTCAACGAATTGAACTGTTGCCTCAATGATGACGTTGTCGAAAAAACATTCCACGATACGCCGCGCGGCACTCTGCGCATCAACGTCGAAACGCACATCCGCAACGGCGAAAGCTTTAAGCCAGGTGTCATTAAAGTTCCGACGAATCAGGCAGATCTCGCGAATGAGTTCTTCTAGCTTGTAACCTTGGCGCCAGCGTTTCCAACCATGCGCCCTGGCATCCTGCTTCGCCTCTCGTTTGATCTCCTGGGCATTGGGGTGTTTGAGGAGAGCCGCCAGTTCGGTGCAGAGCTCGGGGAGATGATCAAGCAGTTGCGTATATGTAAGATTTTCCGAAGTAGAAATGTCTGGGTGCTTATCGACGGCAGCGATCCACGATTGGAGAATTTCCGGTCGATGCGCGAGCACAAAATCGGCAAAACCAGCGATTGCTGGGCCCGCGAACTTAGTCTGATCGTGACGAGTGATGGACGAAGTCCTCCTAATCTTATTTCGGATGTAAACACTTGCGCGGCTGTAGGCATCATCCCGACAAATTCCCAAACCAAAGGACGTGGTCCCGCATTTTTGGTTGTCGGTAACGGGGCCGCCAACAACCCCGGCGGTGTCCCCCTAACGAGGACCGAACCAGGAGACCTCCAGTGTGAGTGTCGGTCCCGGCATCGCCGTTGTGAGGTTTTTTGTGGCTCGGCTTAAAGCTTGGCGCGGAATATGTGCCGACAGCCTAGGGCGTAAGAAAAATCTTGCCTGTATAAGGATCTTCTACTGGGGTTCCCGGCGGAAAACCGAGGACTTGGACGTAACCGGCATCCGGAGCGAACGGACTGGTAACTAAACCCGGCTTACCGGGGACCGGAGTTCCGTACGTCAGGTTAGTTTTTTCCTCGGTTGCAACCGAGGCTGCCTTTGCCCAGCGGACGTCGGGTTGACCAGGCACTGCAGAGGTGAGCTTGCCCGAAGTCTGACCAACTGGAGCATCTTCCGACGTTATTTTCTTATGTTTATGGCCGCTTCGATGCGGTCGCGGCGTCTCTTTCGGGTGAGCAACTGCGCTACGCAGCGTCTTGAAAAAATCTTGGAAAGGGCCTGCGTTCGCCGCTTCAGTTGCAGTAAATAGCGTGGAGATGCACAACCACATTAGGATCACGCGTCGTCGTCGTTTCACCAACACTCCTTCGTGCGACGGCGTTGCGGTGCGCGTGTTGTAATTCGTTAAACGATTGGAAATTGTACGACGCTGCTAAATCCGAGAGTGAGTTTGCCTATGTTGGCGTGCGGTACCATGAAAAGCCGCAGGATTCATCAAATCCTGCGGCCTTCTTATCGGTCCCGTATGGCCGTCAATCGACGACGACGTGATCAATCATCCGCGAATTGCCGACATTTGCGTAAAAGATCTGAACCGGAGTGCCGGGTTTGATCGCGGTTTGGATGATTTCCCCTTTCCTGTTCACGACGTGACCACGCCCGTTAAGGACATAGGTGCCGGGTATGTTGGAACGATCCTCGAGAACAACAAGTGTCCGGAGCGGCTGATAATTGGCCGTCTCGCCTTGCTCATTTGTCATTTTGATGATCGTGCCGGTCACCGTTATTTCTTCAGCGGTGGTTGCGGCTTGCTTTTTACTTTTCGACTCTGGTTGCGCAAATGCCAGCGGCGCCAGCAGTGCGCAGCAGACGAGGATAGTAATTGGTGTCTTCATATTTATCCCTCCTGTTGATGGTTTCACGTGACGGTTGGTCACCCTTTACAAAGGGATTGCCGAGCGCGTGCTGCACGAAATTTAGATTTCCACCGTCTCTCGCTTATGTTCTGCAATCTTGAAAGAAGCCGGTAACCCGAACACCCGTGTGACAAACGGGCAGGGTCACAGCGATGTGTTTCCTTCGACCCACTGGAGCGTGGTGCTCGCGGCTGGGCGAAGCCAGGCAGAACCGGAGATGGCACGCGTGGCGCTGGCGGAACTTTGCCAGGTCTATTGGATGCCGCTTTACGGCTTCGTACGCAGTCGTGGGTACACCGTGCACGACGCACAGGATCTCACGCAGGGTTTCTTCGCCTATGTGCTCGAACACAAAGTTTACGCCCGTGTAGACCGACGGAAAGGCAGGTTCCGCTCATTCTTGCTCGCCTCTCTAAAAAACTTTCTCGCAGACGCTGCCGACAAAGAACGGACTCTTAAGCGCGGCGGTGCACAGATATTTCTGCCGCTGCATGAAGAACAGGTTCGAGAGGCGGAGTCGCTTTTTCAGATCCACAGCGGCATGAACAACGAAGATTGGCTCTTTGATCGGAGTTGGGCCGAGGCGCTCGTTGCGGCTGCATTGGAACGGCTGTCGGCAGATTACAAACGTGACGCCAAGGAGCAGCTGTTCCGGGAATTGAGGGTATTCATAGCTGGTGGCGCTGAGCCGCCGCCAACTTACGCCGAGCTAACAGATCGGTTGGGGATAACCGAGTCAACGCTTCGCAGTCATGTCACTCGTCTTCGGGCGCGCTATAGGGAAGCATTGCGTACCGAGGCGCGCCGAACAGTAGATAGCGCGAAGCAGGTAGATCAAGAGTTGCGCGAGTTGCTTCACGTGTTAACGGAGATATAAGAAACGCGCGCCATGGGAAAGCCGCTGGCATCATCCGTGGGGGTTTGCTCGATCTGCGGCAAGCCGTTGAACGCAAAGGGCGACTGCCTGGCTTGTCTGCTGCGGACGGGTTTAGACGAAACAGCGGGCGAAACCAAACGCACTGTCTTGGCGTTCGGCGATTTCGAAGTCGAGCAACGTGCAGATGGTTCGCACTGGGAACTCGGCCATGGTGCAATCGGCGTGACCTACCTTGCTGCAGACAAAGTTTTACGCCGACGCGTGGCCCTTAAAGTGATCGAGGTGCCTCCGGCAGCACGCGGCTCCCAAGCAGTCCGCGACCGTTTCTTGCGCGAAGCGCGCGCCGCGGCTGCCCTGCGGCATCCGAATGTAGCTGCCGTATTCCAGTTTGGTACTTCGTCGGATGCTAGCCACTGCTATTACGCGATGGAACTGATCGAAGGAGAAACGTTAGCGGCGCGCGTACGCAAGGAGGGTCCGCTCAGCGCTAAGCAGGCTTTGAAAATTGCGATTCAAATTACGCGCGCATTGATAGCTGCGGCCGCCCACGACTTAATCCATCGCGATCTGAAGCCGAGCAACATCATGCTCACGAACGACGGTGAAGTGAAAATCATCGACTTCGGCCTGGCCAAGGCGATTACTGATGCCGGAGGCGAAATGGATCTGACACACGGCGAATTTGTCGGTACACCGAGTTTCGCGAGCCCAGAGCAATTTGGAGGCGGCCCGGTGGATGCGCGATCGGACATCTATGCACTGGGCGGTACGCTCTGGTTCGCGCTTACCGGTTTGGCACCACATCCCGGCCAGACGTTGGATGAGATTTGCGATCGTAAAACGCGCGAGGGCCTGCCGGTCGCGCAATT
>Ga0126381_100008242_pt1 | contig 11643 bp, 8 predicted proteins | sample PanSoiMetPlot_28_FD_96465 | JGI IMG/M metagenome (GOLD analysis project Ga0126381, IMG submission 96465) | Tropical forest soil microbial communities from Panama - MetaG Plot_28 | ecosystem: Environmental > Terrestrial > Soil > Tropical forest > Bulk soil | place: Panama | collected 2016-02-17 | reverse complement strand
GAGCTACAGGACCTGATGCTGGAGACGTTCGAAGGCGAGCTCGAGGTGCCCGAGCCCTCCGGCGACTGGCGGGCCGATATGCGGGCGTTCGCCCGCAACACCAGGGCCGCTCTGCTGCGGCATCAATGGGCCATTGAGCTGAGGGGATTCCGGCCCCCGTCAGGACCGAACGACGCCAGGAACGCGGACCGCATGCTCGGCGCCCTCGACGGCCTCGGCCTGGACGCCATGACGACCGTGATGATGACGATGACGATCGGGACCTACGTCCTCGGCGCGGTCCTCCGCGAGATCAAGGAAATCCGGCTGCACCAGGAGACCGAGCAGGTGATAGCCACCATGACCAAGGAGGAGATCAGCGCGATCAGCGCGGAGTTCGCCAGGCGGCTCCTCCAGTCCGGTGACTACCCGCACATCGCGCGCTTCATCTCCGAAGACGTCGACCCCGACTCGCCAGACACCAGGGACGAGCGTTTCGAGTTCGGCCTCGACTGCGTCCTGGACGGCATCGCCGCCCGCATCCCCCCCGCATGAACTCGCGCCTGTTTGGCGCCGAGGCCCTCGCCCGCCCCGAACCGGCTCGCTGCCGCCCGCCCGGGCTCGGAGGCACCTCGTTGGCGCCAACGACACCCTGGAAAGCGTCCCCGACGCCTGCGTAAATCTGCCGAAAACGGGCGACCCGGCCGGGCTCGGATGCCGGGGGAGATTGTCGTGGGTCGAAGCAGGTTGGCAGCCGCGGGCGGCCGCGCACGGCTCGCGAATCGGGGGGGCTACCCGACGCTGAGGGTATAGATGCCCTGCCCGTACCACCAGCCAACACCGGTGGAATTGAAGGCCGGGCCGCTGTACTCAAAGGTCCCGGCCGGGGTAACGGAGCCCGGCGCGTACTCGTTCCCGGTAAAGCTCGCGCCGGCGATATTGCCGGGCAGGACCTTGTTGTCGCTGTAACAGAAACCGTTCGCCAGCGTGGCGACCGCCAAGCCGTTGTGAACGTCGGTCCCGGGGGCAATGTCGAAAGCCCAGCTGATGATCACCTCGTTGCCGGTCGGCAGGAACCGCAGGCTCACGTGACCTGTCCAGCCGGACGGGAGGCCGGTGCCGTAGGTGACCCACTGTCCTGGCAGTGTGCTGTCACCGGTAACCGGTCCCTGGAAGGCTCCGACGTTGCCGGCGTTATCGGACGGGGAGAAATGCTCATAGCCGCCGATGCCGAAGTTCAGCGCTCCATAACAACCCCGTACCGTGTTCGACGAGGAGCCGAACGCGATGGTCTGCGGTGTGAACGCCCCTGGCGCGCACTCCACGCCGATGTCAACCAGGCCGTTCTGGATACCTGAACTGCTCGGAAATTGCCGGCCAGCCGGGGTCGAGCCGGTCAGCCGCAGTACCGCCGAACTCACGGCCGAGGCGGAGGGGCCGAAATTGCCGCGGATCCGCAGGGAACCGTTTCCGGTCATCGCCCCGTTCCTGAACACGACTCCGTCGAAGGAAGGGTTCTGCTGATCGATGTAGATGTCGAGGTCACAGCGCTCGAAGCTGCCGCTTGAGGTGGCTAGGCTGCCGGAGCAGTCGAAGACCACGTGACTCGCGCACGCCTGCGCGTGGATCCGGCCGCGCAACTGCTCCGTCCAGTAGTAGTTGTTGTCGGCGTGCACCCCGATGCTGTCTGCCCCGCGGAAGTTCTGCACGGTCATGTCCAGCTCGTACTGGAGCAGGTCACCCAGATGCAGGCCGGTAGAGGCATCGCCCGCGCTCGTCCCGTCGATGGTGATGCCGCAGAACCCACCGGAGAACCGGGTTCGGCCGCTGTAGGTCGTGGGATCGTAAATCCGGACGCAATCCCCCGATCCTGAGAACGCCAGAGTGGTCGCCCAGATGCCATCGCCCAGAAAGTAGGCGGGCACCGTCGTGCAGGTCAGCGTGCCGGAAACCTTGTATGTCCCGGCCGGCAGGTAGACCACGCCGCCGGTGACGGGCAGTGCGCTGATCGCGGTCTGGATGGCGGTGGTGGAGTCCATGGCACCGGTCGGGTCGGCGCCGGAGGCGACCACATTGATCCATGCGGGGGTGCCGATGGTGGCGGCGACGGCCGGCGGGCTGGTGATCGCGCCGCCGATCGCAACCGCGCCGGTGCCCGCGAGCAGCCCGGCGGCGGATGTCGCCAGCATCGACCGGCGTGTTGCGAACAGGCGAGGCCCGGCGTTCGCGCTGGGGTTCAAATTCAGTCCTCTCGCAGAGTCAGGCAGGTGAATGCTGTCCCCCCGGCCCGCGTCAGCGATCGTGCCTGCCTCCGTCCCAGGGCCGTGAATAGTGTGGACGGCCGCCGCCGCCGCAAATAGGACCTGACGCGCCAGATAGCGGAGCGGGCATTCCGGCGCCCTGGTGCCGGCGGCTCGGGCGCGCGACTGCTAGATGATCACGGACGGCCTCGTGGTGGCGGCGTGGTGGCCGGCTAGGTAGGCCATCGTCATGCCGATCGACAAGGTGGCGCCGGGGGCGGGGTAGGCGTCCGCGGTCCAGAACGCGGCGGCGTTGCCGACGGCGTACAGGCCGGGGATGGGCTGGCCGGACTGGGTGAGCACGGTGCCGTGCTCGTCGGTGACCGGGCCGCCCTTGGTGCCGATCGTGCCGGCCAGCACTCGCACCGCGTAGAACGGCGGCTCGGTGAGCGGGCCCAGGTTCGGGTTCGGACCTGCGTCCGGGTCGCCGCCGTAGCGTCCGTACGGGCTCTCGCCGCGGGCGAACTCGAGATCCTGGCCGTCGGCGCAGGCCTGGTTCCAGCGAGCGACGGTCGCCGCGAGCCCGGCCGGGTCGACGCCGATCAGCGCGGCGAGCTCGGCCGGGGTCCCCGCGCGGGCGACCCAGTCCGGTGCCGGCTGGCCGGCGGTGAGCCCGGGCAGCGGATACCGCCGCCGGAAGCCCTCGTCGAAGACGAGGTACGCCGGGTCGTTCGGGTAGCCACCGGAGGCGTCGCGAGCGTGCATGGCCTTGCCGACGTCGTTGTACGGGCTCGCCTCGTTGACGAATCGCTGGCCCGCCGCGTTCACCATGATCTGGCGCGGCGCGGCGCGTTCCCTGATCAGCGACCGGTAGTACGGGCGGCCGTCGACTTCCTCTCCTGGCAGCGCCAGCATCGGCATCCACCAGCCCTCGGCGAGGTTGTCCGTCGTCGCGCCGAGCCGCATCGCTATGCGCAGGCCGTCACCGTCGTTGCCCGGCGGTGCTCCGGTCGCCCGCTGCGGGCCGGGCTGCCAGGCGCGGCGCAGGTTCTCGTCCCGGTCGAAGCCGCCCGTCGCGAGGATCACCGAGGAGACCGCGACGCGTTCGCCGTGCTCAAGGACCGCCCCGGCCACACCGCCATCCGGGCCGAGGGTCACGTCAACGACGCGGGCACCGGTCCGCACCGCGGCGCCGGCCCGGACCGCGCCGTCGACCAGCGCGGCGACCAGCGCCACCCCGTTGGTCCTGATGCCGTCGCGGTCGCGGCGGCTCAGCAGGTCCCAGTCGAACCGGTCCGGGTACCGCCAGCGTTCCCATTCGGCCTGGGTCATCGGCAGGTAGCCGGGTGGTACGCGGACCTGCATGGCCTGCGGCACCATCGTGGTCAGGTCGGCGGGCCGCATGTCCAGGCAGCGGCCGCCGAGCGCCGCGCCCGGCCGTTCCGGGTGGTAGTCGGGGTACGCAGGGCACGCGACGAAGCGGTGCGGGGTGTGTGCCTCGACGAAGCGGGCCATCGCGGGCGCGCTGGCCAGGAACGCCTCGGTCAGGTGCGCGTACTTCGCCGGGAACAGGCCGTCAAGGTAGGCGCGGGCCGCCTCGGGCGTGTCCCCGGCGTTGGCCGGGCAGTGGTTGCACGGCACCCAGATGCGCCCGCCGGACAGCGCGCTCGTGCCGCCGAGCTCGGCTGACCGCTCCACGACCAGGACACTGGCCCCGGCGATGGCCGCGGCCAGCGCGGCGACCAGGCCGCTCGCTCCGCTGCCCGCGATGAGAATGTCAGGCACGTGACCACCCCGCGGTTTCGAGTAGCGCCAGGTCGGCGGGCAGGCGGGGGGCGGGGTCCTCGCCGTCGACGAGTTCGTAGACGGTCGGGCCGGTGAAGCCGGCCGCGCGCAGGGCCCGGGCGAAACCGGGGAAGTCGACCTCGCCGCGGCCGGCCGACGTGTGCGCCCAGCGGTGCCGCCAGGTGTCGCTGACGTGGGCGAGCGCCAGGTACCCGGCGGTCGTGGCGACGCCCTCGGCGGGATCCTCCTGGGCCAGCGCGTTGGCCACGTCATAGGTGAGGCGCAGGTTCGGGCTGTCCCAGCTCCGCACGACGTCGGCCAGCTCGGCCGAGCCGCCCAGGTAGCCGTAGGGGCTGTTCTCCAGCGCGATCGTGACCCCGAGCGTGGCGGCGCGGCCGAGCAGGCGGCCGATGCCCTCGTCAAGAACCGCACGGGCGGCCCGCTCCGGGGCCGGAGCCAGTGCGTGGCGGCGGCCGGGGATCACCACCGCGTAGCGGGCGCCGAGGTCGGCGGCCAGCTCGAGCTCGGCGCGCAGCTGGCGCTCGCTGACCTCGCGGATCTCCGGGTTGGTGCTGATCAGGTTGATGTCGGCGAAGCTGGGGTTGACCGAGACCACCTCGAGCCGGAGCGAGCGGAGCAGCCGGATGAGCTCGTGCCGCTCGTAGCGGCCGAAATGGCTGGTGAACAGGTGCGGAGGTGCCGTGGTCAGCTCTACCGAGCCGAACCCGGCCGCGCTCAGCTCCCGCAGTGCGTCATTCAGCGGCGCGCGATGCAGCCAGCCGAACGTGCACCCCGCGAGCGGCAGCCCGGTCATGCCCAAGCCCCGGTCATGCCCAAGCCCCGTTCATGCGCAGGCTCCCAGGTTCAGCACGATGATCCGGGGGTCGGTCATGTCGGCGGCCGCGTACCTGGGGCCTTCCAGGCCGTAGCCGCTGTCCTTGGTGCCGCCGTAGGGCATCGCGTCCGCATGGTAGCTGGACGTGTCGTTGATGATTACGCCGCCGACCCGCAGCCGCCGGGCCGCGTCGAAGGCGGTATCGATGTCGCGGGTGAACACTCCGGCCTGGAGCCCGTAGGGACCGTCGTTCACCAGGGCGATCGCCTCGTCCACCCCGCTGACCGGCACCAGGGCGACGACGGGAGCGAAGATCTCCTCGGTCATGATGCGCGATCGCGGCGGCGGATCCGCGATCAGCGCGGGCGACAGCACGGCGCCGTCCAGATCGCCGCCGGTCAGCACCCGCCCGCCGCCATCGGCCGCCTCGTCGATCCACTCGCGGGCGCGGGCCGCGTCGGCCGGGGTGATCAGCGGTCCGACCTGCGTCGCCGGGTCCCGCGGGTCACCAGGTCGCAGGGCGCCGACCCGGGCACGCAGCAGGGCCGACAGGTCGCCGATCACCCGTGCGTCCGCCAGGACCCGCTGGACGGAGGTGCACACCTGACCGGCCTTGCGGTAGCCGGCCACCGGAATCAGGCGCGCGACCAGCGCGAGGTCGGCGTCGGCGGCGACGATCGACGCGCTGTTCGCGCCCAGCTCGAAGTGCGTCCTGACCAGGCCGGAACGCTGCCTGATCGCGCGGCCGACCGCGGTCGAGCCGGTGAACGTGATGAACCTGACCCGCGGGTCGGCCACCAGCGCCGCGCCGACCGTCGAGCCGGCGCCGTGCACCAGGTTCAGGTAGCCGGGCGGGAGCCCGGCCTGGGTCAGCACGGCGGCCAGCGCCATCGCGGACAGCGGGGTGTGCTCGGCCGGCTTGAGCACGACCGCGTTGCCGGCCGCGAGCGCCGGGCCGATCTTGTGCGCGACGGTGTTCAGCGGCGCGTTGAACGGTGCGATCGCGACCACCACGCCGACCGGGACCCGGATCGTGAACGCCAGCCGCTGCTCGCTGCCCGGCGTGGCGGCGACCGGGACTTCCTCGCCCGCGATGCGCAGGGCCTCCTCGGCGGAGAGCCGCAGCGTGTCCACGGCCCGGGCCAGCTCACGTGCGGCGTCAGACTGGGTGAACCCGGTCTCAAGAATGTAGGCGCCGGTGATTTCCGCCGCGTAGCGACCGAGCAGGCGGGACGCGTCGGACAAGATCTCGTGCCTGCGGGCCGGCGGCAGCGGACGGGACGCCGCGGCCGCGGCCGCCGCCACCGCGTCCGCGGCGTCGGCCTGGGTGGCGAGCCGGACCGCGGCGACCGGCTGCTGGGTGAACTTGTCCCTGACCCGCGCCTCAACTCCGGTCGCGCGCCACTCGCCGTCGATGAGGACGCCGGTGGCACCGGCGAGCAATCCGGTGATCAATCCGGTGAGCATTCCGGTCATGTGCGGTAACTCCCCAGGTCTTGACGGCGGAATCAGCGTGTCATATGGTCCCGCATCAAGCAATAGCTTGCGCATAGCGCAACATGAGGAGGGCAGCCCCGTTGAACGGCGCCGAACTCATCGCCGAGTACCTGATCCGGCAGCGCGTCCCGTACGTGGTCGGGCTGTGCGGGCACGGTGACATCGGCATGCTGGACGCGCTCATCGACCGCGCCGGGGACATCAAGACGATCTCCGTGCACCACGAGGCGGCGGCGGGGTTCATCGCGGACGCCTACTACCGGGTGCGGCGCGAGCCGCTCGCCACGCTCACCTCGTGCGGCCCCGGCTCGGCCCAGCTGCTCGTCGCCCTCGGCGCCGCGCTGGGCGATTCCTCCGCGCTGCTGGCGATCACCGGGAACGTGCCCACCGGACAGTTCGGGAAGGCACCGTTCCAGGAACTCGGGCGGCACTACCCGGCGGACTTCCCCACGGCCGCCCGGCCCTACGTGAAGCACTCGTTCCAGGCGACTCGCGCCGACCAGCTCCCGCACCTGCTGCCGCGCGCGTTCGGCACGATGCTGTCGGGACGGCCAGGTCCTGTGCACCTCGACGTGCCGCTGAACGTGTTCGCCGAGCAGGCCCCGGACACCGAGCCACGCGAAACGAAACCATCCAGGCCGGGGGCCGCGGCGAGCGCCGACGTCAACGCGGTGCTCGACCTGCTGCTCGCCGCGCGGCGCCCGGTCATCGTCGTCGGGCAGGGCGCGGGCGACGGCCGCACCCACGCCGAGCTGGAGGAGTTCGCCGCGGGCCTGGCCGCCTTCTCCAACGGCACCGGCATCCCGGTGGTCACCTCACCGCTCGGCAAGGACCTCGCCGATCCCGGCGGGACATCGCTGCTGCTCGGCCCGACCGGCCGCAACGGCACCTACCCGGCGAACCGCGCAACGCGGAGCGCGGACGTGGTCCTCGCGCTCGGCACCCGGTTCGACGACCGGGCCACCAGCTCCTGGCTGCCCGGCTACACGTACGCGATCCCGCCGGCCCGGCTCGTTCACGTGCACGGCGACCCGGACGAGATCGGCCGCAACTACCCCGCCGAGATCGGCATCACCGCGTCACCCGCCCTGGTGCTCCGTCAGCTGCACGCCGGGCTGGTCGCGCGGCAGGACGACGGCGACCGGCGGACCCAGCGCGACGCACGCCGCGGCTGGCTCGCCGAGTGCCTCGAGTGGCGGACCCAGTGGGAGCGGCACCGGACGTTCTGCCAGAACGCGGACGTCAGCCCGCTACGGCCGGAACGGGTGCTCACCGAGCTGCGAAGTGCGGTGCCCGCCGATGGCATCGTGCTCAGCGATGTCGGCCAGCACCACAACTGGATCGTGCAGGACTACCTGCCGAACGGGCCAGGCAGCCTGCTGCAGAGCTGGGGGTTCGCCGCGATGGGGTTCGGCGTCGCGGGTGCTCTCGGCGCCCGGCTGGCGGCGCCGGGCCAGCCTGTCGTGGCGGTGGTCGGCGACGGCGGGTTCTTGATGCTGCCCAGCGTGATAGCCACCGCGGTGCAATACGACCTGCCCGCGGTGTGGCTGGTGTGGAACAACGGAGGCTACATCTCCATCCGCGACCAGCAGCTCGGTTACTTCGGCCGGGAGCTGGCCACCCGGTTCAGCTACGCGGCGACGGGCGAGCCGTACCGCGCCGACTTCGCGGCGATGGCCCGGGCGATGGGCGCCGACGGGCTCACCGTCGAAACCGCCCAGGACCTCGGGCCGGCCCTGAAGGCGGCCCTGGACGGCGGCCGGCCGGCGGTCATCGATGTCCCCGTCGACGCGTCAGTGTCCCAGCCCGCGGTCGCCACCTGGGACCTTCCGCCCCTGTCTCATCCCGAGCCCAGCTTCGGCTGGCCGGACCGCCCCTAGCACCCCCTAGCACCAGACGCGGAGGAGCCGCGATGAAGCGTACCGACCGCAGCCCGTGGAACGCACTGCTGCTGATCCCCATCGTCTTGCCCCTGCTCACGTTCGTGTACAACAGGGAAACCCCGAAGCTGTTCGGGTTCCCGTTCTTCTTCTGGTTCCAGCTGCTGTTCGCGCCGCTCGCGGTGCTGGTCTCGGTCTCCGCCTTCTACCTGTCGAGAAAGAAGGCGTGACCGATGCACGTGACCGAACTGTGGATCACGATCGTCTTGTTCGCGGCCGTCACCGTGATGGGTTTCGCGGCCGCGTCCTGGCGCCGCGCGCACGACGGGCCCCATCTGGAGTCGCTGGATGAATGGTCACTGGCCGGCCGGAAGTTCGGCAGCTGGATCGGCTGGTTCATGCTGGGCGGCGACCTGTACACCGCGTACACGTTCGTCGCCGTGCCCGCGCTGCTGTACGGCACCGGGGCGCTCGGGTTCTACGCGATTCCGTATACGGCGATCGAGTACCCGATGGTGTTCCTGATCTTGATACGACTGTGGTCGGTGTGCCGCAAGCACGGCTACGTGACGCCGGCCGACTACGTGCGCGGACGGTTCGGGTCGCCCACGCTGGCGCTGGCCGTCGCGGTCACCGGCGTGGTGGCGACGATGCCGTACATCGCGCTGAACCTGATCGGGATCCAGGCGGTGCTGTCGGTGATCGGCCTGTCCGGGCACTGGCCGCTGATCATCGCGTTCGCCGTGCTCGCCGCGTTCACCTACCGGTCCGGGCTGCGCGCGCCCGCGCTCATCGCGTTCGCGAAGGACGCCCTGGTGTACCTGATGATCGTGATCGCGATCATCTACATCCCGGCCAAGGTCGGCGGCTGGGGGCACATCTTCACCGCGGCGAACGCGCACTTCAAGGCCGTCCCGCCGCACACCGGCGGGCTGCTCACCTCGTCCAATCAGCTGACCTACGCCACGCTGGCGTTCGGCTCGGCGGCGGCGATCTTCCTGTACCCGCACGCCATCACCGGCATGCTCAGCACCAGGTCCCGCGAGGTGGTGAAGCGGTCGATCGCCTGGCTGCCCGTCTACAGCATCGTGCTCGGGCTGATCGCGCTGCTCGGCGTCGTCGCGCTGGCGGCTCACGTCAAGCCGCTGGTCAGCAACGGCAAGGCCAACACGAACACGATCATCCCCGGGCTGTTCGAGCAGGTCTTCCCGCACTGGCTGGCCGGGATCGCGTTCGCGACGATCATCATCGGCGCGCTGGTGCCCTCGGCGGTGATGTCGATCGCGGCGGCGAACCTGTTCACCCGCAACATCTACAAGGAATACCTGCGCAGGCAGGCCGATGACGCCGAGCAGGCACGGGTGTCCAAGATCACCTCGCTGGCGGTGAAGGTCGGCGCGATCTTGTTCATCCTGCTGCTTCAGCCGCAATTCTCCATCAACCTCCAGCTCATCGGCGGCGTGATCATCCTGCAGACGCTGCCGGCCGTGTTCGTCGGGCTGTACACCTCCTGGCCGCATCGCGCCGGGTTGCTGTGCGGCTGGGCGGCGGGCATGGTTACCGGCGTGTGGATGCTCTACGTCACGCCGAACCCGGCCGCCAAGCAGGCTCACTGGGGCGGATCGTCGTTCGCTTTCTCGCACCTGGGGATGCACACGAGCGTGGCCCTGTACACCGGGTTCGTCGCGGTCGTGGTGAACCTCGTCGTGGTCGCGGCCGTCTCGGTGATCGCGAAGGCCTTCCGGGTGCCTGACGGCGTCGACGCGACCGCCGAGGAGGACTACTTCACCGACGAGGAAGACGTCACGGCCCCCGCCGTTCCGCCGGAGGTCGCCCTCGCGTGACCCACTGGGACGTCATAGTCATCGGCGGCGGGAACGCGGGGCTGGTAGCGGCGCTGGCCGCCCGACGCCGCGTTTCCCGCGTGCTGGTGCTCGACCGGGCGCCGGCGCAGCTGCGCGGCGGTAACACCAGGCACACTCGCAACATCCGCTGCGTCACGCCGCGGTATCCCTACGAGGAACTGTGGGCCGACCTGTGCGCGGTGGGCGACGGGCCAGGTGATGCTGACCTGGCGTCGCTGACCGTCGCGGAGTCCGCTTCCGTACCCGGATGGATGAGCGACCACGGCGTGCGCTGGCAGCCTCCGCTGGCCGGGACGCTGCATCTGGGCCGGACCAACCAGTTCTTTCTCGGCGGCGGGAAGGCGCTGGTCAACACCTACCACCGGACCGCCGCGGCGCTGGGCGTGGCGGTCCGGTACGACGTGACCGTGACGGACCTGGCCTGCGACGGCGACCGGTGCACCGGGGTGGTCGCCGAAGGGCAGCGCGCACCATTGACAGCCCGTGCCGTCGTGTGCGCGAGCGGCGGGTTCGAGGCGAACCTGGCCTGGCTGCGGCGGTACTGGGGCCAGGCCGCGGACAACTTCGTCGTGCGCGGGCCGGCCACCAACGACGGCCAGGTGCTGGCCGCGCTCTACGCGCGCGGGGCCGCGGAAGCCGGGCAGGAGCGCGGGTTCCACTCGGTGGCGGTAGACGCGCGGTCCCCGCGGTTCGACGGCGGCATCGCGACCCGCCTCGACTCGATCCCGTTCTCGGTCGTGGTCAACCGCGACGGGCAGCGGTTCTACGACGAGGGCGAGGAACTGTGGCCCAAACGCTACGCGATCTGGGGGCGGAACATCGCGGGCCAGCCCGGCCAGATCGCGTACTCGATCTGGGACAGCAAGGTGCAGGGGCTGTTCCTGCCGCCGATGTTCCGGCCGTGCGTGGCTGGTGACATCGGCTCGCTGTGCCGCGGGCTGGGGCTGGGACCGGTGGCGCCCCGGGTCGAGGCCACGATCGCGGCCTACAACCAGGCCGTCGTGCCCGGCGGGACGTTCGACCGGTCCCGGCTGGACGACTGCGGGACCGGCGGCCTGACGCCGCCGAAGAGCCACTGGGCGCAGCGCATCGACACGCCGCCGTACTACGGGATCGCGATGCGGCCCGGGATCACGTTCACCTATCTCGGGGTGCGGGTGCGCGCCGACGCCCGGGTGGTGCGCGCTGACGGCGGGGTGTTCGGTAACGTGTTCGCCGCCGGTGAAATCATGTCCGGAAATATCCTGTCATCAGGGTACCTAGCGGGATTCGGCCTGACGATCGGCAGCGTCTGGGGCCGCATCGCCGGCCAGCACGCCGCCGCCGTGGCCGCCGACGTGGCGGGCGAGGTGGCGGGCGACACGGCGGGCGAGGTGGCGGGTGATGACTGAGACTCCCATGGACCGGCTGTTCGCCGAGGCGCAGCGCCAGCTCACCATCTGCAACGCGTGCCGGTACTGCGAGGGGTACTGCGCGGTCTTTCCCGCGCTCGAACTGTGCCAGGAGCTGGACGCCGGCCAGATCAGCCACCTGGCCAACCTCTGCCACGACTGCCAGGACTG
>Ga0126381_100008241_pt1 | contig 11644 bp, 10 predicted proteins | sample PanSoiMetPlot_28_FD_96465 | JGI IMG/M metagenome (GOLD analysis project Ga0126381, IMG submission 96465) | Tropical forest soil microbial communities from Panama - MetaG Plot_28 | ecosystem: Environmental > Terrestrial > Soil > Tropical forest > Bulk soil | place: Panama | collected 2016-02-17 | reverse complement strand
TGTGCCAGCTCAATCCGTGCAAAATTCAGCGCATTGCGGTCGCTGATATCACGCAAGTAACCGACGAATAGTATGTTCTCGCCCTCTTGAATCGGTGAAATCGAAAGCTCGATGGGAAACTCTTGACCATTTTTTCTGAGGCCGAACATCTCGGTGCGCCTGCCCAAGACTTTTGCTCGGCGGGTTTCGAGGTACCGTCCAAGCCCCTGTCTGTGTGCTTTGCGGTATCGCTCAGGGATAATGAGGTCGGCCAACATCCGCCCGACGGCCTCATCTCGCGACCACCCGAAGATGCCCACGGCTCGATCGTTCCAATCATCGACGACGCCGTCGGATCTCATGATAACTACCGCATCAAGGGCGGTTTCCAAGATCAGGCGCAGCCCGATCCGGTGTGGAGACAGGCGGGGAAGGTCCGGTCTCGAATTGCCAATGTCTGACATGGTTGGGCCAAGTTCGAATATTGCAAATGTAGGCCGAGCGCGTTCCTGCGTGAACTCAAGTGAATTGCCTGCGCCGGGCGACGATTGCTAGAGCTGTCTTGTTAATCGCCGCAATCTTGCGGAAGAGCTTTTCCGCCCGATGGAAAATTATACTGCACGTTCCAATGAATGCAATGCGGGCGGAATCTGGGTAGCGGTTGTGGTCCGCACTCCTGCCGTCCCCGAAACACCGCCTTATAGATTGCTGCGATAGAACATGATCAGCGCGTCAATCGGCGCGAGTGCCTGCGATCCTGCATTCGCTTGCAAGGTTCGTCGCCAATGGGTTCAAAGTCGCAGTCCGACGAGATCATTGGATGAAGGGGCGAGGGTCTGCTAGTTGACCCCGACCGGACGTTGTTCCTCTCGGGTCAGATGTCTCAGACGGGCGTGGGAAAGAGCCGTCCCCGGAGCGTTCTTCACCCGGTTGGCCTCGAACCGGGCCTCGCGTCAACTCGTTGTGAAGGTCAGCCTCTCAGAAATATCATCTTCAGCGCAGACGTCTCGCGTCATCGGGATGGCTCGACGGCCATAATTCCAGTGGACCTAGCTATTTGGCCGGTGCTCGGTGCAGGACGATTCCCCAATTCACTGCAGCAATTTATCGAGCGTGATGGGCAAGTCGCGCACGCGCTTGCCGGTCGCGTGATAGATCGCATTGGCGATTGCCGCCGCGACGCCGACGATGCCGATCTCGCCCAGCCCCTTGATGCCGAGTGGGTTGACGATGTCGTCTGGCTCGTCGACGAAGATCACCTCGATGTCGTGCACGTCGGCGTTCACCGGGACATGATATTCGGCAATGTTCGCATTCATGATGCGGCCTAATTTGTGGTCGACGAGCGTCTCCTCGTGCAATGCCATTCCGATGCCCCACACCACGCCGCCCAGGATCTGGCTGCGCGCGGTCTTGGTGTTCAGGATGCGGCCGGCCGCGACTGCGCTGACGATTCGGGTGACACGGATGACGCCGAGCTGTTGGTCCACCCTCACTTCGGCGAAGACCGCCGAGTGCGTGTTGTGCGCATGTGAGCCGTCATCGGCAAAGGTGGTGGATTTCTCCTGCTCGATGCGGTCCACGCCGCCCTGCCGCATCGCATCTGCAATCGACACCGCGCGCGATGCATCGCGCTTGCTCACGAGCTTGCCGTCTGCGAGCGCGACATCGTCGGATGTTGCATCGGCGAGCGGCGAATTCGGCATCTGCTTGGCCAGCCGCAACAGTTCGGTGCGGATCGCACCGGCTGTCGTCGCGATCCCGTTCGACACCGAGGCCGCAATCCATGATCCGCCTGCGACCGGCGATTGCGGCAATGTCGAGTGGCCGAGCTTGATGGTCACATTGTCGAGCGGCAGCCCTAGCATGTCGGCTGCGACCTGCGCCATGATCGTGTAGGTGCCGGTGCCGATGTCGGAGGTTGCGCATGAAACCTCCGCATGGCCGTTGGCCGTGAGCACGGCGCGCACCGCGATTGGCACCTGCAGCGCTTCCCAGACGCCGGTCGCCATGCCCCAGCCGACCAACTCGGTGTCGTCGCGCATCGAGCGCGGTTCGGGGTTGCGTCTGTCCCAACCGAAAGCTTCCGCGCCCTGGCGGTAGCATTCGCGCAGGCTCTTGCTGCTGTACGGCCGGTCGGTGTGCTGGTCGCGATCCGAATAACACCGCGGGCGAAGCTCGAGCGGATCAAGCTTGAGGGCGACCGCGAGTTCGTCCATCGCGCATTCGAGCGCGTAGACGCCGGGCGCGGCGCTAGGCGCACGCATGTCGCACGGCGTCGGTAAATCGAGCCGCGCGAGCTTGTGCGTGTATTTCGCGTTGGTGCTCTTGTAGAGCAGGCCGGACCAGCCGGTCTCTTGCCGATGGAAGTCCTCGTATTGCGACGTCACCGTGATCGCGTCATGCGTGATCGCGTCGAGCGTTCCGCCGGCGTTTGCGCCTAGCTCGATCTGCTGGATCATCGCGGATCGGTAGCCGAGCGCATACATCTGCTGCCGCCTCAGCACGAGGCGCACCGAGCGCTTCAGGACGCGCGCCGCCAGCGCGGCCAAGACGACTTGATATTGCGGGCGCAGCCCAAAACCGAATGCGCCGCCCACAAAGGGCGACATGACGCGCACCTCGTCCGGTTCCATGCCGAGCACGCTGCATAGATACCGCTGCACGTTCTGCACGCCCTGGGTCTTGTCGTAGATCGTCAGCTTGCCGTCTCGCTCGAAGATCACTGTCGAGGCATACAGTTCCATCGGGTTGTGGTGCTCGATTGGGACATGATACTCGGCGCGGTGGCGCACCTCAGCTGCAGCCAGCGCCTGCTCCGGTGCGCCGCGCGGCCTCGGCGGGGCGAATGGGTTCTCGGCGGGTTTGCCGGGGCTGCCAGCGCGACAGCCGCATCCCGCTGGCGATGCAAATCGGTCACGTGCGCTTCTTCGTCGTATTCCACGCAGACCAGCGAGGCCGCAAAGCGTGCGATCTCCGACTCTTCGGCGACCACCAGCGCGACCGGCTGGCCGCTGAACCGAATCCTATCGTCGTAGAGCGGCCGGAACGGCGACCCTTCTGGAGCCACGTCGTCCTTGTAGGCGCTATCGGCGCTTGCCATCAGCGGCCGATTCTGATGCGTGAGCACGTCGATCACGCCGGCAACGGAAAGCGCGGCGCTCGCGTCGATCCGCGTGATGCGGCCCTTGGCGATCGTGGATGTAACGACGCTGGCATGCGCGAGACCGGCCGTATTGAACTCGCCCGCATATTTCGCGGCACCGGTGACTTTGGCGCGGCCATCGACGCGGGATGTGGCGGTGCCGATGTAAGGTGCCATGACGCTCACCGGATCTTCTTGTTCGACTGCGATTGCGGTGTACCTCGCGATGCCTGCGTCAGCGCGCGGATGATGGCGCGGTGCGCCAGATCGATCTTGAAGGCGTTGTGCTCGAAGCCCTTGGCATCGCGCAGCATGAGGTCCGCAGCGCGGGTGAACGTCGACTGGTTGGCGGCCTGCCCGCGTAGCGCCGCTTCCGCCGAGGGGTCGCGCCAAGGCTTGTGCGCAACGCCGCCGAGCGCCAGACGAGCCTCCTTGATCGTGTCTCCTTCCAGCTCCAGCCCGGTCGCAACCGAGACGAGCGCGAACGCATAAGAGAGGCGATCGCGGATTTTCAGGTAGCTGTAATTTACCGTGAAGCCCCGCGCCGGCAGCTCGACTGCCGTGATGATCTCGTTCGGTTGCAGGTTCGTATCGCACTGCGGCGTGTTCTCTGGCAGCCGATGGAAATCCGAAAACGCAATTCCGCGCGCCCCCGCCGGCCCGGCCACATGCACCGTGGCGTCGAGCGCGGCCAGCGCGACGCACATGTCGGAGGGATGCGTCGCAATGCACGCTTCGCTCGCGCCGAGAATCGCGTGCATGCGGTTGAGGCCCGCGATGGCGGAGCAGCCGCTGCCGGGCTCGCGTTTATTGCAGGGCGTCGCGGTGTCGTAAAAGTAGTAGCAGCGCGTGCGTTGCAGAAGATTGCCGCCGGTCGTCGCCATGTTGCGCCGACGCGCCCGCCAGGATCGCGCTCGCCAGCATAGGATAGCGTTGCGTGATCAGCGGGTGATAGGCAAGGTCGGAATTCGGCACGAGCGCGCCGATACGCAATCCTCCCTCCGCCGTTTCCTCGACGCTCTTGAGCGGCAACCGCGAGATGTCGATCAGCCGCGAGGGGCGCTCGACGTCCTCCTTCAGCAGGTCGATCAAATTGGTGCCGCCGGCGATGAATTTCGCCCTCGGATCGGCGGCAATCTGGCGCACTGCGTCGGCGACGTCGGTGGCCCGGGCGTAGTGGAAATTGATCATGATTGCCCCATCGCCTGCTGGATCGCCGCAACGATGTTGGGATAGGCGCCGCAGCGGCAGATCTTGCCGCTCATGAGCTCGCGGATTTCATCTTCGCTCTTCACCTTGCCCTCGGCGATCAAGCCGGCGGCCGAGCAGATCTGCCCCGGTGTGCAGTAGCCGCACTGGAACGCGTCATGGTCGATGAACGCCTGCTGCAGCGCATGCAGCACACCATTTGTCGCCAGGCCTTCAATTGTGGTCACCTCGGCGCCGTCCTTCATCACGGCGAGCGTGAGGCAGGAATTGATCCGCCGACCGTCCACCAGCACCGTACACGCGCCGCATTGGCCGTGATCGCAGCCTTTCTTGGTCCCGGTCAGGTCGAGATGGTCGCGCAGCGCATCAAGTAGGGTCGTCCACGGCGCAACCTCGAGCTGCGTCGCGATGCCGTTGATGGTCAGCACGATCGGAATCTTTCCCGGCGCCGGGATGGTCGATCGGGCCGCCGTGCTGGTTCGCGCCATTTCACGTCTCCGCATGTCTCGAAGAGGTTCACACGCCAACGCGCGACAGCCCAGATCCGATCCGCGATCCAAGCCGGGCTGTCCAGTTCACGAAGACCGAGGCACCCTTTTCGACGAACGCCTTAGCTGCCGTATAGCGTCCGCAACCAACATCATAATCCGCGGCGCATCCTCGACAAGGCCGGCCGATAGGAACACTTCAGTTGAGGCGACCACCGTCGGGAAGTCCGATTGTTGGCGTTGAGCGGGTGCGCTCACGATGGGCGCAGGCCGGCGCGGTTGACCCGAAGCGGCCCTTTCCCAAAGACAATGCCTGATAGATGGCACATGTGGTAAGTCGGCTGTCCCGGCCGCGCGCCTGATCGCGGCTTGGCGCCGCCGTTAGCGCCGATTGGTCACCCTGTGAACGACATTGGGGTATGCGTTGAGCAAATCCACTGGTTAGTCCTGAGTCGGGCGTCGCCTTCGGATGGCGTCATAGTTAGCACGAGCCGCAACAACTTGGGGCTGGCCGGATACCTCGGGGATGGCCACGTCCCACCAAGCGCCCCCGACGCTAGTGCTGAGAGCCGGATCGGTTGTGATGACAACGACCGAGGTGCGCCGGGCGGCGCGCATTTCCGGCAAGGCGCTCTCGAACTCGGCGAGGCCTGCTACCTTGTATGTCTCAGCGCCGAGGCTCGCCGCATGTGCAGCGAAATCGACGCCGGAGCCGCCCGGAAACAGATTGTTGAACGAGGCGCTACCGCAAGCGCGCTGTAACCGGTCGATGCAGCCGAAGCCGCCATTGTCAAGTACGATGATGTTGAGCTTCTTGCCGAGCGTGATCGATGTCGCGATCTCGGAATTCATCATCAGATAGGAGCCGTCGCCGACCAGAACCCAGACCTCACGCTCGGGCACAGCCAGCTTGACGCCGAGCCCGCCGGCGATCTCGTACCCCATGCAGGAATAGCCGTATTCGACATGGTAGGCGCCAGGCTCGCGACAGCGCCACAATTTGTGCAATTCTCCCGGCAGCCCGCCGGCAGCGCAGACGACGATATCACTGGGCTCGGCGGTGCGATTGATTGCGCCCAGCACCTGAGCGTCGCTCGGCATCGCGGTGTTTGACGGTGCCGTCGCCTGCGTCACCGCGTCATTCCATTCGGGGGTGAGCCGGTGCGCCTTGGCGGTCCAGACAGAAGGCGTCCTCCATCCCGCCACCGCCTGACCAAGCGCCTCGAGACCGGCCTGCGCGTCGGCGACGAGCGGCAGGGCGCTGTGCTTTACGGCGTCATAAGGGGCGACATTCAGCTGGATCAGCCGAAGTTGGGGATTGCGAAAGAGGTTGCGAGACGCGGTCGTGAAATCCGACAGCCGGGTGCCGATCGCGAGTATCGCGTCGGCTTCGGCAGCGAGCGCATTGGCGGCGCTGCCGCCGGTGACGCCAATCGCGCCGACTGCGCAGGGATGATCCCAGGTGAGCGCGCCCTTTCCGGCCTGCGTCTCGGCGACCGGTACACCATGCCGCGCCGCGAAATCCGCCAGTGTGACGGCGGCCAGCCCGTAATGCACGCCGCCGCCGGCGACGATCAGCGGCGCTTTGGCGCGGATCAGTGCGGCCGCAGCATCGGCAAGCTGCGCCGCATCGGGCGGCGGGCGGCGCAGCCTCCAGCAATGCGGAGCAAAAAAGGCTTCGGGATAATCGTAGGCCTCCGTCTGTGTGTCCTGCGGCAAGGCGAGCGTCACCGGCCCGCAGTCAGCCGGGTCGGTCAGCACGCGCAGAGCTTGCGGCAGGCTTTCGAGGATCTGCTCCGGTCGGGTGATGCGGTCCCACCAGCGCGAGACCGGCCGAAAGCAATCATTGACCGAGAAGGTCGGGTCGCCGAACGCCTCGATCTGCTGCAACACCGGATCGGTGCGCCGGCTCGCGAAGATGTCGCCGGGCAAGAGCAGCAGCGGCAGGCGGTTCGCATGCGCGACGGCCGCCGCCGTCACCATGTTTGTTGCGCCTGGGCCAATCGAACTCGTGCAGGCCATCATGCGGCGACGCCGACTGGCCTTGGCGAAGGCGATCGCCGCCAGGGCCATTGCCTGCTCGTTATGCGCGCGCAAGGTCGGCAGCCGCTCTCGCATGTCGTACAGCGCCTCGCCGATTCCAGCGACATTGCCATGACCGAAAATGGCAAAAACGGCCGCGAACAACGGAACCTCGCGGCCATCGACTTCGCTCGCCTGCGCTGCGAGATAGCGGATGAGCGCCTGGGCCATCGTCAGGGAGATCGTGGTCATCCTCGGCCCCTCTGCTGTATTCTGCTGTGACACAGAGCATAATCGAAAGCACAGGCATGATCAGCTTCTGCCAATTTGGTGCCGGGCGCATCGGCGCGATCCACGCTGCCAACATCGCCGCGCATCCCGAGGCGCGACTGAACACGATCGTCGACACAGACAGAGCAGCGGCGGAACGACTGGCGGGACGGTACGGTGCAGTTCTGCGCGATCAAACGGAAGCGCTGGCCGACCCGGCCATCGATGCGGTCTTGATCGCGAGCTCGACCGACACCCATGCCGATCTGGTAGAGGCGGCTGCCCGCGCCGGCAAGGCGATCTTGTGCGAGAAACCGCTGGATCTCGACCGCCCCCGCGCCGTGGCCTGTGCCGCCGTGGCCGAGCAATGCGGGGTGCCTTTGATGGTTGCGTTCAACCGCCGCTTTGACCCGCATTTTGCGCGCCTCGAAGGCGAGATCCGTGCCGGCCGCATCGGCCAGCCCGAGATCTTGCGTATCACGAGCTACGATCCGGCGCCGCCGACGATCGAGTTCGTGCGCCGTTCGGGTGGCATGTTTCGCGACATGATGATTCACGATCTCGACATGGCGTGCTGGCTATTGGACGAGGAGCCGGCTGAGCTGTTTGCAACGGCAAGCGTAATGGTCGATCCGGCGATCGGCGAGGCGGGCGATGTCGATACCGCGATCGTGACGTTGCGTATGAAATCGGGCGCGCTGTGCCAGATTGCGAACAGTCGGCGCGCTGTTTACGGGTATGACCAGCGCATCGAAGTGCTCGGGTCGAGGGGCGGGATTTCAGCCGAGAATGTCGTCGGGAGCACAGTCGTGTTTTCCGGGTCGGAGGGCGTCGTCAGCGACAAGCCGCTACCCTTTTTTCTGCAACGCTATGCGGAAGCGCATCGGCGCGAGCTCGATCATTTCATTGCCGCCCTCTCAAGCGGCGCGGCGCCGCTGGTTGGCGCCAAGGAGGGGATCCGCGCGCTCGCGCTAGCCGATGCTGCCGTGGAATCGGCGCGCACCGGCCGCGCGATCAAATTGTGATCACCCGACTTTGGCGAGCACCTCGGTATTCAAAAAGCGTTCGATCAGCAGCATGAAGGCGATCGAGGGGACCAACAGGATCAAGGCGGTGACGGCGGCGATCTGGTAGTTGCCGGCGAGGCTCGCCGTGAACATGATTAGCGGCAAGGTCGTAACATCCGGCACGCCGACAAAATACGTGCCGGTAAACTCATCGAGCGATTCGAGAAAGACAAAGATTGCCGCCGCCATTAGCCCGGGTGCCGCCAATGGCAAGGTGATGGTCAATGCGGTGCGTAAGGCAGAGGCGCCGAGGTTACGGGCGGCAAATTCTAGCTCCGCATCCACCGCGGTGAACGCCGCCGCCGCGATCCAGACCGCGATCACGAGACCGTGCGCCGCATGCACCAGCACGACGCCGGCGATCGTGCCGTTGAGCCCAACCATATAGAAAAGGCGTGCGATGTTGAAGTAGATCGCGACGCTCGGAAAGGCCTGCGGCAACAGCAGGATCAGCAGGATCAAGCCGCGCCCCAGCAGACGGCCGCGGCCGAGCGCATACCCGGCCGGGATCGCGAGCAGGAGGCAGACGACAACCGTGATCGTCGCGATCAGAACGCTGGTGCCGAGCGAGGCGAAAGCGTCGCTGGTCGGCTTGAACACCTCACCCCAGTAGCGCAAGCCCCAGGCAAGCGGCAATTTGTGGGGGTAGTACCATTGGATGGCAAACGCCCACAGCAGGAGATTGGCGAGCGGCCCGAAAATCGCAAAGGCGACAAGGCCGAGCACGCTGCCGCGCCACAGCCATCCGAGCGCCGACGTCACCCCGCCGCCTTGCCGGCGACGTTGTGCCGGACATAGATCCAAGCCACGACGCCGGCGATCAGGTACGAGATGAAGCCGAGGGCGTTGGCGACACCGTAATCGCTGTAGGAATTGACCCGGAACGCCATGTCGACGGTGATCATCGTCGGCGAACCGCCGCTGATCATGATCGGCACCGACAGCACCGACAGCATCGTCACAAAGGCAAGGACGAGCGCGACGGTCATGACGCCGGCGATCTGTGGCAGCAGGATCTCGACGAGGATGCGCAGGTTGCCGGCTCCGAGATTGCGAGCGGCCTCGATGCCGGCGCGGTCGAGCGCCGCCATCGCGCCGGACACGAGCAGTGCGACAAACGGCGTTTCCTTCCACACGAAGGTGACAATGATGCCGCGCCAATCAAAGAGGCCCGACAGGTTCGAGATATCGACGAGCCCCAGCATGTCGAGCGCGTTGTTCAGCATGCCGTTTTTTGCGAGAAAGGTGCGCATGCATTGCGCGGCAACGATGAACGGGATGAACAAGGGCCAACGGTAGAGCCATTTCAGCGTCGCGACCGCGGCCGGCTGCGTGCCGAGCACCAGATAGCCGCCGATCAGCGTGGCAAGGACGCCGGTCAGCACGGTCGAGACGGTGACGATGACGATCGTAAACAGGATGTCGGTGCCGTACAGCTCGAAGGTCTTTGCAAAATTATCAAAGCCGAACGCGCCGTCCGCCGTCGTGAAGGCGGAGACGAGCGAATAGAGCAGCGGGTAGACGAACAGCCCCAGCACCATCGTCAATGCCGGCGCTACGAGCAGCAGCAGAGCCGGATGCTCCCCCCGTCCGCCCGCCGATGCGGTAGATCCCGATGAAAACCGGGATGATCGGGGATCCCGTGGCGCAGCGGTTCCGGTTGCGCTTCTGCAGATCGAGGCCGATTTGGGCAAGGTCGAGGCGCTGCTAAATGGATCCCGGCCCTGACTTTATGCGGGTTCCAGTGGCGATCGGCTACCGCACCTTGCGCTCATAGCTCTCGAGGATGTCGTTGAAATATGGCGCGATTGGGAAAGGTTTTCCCTTCGTCGCGAGATCCTCGGGCGTCACATCGACGAACAATTTCTGCCAGGTCGCCTCGTCGAGCTGCGCCTTGACCGCCGCCGCGTCGATGCCGGGATACCAGTTGAAGCGCTTGACGATGCCGTCGGCTTGCACCTTCGGGCTCGTCGCCAGCGCGATGAATTCCTCGGCAACTTTGGGGTTCGCCGCCTTGGCCGGCACCACATAGTACATCGGCTGGCCCGGCATGCCCGGCCCGATCAGCTTCAGCTTTACGGTCGGCGGGATCTTGCCGTCGGCTTGCCAAGTGTAGAACATGTCGACCCAGACTGGCCCCATCGCGATCTCGCCACGATTGAGCATATCAAGTGTGCCGGCATTGCCCGGCGTTAACACGACATTCTTGTTGAACGCGGCAAGCTTCGCGAGCGCGTCGTCCCAGCCCTTCTTGCTATCGGGATCGTAGGGTCCCTTCATCAGGCGGTCGGCGTCGGACGTATGAGCATAGACCCAGCCGACGACGAAGCTGACGCCCGACATTCCGCCCTTGATACCGTTGTAGCCGAATTTCTTTGGGTTTTGCGCAACCCATCTTTCGAGCTCGGCATAGGTCGCGGGCGGGTCCTTCACCATCGCCGTGTTGTAAGCGATCGCCGTCTGGCTGTTGAACATCGGGATCACGTAGCCATCGACATTGGCGCCGAGCGCTCGCTTTGCGGCTTCGGAACTGACGAGCTGTCCAGTAGGTACATTTGCCACATAGCGAGCCAGCAGCCCTTTTGTCACCATTTCGCCGGCTGCCTTCTGGTGAATCACGGCCACATCGATATCCCAACTGCTATTGTCTTTCTCGGCTTCGAGTTTTTCGTAGATCTTCTGAGAACCGGCGTCGCCCGGGCCGGTGCCGACTGCCCTCACTGTAACGCCGGGATGCTCCTTCTCGAATATCGGCGCCAGATAGTCCTTGACGTAATCGACCATATTTTGGTCGCCAGCGGTGACGAGATTGAGCGTCGCTTTCTGCTGCGCCGACACCGAAGTGCCGAGCACGAGAGCCAGCAGCGCGGCGCTCAAAATGCCGATCGGTTTCATGATTGCCTCCCTACCCATTGCCATTCTGCACGTTATGTTGCGGGTAAAAATGTAAGGCCGTCAGCGGCAAGGCGATGCCGATCGCAGCGCCCGGAGCGAGCCGACGTGCATCGTCAACGAGATACTGCTGTTCCGCCCCGACACGCACCCCGTAGCGATAAAAGCCGCCCGGATAGGAGCATTGAACGATCTCGCCAAGCAAGACGAGGCAGCCCTCGGCGACGGCGCTCGGATCGCATAGGCGCGCGTCTTCGCTGCGGAAATGCGCGTTGAACGACACCGCGCCTTGGCAATCCCCAGCTCTTTCGATCGGCAAAACAGCGGGATCGATCGCAGTTCGCCTGCCTGGCGTTTCGGGTTCAAGCTTGAGACCGCTACCGTCGCTGCGCAACCGCAGAGGCACGATATTTGCCGCGCCCATAAAGCTGGCGACAAACGGCGAGGCCGGCCGATTGTAGATTTCCTCCGGTGCGCCGATCTGGGCGATATGCCCGGCATTGAGGATCACGATGCGGTCGGCCATGACCATCGCTTCCTGGCGATCATGCGTGACATGCACGGTTGTGATG
>Ga0126381_100008239_pt1 | contig 11646 bp, 13 predicted proteins | sample PanSoiMetPlot_28_FD_96465 | JGI IMG/M metagenome (GOLD analysis project Ga0126381, IMG submission 96465) | Tropical forest soil microbial communities from Panama - MetaG Plot_28 | ecosystem: Environmental > Terrestrial > Soil > Tropical forest > Bulk soil | place: Panama | collected 2016-02-17 | reverse complement strand
TCGCGGCGATTTCCGATTCGATGTGCTTAGCGCTTAGTGATCGATTCGCCGATTGCGTGTCCTAGCGCGAACACTACAAGGATGGCAAAATAGAACCCTAAGCCTAAGAAGAAATATGCGACCATGATGAAATCGGTGGGGCTTGCGCCCCACCGCTCCCTTGTTAGGCGGCGAACCACTTGGTGTTCACGAAGGCCTGGGCGAGTTCGTCGCCGCTCTCGGCCAGTTCCAGCACGTTGATCACATTGCCTTCCGGCAGCAGGAACACGCCCGACTTGCCGATTCGGCCCCGCAACATGATGCCACCGCTCATTCGCAGCCGCCCGATGTCGCTGGCCTTCTCGCGTGCGAGGTGACCGTGCTCGACGCCGTTCGCGTTCAGGATCGCCTCGTAGCGCTCGAGATCGAAGCTGCCGTCCTTGCGGATCGTTTCGGCCTGCAGTTCCTTCTGTAGCCAATCGCCGTTGCCACGCCTACCCGCGCGAGTTTTGTCCCCTCGCGCCTTGGCTGCGAGCAGGTAGGCCCGCTTGTATCCGGCCTTCACGACCGTCTTCGCTGCGAGCGCCTTGGGATCGGCCATTTGCGCCTCGGCGAGCGTCCCGTACGCGCTGGTATCCGGGCTTGCCTCGGTGACTTGGGCCTGGGCTTCGGTGACTTGCACTTGGGCCTCGGTGACCTCGGCCTTGTTACGCTTAGTCATTTCATATCTCCTGTCGGCGGGGAAGGGCCGAGCCCGACCATCGGGCTACGTTCACCGCTCCCCCGAGCGACAGGAGCATCCTACCACGACGCGGGCTTCGTGTCAAGTGCTGGTTGCGCATGATCGATGTGCAACGATCGCAGATCGACGCAATGTTATAACATAACAGAACCATAAGAAGAACCCAGCACAACTCCCGGTAGTTATAGTTTTCGAAACCCCCTGATATCGTTATATTTCTTTAAAAATAGCGGCGGGACCCGTCGCTCTATGATCACATTTCCACTATGTACCTACCATATCTCATAGCACATCGGTCATCCTTTATGCAGCGTAAATCGTACCCACCTGCGTGCCGTAAATTGACGGGTACGGTCCGGTACTGCTACCCTGGGTGGGCGCAACTTGGACCATATGATTCGGTTACATGATTCGGTTGTACGATTCGGTTACATGATTCGGCTGTATGATTCGGTCAATTCGATGGAGCATCTAGGATGAGGTTATTCGCTCTCGTCGCTGTTTTTCTTATATCATTCGCTGTTTCGGCCCCAGCGGCTTTGCTCGAGTTAGCCGTTTTTGATAATGGCATCTTGCAGGGAACTGCAACGGCCACCGATGGGACCGCTTTACTCACTATCACCACCGATCCGGCCTTTAACGCATTGTCCATTGCGGCAGCGGGAAGTCCGTTCCTGCCCGGAGGCGACTTATCGTCCGTTACATTGGATGTGACCTCAGCCAATATAACATCGACTCATATCCTCACCGTTGACATCATACAGACTGGATTGAATCTGCCCCCCGGTTCGATCGCGTCGACGTTCACCATAAATAACCTCGTGGGAACCCCTGGCGATTCGGTGTTGTCTACATTCGCTGACGGCGTGTCGATTGCTTCCCTAGGCTCCACTCTGGATTCACACACATTCGGCGTAGGGTCAATTGTGGGCACATTCGGCCCTGTAACATCATTCCTGCCCACTCTAACATCGGACGCCGAACAGTACAAGATAACCTTTTTCGCGCCAGGGCAGAGCGCCAATGATACGATTCAACTATCATCGGTAGTGCCGGAACCTCAGACATGGGCGTTGTTAATCATCGGGGGCATGTTTTTGGGTGGCAGATATTTTGGGCGGGGGCGAATCCCCCGCCCTCCTCGCTTCATATAGCCGATACAATATACAATATACCATAGATGCAGTTCCCGGATGACCTTAAAGCGTTACCCACTCAACCTTGGGATGAGCGGCCAGACACATTGCCGCTCACCATCGAGGAAGCGCGGACAGCTTTGTGGCTGGAACAGGGGAACGTCGCTAGGGCGGCGCAACGACTCAAAATCACCCCTTGGCGACTTCGCAACTATATCAATTCCTCCCCACGCCTCATCGCCGAGCAGCACGAGGCTAGGGAGCAATTGGCTGACCGCGCCGAGGAAATCGTCAAGGAAGCCCTCAACGATCCCATCGATCCTGGTCGGCGAGACGGAATGGCGAAATATGTATTATCATCCATCGGAAAAACTAGGGGATTCGGTTCTGGGCCGGGGAAACTATCCGTTAATTCGCAGGGCGGCGTAGTGGTTATACAATGGGGCGACGGAACATCTGTCGTTGATGAAGATGGGGAAGACGGGCCTATTATCGAAGGAGAGGTAGTCTCCGAGGGGGATAAGCATGACTCAGCAGCCTAAGTAATCAAAATGAGCATGGCATTGGATGAGATAGAGAAGCAAGAAGCTAGAAAAGTAAGAATACCTTATGTTCCGCGAGTTCACTGGAAGCCACTTCACGCCTCAGACAGAAGGTTCCAATTCGTCTGTGCCCATCGCCGAGCCGGAAAGACCGTCGCTGAATACAACCATCTTCTTCGTGCAAGTCTCAGGAACCTCCGCAAGGACCCGCCCCCACGATATGCTTATGTTGGCCCCTCATTCGATCAGACCAAAGATCTTGTTTGGGGGTACGCCAAGCATTACGCAGACCCAATCCCCGGCGTCAAATTTTACGAAGGGGATTTAATGACGGTGCTTCCAAATGAGGCCACTATTCGGCTATACGGTGGGGCAGCCGCTTACGAGCGGATGCGCGGTGTTTATTTTGACGGCATCGTTCTTGATGAGTATCCTTTGCTCAATCCTGCTGTCCTCTCCAGCGTGGTGCGACCTTGCCTTGCAGACTATCGGGGTTTTGGGATCATCAGCGGCACCAGTAACGGAGATGACCATTTCCATGCCCTCAAATTGAAGTATGAAAACGACAATGATTGGGCCATTCACATCATTCCGGTTACTGCCACTGATTGTTTGGATCCCAATGAAGTGGACCAGATGCGTAAAGACATGTCCCCCGAGGAATTTGCTCGGGAGATGCTATGCTCTTTTGACGCTCCGATTGAAGGTTCTTATTACACCGAGCAACTAAATCAGTTAATGGCTGAAGGGCGTATTGGTAAAGTTTCTTGGGACATGGGTGCTCCGGTCATTACAGCGTGGGATTTAGGCATCCATGATATGATGTCGATTTGGTTCTTACAGATCTGTGGGCGCGAGGTTCATGTCATTGATTATATACAAGGTTACGGGCAGCCTCTTTCATATTATGCTGGAATCATCAATGGTCGAAAGGTGGGTGCAAGCGGGTCAATTCGATATCAATATAAGGCGCATTGTTTACCTCATGACGTTGAAGCGCGAGAGCTTGCTACAGGACAGTCAAGACGACAGGTCCTGGGGGATTTGCTCGACGAGCCAATTATCGTCGCTCCATTGGCCTCGCCCGAGGACGGGATCTCGGCTGTTAGAGGAATTCTTGGCATATGTTGGTTCAACGAAGAAGCGACCCGGAAAGGGCTGTCTGCTCTTCGTGCCTACAAGCGCAGTAAACTTGGGCGGCCGGTTCACGATTGGGCGTCTCATCCAGCTGATTCTTTTAGAACATTCGCCACTTCTTTCCACCTTATCAGTGGATTCTCAGGGCCTCGAGCAACCAGTGGGCCTCTTAGACGCCGCATAAGGGGGTTGGTGTGATTTGTCCGGACTGCCGTGGGCATTGTATGACTCCTAACGGGACTTGCAGAACCTGTTGGGGAGGTGGTCGGATTTACTGCTGTGATGGAGAAGATGTGTGGCAGATAAAGGATCAACCCAGGGAGCCGTGGCTTCGTATGGAGAACGAGCCGTCGGACTTAGCTTCAACCCAAGCGGAGACGAAGATGTCCGAGAAATAAAGCAGAGATTCGCTGAGATCATTGATCTATGCGATGCATGGCGAGATCAATCGGATGCCCCTGAGACGAAGCGTCTATTCTCCATTGCAATAACCGAGGCTCAGACTGCTCAAATGTGGGCTGTCAAAGCCATTACTTGGAAATAAAATGGGCGACATTGGGTGGGCCATCAGTCGAATTAATAGCGGCAAGCGACTTCGCCGTCGCGGCTGGAATGGCAGGAATATGTATGTAGAGCTGCAAAGACCGGATATTAATTCAAAAATGACTCTGCCTTATGTTTATATATCCATAGGGAATAATGAATTGGTGCCGTGGCTGTGTTCGCAGGTTGATCTTCTGGCTAGCGATTGGGAGTTTGCGGAATAATGGATCCGACCCAACCCCCCTGGTTGCAAGATTTGATCAACCGGATGTATCCTGGCTATTATCCGATGGATCAGGATTATTTGCAACAGTTGATAAATAAGCCCGCTGCGCCGAGCGCTGTCACTAATAATGGTAATCCGGCGATGGGCTCTAGCGTTACTGCAGCTGGCACACCAATTGCTACAATTAATCCACAGACTGATAGATCATCATTTAATACACCGTTACCGCCTCCTGACCCTAGGAGAGTTGGCGGGAACCCATCGGTTATGAATCAATCGCCGGGGAATGCATCATTGGCCGCTTCGCCAAATGCTAGTCCGAATGCTCGAGGAGTTATTCCCGGTCAGCAACGGGTAAATCGCGCCGGTAATAATCCGCCGTTCTCTACTAATCCGAACATAGTGGAGTTCAATCCTCAGGTTGGTGGCGTTGGGCAAAGTGGCCGAAATGGTCCGATCTATACAGCGCTTAATCTACAGAATCTATTTGGCGGAGGTTCAACCCCTGCAGGGCATCCTAGCGTTACTCCGCAACCTTCCTCTTCACCTACTCAAGGAATATTGTCTAAAGCTCCATGGAGCATGGGGCCATTCCAACAATCAATGTGGAATACAGGAGGAGGCCAACAGTATGGTCCTGGGATGCAGAACATACGCGACGCTCTTGCTAATATAGGCGTTGGTTAATGGAGCGCTTGTTCTACACATTTAAAGATAGCGGAACCGCTACTCAATATGACCCAGCGGACCCCGAGAGTTATGAGCAGTTTATCCATGCTCTGATCTATGATTCGCGTGACTATGAGAACAGTGTTTTAGCTAAGTACAGGGACACCGCGCAAAAATATTATTATGGATTGTTGCCGTCTATCTATGGTAATGGCGCATCGGAGGAAACTTCGAGCATTGTTCGCGATCCTAGTTTAACCATCGGGGAGATTTTAGGAGACAGTCCGCACGGCGAAGGGCCGTTGAACAAATCAAGTTTTGTGTCTACCGATGTTCGCGATGCTATTTTGATGATGCTTCCAAGTTTGGTACGTATATTCGCTGCGTCGGAGAATGTTGTTACAATCATTCCAAGAACTATGCAGGAAGTTCCAATTGCCGATCAGGCGACTAAATATGTCAATTATACGTTTTGGCAAGATAATCCGGGTTTCTTAATACTTTATGGTGCATTTAAGGATGCAATGACGGTTAAGACGGGATTCGTTAAATGGTGGTCGGATGATAATAAACAGATTAGTTATAAGACGTATGTTAATATAAATCCTATGCAACTTCAAGCGATGCTGCAAGAAAATGAACAAAACGGCACCATTGCTACGGTTGTGGATCACAAGGGTATAAATCCTGTAACGCACGTTCTGGAAGAAGTTACGATTCAATATGAGGTTTCAAAGCCAATCATTCGAGTTGCCGGAGTGCCGCCGGAAGAAATGCGGCTTGATCGTTATGCGCGCAGTTTTGGTAAATCCCGGTTAGTCGGACATGAAAGAATTGTTTATATCGATGAATTAGTTAGCATGGGCTATGATCGAGAACTTTGCGCAAATTATGTGCAGACGCAGGATATCCACAATTTTACGATGGAGGCGCAACTCCGCAATGAGGGGCGCGGAATGTCTACTCGCATCGGCGACGGTGTGATGTATGGTGAATGGTACGTCTGGATTGACAAAGAGGGCGCCGGTTCTCCGCAGCTTAGATACATCTGTACTATGGGGGAGGACCACGCGATTGTTAATGATGAACCGGCTAATCGGGCAAAGTTTGCTTGTTTTGGCGTGGATCCAATTTCACATACAATTGTTGGGGATTCTATCGCTGATCTCACAATGGATCTTCAACGAATTAAAACTAATATGTTTCGGGGCGTTCTTGACAGCCTTGCTGAATCTATTAATCCAAAGATGACCGTCAATGAATTGATGGTAAACATAGATGACGCAATGAACGATGATCTTGGGGCAATTATTAGGACTAGAGGAGATCCTAGTGCATCAGTGGCTTACACTACGACACCGTTCGTCGGTGGCCAAGCTATTCCGGTCATCGCACTTCTTAATGAAGTCATGCAGCGCCGAACGGGCTTGTCAGATGCTGCTAAGGGCCTCGATCCTAAAGCGTTACAATCAAGCACGCAAATTGGAGTTGACGCAATTATCACCGGAGCCCAAGAACGCATAGAACTTGTGGCGCGAGTACTAGCTGAGACAGGATTTAAAGACTTATTCCAGGGCATCTACAATGAAATTTGCGAAAATCCGAACCCACCCCGGATTCTCCGCATTAATGGGGAGTTCCAACAATTCGATGTGAGCACGTTTGATTCGACGTTAAATGTTGAAGTCAACCCTACTCTGGGCAAAGGAACCGATATAACGCGCATGATGGCGCTCCAGCAAATCAAAAATGACCAGACACAAATCGTCACCCAAATGGGGCTCAATAATCCGATCTGCAGCATTCCTGAGATGCTGAATACTGTGACTGATATGTTGGCAATGCTTAACATCAAGAATATTCAACGTTACTTTAAGATGCCTGATCAGCAAACAATGCAAGCGATTATGACAGCGCCTAAGGAGCCAGATCCGATGACGGTTGCTTCTAAGGCACAGTTCGAGAAGGTTAAGGCCGATACTGCAAAGAATATTGGTCAGCAGCAACTAGAGCAGGAGAAGAATCAGCAGCAAGCTGAGTTGGGTCAGCAGCAATTGAATCAACGCAAGGTATTTGAAGACGGGCGTTTGCAGCTTGAGCGCGATAAGATGTTATTACAACACCAGGCTGAACTTGAAAAGATCCAGGCTCAGAAAGAAATCGCAGCTATGAAGCCTGCTCCTAGGGAGTCGGTGCAATGAATGATCAAGCACCATTTACTCCGCCTCCTGATCCTGAAAAGGAGAGGCAGAAGCAAGATCTTCATGACAAAGCAGAAAGGGCACGTTTGGCTAAGGCATTGTTGGAGGACAAGGCATTTGCATATGCTATGCTACAACTGCGCCAGCGTTGGTTTCACACGCTTCTTGAAAAAGGTGGAGGTAATTCAGATAGCGTGGAGCTTGTGGCGAAAATTAATGCCCTGGAAGGGCTTGCTATGGAGCTTCAAATCTGCATCAACGATTTCAAAATGGCTATGAGAAATGGCTGAAGGCATAGATAACGCGGCTGATGCATTTCGGGCTTCGATGAATGCACCGGAGACTCTTCCGGTAAATCGTGGCTCTGATGGGCGCTTCCAACAAGTAGCACGACCTGAATCATTATTCTCGCCTCGACAAATCGAGGGTGATCCCTTGACCGGCGACACAAGGGATGGCGGCGAAGATGCACGCCTTGCTCGTCGTCAGGAGGAATTAGCAAATGGTGAGCCATTCGACTCGGAGTCGCGACAGCTTCGCGGGCGAGATTTGCAATCCACCGAGGACCAAGAACACCGCCGAACCGCGCATGAGCCGACCGGGGATGAAGACGAACGGTCCGGGAGCGGTCAAGACATTGAAGGGGTTGACCTCGACGCAGACGCCGAGGTCGAGCGGCGGAACGCCCAAGGGCTTTCCAGCGACGACTCCGAAGGCGAAAGCCGGGAAGGGCCTGTCGAGAGGTACCAGGTAACAGTAGATGGAAAGCCCCATGAAGTAACTCTCCAACAGGCGTTGGATGGTTATATTCGCACTGAGACTTTCCATCAGCGTATGAATGCAGTTTCCCAAGAGCGTAATCAAGTACTTGCGGAAGCTAATCGAGTAGCACAGATGCGTGATAACTATATCAATCAGACTGCGATGCTGGAGCAAGAGATATTGACATTGCTCCCGAAGGAGCCTGATTGGGACCAAGAGTTTGCCACTAATCCGCAAGTTGCGCATAATTTGCGTAAGCAGTATGATGCGGTGGCAGGGAAGCTCACACAGCTTCGACAAGGCCGGTTGCAGGCCCAACAAGAGCAAAAACTCGAGCATGATCGCAACACTGAAATTTACGCGAAAAATGAATTCGCGCAATGGGTCATGGAAGAAAAAATTCCAGACCAAGCCGCCTTGGAGAAAGAGATCAAATCTATGCGGAAGACAGCAATGGCAGCTGGTTTCACGGAACCAGAAGTGGCCACTGTCTATGACCGCAGGATGTTGAAGGTTCTCCGGAAGGCTAGCAAATACGACCGGCTTGTCGCTGCAAAGGCGAGAGGCATTCCTCCCGGTCGCGGCAAAGCGTTGACGCCTGGATCGGCACCCCGAATAGGGAACGCGGGTCGCAGAGGCATTGACGAAGCACAGCGCCGTTTGGCGAACAGCGGTCGTCTTGATGACGCCGCGAATGTCTTCGAAAAGATCCTCAGATGACCCCAGGAGTCAATCATGGCCAAGGTAACAAATGCTTTTACTACGTATCAGGCGCAGGCTAATCGCGAAGATCTGTCGAACGCTATATATAATATTGACCCGTTCGACACTCCGGTTATGTCTGCGATTCGACGCCGGAATGTGAAGAATCGCATTTTTGATTGGCAAACCGAACATTTGCCGACCGTCAATCCCAATAATGCGATGCAGGAAGGCTTTCTGCTCAGCAACAACCCGGCTCAGCCGACTGTCCGCGTGAATAACTGCACGCAGATCTCGGAGCGCGATGCTACTGTTTCTGGTACTCAAGAAGAGGCCGATGCGGCGGGCAAAGGTTCTGAAATGGCGCATCAGATGGCCATGGCGGCGAAGGTCCTTAAATCGGACATGGAAGTTATGCTGTGTTCGCGTCAACCGAGGAATGACGGCAACGACACGGGGCCAACGGCGCGCGTTACGGAAGGGTTTGCGCACTGGCTCGCTCGCGCAGTTGATCGAAGTGGAAATCCGGCAGCAGCGATTGCACCGGGAACGTCTGTTACGGGCTTACCGGTTCTGGCCACCGATGCATTCCCGGCTCCCGCGACTCCCGTAACCATTTCGGAGGCCATGCTTGGCGCTGGAATGCAACAGGCGTATCAAAATGGTGCTTCACCGACAATGTGGATTGTTCCACCCGGACCGAAGCGGACGATATCGACCTTCGTCGGCCGGTCAACCACGCAAGTCTTGGTGGGCAAAACGGAAGTTGTCTCGACCGTCGATATCATCGCAACCGATTTTGGTCGCGTCAAGGTCCTCCCTTCCCGTTGGCTTGCGGTGGACGTCGGTTTGCTAATTGATCCGGATTACGCGGCGGTTGCTTACTTCCGGGCTTTTCGGCAGTACCTAATGGCTCGCGTCGGCGATGCAGAAACCCGCATGATTGTCGCCGAATGGGGTCTCGAAATGCGCAATCCTCTCGCGCATTTACTATTTAACGGCATCCAGCCGTAACGAGCTGGGCACAGTGGCAGAGCGTAAGAGTGTATACCAAAATGCGAATGGCGTTCGGAGAACGTTGCATTTAGATGACGATTGTCCGGGCGTCATTCGCATACAAACTGAGCAGGTTATGGATGAAGTCCTAGCCGGAATTGCTCGGGATCGTGAAATTATGTCGAATAGCGGTGTTAATAAACTACTTGCTCGCATCCCCATTCATATATTTGAGCAAGCTGTCCATGAAAAATGGGATGAGGGAGATTGGAGGCGTTTTTTAAATTCTTCTGAATGCTCACCCTATAGAATTTGGCAAGGCCGGGTCTAATGACAATTCAATTAACAACATTGGTCGGACAGATTCAAGAATGGGCTAATCGCCAAGATTGGTCGACAGCTCTTGCTCAATCTTATGTGACAATGGCTGAACAGAAGTTTAACTCGGATCTACGAGTTAGTCGAATGCTAATGACGGCAACTAACACTGTCACCTGTCGTTGTTCTACGCTTCCTGATAATTGGTTAGAGGCATTTTTAATATTTGTAGCTGACGATTGCATGGCGAGTGGATGGCGTCCTATCCGTTACAAGGCTAACGATGAGTTCTTTCGCCTATCAGATTGGCATGCTTATGGTTATTATACCGTCGTCGGCAGGACCATTACATTTGGTGGGTCGCCGGATGATGTAGAAGGCGTGCAATATCAGATGACTTATTTTGCGGAGGTGCCTATTCTCAATGATGTGACGGATAGTTGGCTTTACACAAAATATCCTAATCTATATCTGTGGGCGTCTCTAAGTAATGCAGCCCTCCATGCAATTGGTGAAGAGCAGACTGCGGCTAATTTCGACGGGCTCGCAAATAATCTTATTACTAAGCTTAATGCTGATTTCCTTAGAGAACGAGCATCAGGCTCTAGAATTACGCGAAGGGGGCGAAGCTTCGGATGACAGATTCCTGGATTCCTTCTCCCCCGCAACCACCTGTCTTGCCGTCTGACCCAATTCCGCCTGCGAATTTCTGGAATAGTGTTGAAGCATGCTCAATAGGTCCTAATCAACCCTCTATTGTTTCCGGCATTGTTATCAATGGCGTTCCTGCGACAATTAGCTCACTTTATTGGCAAGTATCGTTGAATGATGGCTCCGGTAATTTTCAAATCAATCAACTAGATGGATTAGGCAATTTTATTGGCACGGTGGTGCAAATAAATTATTCCAATATGCGTACTGTGTTTACTGCTTCGGTTGCTATTCCTAGCCTTGATGATCTGATCATTCCTGGAGGTCCGGTAGGCACTTATATTGGTTCAATAGGTGGCGGCGCTCTTTCTTGGTTCGCGCCAGTTATTTCCATGGATGCGCCAGCGGATGGGACTCCTTATTCGCGTCAGAATAACGCTTGGGTAGGGACTGAAACATTTATTGATGCGCCTACTGATGGCCAAACTTATGGGCGTAGCAATAGTCAATGGAATCCAGCGTTAGCAATTACTGGTGGTGCATTAACTGGACAATTGACAATCGTCGCTAATCAACCGTTGACTATACAAGCAGCTGGAGGCGGCAATTATATTCTAGCTCAAAATGCGCTTAGCCAAAATCGCTGGGCGATGATGATGGGCGATTCGACGCCAGAAAGCGGCTCTAATGTTGGAGCTAATTTTGGCATTTATGCCTTTGCTGATAATGGCTCGACCAACGCTCCGGTGATGCAGATCGACCGGCGATATGGTACAATGACGCTCAATACTCTGTCGGGTGTTGGCCCTGTTCCGAATTTGATTCTGAATTCGCCCACTGCTAGCATGAACCGGGCGATCATGGCTCAGACCAATGGCTCTAATCGCTGGCAATTGTCGCTTGCCGATCCCAGCGGCGAGATAGGCAGCAATCTCGGCTCGAATTTTACTTTGCAGCGCTACGCCGACAATGGCGCGGTGATGGGCTTGCCGAACCCGTTCAATATTGCACGCAATACCGGTAACGCAACGTTTGGTTATGG
>Ga0126381_100008238_pt1 | contig 11647 bp, 12 predicted proteins | sample PanSoiMetPlot_28_FD_96465 | JGI IMG/M metagenome (GOLD analysis project Ga0126381, IMG submission 96465) | Tropical forest soil microbial communities from Panama - MetaG Plot_28 | ecosystem: Environmental > Terrestrial > Soil > Tropical forest > Bulk soil | place: Panama | collected 2016-02-17 | reverse complement strand
TTGCATAAAGCCCGTTTGAAGTTGCGTGAGCTCCTTCGCGTGAATAGAGCCGAAAAGGCCGGGAAAAGATGAGGAGCCAGACGCGGTATCCGCTACCCCGACGTGAGAGATTCTCCGTCGCGGGGCGAAGTTCGGGGAGAAGGATTGTATGAATTGCCCGGAGTTTGAGCGCATTCTGCCGGAGGTGCTCGAGGGTGGCCACACCGCGGAGCGGCAAGCGCATTTGAACTCTTGCTCTACCTGCTCCAATCTGCTGGCCGATTTGAGTGACATCTCCGTGCAGGCGAAAACGCTGGCGGATTCGGCGGAGCCGAGTCCGATTGTGTGGAACGCGATCGAGGCGCAGTTGCGAAGCGAGGGACTGATCCGTCGCTCCGCTCCCGCGCCGGCAACGCCTCCATGGTTCCGCCGCTGGCAGAACCTCTGGTTTGTGCCGGTGGCGGCGGCGCTGGCGATCGTGGTGGGAATCAAGTTCTACCACCCGGCGGGCGCGGGCGAAAACATCCAGACAGCTAGACATATCGTGGTCACGCCCGGAGCGACGGTTCGCCCGGTTTCGAGCGAGGACCAGCAGTTTTTAGACGCCGTGGCGACGCGCCATCCCGCCCGGCAAGCGAGATACCTGGCAGATAAGCACAATGCCGACGCCTTCATTGACGATGCCAAAGAAGTGGTGAAGGACAATCCCGGCGACGTTTACGCGCAGCAGATGCTGATCAACGCGTACGAGCAGAAGCAGATGCTCTACGACTTGGCTGTGGACCGCAGCAGCGGGCAGTAGTTGCGGTGGGAGAACCGAGATGACTGGTGTTAGCTGGGCTTCAAAGACAGGGATGGTACTGGCGCTCACCGGATTGGCCTTCGGCGCGGGGGAGATCCGCAAGGATCTGCACTTCAAAGTCGGCAAGCGACCGATGGTTTCGATCAATAATCCTTATGGTCCGATCGTGGTAAAGGCGGGCGTTCCGCATGAGGTGGTGGTTTCTGCAATCCTGCATTCCGATAAAGTCGAGCTGGATCAAAGCAGCAGCCGCAACCGCGTAGATGTGATTTCCCACCTCCTTCCCGGCGCCGACCAGAATACTGGCGTGGTGGAATATGAAGTTCAGGTGCCCCCGGAAGCCGATGTGACCGTGCATTCGGAAAACGGTCGCATTCATGTTGAAAAGCTCGGAGGCGACATCGCAACCGAGGGAAGCGACAGCTCGATCGAAGTGCTGGACTGCTCGAACGGCCACGTCCACGTGAAGACGCTCAATGGGCCTGTGAATCTCAGCAACGTGCGGAACGTGCACGTTGACATCATTTCTATGGGGGGCAACGTTCTGCTTTCCGGCGTGGACGGACCCTTCGTCAGCGTAAACTCCAACAGCGGCAAGATTCAGTATGCCGGTGATTTTGGCGATGAGGGCGAATATGACTTCACCAGCCATACCGGAGACATCGAGGCAGTTGCCCCTGCCTACGCGTCCATCGACGTGATGGCAAGGTCGGACCAAGGTCACGTGGAGAGCGATTTCTCTTTGGCGCCCAAGCACACTCCCTTCTATGTAAGAGGCGGGAAATCCTTCCACGGCACCCTGAACAAGGCAACCTCCTCGGTTAAGCTCTTCTCCTTCAGTGGTAGAATTCACCTCAAGAAACGCCAAAACTAGCTCTGCTCCGGCAGGTTCTTTTGCCTGAAATCGTGGATAACCCTGTCATGCCGCCATCCGCGCATCCGGAGAGCTATGCCGCGGCCATTGCTCTGGTCGGGTTCATGGGGGCCGGCAAAACTACTGTGGGGCAGGCCCTGGCGCAACGGTTGGGCTGGCAATTTGCCGATCTCGACCAACTCATCGAAGCGCGCAGCGGCTCGAGCATCCCGGAGATCTTTCGCCGGGATGGCGAAAAAATCTTTCGTCATCTTGAATATTCTGTTTTATCTGACACCATTGAGAAGACCGGTTTCGCTCGTCGAGTGCTTGCGTTGGGTGGTGGCGCCTTTCAAGCGGAGAAGATTCGCACGGTGCTCCAGGCAGCCCAAATTCCAGCCGTGTGGCTCGATGCGCCTCTCGAGGAGCTCTATCAAAGGTGCGATCAGCCGGGCATAGTGCGTCCGCTGCGCACCTCGCTAGAGGAGTTTCGCCAGTTACATGAAAAGCGCCGGCCGTCTTATGAGAAGGCGCTTCTGCGCATCGGCACCGGGGGCAAAGAGATCGCTGCGATTGTAGAGGAAATCATTTCCGGGCTAAAGATCTCGGACACAGGAGTTGGTAAGTGAGAATCGCGGTCATAAGGTTGGGGAAAAGTTTGGCGGTGGCTCTCGGTAGCGTGCTGCTCCTGGCGGCCGCCGCCTGGTGCAAGGAAAAAGCAAACAATCCCGGACAGAAGATGGTCGATTCCGGATCCTTCGGCGTCTACAGCGGCGGACAGCGTGTGGCCACCGAAACCTTCTCCATTCAGCAGGGCCCGGACGGTAGCGTGATTTCGTCGCAGTTCAAAGCTGCGCAAGGCCTCCAGAACGCTGAACAATCTTCCGAACTCGAGCTGTCGTCCGCCGGCGAACTCCGCAGCTACCAGTGGAAAGAGGTGGCCCCGGAAAGAATGGCGGCTACCATCGCTCCGAACGATGCCTTCCTGGTGGAGCGATACGGTTCAAGTCCGCAGGATAAACAGCAAACCCAAAATTTTCTGCTGCCGCCATCGACGACCATCCTCGACGACTACTTCTTCGTACAGCGTGAGGTGCTGGCTTGGAGATACCTGGCCACCGCTTGCAAGCACGATCAGGGGCCGCCGCAGTGTCCTCGACAACAGGTGCCGTTCGGAACCCTGAACCCTCATGCCCGCGCTTCCTCTTCGGTCAGCATCGAATTCACCGGCCGCGAAAAACTCACGTTGCACGGCACCGAGCGGGAACTCAGCCATTTCATACTGAGATCGGAGATGGGAGACTGGGGCTTTTGGCTTGACGACCAGTTCCGGCTCGTGCGATTACTGGACGATAGTGGAACCGAAGTAGTCCGCGACTGAAAATAGGCGTCAGCGGGCACTCCGCTGATAGGAGGCTAGGCTGCTCAAAGAGCGCAGCCGGAGGGCCGATGTCGCTGATTGACTCACGCACGACGCGCATCCTTTTCACGGTCTTCGTGTTTGCGTTGGGATTCGCCTTTCTTTACGCGGCCCGCCGAACCTTCATTGCCTTTCTCTTCGCCGTGTTTTTTGCCTATCTGGTTGACCCTGCGGTCTCCCGCGTGGAGAAGTGGAGCAAGAGCCGAGGCAGCGCCATTGCCGCCATTTATCTGTTGATCGTGCTTTTTTTGGGCTTGTTTTTCTTCTTCGTCGGACCCCGCATCGGCCATGAGGCGCAGAAGCTCACCGAATCTCTTCCCAAGCTGGTGGAACGGGTCAATAGCGGGCAGATCGTTCAGGACATCGGTATCGAGCACGGTTTGAGCCCCCGCACGCGCGATCAGTTGAGCGCGTTTCTGAGAAGTCACACGGGCGTTCTGTTGAGCCTGGCGCAGCGCGCCGGCATCCGCATTGCCGAAGGTGCACAGGAGTCCTGGTTGCTGGTCCTCATCCCCATTCTGGCCGCTTTTTTCCTGAAAGACGGCCGGGCTTTCAGCCAGGTGGCGCTTTCGTTTGTTCACACCAAGCCGCAGCGCGAGTTTCTGCAGGGCGTGATCAACGACATGAACCAGATGCTCGCCCAGTTCATCCGAGCGCAACTCACGTTGGCGGCGCTGTCCTGGGTGGCGTATTCGATCTTTTTGGGGATCATGAAAGCGCCCTATGCGCTCATGCTGGGAACCATCGGCGGCATTCTCGAGTTCATTCCGGTCGTCGGCCCCTTGGTAGCCACGGTGCTGATCACTTCGGTGGCTTTGCTCACGGGCTTCCCGCACTGGGTCATCGTGCTCATGTTCCTGATCGGATGGCGTCTGATACAGGATTACATTGTTTCCCCTCGCATCATGGGAAAGACGATGGAATTGCATCCCCTGGCCGCGATCTTTGGCGTACTCGCGGGTGGGGAGATCGCTGGCGTCCTGGGCGTTTATCTGTCTATTCCGGTGATGGCCAGCCTACGGATCGTGTGGCGGCGCTGGCGGATGTACGCAGAAAAAAAGCGCTTTGGTCCGCTCAACGAATACTCCTTCCTAACCGAATCCACGCCGCGCGAGTAGCCGGAATCGGTGTTGTAGAATCTTTATTACTCCCTTATGTCAAACAAAATCCCTGTTGGAATTCTCGGTGCCACGGGCATCGTTGGGCAGCGGTTTATTCAATTGCTGGAGCACCATCCCTGGTTCGAAGTGGCGTGGCTGGCGGCATCGGACCGGTCCGAAGGCCGCGAGTATCAAGAGGCGGCGCGCTGGAGGCTCAGGACCGCCATCCCGACTCCGGTTAAAAAGATGCGGGTTGCGCCGGCTACGCCGGAGGGCGCGCCCAAAGTGATCTTTGCCGCGCTGGACGCCTCGATTGCCGCGGACCTCGAACCGCGCTTCGCCGATGCCGGCTGCGCAGTGATTTCAAACTCGAGCGCGCTGCGCATGGCAAAAGATGTGCCTCTGGTCATTCCCGAAGTCAATCCGGATCACACCAAGTTGATCGAGTGCCAGTCCTGGCGGCGGAAGAGCGGCGGGTTTGTGGTTACCAACTCGAATTGCTCGGCCATGGGACTGGTTATGGCCCTGGCTCCGCTACATAAGAAATTTCAGCTGGAAACCGTCATGGTGGTCACCATGCAGGCGGTCAGTGGTGCCGGGTATCCCGGGGTTGCATCGCTCGATATTCTCGGCAATGTGATCCCGTACATCGCCAAAGAAGAAGAAAAGATGGAAGAGGAGACGCGCAAGCTGCTGGGTACGCTCAACGGCGCGGGGGTCGAGCTGGCGCCTTTCAAGATGAGCGCGCAATGCAACCGCGTCGCGGTTGAGGACGGACACACCGAGTCGGTGTCCATCCAACTGAGGAAAAAGGCTGATCCCGCCGAGATTTTCGAGGCTTGGAGTGCATTCAGCGGCATTCCACAAGAAAGGAACTATCCGACCGCGCCGGAGCTTCCGGTTCGCTACCTGGAGCCGAGCGATCGTCCGCAGCCGCGTTTTGACGTCGAGTTCGGGCAAGGAATGACGACGACGGTTGGTCGCCTGCGGCCTTGCGGTGTGCTCGACTGGAAATTCACCGTGCTCTCGCACAACACCATTCGCGGTGCTGCCGGCGCGGCGCTGCTGAATGCGGAACTGCTGAAGGACCAAGGCTATCTGGACTGATGATGACAACGAGGATGCCCCACTCTTCGGGTGGTTCGAAGGGTGGGGATTTTTGTTGTTGGCGAGAGCACGGCTGCGAGTAAGAAACTAATGGCTAAAGGCTGCATCGTCATGAAGTTTGGCGGCACTTCGGTGGGTGACGCCAAAGCCATCGCACGCGTCGGAGAGATCGTGCGCGGACGGCTCGAACAGCGCCCGGTCGTGGTGGTCAGCGCCATGGCGCGGGTCACCGACCAGTTGCTCCAGATGGCCCGGGCCGCCGGATCCGGCGACCGCAAAACCGCGCTCACTCTCGCCCGCGGGCTTCGCGAACGTCATTACACCACCGCCGGGGAGCTCCTCGGCACTGCGCTTTTTACCGAATTCCATAGCGATCTCGGAAACGAGTTCGAGGAATTAGAGGAGCTGTTGCGCGGCATCTCCGCGGTTGGAGAAGTCACTCCCCGCACCATCGATCACGTGGCATCTTTCGGCGAAGTGCTTTCGAGCAAATTGGTTACGGCTGCATTTTCCGCCCAAGGCATTGCCGCCAGCCTGGTGGACTCGCGCGACTCGATCGTGACCGACGAGACTTTCACCCGTGCGGTGCCTCGTTTTGAGGAGACCAAGGTCAAACTCGAGGAGACGGTGCTACCGCTCATCGCCAAGAGCCGCGTGCCCGTGATGGGCGGCTTTATCGGCGCCACCCGCGGCGGAGTCACCACCACCATCGGCCGGGGCGGCTCTGATTACTCCGCATCCATCATTGGAGCCGCTCTCGATGCGAGCAAAATTGAAATCTGGACCGACGTCGACGGCATGATGACCACCGACCCGAATGTTTGCCCCGATGCCCGTCGAATCAAGGTGATCAGCTTCGACGAAGCCGCGGAGCTGGCGTATTTCGGAGCCAAGGTTCTGCATCCAGCCACGGTGTTACCGGCGATTCAGAAAAATATTCCTGTGTACATCCTGAATTCGCGCAATCCGGTTTGCGAAGGCACGCGTATCGCCGCGCGCGCCCCGCATTGCCGCAATTTCTTCAAGGCGATCGCGGCCAAGAAACGCATCACCATCGTGGATGTGGCCGCGCCGCGCATGCTGTTGGCACATGGTTTTCTGAAGGCAATCTTCGAGGCCTTCGATCGGCATCGCATACCGGTGGACGTGGTTTCAACCTCCGAAGTGAGCGTTTCTTTGACGGTAGACTCCAACGAGTCCATCCCGGCTTTGGCCGCCGATCTCGCCAGCTTGGCCGATGTGAAATACGAGGGGCGCAAGGCCATCGTCTGCTTGGTGGGCGAGAATTTGCGCGAGGTGCCGGGCATCGCGGCTCACGTTTTCGGGGAACTTTCCGATGTGAAGATTCGCATGATCTCGCAAGGCGCATCGGAAATCAATCTGACCTTTGTCATCGACGAAGAACAGGTGCCGAGCGTGGTGCAGCGGCTCCACAAGCGTTTTTTCGCCGACCTCGATTCCGACACCTTCGCCTCATGACGTTCGCAGCGAACCCGATGAGGAACCTGGGGTTCGCTGGGGTGCCGTCGGCCAACTGCACCGGTTCGGGTGAACCGCTCGCCGGAATCGAGGTCAATTTCCGGCAGGGCGATACCAAGAGTCTCGCGAGAGGCTACACTAGGCGTACATGAAAATCCTCCTCCTCGGCGCCGGCAAGACCGGTTCTCTCTGCGCGGACGTTGCGCGCGAGTGCGGCCATCAGGTCGAAATATTGCGCGCTTCAGAAAACCCGGGAGCATCCGCTCTGAAGCGAGACCGCCTTTCTGCTTTCCAGGTCGTCATAGACTTCACAACTCCGCATTGCGTGCTCGAGAACGTTCGTGCCTGCGTCAGGGCCGGCAAAGACATGGTGGTCGGCACCACCGGATGGTATCAACAGATTGCCGAAGTCCGCACCGAAGTGGAAACGCACCAAACCGGATTCGTGTACGGCTCGAATTTTTCCCTGGGCGTGAATTTGTTTTTCGACCTGGTCAAAGCCGCCGCCCCGGCTCTCCGACAACACTATCTTCCTCAGATTTATGAGCGGCATCACGCGCACAAGAAGGATGCCCCATCCGGAACCGCCGTGACCATGCAGGGGATTCTCCAGCAAGCCTCGGGCGCGGAGATCGAGATCACGTCGTTTCGCGAGGGCGAGGTCGTCGGCATGCACGAATTAGTGCTCGAATCTCACGCTGACACCATTTATCTTTGCCACGATGCCAAGTCGCGCCGCGGCTTTGCCGAGGGCGCGGTACGCGCAGCCGAGTGGTTGGCGGGGAAGAAGGGCTTTTTCGAGTTCAAAGACATCTGGCGCGAAGTCTAGCGACCCGTTTTCCATCCTCCCCCATTCGCGCTATCTTATTGACATGCAACTTCGCGGATGCGGCACCGCCCTAGTCACGCCCTTTCATCCGGATGGCTCGCTTGACGAGCAGGCACTGAGCAATTTGGTTTCCTGGCAAATCGAGTCGGGAATCGACTTTCTCGTTCCCTGCGGCACCACTGGCGAAACGCCTACGCTTTCTCACGACGAGTGGCTGCGGGTTATCGACGTTACCATTGAAGTGGCGGCAGGGCGCGTACCCATCGTCGCGGGAGCGACATCGAATTCCACAAGCGATGCCGTCTCGAAGGCTCAGGAACTTGGCTCGCGCCAGGCAGTGGATGCGATCCTGACGGCCTCGCCGTATTACAACAAGCCGACGCAGGAAGGACAGTATCAACATTTCAAGGCGATCGCCGAGGCCGCGGGCAAGCCCATCATTCTTTACAATGTTCCCGGACGTACGGGAGCGAATCTGGAGCCGAGCACGGTGGCGCGGCTCGCTGAGGTGCCGAACATCGCCGGCGTGAAGGAAGCCAGCGGTAATTTGACGCAGATCGCAGAAATCTCGAGTGCAGCTCATCCTGATTTCTCGGTGCTTTCGGGCGATGACGCTATGACTCTGCCGGTCCTCGCCCTAGGCGGAGTGGGAGTAATTTCGGTTGCATCCAACGAGATTCCGCACGAGATGGCGGAGATGACTCGCGCCGCTCTCAACAACGACTGGAACACGGCCCGCCAGATTTTCCGCAGATACTTGCCGCTGATGCAGGCGAACTTCATCGAGTCCAGCCCCATGCCGGTCAAGGCAGTTCTGGCGATGATGGGGCGGATCGAAGAGGCGTATCGGCTGCCCATGGTGCCCGTCCGCCGAGACACGCGCTCGAGGCTGCAGAAAATTGCGACCGAGGCAGGTCTGATCACGAAAGCCGCGGCGGCAACTGCCGAGGCCCCGAGCTTTTTTGTCTACGAGAACTGGGCTGCGGGACCGCATAAAGCGGTGCTGCACCGCTCCAGTTGTGGCCAATGCAGCAACGGGAAAGCACGACCGGCGGGACACTCTTCCAACCATGCCCGCTGGCTTGGCCCCTACGCCACACTCGCCGAAGCTCGCCAAGTCACTCAGGGACTGCCCAATGTCCTGATTCGCGGCGAGTGCAAGTGCATCTAGGTCCGACCGGGACAGAACGTAGCTCGATTGTCGGCGCGATGCCGCGCGTCCCTCTGTCCTCGCAGCGATCGTCCCTTTTATTTATCCTCGACCAGCGGGTCCGCAGAGGCATGGTCCGACGCCCGAAACCGAAGCGAGCGACCTCGCCGCGTCCAGAATGCAAGAAGATCGGCCCAAAAACACACCCGCAAAAAACAGCGGCCGAGGAGATCGGCAACCGGGTACTCGCGTTCGAACCGCGTTGGCGGGCGCGATCCTACATCGCCCTCGATCCCGTGTCGCCTGGATTCAAGAATGGACTTAGTTGCAGATTCGATTTCAGCAATTGCAGATTGTCTCTTTGTAGGTTCCTCGCACGAAAACTCACCCATATACAACCCCTGGAGCCACTTCGCCTAAGCGGCTGTAGGATGCGGCTTCTTCGGAGAAAGATGCTGTCGAGCGGAGTTATTTCCCAAACAATTGAATTTCGATTCATCCATCAGAACTGCAGGTCGATCCTTTCCCATCAGCTATACTTCTCAACTCATGGCTTCTCTCGCATCGGAAATCGAAAGACTCTCTACTTCCAAAGATGTTTGCCAAGATAGCGCTGCACGAGGCGTATTCCTGGAATTCAGAGATGCTCTAACCCAAGGTCGCATTCGTGCCGCCGAGAAAACGGGCGACGGGTGGCGAGTGAATGTATGGGTCAAACAAGGCATCCTGCTTGGCTTCCGGCTAGGTGAACCGGCTTCCATGGGAAGTGGCGAATGTCTCTCGTTTGTGGACAAGGACACCTTCCCGGCGCGCAAGTTTGCGGTCGCCGACGGGGTTCGTGTGGTGCCCGGGGGCTCGTCCGCGCGACTGGGCGCCTATGTTGCTCCTTCGGTCATCTGCATGCCGCCAATGTTCATCAATGTGGGCGCATACGTCGATGAAGGCACGATGATCGACTCGCATGCGCTGGTGGGATCGTGCGCCCAGATCGGAAAACGCGTGCACGTGAGCGCCGCGGCGCAAATCGGTGGCGTGCTGGAGCCGGTGAATGCCGCGCCGGTGATTATCGAAGACGACGTTTTGGTGGGCGGGAACTGCGGAATTTATGAAGGTACGCTGGTCGGAGCCGGTGCTGTACTCGGGGCAGGAACCATCCTCACCCGGTCCACTCCGGTTTATGACCTGGTCACTGGGGAGGTTTACCGCAGCCGCGAGGAAAGGCCGCTTGAGATTCCTGCCGGAGCCGTCGTAGTTCCCGGATCGCGGCCAGTCGAAAAAGGCCAGGGGGCAGAATGGGGCATCTCGCTCTACACCCCAGTGATCGTAAAGTACCGCGATCAGAAGACAGAGCGGGGAGTGGAACTTGAGGAGTGGCTGCGGTAACGACGAATCCGGAGTGGCTGGTGGCGAACTCCCGGATCTCACCCCCCTCCCCTTACCAGTCCGCACTCGCCACTCGTTATCAGTACTTCACGATCGCTGCGAATGACTTCGGTTCCAAACTGGCGCCGCCCACCAGAGCTCCATCGATTTCCTCTTCCGACATGAGCGCCGTGGCATTCTCCGGCTTCACCGAACCCCCATAAAGAATTCTCAACTGGTCCGCAAATTCTTGCCCAAACGCTTTGCCGGCTTCGGCGCGGATGATCACGTGCGCCTCGGAAGCCATGGCTGGAGTGGCGGTCTTGCCCGTACCGATCGCCCACACCGGCTCGTAAGCGATGACCAGCTTCGTGGCTTTTTTCGCCGATAGGGCGTGGAAAGCACGCACACACTGGCGTCGCAACACGTCTTCGGTCAGACCTGCCTCACGCTCCTCCAAGACTTCGCCCACACACCCGATGGGGGTCAACCCATGTTCGAGGGCCGCCTTCAACTTGAGATTGACGGTGTCGTCGGTCTCGCCGAAATACTGGCGGCGTTCCGAATGCCCGATGATCACGTGGGTGCAGCCGACCGCATTGAGCATCGGGGGAGAAATCTCTCCTGTAAACGCGCCTTCGTTTTTCCAGTAGACATCCTGCGCGCCGATTGCAATCTGAGAGCCTTTTGCTGACTCGAGCGCCGCGTGCAGGTTGATGTAAGGCGGGCAAACAACGATTTCATCGCGATCATGTCCAGCAACGAGTGGCAGGAAATCGCGGAAGAACTGCCGGGTTTGATCGGGATTCTTGTACATCTTCCAATTGGCGGCGATCAGCTTTTGACGAGCCATCATGATTCCTTTTGAACGGTATTGTTCACAACGGACGCGGTATTTCCCCCCCGATTCGGAGGCGTATCGTGTTTCAGCGCACCACCCAGTTCGTGCAAGGATGTAACCCGGCGCGCCGGCGGTTTCTGCGGATTCAGCCCCAAGCGGTCCACCCAAACTGGCAGGATTCCCACAGCATGGCTGGCGTGAATGTCGGCAACAACATCATCGCCGACGTGAACGCAGTTGCCGGGTGCCTCGCCCGCGCGACGGCAAGCCTCAAGAAAGATCCGCGAATCGGGCTTGCCCATGCCGACGTCTTCAGAAAACACCATCACCGAGAAGTATCTCTCGAAGCCTGCTCGCTCGAGCTTTCGAATCTGCTGTTCGCGGGCGCCGTTCGAGATGATGCCCAAGGGCTGATCTCTCAGCTGTTCCAGGCACGGCGCGGCATCCTCGAAGGCGCAGGTCAAGGACTCATAAGCACGAATGAAGACCCGATAGCGCGAGTCGGCCTCGGCGTCGGTGAAATCGGGACGGGCAAAAACCTCGCGCATGCGTTGGCGGCGCTGTTCCCAAATGGAAATTTCGCCTTGGCAGAACCGGTTGAAATGCTTGTTGAGAATCCTTTCCCAGGTTCGAGGAAAATCCTCGTACGCAAACGGAATCTGACCGGGAAATCGCTCGTATAGGAGCAGACTAGCGGCAGCCGACGCGCTGGCGTGGTCAATCAG
>Ga0126381_100008237_pt1 | contig 11647 bp, 8 predicted proteins | sample PanSoiMetPlot_28_FD_96465 | JGI IMG/M metagenome (GOLD analysis project Ga0126381, IMG submission 96465) | Tropical forest soil microbial communities from Panama - MetaG Plot_28 | ecosystem: Environmental > Terrestrial > Soil > Tropical forest > Bulk soil | place: Panama | collected 2016-02-17 | reverse complement strand
GAACCAGGAACCAACGTTTGCGGATGAGCATTGGGATGATGGAGCATCCCACTGGCCTCAAACCGCGCTACATGCTCCGACGCCTGCTTATAGGCCGCCTTGATCAGTTGCGTCCTCTTCGTGATCTTCAGCGACCTCATCACACTTTCGATCGTCGGCACCGTGCCCTGACGTATGTGCTCTGCGATGTAAGGCACCATCTTCTGCGCCGTCGGATTCTTCAGAAACGGAATGTTGCTACTGCGGAATGGCGAAGCTCCCTGTGCTGCCTGCGCCTGATTGGCGGCCTCCGCCGCTTTCACCGGCCTACCTTCCATCGCTGCCAGTTCCGCGTCGGTCGGTTCTCGCTCAGCCGTAGCTTCTAGCTCACCGGGCAATGGCTCCAGCACCGGCTTGGCGCCAGGCAATGGTGTCGGCCCTTCCGGTTCCGGAGCAACCGGCGCAGCAGCAGCAGGCTCCTCACCCGGGGCAGCCTGCTGAACCGACGCCATATGCTCAAGCAGCGCCTCGCGCGACTCCAAGATCTGCTGGAGATCCGTTGCCTGCTTGATATCGCCTACCTGCAACGCGCTCACCCGATGCGGCTTCACACCCTGATGGATCTCCTCCGCCGCGTTCCTGAAGATGTCTTCCGGCTTGCCCTCGATCCCGCCCTTACCGAGCATCAACGGATGGCCGTAATCAGGCACATCCTTCAGATCGATACCCAACTGCAACGCTGCCTTTGTGTCCGCTTCAGTTGGCTCGTACTTCAAGACCTGGAAGCCCTCACTGCCTGGAGGCTTGATATGGATCCGGTAGACGGTCCGTGCGCCCGCCTCTCCTTGCGGACCAGGGATCGTCTCCATCTGGCCGGTGTCTTTGTTCAGCTCGACCCTTGAGAGTGCCACCTTGCGGCTCAGCCTCTCCAACGCCAACCGCGTTCCATACCAACTCTGGCCCTTCATTCCCAGTGGCCCGGACTCCATCACCATCCCGCGTGTCTGCGGCGGCAGCTTGTTCTTGACGAAATTCTCATCCGTCAGTGCTGGGTTGTTGCCACCACCCTCGTGGTACTCGGTGCGCGCAACGCGACGGAAGACCCGTGACGGCGCCACACCAGCCCCAGGCGGAGCTGGCTGAACCGGCCGCAACTCCTGCGCCTCAACCGAAGGAACATACGTCGGTGAATTGACTCCCAGGCCGCGATCTCCACGCGCTTCCTGCGTCAACGGCACACCCTTGCCCTCATCACCCGGCAAGTGCGACGGCCGGAAGCGAGTCGCATATCCCTCCACCGATGCCGGATTCACCTCCGGAACCCCTGTCCGGTAGCTTCGTGCGGCTGCGCGTAACGCAGAAACGTTCTCGATTCCACCGGAGAGAAGCGGCAGGATGTCCATTGCTGCGGCACCGCTCTGATTCGGAATGTCTTTAATGTCCTGATAGGTGCCTTTCACCGTTCCTGTCAGCAACCGTGTGCTCGCGGTTCCGCCCAATGGATGACTGATCGCCTGCGTGGCGAACTGGATCGGATGCCTTCTCAACTCGGTTATGTCATGTATCGGGGCAGCTGCCATCGCGATCGCACCGAATGGCTGCTCGGCCATTCGTTCACCAGCCACAGCTAGCGAGCGCCCCACATAGCCAAACGGCGCTCCTATCGCATGAGCTATGCCACCCAGGAAGCCACCGCCTCCAGTCTGGGGTGGCTGCTGGATCGGCTGTGATGTCACCTCACGGATATACGCCTGCCGCCGTTCGGCGCGCACGGCTTCCGCGTTGGAGACAAGTTGGCGTTGCAGAAGCTGACGTGCGAGCGCCAGCCGTGCCGCTGCTACTTCAAGCGAGCTTTCTTGCGGGAGCGCCATTTACTTGCTCGCATTGAAAATCGCGACGCTGGCCAATTGCCGTGCTCGTAGAGACGTCAGCTTATATTTGCTCAGCAGATACTGGGCCATCTCTCCAGCCATCGCGGACTCATCTTGTGGCTTCATGCCCTTCTTCGGTTGCCACTGGCCAGACTTGATCCGCTCGCCCAGATCTCCGAGCGCGTTCGTCTCGATCGCGTTCTGCGCGTGTGTCACAGCAGCCGCAGCCTTTGTCTGATCGACGATCGCCTTAGCGACCTTCGCCGCTGCCTTTGTGCCTCCGACAGCGATTCCGCCAGGAAGAGTCCCGGCAGCCCAATTGGCGACGCCCTTACCGGCGCTCTTGGCCTGGCTCTCGATCGCCTGCCCTGTCTTCGACTTCAGAACCTTCTGAGCCGTCCCTTTCACCCCTTGCGTAAGCCCCGCGGGCGTTGACGCCGACGAACCAGCCTGCTGCGGCGTCTTCTGCGTTTGCGACGGTGTTTTCTGTGTCTTTGCTGGTGGCCCTTGATCAACCACCGGGCCGCCGGGACCGCGTGGCTGAGTCGCCGCTGTCGTCGTCCCCGGCTTCAAAAGACCCAGTGCTCTCTGGCCACCAAGCTGCCGCGCCTGCTGTGTTGCCTTGGCCGCTTCCCTTGTCTTTCCAGCCTTGCTGGCATAGTCGTTCAGAATTCCTATGTATGTCTTCGCGTCCTTCAATGCATCGTTTGCTTTCGTGTAGTGCGCTCCAACTAGCGCACGACGTGCCTTCTCGACGATCCAGTCGGGTGACTGCTTCGGGTAGTTCTGGAGATACCAGGCCACTACACCCTGATAGGCGGTCAGATTAGCCGTGTGACCGCCAGGCACAGTCACCGTCTTGTACTGAGGCAGAGACGCTGTGCCGACATTGACCTGCTTCGTCGTCTTCGGCAGGTTGTAGAACCTGTACGCGATATCGTCGGCTTTCTTGTCGATCGAGATCTGCTGTGACTTCGATGTGCCACCTGGGCCTGTACCGCCCCCGCCACCCTTCTTTGGGACTGGATAGGTCACACCGGTATCCGTGACTGTGCCAGTGAGCGGATCGGTGGTGTAGATGTGCCCACCAGCAAAATGGAAGCCCAGCTTGTTGGCCGTTGCCTTTGCCGCAGCTGCATTCGACGTCTTGAGCAGATCCTGCAAGAAGGCGGCGTTCTGAAGCTTCCGCGCCTGTGCATAGTCGGCGTTGGTCGTGTTGATCCCCTGTAGGTATGTCGCCTTGTTCGCCCCGTAAGTCGCGCGCGCCTGTGCCTTCGTCAGCTCCCGGTCGAGCAGGCTCTGCAACGTGTCGCTGATCAGCCCCGGCGCCTGCGCCGTGATCTGCCCCAGTGCTGCCGATTGCTGGTTCGCGATGTCCGACAGCGCTGTTCCGCGCCGAGTCGCGACGTCCTGCATCATCGCCGCCAGCTGATCGGCTCCGTAGCCGTGGACGAGTCCCGGCTGTGCCCCAGCTGCTGCCACATCTGCCTGGCGCTGCTGGTTGAGAGCGGTTAGCGCCCCGGCACCTGTAGCAGCCTGAACCGCCTGGCCGCTCTGGTTGATACCACCGACGTTGAGAGGAGTGGCGCCTCCCTGGAACCCCGCTGTCGTACCAGGAGAGGCGCCAGCTGCTTGGGCCTGCTGCTGCAGCCCGCCCATCGTCGCCTGGCCCTGCTGGCTCAGGAAAGACTGCAAAGCGTTGTTGATCCCCTGCTGCGCGTTCAGCTGCTGCGTGTCGTAGGCGTTCACCTGCTCCGGAGTCTGCAAGGCGTTCAACCAGCCCTGCATCGAGGCGTTGATCCCCGCTGTTCGGTTCGCCTGCTCAGTGGCGTACTGCTTCCCGGTTGAGGCGATCAGGTCCTGGTACTGCTTCTGTACCTGCGCGATCAGCGGATTCAGCTTCGAATTCACCATCTGCGTCGCCTGCTGGTTCAGGGCAGCATTTCCGATCGGGTTGTAATAGGCGGGCATCGCCGGGTAGGGCGCCGCCTTGACCACATTCGGACCGACCATTAATCCCGCGTACTGGCCCGCACCACCAGGTGTGGCCACAGCCGGTTTGCGGTCGTTGATCCTGGGGCTGACGTGTGACTGCCACCAGCTGAGGTAGTTCTGGTAACTCTTGAAGCCCTGCTGGCCAGCTGGAAGCGATGCCCACTGGGAGCCTGAGTAAGGCTTACCCGGGGCTGGAGTCGGGAGCGGAGGCTTGCCTGCTGGCTGACCGACAGGAGCCACTAAATCACCCCGCCTCGGCTTAGCTGGTTCAGAGTGTTGTACCGCTGAACCATCCTCATTGCGTTAGGAGGAGGAACTCCAGGCCCATACCCAATGTCCATCTGGCTGTAGTCAGGAATCAGATCGCTCATCGACTGTCCGCCAGCCAACAGCGGAATGTCCATCCCAATGGTGTTCCTCGGCACCTGACCGGCCAGAATCTGATTCAAAGCGTTCTCCGGAGTTTGCGTCTGGTCGTAGGTGTTCGGAATGAAGGGACTGGTCGCTGATTGGTTCGACCACTGATCCGGCGGCAACGGCTGTCCAGGCGGAGCGCCAGGTGCCGTTGGTGACGGATTCGCGGGCGTGGAAGGTGCAGGCGTCGTCGGAGTGCCACTCGCACCAGGCCCAGAGGTCAGATGCCGAGTGAACGCGTCATTAAGCGCGTTGTTGTAGGCCGTATTGAAGCCGCCTTGCGCGGCTTGCCACTGGTCGTACAGTCCCTGCAGCTGCTTCTGAAAATCGGTCGTCTCATTCTGGATGTTGATCAGATGCTGGCGTCCAGCCTGCGCCAGCCCGTACTGGCGTCCACCGCCGTACCAGAGACTGTTCTCATTCTCCTGCTCATTGAAGGGGATGTAACCAATGTTGCTGTTGATCCCCTGCGGGCCGCCGCCGTACATGTATCCCCAGTTCTCCTGACCCAGAGTCGAGTTGGAATTCGGACTGTCACTGATCGCATCGAGGAATGACGGCAGATCGGCCATCGGGTTGGTGATCGGGAATATGTACTTGCCCGTCGCCGGGTCGATGCGCGGGTCCTGGTAGCCGAACGGACCAGCGTTCAGCACCGCCTGTGCGATCTCTTTCGATCCGAAGCCGAGCAGTGCGGTACGCGCCTGCTGCGACAGGTTCGCTCCCAGTGTCTTCGCTTGCTGCTGGTTGCTGACGAGCAGCGAGGCGACGAACGGGTCGGTGTTCGGGTTCCAGTTCTCTACCGGTGTCGACGGCGACGTCCCCTTCGGCGTCGTCGGCGTCGTCGGCGTCGTCGGCGTCGGTGTTGCTGGCGGGTTGTATGGGTTCGACGGTCCCGGCGGGTTGTAGGGAGAGCCGGTCGGCGGCGGCTGCGTCGGATCGTTCTCCGCCACCGGTCCACGACCGGAGATCAGCCCACCTGGGGTCGTATACGCACCCGTATGAGCTGTCGGTGGAATCGCCCACGGCGCCACCTTCTGCGCCACCTTTGGCTGCGGGTAAACCCCACCGCGTGGAATTGCATACAGCCCACCACCAAAATCCGCCGTGTAGGCCATCAGGCGTAACCCAACCTCATGTAGTCACTCGAAAACCCATAGACAGCAAACGAGCCGATCTCCTCAGGCTGACCACTGGGCAGAAGCGTACGCCCGTACGCGGCTGTCTGCGAATTCTCCTCCACCCGCCAAGCCCAGGTTTTCGCCACACCCGGCGAAAAGAAGTCGCTGAAAGGATGCTCGGGATTCCCCCAGATCGTCGGCAGATCCCCGGTGAAATGGTAGGACGCACCCTGATCCTCGGTCTGGTCTCCTTTGATGAAGACGTTGAAGTCGCCGCGGGCGACCATCCTGGTGCGCCGCAGACGCACCGTGTAGCCGCCCGCGACCGCGTACCAGCGGGTCTGGTAGTGCGCTGGGATCGTCTGCCCGTCGTCGGTCCAACCCTTGAACACCTCGAAGATCCGTCCGTCCGAGGTCGAGCCGCCGAACACCCGTGACTCGTTTCCCAAGTGGGAATGGGTGAGGCTGGTGAAGCCGAAGCTGTGCGGCACGATCCAACCCAGCCCCGGGTGGAACTCCAGGGTGAAGTCCGGATAAGAAGAGCCGCTCCTGGTCAGGCTGATCAGGATTCGGTCGCGCCAGAAGGTGCAGTTCCATATCGGCGCCTTGGCCAGGTTCAGATAACCGGGAGCGAAGACGTTCTCGATCTTCTGCGACACGTACGTCGGAGGGTTGACCCCGTCGGACATGTGGATCCCGTGCGCGTGGACGCTGACGACCTGTCCTGTGGTGGCAGTCGTGACTGCCTCCGGTCCTGCCGCCCCGGCCTCGTTGTGCAAGGTCGTGTACTGGCCGAACGTCGTCCCCGCCTTCGGATCGCTGACCCGGCCCCACCAGGATTCCTTGAACACCATCAGCCCCGGCGCGGCGTTCTGATCACGGCCCTGGCCCGAGACGAGCGCGGTGATCGGGGCGCTGTCCTTCTCGCGCATGTCGTTGTAGTCGGTGTTCGGAGACCACTGGCCTGGAGCACCAGCGTTCGACGCGTACAGGCGTGAGGGAAAGCTGGGATCACCGGCCAGCCAAACCTTGTTCTGCCAGGTCGCGATCCTGTTTCCCTTCGGCAAGGGGCCGTTGTCGGTGTACGTCGCCAGCGTCCAGGTCCCCGTCCCCTGCCAGAGATAGACGCCGTCGATCGGATGGCCGATCACCAGCGTCGGGGTGGTAGAGGGGGCGAAGTCGGTGAAGCCGCAACGGTCGGGGGTCGAGAACGTCCCGACCGCTGTCCAGGTGTTCATGTCCGGGGACGCCCAGACCGTCGCCCCGATCTGTGCCAGCATCTGGCCGCCGCTCTCCCACCAGAAGATCACCGTCGGCGTTCCCGACGCCGGAACTGCTGTCCCGTACGCCTGGCAGCCGAGCCGTTTGGAGAAGCTGCCCTGCTCGTCCAAGGTCACGTTCAGCATGTCCGGCGACTCGTTCACGCCCAGCAACGTCGGGGCCGCCTTCGTGTTCCAGCCGCCGGAGAAGTCAGCGATCTCCAGCGTCCGCATGAAGCGGTACAGCCGGTAAGCGGAATACGCGACCGACCTAGGCATACGCGTCCTGCTGATCCCTCCCGTACTGGGTTGTCCCATACAAATCCGGGGGCAGCAGATCCTCCCGCATCGACGTCAGGATCGTCCCGAACTCCTGCTCCAACGAGTCCCAGGTGATGTCGTTCTGCACCTTCAAGCCTGTCGCCATCGCCCCCACGACCAGCACGTAATGGAACTCCGGCGGCCAGAGCGGATAGTCCGTGTCGACACTCAGCAGCCCAGGGATGATCGTGTCGGTCGCGTCGTAGTGGCAGGGGCGGCGCTCGTAGGAGTGGTACATCGTCTGCGCCCCTGCCGTCGGGCCGATGTACAGCTGGCCTGCGATCACCGTGTACGCCTCCGGCAGGTTCCCGATCGGAGTGCCGATCGGATAGCTGTCGTCGAAGTCGTCCGGGGCCAGGTAGAGCATCTTCTCCCCGTCCTGACGCTCCAGCCTGGTCGTTTTCCAGTAGGCGGGCGGCATCTGGGGTGCGGCTCCAGTTACCGCCCACGATTCGCGCCGGACCTTCTTGAACGGCCACTCCGAGTCGGCCCAGACCATCCCGTAGCGTGTGTTGATCCAGCGGTTGATCGACGTCGAAAGCGCAACACCGAAGCGCTGGGTGACCAGCTCCTGCCTGATATCCGAGAAGGCCATCCCTCCTGATGGAACGGTCATGGTGTCCTCCCGCGAAGATGAGGTCCCCGGTGGAAGAGCGGCAACCGGGTAGCACTCTTGTACACGTCGCGCGTCACCTCTGAGATCTCATCGCGGGCCTTCTGCTTGCGATCCTCGATCAGCTGGTTGTTCGCCTCCAGGATCCGTTTCGACAGCTTCCCGGCGTCGCGTTCCATCTGAGCGACCCGCCAGACCAGCTGCTCGGTCGGCTCCGGGATCGGCTCGCCAGCGTCGTCTCGGTACTCGATCAGCGTCAGCGGCGCCTGGTCCAGACCAACGTCGCAGCAGACACACCAGACCGGCTTGTTATCGAACGAGATCTGCCGTTCCAGGAACAGCCGATCGTCGATCTGTTTCAGCTGACGCAGGATCTGGTTCTTCCGCGGCGCCTGCTCAACGATGTAGAGGCCACCGCTCTGATAGATCGGCATCAGTTCGGAAGGAGGGAAGGCGGTGCGTCCGCCTTCCCTCCTTCACTCCTTTCGAAACTACGAAGCCTGGTTGAGGTTGCCGACTTTGACGAGGCCATTGCACGCCTCGAAGCCGAACTGGAGCATCCAGACGAGCCACGCCTCGACCGGCAGCGACCGGGTCTGGAACCGCTGCAGGATGCCGCCCGTGTGGTCGTCCCAGTCGGGTCCGTTGTCGAGGGTGTAGATCGCCATGTCCTGCAGCTGGATCCCGATCGCCGTGTTCGGCTTCATGTCGAAGTCCGGCACCAGCAGCTTGTTCCGATAGCGGACGCCTGTCCAGCCTGTCGAGAGCGTCCCCGCCTCACCAGCCCAACGAGCGTAGGTGGTCAGACCCTGGCTGAACTTGTCAACACAGGCCGGGTCGACAAGATAGAAGTCCGGCTGGCGGCCCGAAACGGAGTAGACCCTCCGCTCGGCCGAGTCGAACACCGCCAGGTTCGGATCTGTCGCAGTTGCTGGTGACGCGTCGACGCCCCTCCAGGCTGGAACATTTGCCTTGTTGATCCCCTGGAAAACGCCGGACGTGGAAACCGCACCCTGCAGGCCCTGGATCGCGTTCCCGAACGTGCCTTCGATGAAGAGACCGTCGGTCGTCGCGGTCGCGAAGCTGGTCGCGGAACCGTCAACGTTGACGACCGTGACGATGCCGGTCGTCGTGTTGTAGTCCGAGATCCTGACCGGCTGCGCGTTCAGGAGCGCACCCGTCGTCCTGTTCCGCGCCTCAACCAATCTGCCCACGTACAGCTGGTAGAAGTTCGCGGTCGTTCCGACGTTGACGCCCTGGGTGGCACCACCGGACGCGGCTGTGCCCGTGGTGACCGCTGCGAGGAGCGCGTCCCCGGCACCGACCATCATTTCGTTGATCACGCGGCCGAAGGCGTCCTCGGCGCGCTGCATCTTGGTCGGCATCACTTCTGCCCAGACGTTCTCGTCTCCCTTGGCCTGGTTGAGGACCTGGGTCGAGAAGCTGATCGCGACCGCGACGATCCCCGACGTGATCACTGCCTGTGTCGTGTCGACGACGTGCGGTGCGTTCAGCTGCCCGGTCTCGGTGATGCCCCCGACGCCCTGCTGAGGCGCGAGGAAGATCGGGATCGTGATCTGCTTTCCTGACCAACGGCGTGCGTTTGAGTCCCGCCGGACCTCCGAGAGGAGAACTGTCTTCCACTTGAGCGCCTCGACGAGGGGACCCTTGGCCTCCCGCATGAGATTCGCCCAGGTTGAAACCCGTTCGTCTGCCATTTCTACTCCTTGTCGCCAGGCGCTCTAGCCAACGGGCATCGATGGGTGTCCGTTGGCCAACGCACGTTCGATTGCAGCGGCGTACTTCTCCGACCCGCCCAGCCCGGGCGGGGGAGTGAACTGCTCCGCGGACCCCTGACCGGCGGGGAGATCACCGCGGCCGGACGAGATCGTCTTGATCTCGTTGTTGTACTTCGTTCGTTCGTCCTCGCGGATGCGTGATTCCATCTGCTTGGAGAACTCAGCCGCTTTTCGTAGCGCCGCTGCAGGGTCATGGCCCTGGTCGATCAGACCTGACGCGACAAGGAAGGCAGTGTCCTTGTCAAAAGCCCCCAACTCCTGCTCGATCTTCGCAAGTTCGTTGTGGGCCAGCTGCTCTCCCTCGCGGGAGGCAACGATTCCCAGAATCCCCGAGTAGGGTTCCATCGCCTGTTGGATCCCTTGCTGGATCCCCTGGTTGATGTATCCCTGCATCGAGTTCGGATCCCAAGGGTCGAACTGGTCCTGGGCAGGATCAGCCTGGTACTGCTGCTGCTGCCCGTACTGCTCCTGCTGGGGTTGCTGAAGAGCGTTCGCCAACTCGGAAAGGAACGGCGTGACCTGCTGTGTCCAGGCTTGCTGCTGCTGCCACTCCTCCTGGGTCGGGCCGGACCACTCGTCGGTGCCGCCCTCGTCTACGCCCTCGTATTCTGTTCCGCTCACGGTTTCACCTCGGAAGTTACCACGCTGTCACGACGGATTCAGCCAGAAATCCTGACAACAAAGACTCGTCCGCCAACGTTGTATGGATTCGCTGTCGCAGCCGTCTGGGTCTTGACGTAGAACGCTTGATTCTCGCCAGCCGGATAGAAGTAGGTTGTCGAGACGGCCATCGGCACGTTCGGTGCTGGCCAGCCCGCGTTCACGCTGGCGCAGAACGTGAGTGAGTTGTAGTCGTGCAGCCAGCCTCTCCAGGTCGAGTCAGCGACCGGGCTGGAGGTGCTCATAAAACAGATGAGTCCTGCCCTGGTGATCGTGAACATCCCGCTCGATCCGTCCACAGCCACCGAAACACCCAGCTCCGGAGGGATCGAAGGCAACGTGATACCGCCGAAGGCGTTGGTGTAGATCGCGGTCGGCTTCAGCTGGTAGTCGCCTGTCGCCGTGATGCTCTGCGCGGCACACTGAAACATGCAAGCGTTGTGCCCGTACGCCGCTGCTGTCGTCGGTAGCGCGTTCGTCCCGCTCAGCTGCAACGCCCGCAAGAAAGCGTCGCTGTCCGCGTAGTTCGGCGTCTGCGACGAGTCCTTGTCGATGCTCTCCAGCCAATCGTCGAAGATGCTCGCGTAGCTTTCCCCTGGCATCTACTGCCCTCCTCCGTACTGTGGTTGCTGGACAGGCGCCCTTCCGGTTGCTTGCTGTGCAACCCCCTGCGGCTGGCTGTTCGGCGGGCCAGCCCGCGCCTCGACGCCGTGACCACCTTGCAGCTGCGGCAGGTTCGGCTGAGCGCCACCACCGAGCGGCCCTTGCATCGGCATCTGACCTCCCGCCATCGTCTTCTGCTTCATGTTCTCCAGGTGCAGCTGCTCATGCTGCAAGAGCGTCTCCGTGAACAGCTGCATGTTCGGCGCCATCTGGACCGCGAAACGCTCGCCACGGTGGACCTGCAGGTGGAGCGCGTCGATGTCGAACGGATCGGGCATGATCTGCTGCCCCTGGCGCAGGAAGTAGTGCTCCATCTCCGCCTTCTTGCGCTGGACCTGATCCTCCCTGGTGGGGAAAGGCAGGACGCGGCCGGATTGCAAGGAGTCGCGGAGCCAGTCAGGTGGTAGCGGCTGGCCCGCGGCAATCGCTGCGTTGTAGATGTCGAAGACCATCTGCGCATCTGCAGCCGGGGAGGAAGGCAGAGGCGCATGCTTCGCGATCTCAACGTAGAACTCGGCCGGAAGCAGCGAACGCTGGAAGATGAACTCATCCAGCGCTCCGTCGGTTCCCACAACCGCCAGCTGCTTCCCGTCCGGCCAGTAGCGGCGGATCAGGTCCAGCGTCAAGTGGACGTCATCGGCCAGGCCGATGCGGATGTTCTTCAGGACAGGGCCGATCCGGCGTTCGTCCTGCTCGGAGAGCAGGGCCATCGCGGCGTAGGCTGAAACGCCGGTCGGCGCCTGTCCGAGCGTAACTTCGCGCAGACCAGCGACTTTGTCCATGTCGGCGTCGTTCATCTCGACTTCCTGGGTCACCCAGCCTCCGGGCGGGACGCCGGGTGTTTCCTGCGGGAAGTCGGCGTGGAGCGGGATCTCGATCACTTCCATGATCTTCCCGATCGGCCTGTTCGCCGGAGTCAATGTGCCTTTCCGAGCGTACACACGCCCGAGAT
>Ga0126381_100008236_pt1 | contig 11647 bp, 8 predicted proteins | sample PanSoiMetPlot_28_FD_96465 | JGI IMG/M metagenome (GOLD analysis project Ga0126381, IMG submission 96465) | Tropical forest soil microbial communities from Panama - MetaG Plot_28 | ecosystem: Environmental > Terrestrial > Soil > Tropical forest > Bulk soil | place: Panama | collected 2016-02-17 | reverse complement strand
TTTCAGGCCGTCTGCGCTCTGAATCTGCCGATTCGCGACGCAATCTCGCGCCTCTCGGTCACCATGACGTTCCTGCCCCGCGAGAATGCCTGGTTCTCACGATGGCGCAGGCGGCGCCACCTTGCTCACGTCTCTTACTACCCCGGCGGAGGACTGCGGTGGCTCGCGCGCGATCAGTCGACGATACGCCTCGTGAACCCATCGGTCGCCGTCCGCGAAGAAAGCAACCTGAGACGCTACCCCGCCCACGGGATCCTGCCATCCGGCGTTCCGCCGGACTGGCTCAGGGAAGAATTCGAAGTTCGCCCGACCGCGAACAATCTTCTCTTTGTCGGACGCCTGGAAGCGAATAAAGGCGTGCTGGAACTCCTCTATATTTTCCGCGCCCTCGCGAGCAACCATCCGGATCTTCGCCTTCGCATCGTCGGGGAGGGCCATCTCCGAAGCGCGCTGGAAGAGACGGCGCGCCGCGATGGCACGATCCACCGCATTTCGTTCGCAGGCGCCGTGCCCCAGCAAGCGATTCGCGATGAGATGCGGCGCTCCGACCTCCTCCTGTTGCCCACGCATTTCGAGAACTTCCCGTTAACGCTCCTCGAAGCGTCCGCCGTTGGGCTACCGTATGTCGCGAGCGATATTCCTGGCATTCGCGGCATGACCCACTCCGCCGCAAAGCTGGTCCCCCTGGACACAACCGCCTGGCAGGCGCGAGTCCGTGATCTCATCGCGAATCCGACCTGCCGCCGCATTATTTCCGACTGCGGCAGAAGCTGGGCCGCGCAGTTCTCCTGGGACAAGGCGGTGGATTCCGCCGAGCGATACCTGCTGCGCGCGGTGGCGGAGACATCCGACCGTCAGGATTGAATGGGCCTTCGCACGAGCAGCAGATAGGCCGCCGCGGATGCCAGACTCACGGCCGCGCTCAACATCAGTGCCTGCGAGAAGCTGCCCGTCCGTTCGACGATGAACCCGGTCACTGCTGGCGCGAGCGCGCCGCCGAGATATCCGCCGAAGTTCTGTATGGAGCCGAGCGACGCAGTGAAATGTCCGGGCGCAGCGATGGGAACCGTCGCCCACGAAGCGCTGCTTGCGATGTAAACAAGGAACACGGAAAGCGAGATGAACACCAAAGCCATCGTGTTGGACTCAGCGGCCACGGTTCCCATGGTGCAAAGCGAAATCCCGCATAGTGCGGAAGAGATTAAAAGCTTCCGCCCGCCCATCGGCGTCCAACCATGCCGCGCCAGCAGGTCACAGAGCCATCCGCCAACGATGGCTCCGAGCGCGCCACACAGAAACGGGACCCACGCGACCGCGCCCACCTGCGCAACGGTCATGTGCCGTTCCCGCTCCAGGTAATAAGGCAGCCAAGTCGTCAACAGCCACAGCGTGTAAACCGTTCCAAAAAAGCCGGCGATCATGCCCCAGGTCGTGCGATGCGCAAAGAGCGCCACCCAGTCGCCGAACGACGGACGCCTCGCCGCGGCGTTTTCATCGCCTTCGATCAGGTACCGAAGTTCTTCGGACGTGAGCGTCACCTCAGCGGGATCGCGATGCACGGCCCACCAAACGATCGCAAGCCCGATACCCACCGCCCCCACGATCACGAACATCCATCGCCAGCTCAGCTTGAGCATCAGGAAGGTGAGGAGCGGAACCGCGATTGCGGTGCCGAACGTACCGGCGGATTGACACAGCCCGGTGGCGAAGCCGCGCTCCCGGACACCGAACCAATCCCGCACAACGCGAGCGCCGCCAGGAAACAAAGGGGCCTCGCCGATCCCCAGCGCGACGCGCGCGCCCACAAAAGCTCCGAAGCCGTTCACAAATCCCCCCGCCGCCTGCGCCAGCGACCAGCCGAACAGTCCCAGGCCCAGAAGCTTGCGCGGCCCATAACGATCGATCAGTCCGCCAATCGGCAACTGCGCGAACGCGTAAGCCCACAGGAATGCGGAGAGCAGAAGCCCCATTCGCGCGACCGGGATCCCAAGGTCTTCCTGGATCAGCTTGTTGGCTACCGACAGAGTGGCGCGGTCTACGTAGTTGAGCGCGCCACCGGCGATCAGCAGAGCGATCGCCTTGCGCTGAATGGAGACGATGCGCTGCGATGGTTTAACAAGCGCGGTTCCGTCGACGCTGGGAAAGGGTCGTGGTTCGGTCACGGCGGGATTCGTAACTCTCAAGAGTACACGTATCGACGGTGTGCGGATGTTATCCCGCGGCTGCAGCGGCGACCTTCGACTTCGGCGTTTCGGTGGTTTCGCTCAGAATAGCTGTGACGGTCAGGGTTGTCCCCTCGCCCGGGTGGCTGATCAGTTCGAATTCGCCGCCGATCAGCCGGACCCGCTCCTCAATGCTGCGCAGCCCGAGCCCTCCCCGGCGAAGCGCCTCTTCCCCATCGAAACCGATACCGTCGTCGGAGACCACCAGTCGAATCTCCGGGCCGGCTCTCCTTAAAAAGACGCGCACCTTGTTGGCCTCGGAGTGCTTCGCCGCATTCCGGATAGCCTCCTGCGCGACGCGGTATAAGCACAGGGAGGCATACGTGGGCAGCATCTCGTCACAGTTCGTTTCGAACTCGATCGGCAGCGATGCGACTCCGCTGAACTCGTGACAATGCGCTTGCAGCGTTGCCACTAGTCCGAAAAGCTCCAGCATTCCCGGATGGAGTTCATGAGAGATCTGACGGAGTCCGTCGGACAGGGTCATGAGGCGCTTCTGAACGCTCGCGATATCGCCGCGCATTCCCTCCATGTAGTCGGGCACTCCGCGCCTGATGCCGCTCAGCGAGATGCCGAGATTCGCAACCTGCTGGTTGAGATCGTCGTGAAGTTCGCGCGCAATCCGCCGGCGCTCCTCTTCCTGCGCCGTGATCAGTTTCCCGCTCAATCGTCTGAGGGAGCTTTCCGACTGCTCCAGCCGCGCATTGCGGTCCGCCAGAAGAGCTTCGGCTTTTCTGCGCCGCCGGCGGTGAACCAGGAGGAAGCCGATCAGCACGCTTTCCAGCGCGATAAAGGCTGCCATGCCAAGAATCAGCTCCCGGTATTGTTGCCAAAGCGATCGTTGCCGATTGACGATTAAGGAACCGGGGGGCAGGCGGCCAGCGTCGATCCCCCAGCGCGAAAATTGGCTCGCGTCGAACATAAAGGCCGTTGCTTCGGGAAGATGCTGAATGGAGATATTGGATGCCGTTTCCCCCGCCAGGATCCGCTCGATCATCTTCAGGGCGATCGCGTATCGTACCCCGGTGGCCCCGCCAGGAGGCCCCGCCAATACGCCCTTCTGACCGCCTGGGCGCGTCATCGCATAAACCGGCACAGCCGAGTTCTTCGAGATCAGATTCATCATCTCGCCCTCGCCGAATGGCTCGCCGGAAGCATCGCGATAAAAAGCGTGAACGAAAACAATGCTGTGAGGCTTGAGGCGGCCCAGTTCGCGCAGCATCGAGAGCATCGGCAGACCGGTCAAATAACGAAAGTGGACTCGTCCGGCGAACTCACTCAATATCGGGCGGTCGTGTTGGAGCCAGTATTCGTCATATTCCGAAGAGCCGCCGGGAATAACAATCTCCTGGGTATCCGGCTGGAGCCTCAGCGCCGCATCGATTAATCCACGCACATTATCGGTATTGGTTACACCGGTGAAATAGGGCGGGAGCTGAAGACCATCGACGTGGCTTTGCTCCACTGAACAGAAAATGACGGGGATCCTGCCGAAAATCTCGGCGGCGCGCCTCAGCGCGAAATTAAGACCTCCATATCCGACCGCCAGGACGGCATCGATGTGTTGCGATGCGTACTTCGCGCGAAGGTATTGAGTTACTGTCCGCTCGCGTTCGACGTCTGGAAAGCGAAGAACGTCCAGATACTCCGTGTAGAACACGGCGGTTGCGCCCAATGAAAGCGTCTCCGCCGCAGTGTCAATATCACGGTCGCGCAAAACACGGGACTCGGAGGGAAAAAGAACAACGACGTGATATTTTCTAAGAATCTCTTCCGGGTGAGAAGTCGTATCACGATGCTCCGGTCGAACCGGACCGGAAGGCGTCGCCGGATACAGAAGCTCGGGCCAGAACGCAGCGATAAGAACCGCTGCCGGAAAGACCAGTCCGGCGCGGCGAATCAGTCCGTTCAAGGCTGGCGATACGCGCACTGTGAGAGAGAAGTGTATCGCAATTTCGTAGCCGAGGCGATAATCGTCTGGCTATTAACCAAAAAGGCTTGACACAATATGTCAAAACCGAAAGTGCTGATCGCGGACGATCATCTGATTGTGGCTCAGGGCCTGGCGGCCCTGCTCCGGGATGAATTCGACCTGGTCGGCGTCGCTCGCGACGGGCATGAACTGGTGGATCTCGCGCGCCGCCTTGCCCCGGACGTTATTGTTGCGGATATTTCGATGCCGTCCCTCAATGGCATTGACGCGCTGCGCCAACTGCGAAAGCAGGACGTGAGCGCCAAGGTCATTCTGTTAACGCAACACAAGGATCCCCGTATCGCCGCGGAGGCCTTTCGCGCGGGCGCATTCGGGTTTCTGATCAAACAGGCCGCGGGTGACGAACTGGTTACAGCGATTCACGAGGCCCTGCAGGGCAGAACTTATCTGACCTCTATGATCGCCAGGGACCTGATCACGCCCCTTCTGCAGACGCAGGCGAAACAACCGGGTCACAAGACCGAATTAACCCCCCGGCAGCGCGAAATACTGCAGTTGCTGACCGAAGGCAAGACGGCGAAGGAAGTCGCGGCCGCGCTTAACATTTCGGTGCGTACGGTCGAGGGCCATAAATACGAAATCATGGAGACTCTTGGCGCAAAATCGAGCGCGGAGCTCGTGCACCACGCGATCCGCCTGGGCCTGATCTCCGTCTGAGCCGGACATTTTTCTGAAAATTTCCTGAAAACAAGTGCCTGTATCGCCATTTCCCCGTAAACTTTCGGGTTGCTGCAGGCGGGTCGTGTGCGTTCCGATGAAAGGAATCGCGATTGCAAAGGCGAGAGTTCAACGTGTATATTCGCGTGCTTTTGGTCGATGACAACGCCGTTTTTCTGCACCAGATCGCAAAGCTCCTTTCCACGGAGTTCACTATTGTCGCGACCGCTTCCGATGGTATGGAACTGCTCACCGCTTGCGACCGGCACAATCCGGATGTAATTGTGACGGACATCGCGATGCCCGGGATCAACGGCATAGAAGCAGTACGTACATTGCGTGCGAATCGCACGCAGACGCCCATCGTCATGCTCACCGTAGACCGGGCGCCCGAGATGGTGGAATGCGCTATGGACGCCGGAGCCACAGCCTATGTCGATAAGCTTGCCGCCGGGGAAGATCTCATACCAGCGATCCGGCTGGCCTTCGACGGAAAGCGCTTTATCTCTGGGTCACCCTTTCCTGACGCGGTAAACGCTTAAGCTCAATATTTTGTAGTTTTTAATTGTCGCTGTATCGCTTACGCGGCATGCGGCGGCTTGGGAAGGCTTTTTCGGACGAACAACAGATAGGCGTGCAGCACTTCGGTCATTGTTTCGGATGCGGCGACGAGTTGCTCCGAAGGCTGCAGACTGTGGCCATTCTGGCCGTTATGGGCGTTGTGACCCGGCAAGTCGTCATCCATCCTGTTGTCCCTTTCAAACGCGACCAGCGCGGCGGCATAGTCGCTTCGGGCGCGGTCCAGCTGCGCGTTGATCTCGGCCAGTTTGATGCTATCGCCGATTTGCTGGCAACTCTTACACCAGCGGAACGGGACGTTCTTGCTTTGCGCGGCGATAATCGCTTCCAGTTTCGTATCGAACGGGCCGATCCACCGGCCTGTTGGCCGGTCGCCTCCGCCCTGCCGCATGAAAAACGGGCACTGTTCCGCGTGTCCGCGCAACGTCTCACTCTGATTGTTCTCGTAAAGCCAGAAAGACGTCATCCTCACCACCTCGCCTCTCAGGGAATGGTGCGCCCCCCGGAAAAGAACCTTCCACTTACACCCCTCCATTAGACGGAAATTGGGCGCCCGCGGCTATCCGAAAAACTACGTGCTCCCGCAGCATGAATTACGGAGGCCGGGCTACGTAGCCCACGTATCTTCCGTATATTCCAGATTTGTCTTTCCAGATTTTGTGAATCAGCCCAACACCCAAGCCGTCTGATCAACGCCGGTTACCGCTCGTCCGGAGCAACAGTGGGCACACCTATTCATCGCACATTAAAAAAAACAGCGCGAATGGCTACGGCTTGTCTTTGCGCTGTTCTGGCATTTCAGAACTGCATAGCGCAGAATCCGCCGCCGGCGCAGCAAGGGCAGCCTTCAGCCGGCGGGAATCAACAGCAGAATCAGACGCTGCCTCCGGAGCAGCTGGACAGCCTCGTCGCGCCGCTGGCGCTCTATCCCGACGGTTTGTTAGGCCAGATCCTGGTCGCCTCCACATACCCCCTCGAAATCGTCGAATGCAACCGTTGGCTCCAGAAGAATTCCAAGCTCAAAGGGAAAGACCTGACCGCCGCTGTCGGGAAAGAGGACTGGGACGCCAGCGTCCAGGCTTTGGTCTTGTTCCCCGATGTGCTGAAGAGGATGGATGAAAACCTCGACTGGACGACCGACTTAGGCAACGCATTTCTGGCACAGCAAAGCGACGTCATGGATGCCGTTCAGCGGCTCCGGAAAAAGGCTCAGTCGAGCGGCGCTCTGAAGTCGAACGAGCAACAGAAAGTAACCACCAAAACCGAGAACAACAATACATACGTCATCATCGAACCCTCGAACCCGCAAACGGTCTACGTTCCGCAATACAATCCCACCGTGGTTTACGGCGCGCCGCCGCCTTACTATCCTTACCCGCCCATGTATTACCCGCCTCCGGTGACCACGGGGGCGGTGATCGCCTCCAGCATGATTTCGTTCGGCGTCGGAATGGCGATGGGCGCGATGTGGAGTGGCGGCTGGGGATGGGGCTGCGGCTGGCATGGCGGCGGCAACACCATCAACATCAACAACAACTTCGTCAGCAATAACAACTTCAACCGCAACAGCATGGTAAAGGGAGGCAATAACTGGCAGCACAATCCCAGCTTCCGCGGTGGAGTGCCCTACAAAAACCAGAATGTCGCGAACCGCTACGGCGGCAACCGCGGGGGCGTCGGTAATCAGGGCCTTGGCAATCGCAACAATGGTTTAGGCAACAATCGCAATGGAGTTGGTGACCGCAACAACGGCGTCGGGAACAACCGAAATGGCGTGGGCGACCGCAACAGCGGGTTGGGGAACAACAACCGCGGGAACGGCGTTGGCGATCGTAATGGCGGAGCGGGCAACAATAACCGCGGCAACAGCGGCGTGGGCCAGAATCGCGACACGAGTCGTGTCGGAAACCGCGATGCGGGCGGCGGCAACTTCGGCAACCGATCCAGCGGCAGCGCATTCGGCGACGCGGGACAAAGCGGCAATCGCGCCCGTCAGAATTATTCGCGGGGTTCGCAGAGCGCGGGAAGCAGTGGCGGCGGTTCGCGCAGCTTCGGCGGTGGTGGTAGCGGAGGCGGCGGAGCGCGTCGCTCGGGTGGCGGCGGTGGTGGCCGCAGACGGTAACAACGAACGGCATGACAATGCGCTTTTCACACAAAAGTTACGCGATCGTTCTGGGATTCGGGCTGGTCTGCGCAGGCGAGAGGCTCGCGAGCGCTCAGTCAGCCAGCGCTCAGCCGGGCGGAGAGGGCTTCCCGTCGCCTTCCGCAGCCGTCAAAGCGCTGCTAAAGGCTGCCCAAGATGATGATGCTTCCGCCGCTCTCAAGATTCTGGGACCTTCCGCTCAGGAGATCGTCGAAACCGGCGACCCCGTTGAGGACAAAAACGCGAGAAAGAACTTTGCGGATAGAGCCGCCCGCAAACTCAGCATCATACCCGAGGCAGACGATCCCACTCGCCGCATCGTTCAGATTGGCGAGGATGCGTGGCCACTGCCGATTCCGCTCGTCCAAAAGGGCGGAAAATGGTACTTCGATGTGGATCAGGGCAAGGACGTCATCCGATTGCGCCGTATCGGCGACAACGAACTGAGCGCGATTAACGTCTGCCGTGGTTTTGTCGAGGCGGAGAACGAATACAACCAAAAGCAGAAGACTTACGCACAGAAATTCTTCAGTAGCGAGGGCAAACACGACGGGCTGTATTGGCCGAGCACGGATCCGGACGACGAAAGCCCGGTCGCCGAAGCAGTCGCCAAAGCCATGGCGGAAGGCTATACCGCCGGCAACACCCCCTTTCACGGGTACCGCTTCAAGATCCTGACCGAGCAGGGATCCCATGCGCCTGGCGGCGCAATGAGTTACGTCACCGATGGCTCGATGACTAAGGGGTTCGCACTGGTCGCCTGGCCTGCGGAGTATCGGGTGACCGGAGTGATGACTTTCGTCGTGAACCGCAGCGGAATTGTCTACGAGAAAGACCTCGGAACCGACACCGCGAAGCTCGCGGTGGCCATCACCGCCTACGATCCGGACGATTCCTGGAACCCCTCAGATACCCCGACCGCTCCCTAATAAATCAGTGCATATTACTGAAAGCAGGAAACTTACATTCCTACTCCTACCGTTGCCAGCAAGCGCCTGATTACACTTGACAATAGCCCACTCATATTTCATAATTGAGTTGAGCTAAATCCGGGCGATACCCGGGCGCTCTGCGGAGGGCGTGTGAGCAATCATTCTCCCCGCACTCAAGTTTCCTAAGGAGGTCCTCGTAAGGACAATGGGCAAAATTATCGGTATCGACCTCGGAACGACCAACTCCTGCGTGGCCGTCATGGAGGGCGGCCAGCCGACGGTTATAGCCAATCAGGAGGGCTCGCGGACGACGCCTTCGGTTGTGGCGTTCACGAAATCCGGTGAACGGTTGGTCGGTCAGGTCGCGAAACGGCAGGCGATTACCAACCCCGAAAACACGGTTTTCTCGATCAAGCGCTTCATGGGACGGCGCATGGACGAGGTCAGCGAAGAACAGAAGATGGTCCCGTACAAGGTGACGCGGGGCGATAACGGCGATGCCCGCGTGGAAATCACTGGCAAAAAGTATTCTCCGCCCGAGATCTCGGCGATGATCCTCACGAAGCTGAAGGAAGCCGCCGAAGCCTATATCGGCCAGAAGGTGACCGAAGCGGTCATCACGGTTCCGGCTTACTTCAATGACGCGCAGCGCCAAGCCACCAAGGACGCCGGCAAAATCGCCGGTCTCGACGTAAAGCGCATCATCAACGAGCCAACCGCGGCGGCGCTTGCTTACGGTCTCGATAAGAAAAAGAACGAAACGATTGCGGTTTACGACTTCGGCGGCGGCACCTTCGATATCTCGATCCTCGAAGTCGGCGATGGAGTCGTTGAGGTGAAGTCCACCAACGGCGATACGCACCTGGGCGGCGACAACATCGACCAGCGTGTCATCGACTGGATTATCGCCGAGTTCAAGAAAGAACAGGGCATCGATCTCTCGAAGGATCAGATGGCGCTCCAGCGGCTCAAGGAAGCCGCCGAAAAGGCCAAGATGGAGCTTTCGACGCTGCTCGAGACTGAAATCAACCTGCCGTTCATCACGGCGGACGCCACTGGCCCGAAGCACCTGCTCCAAAAACTGACCCGCATGCGCTTCGAACAGATGTGCGAAGACATCTTCCAGCGCTCAGTCGGCCCCTGCAAACAGGCGATGACCGATGCCAATGTCACGCCCGACAAGATCGACGAAGTTGTGCTGGTCGGCGGTTCGACGCGAATTCCGCGTATTCAGGCCATCGTAAAGCAACTCTTTAATAAGGAGCCGAACAAGTCCGTCAACCCCGATGAAGTGGTTGCGGTGGGCGCGGCGGTACAGGGCGGCGTGCTCGGCGGCGAAGTGAAGGACGTCCTTCTGCTCGACGTGACTCCGCTTTCGCTTGGAATCGAAACGCTCGGCGGCGTCTTCACGAAGCTGATCGAGCGCAACACGACGATTCCGACTCGCAAGAGCGAGACTTTCTCGACGGCGGCGGACAGCCAGACCTCGGTGGAGATTAAGGTGTTCCAGGGTGAGCGCTCGATGGCGAAGGACAACCGGTCTCTGGGCATCTTCTCGCTGGTCGGTATCCCTCCGGCCCCGCGCGGCGTTCCACAGATCGAAGTGACCTTCGATATCGACGCCAACGGCATTCTGAACGTGCTGGCCAAGGACAAGGCCACCAACAACGAGCAGAAGATCACTATCACCTCTTCTTCGGGTCTTTCGAAGGACGAAGTCGAGAAGATGGCGAAGGACGCGGAATCGCACTCGGCCGAAGACCGGCGGGCGAAGGATCAGATCGAGGCGCGTAACCGGGCCGACGCGATGGTCTACAACGTCGAGAAGACGCTGAAGGAGCACCGCGACAAGATCAGCGACGCTGACGCGAAGAACATTGAAGCGTCCATCGAAGACGTCAAAAAGGCGATCAACGAGGGCGACGCCGATAAGCTGAACGCGGCGACCGATCACCTCACCCAGGCGAGCCACAAACTCGCCGAAGCGATGTACAAGGCTTCGCAGGGCGGTCCGCAGGACGGCGCGTCAGGAGCCAAGCCCGCTGACGGTGGTCAGCAGCCGCCGAAGGACGACGTCGTCGATGCGGAATTCGTCGACGTTGACGATAAGAAGTAAGAATCCGCAATAGGGGCAGGCTGTGCAGCCTGCCTCTTTTACGTTCTTGACCGGGAACCGCTATGCCAGCTACCCCCAAACACGATTACTACGAAACTCTGGGCGTCCCGCGCGCTTCGTCGGAAGATGAAATCCGCAAGGCCTATCGAAAGCTGGCGCGCAAGTACCATCCGGATCTGAATCCGGGGATAAGTCGGCCGAAGACCGCTTCAAGAATGTCCAGGAAGCATACGACGTCCTGAGCGACTCGAAAAAGCGGCAAATGTACGATACGGTGGGTTTCTATTCCGACAACGGCTTCGCATCGGGAGGAGGCGCGCCGCGCGGCGGGACTTCGTCCCGCCCGAACATGGATTTCAGCGGTTTCGACTTTTCCGATTTCGTCAACCGCGCGCACACGGAATCGACGGAAAGCCGCTCCCGCGGATCCTCCGGCTCAACCGGCGGATTCAAAGATATTTTCAGCCACTTTTTCCGTGGCGATTCGGGAAACGCCGCCGATCAGGAACCCGAGAAGGGCGCCGACCTCGAGTACGGCCTCAGCATTACCTTCTGGCAGGCCATTCGTGGCTTCCAGACCAAAATCAACATCACGCGCTACGAAGAGTGCCCGACCTGTCACGGTACCGGCGGCAGCGACTCCGGGACGATCACCTGCCCGCAGTGCAACGGCTCCGGCACGGTGAGCCAGATGGCGGGCAATATGAAGTTCAATCTAACGTGCCCCCGTTGTTCGGGAAAGGGACGTTTGAAGAACGCCTGCCCTTCATGCCATGGCGACGGACGAATCGCTCATACGGAGTCGGTCGAGGTTCGCGTGCCGGCGGGGGCGCAGAACGGCTCCCGGCTGCGCGTTGCGGGTAAAGGCAACGCCGGAACGATGGGCGCGCCTCCGGGCGATCTCTACATCACGACGAATGTTCAGCCTCACCCGACTTTCAACCGGGAAGGGGACAACATCCAGATCACCGTGCCGGTCACAGTCACGGAAGCGGGCCTCGGCGC